>Ga0180218_1001378_pt1 | contig 14902 bp, 12 predicted proteins | sample eDN3rd37CKraftBY_FD_151334 | JGI IMG/M metagenome (GOLD analysis project Ga0180218, IMG submission 151334) | Enriched backyard soil microbial communities from Emeryville, California, USA - eDNA 3rd pass 37_C Kraft BY (version 2) (version 2) | ecosystem: Environmental > Terrestrial > Soil >...
CTGCATCCGCGCGGCAATTTCGAAGGTTTAGTGCGCGCCGCATCCAAGCAGAAATGGCTGGAAGCGCACGGCATAGAGCACTGGACGCATTTCTATACCGACTACGGACGCGAACTTCAGTTGCGCTTCTTCGACCATTTCCTGCATGGCAAGGCAAATGGCTGGGACCGTCAGCCGCGTGTGCTGCTGCAGGTCCGCCACATCGACCGGTTCGAACAGCGCAGCGAAACCGAATGGCCGCTGAAGCGGACACGCTGGACAAAATTCTTCCTGCAGCCCGATGGCACGCTATCGACCAAGGCGTCCGCGAAACCGAATTCGATGACTTTCGACGCTATGGGCGACGGCGCCACCTTCATCACGGCGCCAATCGAGCGCGATACCGAACTCACCGGTCCGTCCGCCCTCAAGTTGTTTGTGTCGTCCTCGACACGCGATGCCGACATATTCGCGATCCTGCGCGTGTTCTCTCCCGACCTGAAAGAGGTCGTATTCCAGGGCGCGATCGATCCGCACACGCCGATCGCGCAAGGATGGCTGCGCGCGTCGCATCGCAAGCTCGACCGCAAACTGACAAAGCCGTGGCGGCCCTATCATTCACATGATGAAAAGCAGCCATTGAAGCGCGGCGAGGTCGCTGAGCTGGATGTTGAAATCTGGCCGAGTTCGATCGTGATCCCCAAGGGATACCGCATCGCGCTCACCATTCGCGGGAAGGATTATGAATATGGCGGTGCCAGCGGGGGACGTCTGTCCAATTTCAAGAACGAGTTGAAGGGCTGCGGACCATTCCTGCATGATGACCCGCTCGATCGTCCGCCCGAAGTGTTCGCAGGCGCAACAACCTTGCGGTGGCGCCGCGGGCGTATGCCCTATCTCCTCTTGCCCATCATCCCGCAACGACCAAAATCAAGGCAGATGCAAGTGAAAGATGGGAGAGCGCAAAAGCGCAAAGACGCGCTATAGTCTTTACGACGGCAACACGAACAAGACGCTCAAGCGTCGCGCCGCACGAGGAAACGCCAATCAACGCGCCGACCGCAGGACATGCGGCGAGCGCGACAAATACAGGGAGGTCTGGATGAAAGTCTCTCGCCGCACAGCTATCAAGGGAGCGCTCGCCGCGGGCGTCAGCTCGCAAGTCCTGAAGGTGCCGGCCGCAGTCGCACAGGCAGGACCTATTCAGATTGGCTTTCTCACGGTGAAGACCGGACCGCTCGCATCCGGCGGCATCCAGATGGAGCAGGGACTCACCGTCTTCTTCAAGGAACGCAATTACACACTCGGCGGCCGCAAGGTTGAAGTGCATACCGCCGATACCGGCGGTAATCCCGCACAGACCCGCACCAAGACGCAGGAACTGGTCGAGCGCCTGAAGGTCTCGGCACTGATCGGACCGCTCGCCGCGTTCGAGGCGCTCGCCATCGACGACTATATCCGCTCGACGCAAACGCCGATCCTCACCGTTGCCGGCGCAGAAGACATGACGCAGCGCAAGGCCAATCCGTGGCTGGTTCGGCCCAGTTCAACTTCCGCGCAGCCGAGTCATCCGGTCGGTGATTACGCAGCGAAGGAACTGAAGCTGAAGCGTGTCGCCTGCATCGCCGATGACTTCGCCTTCGGCCACGAGAATGTCGCGGGCTTTCAGCGCGCATTCGAGGATGCCGGCGGCAAGGTGGTGCAGAAGCTGTGGCCACCGCTCAACGCGCCCGACTACGCAACCTATATCTCGCAGCTGAAGCCCAATATCGACGGCGTCTATACCGGACATGCCGGTTCTAACGGCTTCAAGTTCATCAAGCAGCTGCGCGAATACGGCAACACCGCGCAGATCCTCGGCGGCTTCACGCCGGTGGACGAGTCGCTCCTGCAGCAGATGGGTGATGATGCGCTCGGTGCGATCACCGGCAACTGGTATTCGGCCGTGCTCGACAATCCGATCAACAAGCGCTTCGTCGCTGCGATCCAGAAGGACTACAAGGTCGATCCCGGCGTCTACGCAGCCGAAACCTATCTCTGCGGCGAAGTGCTGGAAGAAGCCCTGAAGCAGGTCAACGGCAATATCGAAGACAAGAACGCGTTCATGAAGGCGCTGAAGGGCGTCAACCTGAAGGAATCGCTGCGCGGGCCGATGCATTTCGACGAATACGGCAACGTGGTCGGCAACAACTATATCCGCAAGGTCGAACGCCGGGGCGGCAAGCTCGTCAATGCCGTGGTGAAGACCTATCCGGACGTCAGCCAGTTCTGGACCTACAAGCCGGAGGAATTCCTCAAGCAGCCGGTCTATTCGCGCGACTTCCCGCCCGCGAAGAACCTGGAGAACTGATCGCCTCCTTCACCTCCCGCTGAAAGGGGGAGGTCGACTGCCGAGCGACAGCGAGACAGTCGGGTGGGGGTCTCCTTCTCCAGGGACCCCTCCCCACCCTCCCCCTTTCAGGGGGAGGAAGTGACAGGGCGGGGATCACCGAACGCAATGCAATTCTGGATCATTCAAACGCTGAACTCAGTCGCGTTCGGCGGCCTTCTGTTTCTTCTGTCGTCAGGCTTCTCCTTGATCTTCGGGCTGATGCGCATTCCCAATCTTGCGCATGGTGCCTTCTTCATGCTCGGCGCGTATTTCGGCTACACGTTGCTGTCGCTGAAGTTCAATTTCTGGATCGCGGCGATCGGCGCCGGGCTCGGCGTGGGTCTTGTCGGCATCATCCTCGAACGCTTCATCCTGCGTCAGCTGCCCGGCAACGCGCAGGGTCAGGTGCTGGTGACGCTCGGCCTCTCGTTCATCGTCGCCGATCTGTGCCTGCTGATCTGGACCGGCGATCCGATGCCGCTGCCTGCGCCGTCGGAGCTTCGCCCGCCGCTTCGCTATTTCGGGCTCGCCTTTCCGACCTACCGATTGGTGGTGCTGGGACTCGCGCTCGTCGCCGCGGTCGGGCTCTACATTCTCATGGAGCGCACCCGCATCGGCGCGATGATCCGCGCTGGCGTCGACGACATGGAGATGGCGCGCGGCGTCGGCATTCCGGTCGGGCGGCTGTTCACAATGGTGTTCCTGCTCGGCGCGGCGCTTGCCGGCACGGGCGGCGTCCTGGGCGGACCGATCCTCAATGCCTATCCCGGCCTCGATGCCGACATGCTGCCGCTTGCCTTGATCGTGGTGATCCTTGGTGGCGCCGGTTCCCTGCTCGGCGCCTTTGTCGGCAGCTTCGTCGTGGGCTTCCTCTACAATTTCGGAATCGCGCTCGTTCCCGACCTAGCCTATTTCGTGCTGTTCCTGCCGATGGTGCTGGTCCTCGTCTTCCTGCCGCAAGGCCTGTTCGGACGGGTGCAACTATGAGCCGCGGCAACATCATCGCAGTCGTCATCGCGGCGGTCCTGCTGATCGCGCTGCCGCGCATCATCACCCACGAATTCTATATCAACATGGCGAGTCAGTGCCTGATCTTTGCGATCCTGGCGCTCAGCCTGAACCTGATGCTCGGCTTCGGCGGCATGGTGTCGCTCGGCCATGCCGCCTACATCGGCGTGGCCGGCTATACCTGCATCCTTCTGACAATCGCCGGCTGGCATCCGCTGCTCGCGGCCATCGCAGCGCTTGCGCTCTCGACGGTCATTGCCGGCGTGTTCGGAATGCTGTCGCTGCGCGCGCCGGGGCTCGGCTTCCTGATGATCACGCTGGCGCTCGGCCAGATCGTGTGGGGCATCGCCTATCGCGCCAATACCCTCACCGGCGGCGACAACGGCATCAGGCTGCCGGCGCGGCCGGAACCGTTCGGTATCAACATCACCGGCGCGCCGGCCTTCTATTATTTCACGCTCATCGTCTTCGCGGTCGCGCTGTTCGGAATGTGGCGCTTCGCCCGCTCGCCGTTCGGCGCGAGCCTGATGGGCACACGCGATCAGCCGCGCCGCATGCGCATGCTCGGTCACAATGTCTGGATGGTGCAGTGGCTGACCTTTGTGATCGCGGGCTTTTGGGGCTCGGTCGGCGGACTGATGTTCGTCTACTACAATGTGTTCCTGTCGCCGCATGCGCTGACGCTGCAGCAATCCGCCGAAATCCTGCTGATGTCGATCCTCGGCGGCGCGTCGTCGCTGACCGGACCGATCGTCGGCGCCGTCATCATCACGCTCATCAAGAACGTGGCATCGACCTATGTCGAGCGCTGGAACACGTTGCTCGGCGCCATCTTCATCGCGGTGATCATCTTCATGCCGCTTGGTCTCGTGCCGGGATGCCGCGCGCTGTGGCTGCGATGGCGCAACCGCAACAGACCGAAAAGCCCGACGCCCGCTGCGGAGCCAGCCGAATGACTCCAGCACTCGCCATCGAAGGCCTCAACAAGCGCTTCGGCGGACTGCCGGCGACCCGGAATGTTTCGCTTCACGTGATGCCCGGCGAGAGAAGGCTGATCATCGGGCCGAACGGCGCCGGCAAGACGACCCTGTTCAATCTGATCACGGGCGACCTGACGGCCGATACCGGTTCGGTGAAACTGTTTGGTCACGAACTCGTCGGCATGCCGACAGAAAAGCGCGTGCATCTCGGTCTCGCACGCACCTATCAGATCCTGACGTTATTTCCGAAAGAGACCCTGCTGCATAACGTCAAGCTCGCGCTGCTGGGCCTCGATCCGGTTCGATGGAATCCCTGGGCGGTGCTGTCTGCCCGCACTGCAATGACTGAGGCTGCGCATGCCGCGCTGGTGCAAGTCGGCCTCGGCCGCAGCGCCGAAAGGATCGTTGCGGAAACGTCCTATGGCGAACGGCGGCGTCTCGAATTCGCGATGGCGCTGGCGCAGAAGCCGAAGGTGCTGCTGCTGGACGAGCCGCTCGCGGGGCTGTCGCAGGAGGAGCGCAAGACGCTGAGCACCCTCCTGAAGACCATCCCGCGCGACGTGACGATCGTGATGATCGAACACGACATGGACACCGCGCTCGAATTTGCCGAGCGCATCACTCTCCTGCATTACGGCGAAGTGATCGTGGAGGGCAGCCGCGCCGAGGTGGTGGCCGATCCCCGCACGCGGGAGGTCTATCTTGGTGACTAGTCCCGTGGCGCAGGCCCTGAACGTATCCGGAATCGACGCCTATTACGGCGACAGCCATGTGCTGCACGGCGTGAGCTTCGCTCTTGAAGAGGGGCATCTGCTCGGACTGCTGGGCCGCAACGGCGCCGGCAAGACCACCTGCCTGGCTGCGATCATGGGCTTCCTCAAGCCGCGGCGCGGCGCGATCAACCTCTTCGGCGACGAGATTGCCGGCCTTGCCCCGGAGACCATCGCGCATCGGGGCATCGGACTCGTGCCACAGGGCCGCCGTGTGTTCCGCTCGCTCACCGTGCGCGAGAATCTCAGCGTCGCGCAGCAGCGCAGGGCGCGCGCGGGAACCCGCAAGGAATGGACCTTCGAGCGCGTCTACACGATCTTCCCGCGCCTGAAGGAGCGCGAGCAGCAACTGGCAGGGTCGCTGTCCGGCGGCGAACAGCAAATGCTTGCCATCGGCCGGGCGCTGATGGGCAATCCGCGTATCCTCCTGATGGACGAGCCCTCGGAGGGGCTTGCGCCACAGATCGTCGCCGAGGTCGGCCGCACAATTGCCCTTCTCAAGTCCGAAGGGCTATCGATCATTCTGGTCGAACAGAATATCAAGCTCACGCTCGACCTTGCGGATGACGTCGTGATCATCAATACCGGACGCATCGCGTTCGACGGATCGGCCGAAGCCGTGAAGCGCGATCACGACTTGGTTGCGCAGCAGCTCGGGGTGTTCTGATATCTCTGCCTCTCACTCTCATGGAAATCACCTGATGAATGTCTGGAACAAGTACGAGCCGACCGCGGCACGCAAGCAAGGACGCCCCGGCCGCGAGATCAGGCCGCAGAGCGTAACGATCGATATTCATTCGCACGTGGCGGTACCCGCAGCGGGCGCGTATGTCGCGCAGCAGAACGCGAGCGTCAGTCCGGGCCTGCACACCTTCCAGTCGCCGGAAACGGCCGCCGTCAATGCCAAGCAGGACGAGGATCTGAAAGCTCGGATCGTCGAATTCGAGCCGCGCCTGCGCAATCTCGATGCCATGGGCATCGACATGCAGGTGATCAAGCCGCCGCCCGGCCAGTGCTATTACACCCTGCCGATCGAGGCCGGAGTGAAAGCCGCCCAGCTCGTGAACGACGGCATCGCCGAATATTGCGCAAAGCAGCCGGACCGCCTGATCCCGTTTGGCACCGTGCCGCTGCCCTACGGGGACGAAGCAGCCAAGGAGCTGGAGCGGATCGCAAAGCTCGGCTTCAAGGGCGTTCAGATCCTCACCAACATCGACGGCAAGGAGCTGTCCGACCCGGTCGCGGCTCCGTTCTGGAAAAAGGCGGAAGAGCTCGGCCTGCTCGTCGTCATCCATCCGAACGGCTTTACCCATGGCGAGCGGCTCAGGCGCTTCTATTTCAACAACGTCATCGGCAATCCGCTCGAGACCACCATCGCGCTGCATTACCTGATCTTCGACGGCGTGCTGGAACGCCACCCGAAGTTGAAAATTCTGGCGGTGCATGGCGGTGGTTATCTGGGCAGCTATTACGGCCGCATCGATCATGTCTGGGGCGCGCGTTCGGACGCTCATGCCGATCTGCCGAAACCGCCGACCAGCTATCTGCGCCAGATATACGTCGACACCGTCGTGTTCTCGGAAGGCCAGCTGAAAGCGCTGGTAGAGACCTTCGGGCCGGATCATGTGGTGATGGGAACCGACTACCCCTTCGACATGGCCGACTACGATCCGGTCGGCCATGTGGCTTCCAATCCCGCTTTCGACTCTGCTACGGTGGGCAAGATAGTGGGCGGCAATACGAAGCGGCTGCTGGGGCTCTAGGCGACGGGATCAGAACGGTCTTCCAGCTCCCGGCCGCACGGCACGGGACCTTTTGGAATGAGCTGGATCGACAATTCACCCGTCAGTGTGGGGGACGAGGCCGCAGCGGCGGCCTTCCCCGGTGCGCCGCTGGCAGATCCTGCGACCTTCCGCGAGGCGATGAGCCGTCTCGGCGCCGCCGTTCACATCGTCACCACAGCCGGCAAGGCCGGACGCGCGGGCTTCACGGCAACGGCAGTGGCCTCGGTGTCGGACACGCCGCCGACCGTGCTGGTCTGCCTGAACCGCAAGAGCCAGATCACGCCTGTGATGCGGGAGAACAGGGTGTTCTGCGTCAACACGCTCGCCTCGAGCGAGGAAGAGCTTGCGGACGTGTTCGCCGGTCGCACCGGCGTATTCATGGCGGAGCGCTTCATGCGCGGTGACTGGATCTCGCTAGAAACCGGGTCGCCCGCGCTCACCAACGCCATCGCCGCGCTCGATTGCCGCGTGCTGGAGATGAAGTCGGTCGGGACCCACGACATCTATTTCGGGGAAGTGGCCGCGATCCGGCTTGCGAATGCCGAGAAGGCGCTGGTCTATCACGCACGGGCCTACAAGCACGTGTGAGAGTCCAGCCGACGAACTCCGTACGCTCCCTCTCCCCCTTGGGGGAGGTAAGAAGCCGTCAGATATCCTGCTCGATCCACTCGCGCTGAACGTCGTCGCACCAGTTGCCGACATTCCACTGTCCGAAGGCGCCGAGCCCTGCGAGTTCGTCCTGTCCGGCGTAAACCGGCACGTGAACGACCGACAGCCCGTCATGCGCCTGCGCCTCCTTCAGCGCCGCACGCAATTCCTCAGCGCAGAAACCGCCATGCAGAGCGCGCACGCCTTTCACGGCGCCGGCAAGCTGCACGTAATCGACCGGCACCGAGTCGTTGGTACGAAACTCCTTGCCATATTGCGCGAGCTGCAAGCCGGTGATCGCCGCCATGCGGCGATTATCGAAGATCACGATCGTGCCGCGAACCTTGTGCTCGACCGCGTCGATCAGGACCTGCGGATTCATCATGAAGGAACCATCGCCGGTGAAGGCAATGCCATAACGCGGCTTGTCCGCCATGCCCGATGCGAGCAGCGCGCTCACCGCGAAGCCCATATACGACGCACCGGACTCGGTGAAGGTATCGCCCGTGCGATCGTCCTCCACGATCTGAAAGCCGTTGGCCTGTACGTCGCCGGCATCGAAGAATTTTGCCGCGCCGATGCTCTTTGCGAAATCCGCGACCACCTTGATGGCGGCGGGCTGATAAAGAACCGCGCGCTGCCAAGCCGCATCCAGAGCCGGCGCCGCATCGAACCGCGCCTTTTTGAACGCGGCCCACTCCGCCTTCTTCGCAGTGCAGGCCTTCAGCCATTCGGCCTTGTTGGCGCTCGCCCCGGTCAGATGAACACACAGACGCTCGATCACGGCGCCAATGTCGCCGGCGAGCGCGGTCGTATGATTGTAATGCAGCGCGTCGGCGAGATCGCCGTTGATATTGATGACCTCTTTCGCGGACTTGAAGCCGATGCCCGAACAATCGGCCTGACAGACGCCGCGCGAACCGATGACAATGACGAGCTCTGCATTGGCCATCGCGAAGTTGCCGCTGATCGAGCCCTTCGACCCGCCGACATGCATGTTCTGCGGATGCGCATCCGGCAGGACGCCGGTCGAGCCGGGCGACAGCACCACGGCAGCGCCGGACATCTCCGCGAGCCGGCGGACCGCCGCGTCATGACCGCGCGTACCGCCGCCGGCCTTGATCGCAATGCTCCTGGCCTGCGCGATCAGCCTGGCGGCATTGGCGTAGGCCTTGTCGTCGACGGGCGCGAGCACCGGCAGATCGGGCCGATCGGGCAAGGCCGCAATGTTGATGATGACGCGCTGCGGCTGCGTGTTCAGCGGCAGCAGGAGATAGAACGGTCCGGCGCGATACGGATGATTGACCTGAAGCGAACCGCGGCGCAAAGCGTCGCGCAATGCTTCCGGTGTATGCAGCACGTATGAGCCGCCCATCAGCGCGGTCATGCGGCCGAACAGCCCCTGCTCTTCCTTCGGCACCTGCTGCATGTTGTAGCCTTCGCCGAAGGTCGTCTCGTCGCCATAGATATGATAGACGCCGACCCCATTCGATGCAGCGGCAAGCGAACCGGCCATCGCCTGCAGCGCACCCGGTCCGATCGAGGTTACGACCGCGGGGATCTCGCCATATTGCCAGCGCAACGCAGTTGCGGCATGCGCCATCTCGACTTCGTTGCGGAAGTTGAAGGTGCGGGTTACGCCCTCCTCCTCATAGATGCGCAGCACGTCTCCGAGATCGGTCGATCCGTGACCGAAGATCGCGAGATATTTCCGCACGTCCTGTTTGAGAAGGCCGAGCACGAGCGCTTCCGACAATGTCGTCTCGACCAGCTTCGGCAGCGAGCCGCTGCGCAGCGCCTCCGCAAGCGAACCCGCTTGCTGGATTGCGCGCGCACGCGCACGCATCGCGTCGCGTTGTTCGCCTTCGGAGGGACGTGTGAGCATGGGTATTCCGGTCTCGCCTCTTGTACTCCCTCCCCCTGAAACGGGGAGGGTTGGAGGGGGTCAGATGTAGACCCCCACCTGACTGCCGCAGCTTCGCTCCGTCAGTCGACCTCCCCCTTTCAGGGGGAGGTAAGAAAGGTCAGTTGCTCTTCGGCTGCGGCGCGACCGACTGAAGGATCGGCTTCCAGCGCGAAATCTCAGACTTCACCAGTTTGTCGAAACTTGCCGGCGTCCGCTCCGCCTTCTTTGGCACCGCACCGCCGAGATCGTTCAGCCGCTTCACCACCGACGGATCATCAAGTGCCTTGTCGAGTGCGGCCGCGAGTTTGTCGACCACCGGCTTCGGTGTGCCCTTGGGCGCGAAGATGCCGGCCCAGATACTCATCTGATAATTCACGCCGCTGTCCTTGGCCGCGGGCACGTCCGGCAAAGCCGCGAGACGATCCGTCGCCGATACGCCGAACGCCTTGATGGTACCGGAGCGAACCTGCTCGGCGACGCTCACCGCCTGCTCACAGAAGAAATCGACATGACCGCCGATCAGGTCGTTCATCGCCGGGCCCGTGCCCTTGTAGGCGACCAGGGTCGGCTTCAGACCGGCTTCCGTCGTGAACATAAGACACGCCATGTGCGACGACGCGCCGACACCGCCATGGGCCTGCTTCACCTTGTCGCCATTGGCCTTCACGTAAGCGACGAATTCCTTGAGGTTCTTGGCCGGGAAATCCTTGCGCGCGACGATCACTGCGGGTGCGTCAGCGGTGATGCCGACGGGAACGAAATCGCGCTCGGAATCGTAACGCACATTCGGCGTCAGCACCGGAGCTGCAACATGCGAGCCCATCGAGCCTGCGAGCAGCGTATAGCCGTCCGGCTCCGCGGTCGCGACACGGCCGGAGCCGAGGGTGCCGCCGGCGCCGCCGACATTCTCGATCACCATTGATTGCCCGAGATTCTTCGACATCGCTTCGGTGACGATGCGCGCCACGACATCGCTCGGCCCGCCGGCAGGGAATGGCACGACCACCGTGATCGGCCGCGTCGGATAATTCTGCGCAAATGCCATCGTCGGCAGCGCCAGGGCAGCCGTGAGTGCCAGCGTCGCAATGGAAACTCGTCTTGAAATCATCATTCTCCCCTTCATCGTTATGGCGCAGTCCTTGTTCAGACCTTGAGGTTCCCGCCAACGGCACCACGCTCAATCATCAGATCAAGAAGCTCGCCGTCATGCGTGACTAAAATGTGGAGATCGGGTTCGTCGGTCATCAGGCGATTCAGCCAGCAAAGCTGCGCCATAACCGACGGCACATCCTCCTTTACCCACGGCGCCGCCTTTCCTTTCACATGGCGAATGTTGGCCAGATTCCAGGCAGCGTCGATCGAATGCAGGTATTCCCGCCCGCTCTGAAGACGGAGGTAAATCATCTGCATATCGGGCGAATGGCCGGGCGCCTTGATCAGCACCATGCCCGGCGCGACCGGATAATAGCGATCGTAAGCGATGCGGATGAATTGCGCGGCGTCTGCTTCCAACAGTTTGAGATGCGAGCGATGCGGATTGTTCATCATCAGAGAGAGCGTATCCGTCGTCGCGACGGTTTTTCGCGCGAGCGCGTTGCGATCTTCCGCCGTAACGATGCCACCCGCGTGATCCGCATGATAATGCGTGAGCACGATCATGCGGGCCGCGCGCAACGCGCGCATCACCTGCGCAAACGCATCGGCATCATACGGTTCGCCTTCGCCGAATGAATCGTGCGTCGCCTTGTCCATGCCCGCGTCGATCATCACCGTGCCGTCGGGATAGACCACCTGATAGACGGTGCGCGGCATGGTCACCGACGCGTCGTCACCGCCTTCGATGACGAATTTGCGCGGCCTGATGGACGCCGCGAACTTGACGGCATTCAACGCGACCGGCAGCGCGCCCGGCACGACTTCCGCCAACGCCCGGATCGCCGAAAGATCGGCATCGAAGGTCTGCGTTGCGGAGCCGGGCCTGTCGAGCATTACTCTGCCGCCTCCGCATGGATGCGCCGCTCGCGTTCGGTACGCTCCTTGTCGCGGATCGCCATCAGCAGCTTTTCCGGCGTCGCCGGCAGCGAGGTGATGCGCACGCCGACCGCGTCATAGATCGCGTTCATCACGGCGGGGATGGTCGGCACCATGGCCGGCTCGCCGATGCCTTTCACGCCGAGCGGACCGATCGGATCGGGATCCTCGACGATGATCGAGGTGACATGCGGCACATCGAGCGACGTCGGCAGGATGTATTTCGCAAAGCCAGGCGTCGTGGTGTGGCCGCCTTCGAGCTTGTAGTCCTCCATCAGCGCCTGACCGAGCGCCTGAACGATGCCGCCTTCGATCTGGCCTTCTACGCCCTTGGGATTCACCGCCCGGCCGACGTCATGCGCCGCCCAGATGCCGAGCACCTGCACCTCGCCGGTCACCGTATCGACTTCCACCTCCGCGACCTGACAGCCGAACACATAGGCCTGCCACGGACGTCCTGCGCCGTCGACCGGATGCAGCCCGGTCGTATCGGTACCAAAACTCGCGGAGCCGAGCGGCACCACGCCGCGACCTTTCGCGAGATGCACGGCCTTGTCCATGGTGGTGCGATGGTTCGTGCCCTCCGCCCAGATTTCACCGGACGCGGCCTCGATCGTCTCGGGCGGTACGCCCCATTCGTTTGCCATCACCTGAGCGAGCTTTCCGAACGCTTCGCGCGAGGCCAGCGCAACCACGTTGCCGATCATGTAGGTCTGGCGCGTCGCACCCGCATGGGCGGCCTCCGGCGAACGCGCGGTGTCGTTGTCACCAATGGTCACGTCCTGCGGGCGCACGCCGAGTTCTTCCGCAGCGATCTGCGCGAGCACCGTGAGAATGCCCTCGCCGATCTCGGTCACCCCGGTCACGACCTTCGCCGTGCCGCCGTCATCGATCTCGACCCAGGCACCGGCGCGATCGACCGTCGCTGTACGGGCAATTCCGTACCAGGCACCGGCGACACCGCGCCCACGTTTGCGTGCCATTATTCCGCAGCCTCCAGCTTGCCACCCATTGCGAAACGCGCGCCCAGACTGCACGGCTCGCGCACGCCTTCGCCCGCAAGATCAGTGCGCGCAGCACCGCGCGAGACCGGCGCGCCTTTCTCCCAGCGCGAGCCTTTCTCGGCTGCCTCCAGCACGCGCAGATAGCTCACGGATTTCAGCTTCTGTTTGGTGTGCGTCTCCGCGCCATCGCGCATCGCGTTGATGCGGCGGATCTCGAATGGATCGAGCCCGAGGCGTTCGGCGCAGATGTCGAGATGGCTTTCAGTCGCGAACTGCGTCTGTAGCGCGCCGAAGGACCGGAAGGCGCCGGACGGCGTGTTGTTGGTGTAGATGCCGTAGGTATCGACCTGCAGGTTCGGGATGTTGTACGGACCCGCGCCAAGGATCGCGGCCTTGCGCATCACGCCCTCGGTGGAAAGCCCATAGGCGCCGCCGTCGCAGACCATCTTCAGAGACACAGCCTTGATGCGGCCGTCGCGCGACAGCCCCATGCGCAATGTGGTGCGCGACGGATGCCGCTTGGCCGTGGTCGCGATCGATTCCTCACGCGTGAACACGAGCCGCACCGGCCGACCGGTCTTCATCGCCATCAGGGCCAGCATGCCCTGATAGATCATGTCTTCCTTGCCGCCGAATCCGCCGCCGACCGGCGACATGATGAATCGCACCTTGTTGATCGGCCTCGCGATGATCTTCGCCAGCATGTGGCGATGATGCGTGATGTTCTGGCTCGGCGAGATGATCGTCACGACACCATCGTGATCGACATAGCCAAGTCCTGCCTCGGGCTCGAGATAGGCGTGCTCGATCGCCTGCGTCTCGTAGTCCTGCTCGATCACGAGATCGGATTGCGCGAAGCCCTTCTCGATGTCGCCCTTGCGGATCGGGATATGCTTCGTGACATTGTCCGGCGCATAGTCGTGGACCACGGGAGCACCCGGCTCCATCGCCGCGAACGGATCGAACACCGCAGGCAGCGGCTTGTAGACCACCTTGATCTTCGACAGCGCGCGCTTTGCGGTAACGAGGTCTTCCGCAGCCACCGCGGCCACCGCCTCGCCCACATAGCGAACCTTGCCACGCGCCATCACGGGCTGATCGTGCACGAACACGCCAAAGCCATCCTCGCCCGGCACGTCGGCGCAGGTGATGACGCCCTCGACACCCTCCATCGCCTCGGCTTCCGAGGTGTCGATCGATTCGATAATCGCGTGTGGGTGCGGCGAGCGCAGCACCTGCAGATGCAGCATGCCGGGCATCGTCATGTCGCCGGCATATTTCAGCGCGCCCGAGACCTTGCTCGGCGCATCCAGCCGTCTGACATTCGCGCCGATATATTTGCCTTCCGTGACATCGGTTTCCGCAAGCGCAGTCGCCGGCAGCCGGCCGTTCTGCACGTCGCGCGCAAGCTCGACCGCATCGAAGATCTTCTGGTATCCGGTGCAGCGGCAGATATTGCCGCCGAGCCGCTCCTTGATCTCCTCGCGATCCGCGAACGGATTGATGCGCAGCGCCGAGGTCGCGGCCATCACCATACCGGGAATGCAATAACCACACTGGCTCGCGCCGGTCTTGTGAAAGGCTTTCTGCAACAGCGACAGGTCGCTCTTCTGCGCAAGGCCTTCGACTGTCTCGATCGTCGTTCCCTGCGCCTTGCCGACCGGAATCAAGCAGGACTTCATCAGCACGCCGTCGACGAACACGGAGCATGCGCCGCATTCGCCGGCGCCGCATCCGTCCTTCGTTCCGGTGAGATGCATGTCCTCACGCAGGAAATCGAGCAGCCGCTGATGCGGCTGGGCATTCCGTGCGATCTTGCGGCCGTTGACGACAGCTTCGATCCGCATCTCAGGCACAGGCCGCCTCCAACTCGGGCGTCAGCACATCGGGACCGGCGCCCGCGCGCTGCGCCGCATTAAACAGGCCACGCAGCATGAATCCGCGCACCACGTCGCGGCGATAGTCCTGGCGCGTGCGCGAACGCACGAGGCTGACGGGCATCTCCGCTGCCTGTTCGAGCCGGCTCGCGGCGAGGTGGCCAGCCTTCAGGAACTGCTCCACGTCGCGCAGGCGGTCCGGCACTGGTCCGATACCGCCGATACAGAGACGAACATCCTCGAAATTGCGACCGGACGCATCGAGTTTCACCGACGCTGCGAGACACACCGTCGAAATCACGAGCGAGCGACGGTGCCCGACCTTTTCGAAGCTGCCGCCATAGCCGGGCAGCGCGGTGCATTCGATGGCGGTGAGGATTTCGTCGTCTTCCAGCACGGTCTTGCCGGGACCGGTGATGAATTCCGAGATCGGGAGCTTGCGGGTCACGACCTTGCCGTTCCGACGGCTCGCAAGTTCAAGCACAGCGTCATGAGTGAACAGCGGCGGCGTGCCGTCAGCCGCCGGGGATGCGTTGACCACATT
>Ga0180218_1001380_pt1 | contig 14860 bp, 13 predicted proteins | sample eDN3rd37CKraftBY_FD_151334 | JGI IMG/M metagenome (GOLD analysis project Ga0180218, IMG submission 151334) | Enriched backyard soil microbial communities from Emeryville, California, USA - eDNA 3rd pass 37_C Kraft BY (version 2) (version 2) | ecosystem: Environmental > Terrestrial > Soil >...
GGTCGGCGGCGGACGCCGCCTCCACGACTCACGCGGTGCGGGCCGCGAGCGGCCACGAGGCGCACGCAGCCCGCTACGAGGCGTGCGACGCCGAGCGCCCGGGCCGCCTCGTGAGGGAGGGGCGTCATGCCGCCCGTTCCGCGCGTAATGACATAATGTGCATTATCGGTTTGCAACTAGTGCGAGTTGCATCTGATGCAAGAACTCGCACCTGGATGCGATGACGGCGTCGCTGCAGGTCAGCAGCACACTCCCGCCGTCGTGGGCGTGCTAACGCCGGTCGACTCTTGCCGCCTCGCCGCAGGTCACCCTAGGTTTCGTGCATCTGATGCACGATTCCTCGGAAGGATGGTCGCGTGCTCGAGACTCCCGGGTCGGTTCCGATTCGACTCACCGACGCGACGAACGTCCCTCTCCTGCGCGCTGAGCTGCAGGTGTTCGAGGCAATGCTGGCCGGGTGGCGCAACCAGATGCTGGCGCGAGGCCTGACTGTCGCGACGATCAAGAGTCGCAACCGGGTCGTAGAACGCTTCCAGGAGTTCACGAACGACTTTCCGTGGTCCTGGCAGGCTTCGGACCTGGACGAGTACTTCGCCGAGCGCCGCTCCGGCGGCCGGACGCTGGCGCTGACCACGTTGCGTGCGGAGTCGAACGCGATCGGGATGTTCTGCTCGTTCATCTGCGACGGCCGCTACGGCTGGGCGACGTTGTGCGAGCAGCGTTTCGGCGACCTGCCGTCTCAGATCGTCTTCGAGTGGAACACCCCGCGGCACAAGACCGACGACGCCGTCACACCGGGACGACGCGCCTTCGTGATCGACGAGCTGCAGCGCTTTTTCGACACCGTCGACGACTTTGTCGACGCCCATCACCACGCCCGGTCCAAGACGTGGCTGACGGCGATGCGTGACTCCATGGCATTCAAGGTCTGCTACGCCTACGGGCTGCGCCGCCGCGAGCTGGTCATGCTCGACGTGCACGACTTCGGCCCGAACCCTCACGTGCCGGACTACGGACGCTTCGGAGCGCTGACCGTGCGCTGGGCCAAAGGAATGGCCGGAACTGGGCCCCGCAGGCGCACAGTGCTGACCACTCCGCAGTTCGACTGGGTCACCAGCGTGCTCGAGAGGTGGCACTCCCCCGGCGGCCGGGGCCAGTTCGCCACCGCCGCCCGCTCGGGCGCGCTGTGGCCGTCCGAACGCGGCGACCGCATCACGATGAGCGGCCTGGCTCGCTCGTTCGCACGGTTCCGCGACCTCGCGGGCCTTCCGGACGAGCTCAGCCTGCACGCGCTGCGACACTCCTACGTGACCCACCTGATCGAGGCCGGCTATGACCCGCTGTTCGTCCAGCAGCAGGTCGGCCATTCGTACTCGTCGACCACGGCGCTTTACACCTCGGTCTCGTCGGACTACAAGCAGAAGGTCGTTCAGCGGATGATCGCCCAGCGGCTGCGCACCGGGACCGGAGAACCAGATGAATGAGATCAAGCGCCTCGGCTACACGTGGCACCTGCGGCAGATCATGGCCCAGCACAATCTCTGGAAATCGACCGAGCTACGCCCCCTCCTACGCGACCGCGGCATCAATCTGTCCGACACGCAGATCTACCGTCTCGTGACGGGCACACCGGAACGGATCTCCCTGAGCGTCCTCGTCGCGCTCTGCGACATCTTCGACTGCTCCCCCGCCGACCTCATCGAGCCGAGGGTCGAGCTGCGCGCCGCGAAGACCGCGAACGCACCGCGGCTCCCCCTCGACGGCGACACCACGGCACCCGTCGCGCACCGCATCCGACTCGTGAAGGGCGATGATGGCCCGCCCACGCAAGCCTGAGGACCCAGAAACGTACCCCACGCCCTGCGCCCGGTGCGGCGGCCATTACCCGCTCAGCGTCACCTGGCCCGACGGGCGCCTCTGCACCTCGTGCCGGATGAAGGCCATGCGTACGACCGGGACCTGCGCCTGCGGGCACGTGGGCGTCCTGCCAGGCCGCATCGACGGGCTCCCCGCTTGCCGTGCATGCTCCGGAGTGCGCGTCAACATCGACTGCCGACGCTGCGGCGCCGAGACCGAGCTCTACCGTAACCAGATGTGCCAACGGTGCGTCCTGGCCGACCTCGTCGATGCGGCGTTCGCCGACCCCCGAACAGGCAGGGTATCGGCCCAGCTCCGGCCGGTGGCCGACGCGATCACGTCGATGGAACGGGCGAACTCCGGGCTCACCTGGATTCGCCAGAAGCACGTTCACTCCATGCTTCGCGAGGTCGCCGCGACCAGCCCCGTGACGCACGCGTCGATGGACCGCCTCGACCGCGGTCGCACTCGCGACTACATCCGAGGCCTGCTCGTTGAGCACGGAGTCCTCGAGCCGCGCGACGAGCTCATCGCACGCTTCACCGAGTGGGCCGACGATGCCGAGGACCGGATCGCCGACGCCGACCATCGCGCGATCGTGCACCGCTACATTCGCTGGAAGCACCTCCGGCACATGCGTGCAGACTCCCCCATCAGCAACGGCACGTTCCTACGCGCCAAGCAGGTGACGACGGTCGCGATCGAGTTCTGCAACTGGCTCACTGCCAACGGAAGGACGCTGGCATCTGCCACGCAGGGCGATCTCGACACCTGGATCGCAGAAGGCGCCACGACGCGACTCATGGTCGCCTGGTTCCTCACCTGGACGCGCACGGCGCAGGTCACCGACCCCGCCCTGACCGTTCCGCGGCATCGTCGCGGAACCGCCACCCGTCTCCCCCACGACGACCAAGCCGGAGCGCTCGACCACGTCCTGACCTCTTCGGAGTGGTCCTCCCGCAACCAGTTCGCGGCGCTCCTCGTCCTCGTCTTCGCGCAGCCCATCGCGCGCATCGTGCGGCTGCGCTGGGACGATGTCACGATCGCTCCCGACAGCGTCATCGTGAACCTCGCCGGCACACCGATCCGGTTCGACCACCCGCTCGACGGCCCAGTGCGCGACCTTGCAGCCAACCCTGAACAGGCGAACACGGCGGCACACAGCGACTCGCCGTGGCTCTTCCGCGGAGCCATGCCTGGTAACCACATCACCGCGATGCATATGCGGCAGCAGCTGCGCCCACTGTTCTCCTCGCTCGCCGCGCGCCTCGGCACACTCACCGAGCTCGCCAGACAGACCCCCGTCGCGATCCTCGCCGAAGCCCTCGGCTACACGGCCGCGACGCTGGAGAAGCACGCCGCCGCCTCGGGAGGCGACTACGGGAATTACGTCTCCGACCTCACTCGAGCACGACGGTGACGTCCCGCGCCCCTGAACGCGCCAACTGATGCCAGGAGCCTTGAAATAGGCGTGCCGCGAGCAGGCCGCTCATCAGGCGGGAAGCGAGTCCAAGACCAGCTGGTGATCCCACTCCCGCCCAAGGACAGCCGAGAGCAGCTCATCGCTGCTGGCTACGCACCACGGAGACACATCGGAATCGAGGACGGCGAGCTCTACAGGTGCCGCCAGCATCCCCCACGGCTCGACAGCGTTCGCGAGTCGACCACTGAGCCGCAATTCCGCATACTCCGGCTTCCACCAGACCTTCGCAGCGTGCTGCAGATCATTGGGATGGACCCCGACCCACACGCCGAATCGAACGGAATACCCGCCAGTCAACTGCACGGTGAGTAGTGCCCGAACGAACGCGCCCATCGCGGGCACCTGCATCATGACCGACTCCGAAGCGGAGGGACCGCTCATCCAGAACCCGTCGGTCTCCTCGCGCTCGGGGAGGTTCAGCACAGGATCGGGAAGTGAGAACCGAACGTCGCGCTCATGCGCGGTCAGCTCGCGTCCGCAGGAGGGACAGGTAGAAGCCGTCATCCAGCGGATGCTAGCGCCTTGAGGGGCCACAATCTGGCGGATCTTCGTTCCATCAGGTTCGGTCACGGCACCCCCTGAACCGTCACCCGAACCGGAGGAACACGCACGTCACGAGTACGCGCCTCTACCAGTTGAAGAGTGCGAGTTGCATCAGATGCAAGGACTCCCGCCGGTCGCGCCTCCTCCAGGTAGTTCGTTCGGGACAGCACGAGCGCTTGCCGGTCGTCGATGAGACTTGCCGACGCAGGCTTCCAGCAGGCGATGTCCGGCGGGTTCAACAGGAGTGCAGCGCGCGTGAACGCAGCCGGGCCCGTCAGCGCTACTCCCACCAGCTTGACCGCATGGCTGCGCGCACCAGCGGCGTCCAGGGTCCAACGACGACCGCCACGCTTACCAACGCGGTCAGACGCTCCTAGACCACGCCGGCTCTCGACGTAGATCACCGCGGTAGGGCGTCTCGAGCGACACGCGACGCGATAGTCGTCCAGGTGTCCCCCATCGAGCGGGTGAAATCTTGCGGCCGCGTGGATACGAGTGACTCGGGCCACTACCGTCTCAGGTGCCTGCTTCATTGACCTTGGCTACTGAGACCCGGGTAACCGCATTCCTGCGGTGCATCAAAGGAGATTCGAATGAGGCTTCGCCGCCACGCCATACCCACCGTCCTTGCATCTCTCGCCCTAACTCTTGCGCCCTTATATGCCGTTGCCGACGATCAGCCCGCTGGCACAGCTCTCCAGAGAGCCGAGGGGTTGCGTGACATACCCGGCGAAGTGACCATCCACGACGAAAATGGCGACGGGACTCTACTAGGAAGCGTTCCCAAAAACGGCAACGAAATTAGGGTCTCATTGAATAGTGATCGTGGCGAACAGTGCGAGACGTCACAAGATGACTCTGGCGCGAAGCGACAGATCTGCATCTTCGACAAGCCGACCTCGTACGATTCGTCCAACCCGGTCCCGCTACCACCCCGGTCTGAAGGCACGCGAGCGGCGACCGAGCAACGCGCTGGGCAATCAACCGATGAGGCGGCCACACCTGCCGTACAGCCTTTCCCAGAATACTGTACCTACTACGGGACAAGCTTCTTCCGATACATGCGCACCGGCGGTTGCGGGATTATGAGCAAGGGGGTTGTAATCAAGACGCTGGACAGCACGGGTGCATGGAGGGAGACTGGCAGCCTAGACTTTCTGGTCTATCAGTATGTCTACGTTTCTGACCTCATTCCGCGATGGGCTAGTCAGATCCAAGTCTCAGGCACAAGGATTGTCGATGATGGGGCGGGCACAACCGTGAGAGGAATTCCAGTTTGTTCCGGCATGGTTTGTGATGATGTTGTTGAGGCTAGTTTCCCGACACAGCCCATCACTCTAGGTGGCTCGGCAGACGGTGAATCCTACTACGACTGGTCCGCAATCCCCGGGCAAGCCGACTATGGAACCATGTATTGGGACCTCATCTTTACTAACCCGACGACCCCCAATATTGCCAACCAGAGGTATTGGACCACGAACATTCGGTGCGACCAGGCAGTACCTGGCTCTCCGACTGCAGGTTGCGTCGGTGATGACGCGACTCCCGCGATTTTCCTCGACGGGTCCCTCTATCCAGAATGGGCGCACCACGTGTCGGAGGCGCAGGCATCGGGCCTGCCCGGGAGTTCCTGGTCCTACACCGGGGGGATCGGCGAACCGTTGACACGCCACAATAACCCAGCATTGCAGGAAGATAACCGTGCTGCTGCGTGTCCTGACGGTTAGTTTCGACCGGAAGGAAAATCCTGCGATGAGTACCCGTTCGCCTCAACCTGGGAAGGGGCCGCGGCGAATCTTGGCCCAGGCAGGACGTTTGACGGGTGCGGCATTACCGCACTCCCGACAGGGATCACTGGGCCGGGCTATAGCTCCTGCATGATCAATGCAATCCAGAACTCCACCGCCGGATCACACGTGAACCGCGCGTGGATAGAGGAGCGGGTCATTGAGAACGATGAGTTCTACGTGGACGTATACAATCAGTAGCAGCCACTCGCCTGGCCAGAGGAGATAGTCGGCGCGCGAGCCTCGGAAGAACCGCTACCTCCGAGGTTCGCGCGCAGGACAACGCCGTAAGTCCCGGCCGCGCATGGCGAACTCGCTACGTCGAACGATCTGACCACTCCACGACACGCGTGACATGGGCACATAGTCGTGGTTAGGGTGGCACGATGGGCTATACAGCGATCGCCGAGTGGGGTCTTCTACGAGTTGAGGGTGCGACGGTGCTGTTAGCGAAAGGCGTGTCGGTCCTTGGAGGGCTTCTCCTCGTCGACGATGATGGAAGCCTGTCGGTACTGACGGGCATCAACACGGGTCCGGTATCGGTGAACGTCGAAATTATGGTCAGCCCGCCCCCAGCCGCCGAGGCTGCGTGGGAAGACGTCGCAGAGATCAGCTGTAGGCCAAATTTGCGGCAACAGGGATTGAGCGGTTGCTTCGTTCATGGACCCAGTGAAATTATCTCCGACGAGGCATTTGCACTGAATCCTGCGAGCCAATCTGACTTTCGAGTGCGTGTCCACGCGCGTAATCGCGATAGGGCGTTCGATAGGATCGCTACGGTGCCGCACGAGGAGTATCTCCTGCAGTCCTGGCCCGCGCGGCCTGCTCCGCCGACCCTGATTCGGGCGACGTCGTCCACCGCGCGATGGCGTCAAGGTGGAGGCTTATAAAGACCAGAGGCCGTCCGCATTGCGTCAGGTCCGTGCGGCCGCACTGAGTGCACGGTCCGATGCAAGAGCTTGCACCTGGATCCCGATGACGCCGCCTCTACGGTCCGCTTAAGGTGCCGAACACCTGGTCGAGCTCCTGTAGGCGGCCGCCCTCCGGGAAGGCGCCCGCGCCGCCCCTACCAACCCGCACCTCACGAGCACGCACGTCTACCAGTTGAAGCGTGTGAGTTGCATCTGATGCAAGAGCTCGCGACCTCAAGGCGATGACTGCGTCTGTGCAAGTCAGGATGCCTATCACCCTGCCTAGCGGTTGCGTGAAGTCCCTGATGCCCTACAGGGCGGCCGCGGTGCGCAGCATCGAGGGATACGTCACGTCGCCATCCTCCGTCGTGACGGCGCCGGCGCTGAGTTGCGCGACATCGACGTGACCCTTACCGAGGATGTGTCGGACGTCCGCATGGTGGGCGAGCAGGTGGTCGGCGATGATCCGCCGGTGGCAGCGCCACCACACGGCCTCCGAGCACATCACCGCCGTACGTCGCTCGCACGCCTGCTCGAGCAGCCGCGCGAGCGCGTCCCGGAACTCCTCGGAGAGCCCGTGGTCGGCGTAGTTGTGGAAGCTCCGGTTCTCCCACCAGCCGTTCACCTCGAACGGCACGTCCTTGCTGACCGGACGGCGTCCGGTCAGCCCTACCGCGCGGTGAGAGTCGATCCCCTCGGCGGCGAGAGCCTCACCGAGCGCGTCTTCATCGAACTGGGGGTGCCGGGCCGAGCCCGGGAGCTTGCGGACGTCGACGAGCAACTCGATACGGGACGCTCGGAGCAAATCGACGAACTCGCTCTGCGTGCGGTTCGAGTGCCCGATGGTGAAGATCGGATCACTCAACTCGCTTCACCCGGCCCGAGACCTCGCCGACCTCCGAGCTCCCACATCCAAGGCCAGGTCGTCACCACGACGAGCCAGTCGGACATGTCGGCTCCTTTCGTTGGTGCGGCACCCCACCAGGCTGCAGTGCGGCGCCGCTCTTCGAGGATGCGCCCCGGGGTCGCGTCTCGCCCGCGTGCGGTGCCGCCCCGGCAGGTCGGCGGGCGTTGGGACAGGCTCCCGGTCAGCCGTGGGCGTATGGCTGCACCTGCGTGCAGGCCCTGGAGATCGAACACTCGTGGGGTGGCGCAGCGGATCGAGGACTACGGCCTGATCGGTGACCTGCACACCGCAGGGCTGGTGGGCCGGGACGGCTCGATGGACTGGCTGTGCCTGCCACGCCTGGACTCCCCCGCCTGCTTCGCAGCGCTGCTCGACGGCCCCGACCGCGGACGCTGGCGGATCGGGCCGGTCTCGGGAGGCCCGTGCACATCGCGCCGCTACCGCGGGGACACGCTGGTGCTGGAGAGCGAGTGGCGCACCCCGGAGGGCACGGTGCGCGTGATCGACCTGATGCCACCGCGGGACGACGTCGCGGACGTAGTGCGGATCGTCGAAGGCGTGGACGGGCGCGTGCCCGTCGAGCTGGAGCTGAGGCTGCGGTTCGACTACGGGTCGGTGGCCCCGTGGATCGTGATCGAGGGGTCGGACGTGTCGGCCGTCGCCGGCCCGGACGCGGTCACCCTCGACACGCCCGTACCGGTGGTGCACGAGGACCGCACGATCCGTGCCCGGTTCGAGGTGTCGGCCGGCGAACGGGTGCCGTTCGTCCTGACCTATCATCCGTCGTTCGAGGCGGAGCCCCGCACGGTCAACCCGGACCGCGCGCAGCGCAGCACCGAACGCTTCTGGTCGGACTGGGTGTCCCGGTCGCGCTACGACGGCCCGTGGACCGAGGCGGTGCACCGCTCCCTGATCACGCTGAAGGCCCTGACGTTCGCACCCAGCGGCGGCATCGCGGCCGCAGCCACGACCTCGTTGCCGGAGGACCTGGGCGGGTCGCGTAACTGGGACTACCGGTTCTGCTGGCTGCGGGACGCCGCGTTCACCCTGCAGGCCCTGCTGGGCACCGGGTACGTGGACGAGGCGCGGGCGTGGCGCGAGTGGTTGCTGCGCGCCGTGGCCGGGGATCCCGCCGACCTGCAGATCATGTACGGCATCGACGGGCGTCGGCGCATCCCCGAGCTCACGATCGACTGGTTGGCCGGGTACGAGGGCGCCGTGCCGGTGCGGGTGGGCAACGCGGCTGCCGGTCAGTTCCAGTTGGACGTGTGGGGCGAGGTGCTCGATGGCCTGCACGTGGGTCGGGAGGCCGGGCTGGCACCCACGGACGACGCGTGGGCGCTGCAGCGCGAGCTGCTGGACTTCCTCGAAGGTCACTGGCAGGACCTGGACAACGGGTTGTGGGAGGTCCGCGGGCCACGCCATGCCTTCGTGCACTCCCGGATCATGGCCTGGGCTGGCGTCGACCGAGCAGCGCGAGCCGTCGACGCGTACGGCCTCGATGGGCCAGCCGACCGCTGGCGTCGCCTCGCCGCGTCGATCCATGACGACGTGTGCCGCCACGGATACGACGCCAACCGCGGCACCTTCACGCAGTTCTACGGGTCCGCCGGGCTGGACGCCGCCCTCCTGCTGATCCCGCGCGTGGGATTCCTGCCCTGGAACGACTCCCGCGTGACCGGGACCGTCGAGGCGGTGCAGCGCGAGCTGACGGAGGACGGGTTGCTGCTGCGCTACCGGACCCACCCGGCCGGCAGCGCCGATGCAGCCGCCGGTGCTCACGGCGTCGACGGGCTACCGGGCCGGGAGGGCGCGTTCCTGGCGTGCAGCTTCTGGCTCGCCGACGCCTTGCACGGCATCGGACGCACCGACGAGGCGACCGTCCTGTTCGAGAAGCTGCTGTCGCTGCGCAACGACCTCGGTCTGCTCAGCGAGGAGTACGACGTGCACGCCGGGCGCCAGGTCGGCAACGTCCCGCAGGCGTTCAGCCACGTCGGCCTGGTCAACACCGCACGTCACCTGGGCCACACCCGGCCGGCGGACGACATTGCGACGACGTCTGGCACATCAGCCGCCCAGTCGTCCGCCGGGCCAGACCCCGACCGCGGTGCACACGACAAGCGGCGGGCCGCCCAGAACAGTACCCGCGACGCCGGTCAGGCGCTGCGAGGCCGGGGCGGCCCCGACGTAGCCGGAACCCAGCATGAGCAGGAGGACCGATGAGAGCGCTGACCGTGACACCTGGGCAGGCGGGCTCGCTCGCCGTCACCGACGTGCCCGAACCACCCCACTCCGACGGCCTGCTGCTGGTCGATGGCCTCGCGGTGGGCGTGTGCGGCACCGACCGCGAGATCGCCGACGGGGAGTACGGCGAGGCGCCCGAGGGCCGCGACCGGCTGGTGATCGGCCACGAATCTCTCGGCCGGGTCCGCCAAGCCCCCGAAGGCAGCGACTTCCAGGACGGCGACCTCGTCGTCGGGGTGGTCCGGCGCCCCGACCCCGTCCCGTGCGGCGCGTGCGCCCGCGGGCAGTTCGACATGTGCCGCAACGGACGATACAGCGAACGGGGCATCAAGGGCCTCGACGGGTACGCCAGCCAGCAGTGGACGGTCGAGCCCGACTACGCCGTGCGCCTCGACCCCGCCCTCGAGGACGTCGGCATGCTCCTGGAACCCACGACCGTCGTCGTCAAGGCATGGGAGCAGGTCTACGCCGTCGGGCAGCGCGCCTGGTTCGAACCGCGCACGGCCCTGGTGACCGGGGCCGGCCCGATCGGCCTCCTCGCCGCGATGATCGGCGTCCAGCGAGGCCTGGGCGTGCACGTCCTGGACCGCGTCACCGACGGCCCCAAGCCCGACCTCGTGCAAGAACTCGGCGCGACCTACCACACCGAGTCGCTGCCGGAGCTCGCCGACCGGGTCGAGCCCGACGTCGTCATCGAGGCCACCGGCGCCAGCTCCCTCGTGCTGGACGCCATCGCCGCGACCGGCACCTACGGCGTCACCTGCCTCACCAGCGTCACGTCCCCCGGCCGGCGGCTGCGCCTCGACCTCGGCGCCGTCAACCGCGAGCTCGTGCTCGAGAACGACGCCGTCATCGGCTCCGTCAACGCCAACCTGACCCACTACCGCGACGCCGCCGACGCTCTCCTGGCCGCCGACCTGCCCTGGCTGCGCGGCCTGATCACCCGCCGCGTCCCGCTCGAACACGCGCCGGATGCTTTCAGCCCTCGCGACGACGACGTCAAGGTCGTCATCGACCTCGACCCCCAGAACGACGATGCCGCAGCGTCCCGCTGACCCTGCGCGCCGACCACTGCGGGATGAACCCTGGACGTGCAGGACCTCCTCCGGGAAGCCGTACCGCTCTCCGCCGAGGCCCACGTAGGCGGCGACCAGATGTGTCGCCACTACGGGAATCGGCTCCCGTACAACACGAATCTCGCCCCGGGCGACGCGACTGCTCGATCAGGACTGGCAGCGCTCGCCGCAGCGAAGCGTCGCAGACTGTCGGCGAGAGCGTGGATGTCCTCCTTGGTCCCTCCCGATACTCAAACGTCACCCCCGTGAGAGTGAATGGTGGCAGGCCGGTGATCACAGCGGGCGGGGCCCCGGTGGTCTGTTCCTCTGCGGGGCCGTCCTCCAGTCGAGAACAAGAGCCTCACGGGCTAGCCCAGATCCGCTCCCGCGTTGACGCAATGGAGCGTCGAGGCATGGAGGGCGACAGCAACGCGTCGAGAACGCAGTAGCGCTGGATCAGAACCGACCGATTCTGAGGCGCTTCAGAATCGGGTTCTGCCCGTTTCGAAACCTCGACGTGGCTCCCTGGCCCGGCATGCGGTTGTCGGACGTGGGCGGGTTCATGCCCGCCCACCTTCCGGGCGCAGCGCGTCCAGGACGAGGCTCATCAGTCGTTCGGTCTGCGCCTCGTCGGCCTGAAGCGGCATGAGGGAGCCGGCGACCAGCAGCACGACGTCGGCGGGGTGTACGTCCGGGCGCAGAGTGCCATCGCGAGCTCCCGCATCCAGCATCGGGGCGATCGCGGCGGCCATGCGGTCGCGCATGCCGGTCACGTCGTGCTGTTGTGCGGACTCGATCATCCCGAGCCGTAGTGCATCGAGCATGCCCCGCTTGGTCGACACGAACCGGGCGAACTGCCCCAGCCACTCACGCAGCGCCTCTCGGGCGGGCATCGCGTCCAGCAGCCGTGTGCCCTGCGCGAGCAGGTCCTCGACCTGCGCCTCGTAGGCCGCGGTCACGAGCGCCTCCCGGTTCGGGAAGTGCCGGTACAGGGTGCCGATCCCCACGCCGGCGGCGCGCGCGACGGCCTCCAGGGAGAACGTGCCGTTGCCGTCGGCCAGGGCTTCGCGGGCGGCGTCGAGCAGCGCTTGCCGGTTGCGCTCGGCGTCCGCACGACGTCGGCGCGATGCGGGCGCGAACCCGGTCGGCTCGGGTGACTGTGGCCCACTACTCATAGCGGAGGCACCTCCGGTTGTGGCATGCTGGGACTTACCGGAGGCACCTCCGGTTCATTCCATGGTCTCACGAAAGAGGGCCCCGAGATGTCCGACACCACCCGCGACGCCACGCGCACGCCCCGCCCCGGCGGCTCCTTCACGCTCGCCGGCCGCGAAGTCGCGCGCGTCGGGTACGGCACGATGCAGCTGCCCCGCATGTCGGACGCTGACGCCGCGCGCGCCGTGCTACGGCGGGCGTACGAGCTGGGCGTGAACCACTACGACACCGCCCACTTCTACGGCAACGGCGTCGCGAACCGCTACCTGGCCGACGCGCTCGGCAGCGAGCAGGACGTCGTGGTGGTGACCAAGGTCGGGGCCCGCCCGGCCAAGCGTGGACCGATGCCGATGATGCCCGCGCAGCGCCCCGAGCAGCTGCGCCAGGAGGTGCACGACAACCTGCGCAGCCTGCGCGTCGAGCGCTTGGACGCGGTCAACCTGCGTCGCATCGCCCCCGGCTCCTTCCCTCTGACGCCGAACCAGATGGTGAAGTTCGACGACCAGATGGCTGAGATGGTCACCCTGCGCGACCAGGGCCTCGTCGGGCACATCGGCCTGAGCACGGTCAGCGCCGCCGAGCTGCGCGCCGCCCTGCCCGCCGGGATCGTGTGCGTGCAGAACCAGTACGCGTTGACCTCCCGCAAGCAGGAGCCGGTCCTGGACATCGCGCGCGCCGAGGGCGTCGCGTGGGCGCCCTTCTTCCCGCTCGGCGGAGCCTTCCCCGGCTCGGCGAAGGTCACCCACGAGCCCGTCGTCCAGCAGATCGCGAACGAGGTCGGCGCGAGCCCCGCCCAGGTCGGCCTGGCCTGGCTGCTGCAGCACGCCCCCAACGTCCTGATCATCCCGGGCACAACCTCGACCTCCCACCTGGAGCAGAACGTCGCCGCCGGGTCAGTTCAGCTGACCACCGACCAGGTTGCCCGGCTCGACGCCATCAAGCCTGCCGCCGGCATCCGCGGCACCCTGAGCCGCCTGCGCCGGCCCTGAGCCGGCCCGCTCCCATCGCGAAGCCGAGGAACCCCATGTCGCTCAACATCATCCAGATCCGCCGCACCAGGACGGAGCTCAAGGAGAACTTCCACCGTTCCGGCCTCACCCCGGACGCGATCCAAGCCGACCTCGGATTCAGCGCCGAACGGCTCGACCAGGCGCTGCGCCTCCGACGCGGGACCACCGGACCCGACATCTGGCTGCTGCGCGACTACCTCGAGCAGGCCGTCACCGACGCCGGCGCCGAGCCGGTCCCCTACACGGTGCTCACCGAGGAATCGCGCAGCAAGGCACGGCAGTGGTTCGACCTACTCCCCGCACCCCGCCACGACTTCTCCGGAGGATCACGCGAGTAAGCAGCCGGGCGCATGGAGCGACTGTGGACCCTCGGCAGCGACGCGGTCCGTTCAAAACTGACCGTTTCTGACGCCCGACGCCGGCGCCCTCGACGCGCCGTCGACACGCCGCTCAAAAACCCCCTTCAAAACCCCCGCCGGTTCAGAACCTCCGGCGGGGGTTTTCGCTACGGTCTCGGCCATGGCGATCACCTTCGGCTACGCGCGAGTCTCAACGTCGACGCAGAACCTCGACGCACAGCGCGACGCGCTCCGAGCTGCCGGCGTCGACGCACGGCACCTGCGAGTCGAGACCGCGTCCGGCCGGCGCGACGACCGGCGAGTCCTCGCGCAGCTCCTGGCCGAGCTCGACGAGGGCGACACCGTCGTCGTGACGAAGCTCGACCGCCTCGGGCGAAGCGTGTCCCACCTCGTGCGCGTCGTCGACGAACTGGAATGTCGCGGCGTCGCCCTCCGGTCCCTGTCCGAGCAGATCGACACGAGCAGCTCGTCGGGCCGGTTCATGGTGCACATGCTGGCCGCGCTCGCCCAGATGGAGGCCGACCTCATCCGCGAACGCACCCTCGATGGCCTGGCGGCCGCGCGCTCACGCGGCCGGATCGGCGGACGCCCTACGGTGATGTCACCGGAACGGCTCGCAACCGCGCGGGCGTCGGTCGCCGGCGGCCAGTCCGTAGCGTCCGTCGCGCGGGCGCTCGGGGTGTCGATCTCGACGGTCCGCAGACACCTCGCCCAACATGGGTGAGGCCATCACGCGGCACACCCGGGAACTCGCACTTCACGAGCACGTGCCCCTACCAGTCCCGATAGCGACCCGGGCCACCGCGATCCAGGCGTTCTCGACGAGGCCATCCTGGGTGTGGCCGCCGGGCTGACGTCTGCGTCGGGCGGCGCTGTCGCGACGACGCTCCGGCCGCTACCGCCGTCGGTGTCCGCGGTGGCGACGACGGGCCGTCGGGGCGCGCTGCCTCCGGACCTGAGCTCGATCCCTGCGGACCATGCTTCGACGGCCGCATCGGGCTCATTCTCGCCCGACGATCCGCGCCGAGCCGTCTTTCCGTCATGCGGAATCGAAGGGGCCCGGCGTCAGAGGGCGCCACTCCCCCTACCGCGTGGGCATGTCGCCCGCCCTCGGGCATCCCATGAAACTTCCTTCACCAAGTCGGGGTGCCTGTGGCAACCCTTGACGTGACCACGGGGCGGTTCTAGCGTCCAGCACAGGCGCACCGGGACAACGACGTCCCCACGGTCCCGTACCGTCGCGCCGTCCGCAGCGAGGAGGACCTCGTGAAGGATCCAGGAGCAAGGCGCCTGGTGCGCGCCACGGCGGCGGTCGCGGGCGCGGGCCTGCTGCTCGCCGGCGTGACGCCCGCCCAGGCAAGCACGGCCAACACCCCGGCCAGCACACCGGCCGACACCCCGAGCGCCGACATCGGCGCGATGGTCGACGCGATGACGCTCGACCAGAAGATCGGCCAGATGACGTGGACCCACGTCTACGGCTCGTCCG
>Ga0180218_1001382_pt1 | contig 14851 bp, 15 predicted proteins | sample eDN3rd37CKraftBY_FD_151334 | JGI IMG/M metagenome (GOLD analysis project Ga0180218, IMG submission 151334) | Enriched backyard soil microbial communities from Emeryville, California, USA - eDNA 3rd pass 37_C Kraft BY (version 2) (version 2) | ecosystem: Environmental > Terrestrial > Soil >...
CGGTGGCGCGGGCGACGAGGTGGAGCAGCCGCTCCGCCTCGAACGGCTTCTCGATGAAATCGGCCGCGCCCCGGCGCACCGCGGCGACGGCGGTGTCGATATTGCCGTGGCCCGAAATCACCAGCACCGGCAGCGATGCGTCGCGCCGCTTGATCTCGTCGAGCAGGTCGAGCCCGTCGAGACGCGAGCCCTGCAACCAGACGTCGAGCAGGACCAGCGAGGGCCGCCGCTCGCTCAGCGCCGCCAGCGCCGCATCGGAATCGGCGGCGGTGCGCGGCATATAGCCCTCGTCCTCCAGCACCCCGGCGACCAGTTCGCGAATATCCTGTTCATCGTCGACGATCAAAACGTCCAGCGCCATGTCTCTCAGCTTTTCATGCGGGTAAGGGCGGGAAGCCCGGGATCTTCGCCGTCGGCGCGGCCGTCGGGGTCGACGGCGAGCGAGGCGAGCGTGGTCATGTCGAACGACAGCCGGACGGTGGTGCCCCCGCCCGGCCGGTCGGTAAACAATATCGAGCCGAAATGCTCCTCGACGATCTTCATCACGATCGCCAGCCCGAGCCCGGTGCCGCGGCTCCGGGTGGTCATATAGGGTTCGGTGATCCGTTCGCGCTCGGCGGGCAGACCGATGCCGTCGTCGGAGAGGTCGATGATGAGCCGGCCGTCCTCCTCGGCGATCCGCATCGCGACTTCGCCATGGGTCTCGTCCGGTTTTGCTTCAATGGCTTCGGTGGCGTTCTTGACGATATTGGTGAGCGCCTGGCCGAGCTGGCGCCGGTCGCAGACGACGGTCGGCGAGGGATCGGGCGCGTCGAGCGTGAAGCGGATTGAGGGATGCGCGACTTCGTGGAGAAACAGCGCCTGCCGCGCGATGTCGACGATCGCTTCGGCACGGAACACCGGCTTCGGCATCCGCGCGAACGACGAGAATTCGTCCACCATTCGGCGCAGATCGCCGACCTGACGGACGATCGTTCCGGTCAGCCGCTCGAACGTCGCCGGATCGGAGGCGATTTCGCGCCCGTAGCGGCGCTGGAGGCGCTCGGCCGCGAGTTGGATCGGCGTCAGCGGATTCTTGATCTCATGCGCGATCCGCCGTGCTACGTCGGACCAGGCGGCACGGCGCTGGTCGAGCAGCTGCTGGGTGATGTCGTCGAAGGTCAGGACATGCCCAGCCCCGATCCGGACGATCCGCACCGCCAGCGTGCGCGGCTCGCCGCCGCTTGAAAACTGGATCACCGCCTCGCGTTCAGGCCCGGCCAGCAGCATATCGAATTCGGGCGCTACCTCGGCGAGTCGCTTGCCGACCGGACTGTCCTCGCCTGTTTTGAGCAAAGCGGCTGCCGATGTGTTGATAAGCCTGACTTTTCCTGATCCAGTGACCGAAATAATCCCCGCGCTGACCCCCGAAAGCACGGCCTCGGTCAGCGCGCGCCGGCTTTCGAGCGCGCCGGTCTGTTCCTCGAGCGTGCTCGCCATGCGGTTGAACGCGCTCGCGAGCATGCCGACCTCGTCCTGGGTGCGCGGCGATTCGACCCGGGCCGAGAGGTCGCCCCCCGTCACCCGGCGCGTCGCCCCGACCAGTTCGGAGACCGGGCGGACGATACGGTCGGCGATCTTGAGCGCGATGAAGATCGCGATCCCGACGATCAGCAGCGACACGATCAGCAGCGCGGCGTTGAACTGGAGCTGGAGCGAGCGCGAGCGCTTGACCATCGTCTCATAGTCCCCGCGCGCGGCCTTGGTCCGCGCGACCGAGGCGAGCACCGTGGGCGAAACGCCGCGCGACGCATAGAGATAGACCTCGTCGTCGGGATCGAGCCGGACCACGGTCTCGACACGATCGCCGGCGTCGGTGACGACCCGGGCGCGACCCTCGCGCAGTTCGCTGACCGATGCCTGCGGCAGCCGCAGCGCGATCGGCCGCGAATCGAGATTGGCGCCGGCGAGCAGGCGGCGGGTGCCGTCCTTGCCGATCATGATCACCGCCGCCTCGGACAGGTTGCGCGCCTGGACCTGCCAGGCGAGGCCCTCGGCGAACTTGCGGGAATCGACGCCGAATTCGGCGGCATAGCCGTTCACGTCGCCGCCCATCGCGACGATATCGGCGACGATCCGCTGCTTGGCCTCCTCGACATAGGCCTGGGCCACCATGTCGCCATTCTCGACAACGGTGCGCGCCCGGTCGGAAAACCAGAATTCGACACCATATTGAAACAGCAGCGAGGCGAAAATCACCACAAGCAGCGTCGGGACCACGGCAATCGCCGAGAACACCGCCACCAGCCGGACGTGCAGCCGGCCGTTGCCGCCGACCGGCGAGCGCGCCGCCCGCCCCCGCGCGACCCGCCGCGCGAGCAACACCATCGACCCCATCAGCGGCACGAGATTGGCGACGAGCAACAGCGCGACGAGCGCGGGCGTCAACAGCCGCTGCGGCGTCCCCTGCCCGGTCACGATGAAATAGGTGCCGGTCATCACCGCGAGCGCGGCGAGCGGGGTACCGATTTCGAGCGCCGGCATCAGCCGCCGCCTGGTCATCAGCGCGAGCCGCCGCCGCCACCGGGGCACGACCTTGTCGTAAGGATAGGGCACGGCGTCCATCGTGGCGACTCTAACACAAGACCGTTGCATATAAACACCGCTGTCGTGCCGCTGGGCCGGCTAAAGAGGCTTCCGGCCGCCCCCCGGCTCGATCCCCCGCTCGGTCAGCTTCTTGCGCAGCGTGTTGCGGTTGATGCCGAGCAGCTTCGCCGCCTTGAGTTGATTGCCCTTCACGGCGGCGAGCGCGAGCCGCAACAGCGGCCGCTCGACCTCGGCGAGAACCCGCTCGTAGACGCCATCGGGCGGCAGTTCCTCCCCGAATACCGCGAAATAGCGCGCCAGTTGCCCTTCCACCGCGTCGGCGAGGCTGGTGGGCGCCGCCGCGCCGGGAGGATCGCCGGCCTGCCCGTCAAGCTGCTGCTCGACGAGCGCGGCGGTGATGACATCCTCGCGCGCCAGCACGGCGAGGCGCTGCATCAGATTTTCAAGCTCGCGGACGTTGCCTGGCCAGCCGTGACGCGCGAGCCGGCCGATCGCCGCCGGATCGAGCCGCTTGCGCGGCAGGCCGTCCTCCGCCGCGCGATCGAGGAAATGGCGGGCGAGTTCGCCGATGTCGCCCGGCCGCTGACGCAAGGCGGGCAGCCGGATCGGCACCACGTTCAGCCGATAATAGAGGTCCTCGCGGAAGGCGTGGGCGGCGATCAGGCGGGGCAGATCCTTGTGGGTCGCCGCGATGATCCGGACGTCGGCGCGGACGGCGCGGGTTCCGCCCACCGTCGAATATTCGCCCGACTGGAGAACGCGCAGCAGCCGGGTCTGCGCCTCCATCGGCATGTCGCCGATCTCGTCGAGAAACAGCGTGCCGCCCCGCGCCTGCTCGAAGCGGCCGGCGGTGCGGGCCTGCGCGCCGGTGAAGGCGCCGCGCTCATGCCCGAACAGCTCGGATTCGATCAGGTCGCGCGGGATCGCCGCCATGTTGACCGCGACGAACGGCTGCCGCGCGCGCCGGCCGAGATCGTGGATCGCGCGCGCGACGAGTTCCTTGCCGGTCCCGGATTCGCCGAGGATCAGGACGGTGAGATCGTTGGCGACGACGCGCGCGATGGTGCGGTACACGTCCTGCATCGGCGGCGAGCGCCCGATCAGCGGGAGGTCGTCCTCCGATGGCGCGTCCGGGCCGGCGGCAGGCTCTGCCGCCGTCGTCGCCAGCGCATCGGCGACCGCGCGTGACAATTCGCCCAGATCGAACGGCTTGGGCAGATATTCGAAGGCGCCCTGTTCGGTCGCGCGGACTGCCGTCGCCAGCGTATTCTGCGCCGAAAGGACGATGATCGGCATCGTCGGATAAGCGGCGATCAGCGACGGCACATGATCGAGGCCATTGCCGTCGGGCAGGACGACATCGGTGACGAGCACCTGCGGCGCGAACCGCGCCATCATTGCGTTCTGCTCGGCAAGCGAGCCGGCGGTCTCGACCGCGTGGCCGTCGCGGCGCAGCGCCTCGCGCACCACGGTGCGGATCGCGGCGTCGTCATCGACGACCAGAACCCGTCCGACATTCATCGCCCGCCCTCCCCGTCGTCGTCCCCGCGCTGGAGCAGAAGCCGGAAAACCGTGCGCGGCGGCTGGCCCTCGCGGGCATATTCGATCATGCCGCCATGGTCGGTGACGAGCTTGTCGACCAGCGCGAGGCCGAGCCCGCCGCCCCGCCCCTTCGACGTCACGAACGGATCGAACAGATGCTCGACGAGGCCGGGCGGCGCCCCCGACCCGTCGTCGATCACGCAAAGCTCGATCGGCAGGCCCCGGCGCGCGGCGCCCTCGTCGCCCAGCCGCACCGAGACGCCGTGACGGTACGCCGTTCGCAGCGTGATCGCGCCATCGGGCTGCTCCGCCATCGCTTCGGCCGCGTTCTTGATGAGATTGAGGACGATCTGAACCAGCGCGTCGCGGTCGCCCTTCACCGGCGGCAGCGACGGATCATAGGCTTCGCGTATCGTCACCCCCTGAGCGAAACCGTTCAGCGCCACCGCGCGCGCGTGGCTGAGGATCGCGTGGATGTTTTGCGGGCCGAGGTGAAGCCCGCGGGTGTCGGTGAAGCCCTCCATCCGGTCGATCAGCGCTGCCACCCGATCGACCTCGCCGCGAATCAGCTGCGTCAGATGGCTGGCCGACGGCTCTATTGTCGATTCAAGGAGTTGCGCCGCACCGCTGATACCCGATAGCGGGTTACGAATCTCGTGCGCGAGCAGCGCCGCCGCGCCGACCGCCGCCAGCGCGCCGCGATCGCTGCGCCGGCCCGCCAGATGCGCCGGCGCCCGGCCATGGATCGTCATCACGCGCCACCCCGGCCGATCAGCCAGCGGCGCGGCGTGAAGGTCGACGCGATGGGGGCGGCAGGCCGGCAGGATCACCTCCAGATCGTAGGCCGCGAACGGCGCGTCACCCAGCAGCAGCGCCGGCAACCGCCCGATCAGGGCGTCGACCGGGCGGCCGACGATGGCCGCCCGGCCGAGATTGAGCAGCGTCTCGCTCGCCGCGTTCGCGTCGCGGATCGTGCCCGCCGGATCGAGCAGCAGGATCGGCACCGGCAGCGCCGCGATGAGTTCGGCCGCCGCGACCATGAGGCGGCCCCGTCCGGTCAGGCAGCTGCCCGCGCGCGCCACGGGGCGTAGAAATCGGCGAGCATCGCCTGCACCTCCCGGGCGTCGGGCTCCTGATTGACGCGGTTGCGGAACTCGGCCGAGCCCGGCAGGCCGCGCGTGTACCAGCCGATATGCTTGCGCGCCATATTGACCCCGGTAAGAGTTCCATAATGTGCGAGCATCATCTCATAATGCTCGGTAATCAGGCAATATTGCTCATCAAGCGACGGATCGGCGAGACGCTCGCCGGTCGCCAGCCAGCGCATCACCTGCGCCAGCAGCCACGGCCGGCCGTAGCTGCCCCGCCCGATCATCACGCCGTCGGCGCCGGATTGGGCGAGCGCGGTCTCGACGTCCTCGATCGAGCAGATGTCGCCATTCGCGATCACCGGGATCGTCACCGCCTCCTTCACCCGCCGGATGAACGCCCAGTCGGCAACGCCCTTGTAAAGCTGGCAGCGGGTGCGACCGTGGACGGTGATGAGCTGAACGCCGAGATCCTGCGCGATCCGCGCCAGTTCCGGGGCGTTGAGGCTGTCATGGTCCCAGCCCATCCGCATCTTGAGCGTCACCGGCACATCGACCGCGTCGACCACCGCCTTGATGATCGCGGTAGCGAGTTCGGGCTGGCGCATCAGCGCGGAGCCGGCGTCGCCGGTCACGATCTTGCGGACCGGGCAGCCCATGTTGATGTCGATGATCGCCGCGCCGCGATCAGCCGAGAGCTTCGCCGCCTCGGCCATGTCGCCCGGCGTGCAGCCGACGAGCTGCATCGAGACCGGCTCCTCGACCGGGTCCCACGCCGCTTTCTGGATCGACTGGCGGGTTTCCCGGATCGCGGCCTGACTCGCGATCATCTCGGTGACGTTGAGCCCCGAGCCGTAGGAGCGCACCACCTTGCGGAACGGCAGATCGCTCACCCCGGTCATCGGGGCGAGGATCACCGGCATGTCGATGCGGACCGGGCCGATCTGGATGGGGGAGAGACGCGTCATCGCATCTTGTCTGCCTAAAAAATGAGCAGGCCGCTCTAGGCCCAAAGCCAGCTCAGGGCAAGATGGACGTTTGCGGCCGGCTCGGCTAAGCGCCCGCCCGATGCGTAGCGAAGGCCCCACCGTCGCCCTGATCGTCGCCGCCGGCCGTGGCGAGCGGCTTGGCGGCACGCCCAAGCAATATCAGCCGCTTGGCGGCAGGGCCCTGCTCGCTCACAGCGTCGACGCCTGCCTCGCCCATCCCGGCATCGACGCCGTGCAGGTCGTGATCGGCGCCGGGCAGGACGCCGCCTATCGCGCCGCGATCGGCGCGCGTGCCCTCCCCGCCCCCGTCATCGGAGGCGCGACCCGGCGCGAATCGGTACGCGCCGGCCTCGCCGCCATCGCACCCGGTGGCCGTGTCCTGATCCACGACGCCGCCCGTCCGTTCCTGCCGGCGGCGGTGATCGACCGGCTGCTCGCCGCGCTCGAAACGCACGACGGCGCGGTCCCCGTCCTCCCTGTCGCCGACAGCCTCGCGCACGGCGGTAAGGCGCCTGACAGCACACTTGGCGAGGCGGTGCCGCGCGCTGGCCTCGTCCGCGTCCAGACCCCGCAGGCGTTCGGCACCACGGCAATCGTGCGCGCCCACGCGCTCTGGCCGGCGGAGCGCGAGGCGACCGACGACGCGCAGGTCGCGCGCGCGGCGGGGCTTGCCGTCGCCACCGTCGCGGGCGATCCCGCGCTCGACAAGATCACCTGGGGGACCGACATGGTCGCCGCCGAAGCCCGCCTCGCCACCGCGCGCACCACCCGCACCGCGCTCGGCTTCGACGTCCACACCTTCACCGCCGGCACCGGCATCCGCCTCGGCGGCGTGACGATCCCCCACGATCGCGCGCTGGCCGGGCACAGCGACGCCGACGTTGCGCTTCACGCGATCACCGACGCGCTGCTCGGCACGATCGCCGCCGGCGACATCGGCAGCCACTTCCCGCCCTCCGATCCGCGCTGGCGCGGCGCCGATTCGGCGATTTTCCTCACCCACGCGCGCGATCTCGTGGCGGCGGCGGACGGGCGGATCGACCATATCGACGTGACGATCATCTGCGAGGCGCCGAAGATCGGGCCGCATCGCGCGACGATCCGCACCCGGATCGCGACACTGTTGCAGGTCGAGGAAGCGCGGATTAGCGTCAAGGCGACAACGACCGAGCGGCTGGGCTTCACCGGCCGTGGCGAAGGGATCGCCGCGCAGGCCGTGGCGAGCGTCCGCGTGCCGGAGACCAACCCATGACTCACCCCCAAGAGGCGCTCACGGTGTCGCCGTTACAGGCGCTCCCCGACCTGCTCGTCGAAGCCGCGCGCAAAGTCATCAACGCCAATCGCGCCACCGGGCGGACGGTCGCGCTTGCGGAAAGCTGCACCGGCGGGCTGGTGACGGCGGCGCTCACCGAAATTCCCGGCTCGTCGGACGTGCTCGAGGCGAGCTTCGTCACCTATTCGAACGAGGCCAAGCGCGAGTTGCTCGGCGTCAGCCTCGACGTGCTCGAAACGTTCGGCGCGGTCTCGATCGCGGTCGCCTGGGCGATGGCGCGCGGCGCGCTCGAACGGACCCATGCCGACGTCGCGGTGGCGATCACCGGGATCGCCGGGCCGGGCGGCGGGTCGGACAAGCGCCCGGTCGGCACCGTGGTTTTCGCGCGCGCCGAGAAAGGCGGCGATGCCGGCGACGTCACCGCCGATCAGCACGAATTCGGTGATCTCGGGCGCGGGCCGATCCGGCTTCAGGCGGCGCTCTGCGCGCTCGATCTGCTGATGCCGGTGGTGCCGGCGGAGGCGTCGGCGCTGTAGAGACTCGCCGCGCGCGCTTCGAACGCGCCGATCATCCGGCGCAGCGCGCGATCGAACACCTGCCCGGCGAGCGCCTCGAAAATGCGCGAGCGGAACGCGAACGCCACCGAGAAATCGACCAGCGTGCCGCCGGCGCCATCGGGCCGGAACGCCCAGTCGTTGGTGAGATATTCGAGCGGCCCGTCGAGATAATCGACGACGATCCGGTTCGGCCGCTCCTTCGTCACGCGCGAGGTGAAGGTCTCGCGCAGCGCCTTGAAGCCGACAACGAGGTCCGCCACCATCGTGGTGGCGTCGTTCGAGCGCACCCGGACCGCCGCCACCCACGGCAGGAATTCAGGGTAGCGCGCGACATCGGCCACGAGGTCGAACAGTTGCTCGGGCGTGTAGGGCAGCCGCCGCGTCTCGCTGTGCTTCGGCATCAGCCGCGCCCCAGTTGCGCCTCGCGCGCGGCGCGCAGCTTCGCGAAATCGGCGCCGGCATGGTAGCTCGATCGGGTAAGCGGGCTCGCCGCGACGAGCAGGAAGCCTTTGGCCCGCGCGATCGCGGCATAAGCGGCGAAGGTCTGCGGCGTCACGAATTCTTCCACCTTGGCGTGGCGCGGCGTCGGCTGGAGATATTGGCCCATCGTCAGGAAATCGACCCCGGCCGAGCGCATGTCGTCCATCACCTGATGGACCTCGAGTCGGCCCTCGCCGAGCCCGACCATCACGCCCGACTTGGTGAAGATCCAGGGATCGAGCCGCTTGACGCTTTCGAGCAGGCGAAGCGAGGCATAATAACGCGCGCCGGGCCGGATCGTCGGATAGAGGCGCGGCACCGTCTCCAGATTGTGGTTGTAGACGTCGGGCCGCGCGGCGACCACCGCCTCGACCGCCGCGTCCGCCTTGTTGCGGAAATCGGGGGTCAAAATCTCGATCGTGGTCGCCGGCGTCGTCCGCCGCAGCGCCTCGATCACCTTGACGAACTGCGAGGCGCCGCCATCGGGCAGGTCGTCGCGATCGACCGACGTGACCACGATATGTTCGAGGCCCAGCTCGGCGGCGGCATCGGCGACATGCTGCGGCTCGAACGGGTCCACCATCCGCGGCATCCCGGTCTTGACGTTGCAGAAGGCGCAGGCCCGCGTGCAGGTGTCGCCGAGGATCATCACCGTCGCGTGCTTTTTGGTCCAGCATTCGCCGATATTGGGGCAGGCCGCTTCCTCGCACACCGTCGCGAGGTTGAGCCGCCGCATCAGGTCGCGGGTCTCGGCAAAAGCCTTGCCGACCGGCGCTTTTACGCGAATCCAATCCGGCTTGTGAGGACGCGGGCGAGCGAGCGGCTGGGTCATGCCCGTGCAGATAGCGATCGCGGGGGGGACTTGCCAGCCCTTCCCGCGCGGATGTAGGCGCGCCTCATGAGCGATTTCAAACAACTGATCGACGGCTATCGCCACTTCCGCGCCGGAGAATGGGCGCATCACCGCGAACGCTGGGCCGAACTCGCTTCGGAACAGCACCCCGAGGTGATGGTCATTGCCTGTTCGGACAGCCGGGTCGATCCGATGATCGTGTTCGATGCGGCGCCGGGCGAAATCTTCGTCGTCCGCAATGTTTCGGCGCTGGTCCCGCCGTTCGAGGTCGGCGGGCTGCGCCACGGCGTCTCCTCGGCGCTCGAATTCGCGGTGACCCAGCTCGACATTCCCGAGATCGTGGTGATGGGCCACGGCTCCTGCGGCGGCGTCGCGGCCTCGCTGTCGCAATGCTTTGCCGACAAGGCGCCCGGCGAGGGCGGCTTCATTGCGCGCTGGATGGCGATGCTCGACGAGGCGCGCGACCGCGTGGTCGCTGAACTGGGCACCGGGCCGGAGGCCGCGCAGAAGCTGGAGGGCGAGTGCGTCAAGCTCAGCCTCGCCAACCTCAGGACCTTCCCGTTCGTCGCGAGCCGCGAGGCCGAGGGGCGGCTGAAGCTGCACGGCTCGCGGTTTGCGATCTCGGACGGCATCCTCCATCTGCTTGACGAGAAGACCGGAGAGTTCACGCCCGCCTGACGGCGGAAGGGGGAGCAGGATGCCACACCGATTCGCGCGTGGGACCGGGTGGGCGCCATGGTGAGGACGAGCACCGTGCCCGCCGGCAACATCGCGTTGCTGATCGACGCCGACAACGCCTCCCCCGACGCGCTCGATCCGGTGCTGACCGTGCTGGCCGAGCTGGGCACGGTCAACGTACGACGCGCCTACGGTAACTGGAGCAAGCCGCAGCTCAAGCGCTGGTCGGACATGACCCACCGCCACGCGATCGAGCCGCAGCAGCAGTTCGATCTCACCAAGGGCAAGAACGCCACCGACATGAAGATGACCATCGACGCGATGGATCTTCTGTTCCGGGGCAAGGTCGACGGGTTCGGCCTGATGTCGAGCGACAGCGATTTCACGCCGCTGGCGATGCGCATCCGCCAGGAGGGTCTGCCGGTCTATGGGTTCGGCAAGGCGACGACACCCGAAGGCTTCCGCGCGGCCTGCACCCGCTTCATCGACGTCGATGTCATCGCGCGCGCGGTGGACCCGGACACCGCCGACGCGCCGGCCGCGCCGGATATGGCGGCGCCCGCCAGCGGAACGCCGCCGCCGGCGGCCGATGATGCCGAACTGCTCAAGCTGCTCGGCGCGGCGTTCAAGGCGTCGAAGCGCGACGAACGGGGCTTCGCCAGCCTCGCCGAGATGGGCCAGCGCGCCGGCAACCGCTCATCGTTCGACGCACGCAACTATGGCTATGCGCGCCTGTCGAGCCTGATCGAGGCCCTGCCCCAGTTCACGACCGAACGGCGCGAAGGTGGCGCGATGTACGTCAAGCGCGTCAACTAAGGCCCGCTTCGAAGGCTGATCGGACGCGGCACCGGCGGCGAGAAAATGCGGTTGAGGGAACGAGGGGCGCCTCCGTCACGTTGACACGCCATCGCTGCGATGGAGACGTGTCATGATTTCGCTGCCTCGCCCGCTGTTGCTCGCGCTGGTGCTGCCGCTCGCCGCCGGCGCCGCTTATGCGCAGGATACCGCCAGCCCCTCTACCGACGATGCCCGGCATGCGGCGGTCGACGCACAGGAACAGCCGATCACGCAGTCGCTCAACAACGATGTCCAGGGCAATATCGAGGCCGCGAAGGTCGTCAACGCGACCAATCAGGGCCAGTATGAGATCGACATGGCGCAATATCGCGCCGACGTCGAACGGCACAACCAGGCGGTCGCGCGTGACGCGGCGCGTTACGCCCGTCAGCAGCGCGCCTATGCCGATGCGATGGCCGCGTGGCGCGCGCAGGTCGCAGCCTGCGAGAAGGGCCACAACAAGGCGTGCAAGCTGCCGACACCCGATCCGGCCGATTATTACTGAGTCCCCCGCAGCCCAACGGAAGTGGCCACAGCGCCGTACGCCGATGCGGAAATGCGATTGAGCACGACGCAGCTTGCGATTACGCTCGGCGATATGAGCTGAAACATCAGCCTTTCAGAGGAAGTAAGGCGGCGACAGCCGGACAACCGGCGCGTCCAGCTTCCGAACGCCGAGGAGAGAGAGATGCAGCTGCTACCGACGTCGCTGGTGGGATCCTATCCGCAACCCGAATGGCTTATCGACCGCGCGAGCCTCGCCAGCCGCTTCCCGCCCCGGGTGCGGATGAGCCAGTTGTGGCGGGTCGCGCCCGAGCAGCTGGAGGAGGCGTGGAACGACGCCACCCTGATCGCGATCCGCGCGCAGGAGGAGGCCGGGCTCGACATTATCACCGACGGCGAAGTCCGCCGCGAGAGCTATTCGAACCGGTTCGCGACCGCGCTCGACGGCGTCGATATGGACCGGGTGGGCACCGCGCTGGATCGCAGCGGCGAGCCGGTGCCGGTCCCCCGCGTCACCGGGCCGGTCCGCCGCCGGCGCCCGGTGCAGGTCGACGATGCCCGGTTCCTGCGGGCGCATACCGACCGGCCGATCAAGATTACCGTGCCGGGGCCGTTCACCATGGCCCAGCAAGCGCAGAACGATCATTATGACGACGAGGCGGCGATGGCGATGGACTATGCCGCCGCAGTCAACGAGGAGATCGCCGACCTGTTCGCGGCGGGCGCGGACGTCGTCCAGATCGACGAGCCCTATATGCAGGCGCGCCCTGAAAAGGCCCGTCAGTTCGGCGTGGCGGCGGTCAATCGGGCGCTGGAAGGCATAGCGGGCAAAACCGCGCTCCATATCTGCTTCGGTTATGCCCAGCTCATCCACGAGCGGCCATCAGGCTATTCGTTCCTGCCCGAACTCGCGGAAACCGCCGTGAAGCAGATTTCGCTGGAGACCGCGCAATCCAATCTCGATTGTTCGGTCCTCGCCCGGCTGAAGGATCAGGTCGTGATCCTCGGCGTGCTCGACCTCTCGACCTCCGATGTCGAGACGCCCGAAGACGTCGCCCGCCGCATCCGGCGCGCGCTGCCCTATGTCGCGGCCGATCGATTGGTCATCGCGCCCGACTGCGGGCTCAAATATCTCAGCCGCGACGTCGCCGACGCCAAGATGCGCGCGATGGTGGCCGGCGCCGCGATCGTCCGCGCCGAAATCGCCTGACCCGCGCCAAAGATCCTCCCCCGGCGGGGGAGGTGGCAGCCCGCAGGGCTGACGGAGGGTGTCGCGCTCTCAGCCGGGGGGACGCCCTCCATTCCGGCGGGGACACCCCTCCACCACCGCTACGCAGCGGTCCCCCTCCCCTTACAGGGGAGGATCGGCGTCGGGATATTGTCGCGGCTGTTATTTGGGGACGCCTGTCACCGGCTGGAACGTGCCCAGGCCGCAGCTCGCCCCCTGACGTAGCCCGCCCATATGTTGCAGGACGGTGATGATGTCGCTCGAGCAGAGCTGGCTCAGCGAGGTCTTGTAGCTGAAGCTTTCCTCGAAGCCGAGTTGCGGGCAGCTGTTGGGGAGGGTGTTTCGATAGACCTTGCCGCCGCGCATGTAGAAATCAATGATCTGGTCGTTGCGGACACGGGTCTCGCTGATCTGGCTGAGCGAGACGCAATCAACCGGCGCGCCGGCGGGTTTGGCGGCGGCGATCGCCTCGGCCTTGCGGGCGGCGCGATCGTTGGCCGACTGGGCCGGTGCAAATGCGACAATCGAACAGGCGATCGCGGCGGCGATAGGGATCAGGCGCATATTCTGTCTCCTGCCGGCCCCCGCGACATCGGTGCCGGGGGGGCCTGGTTCGTCAACGCGCGGGCGGCCTGCCGGCTCCACCGGCCGGGGCCGGCGTCTTGGCCCGATAGGCGCACAAGTCGTTGACCGGGCATCGCCAGCACTCCGGGCGCCGCGCTCTGCAGATATAGCGGCCATGGAGGATTAACCAGTGATGAGCGTGATGCCGAAACGATTCCGGCGTCACTTTCTCCAGTTTCAGCTCGACCGCCAGCGGCGTCTTGCCGGGCGCGAGCCCGGTCCGGTTGGCGACCCGGAAGATGTGGGTATCGACCGCGATCGTGTCCGCCCCGAACGCCACGTTCATCACGACATTTGCAGTCTTGCGGCCGACGCCGGGCAGGGTTTCCAGCGTGGCGCGGTCAGCGGGGACCTCGCCGCCAAAATCGTCCACCAAGATCCGCGACAGCGCGATGACGTTCTTCGCCTTGGTGTTGAACAGGCCGATCGTCCGGATGTGCGCCTTCAGCCCTTCTTCGCCCAGCGCAAGCATCTTCGCGGGCGCATCCACCTCGGCGAACAGCGCTTTGGTCGCCTTGTTGACGCCGACGTCGGTTGCCTGCGCCGACAGCACGACCGCGACCAGCAGCGTGTAGGCGTTGACGTAGCGAAGCTCGGTTTCGGGGGCGGGGTTGTCCGCGGCGAGCCTGCGGAAGAACTCGAACCTGTCGTCCTTGCGCATCTAAAGCCCGAGCACATCGGCCATCGTGTACCGCCCCGCCGGCCTCCCCGCGAGCCATAGCGCCGCCTTTACCGCCCCCTTTGCGAAAATGCCGCGATTCTCGGCGCGGTGGCCCAATTCGATCCGTTCGCCATCGGTGGCGAGGATCACCTGATGGTCGCCCGCTACCGATCCGCCGCGCAACGCCGCATAGCCGATCGTGCCCGGCTCGCGCGCATGGCCGCCGCCGTGGCCGATCCGGTCGAAGCGGCTGAGCGCCTCCAACGTCGATCCGCGCCCCTCGGCGGCGGCGGCGGCGAGGAGCAGCGCAGTGCCCGAGGGTGCGTCGACCTTATGGCGGTGGTGCATCTCGAACACCTCGATGTCCCAGTCCGGCCCGAGCCGCGCGGTCGCCTGCGCGACAAGGTGCCGCAGAAGGTTGACGCCGAGCGAGGTGTTCGCGGCCTGCAACACCGCAACGGCACCGGCGGCCTCGTCGATCGCCGCATGATCGCCGGGCTGGAGGCCGGTGGTGCCGACCACGATCGGGGTGCCCGCCGCGCGCGCGGCGGCGAGATGGCCGGCGAGCGCGGCGGGTGCCGAGAAATCGACGAGGACGTCGCTCGCCCCGGCCAGCGCCGCCGCGTCGCGATGCGGGCCGATGACGGCGCCGTCGCGGTCGACACCGCCCGCGATCGTCGCGCCCAACTCGTCCGCCACCGCCGCTATCGTCTGCCCCATCCGGCCTGCCGCGCCCAATATCCCGATTGTCGTCATCACCGCCTGCTTTCGTGTCCGTCCCGCCTCATGGCGCGGCGGCGGCGTCTCCGCAACCGCCCGCGCGGGGGCTTTGCCGGTATGGGCGTTTCGTTCTAGGCTGACGGGCTAGCGAGCGGAGAGCACCATCATGCACAAGATCGAGATCCGGCCCGAACTGATCGCGCAACGCGATGCCGCGCGTAACGGCCAGCC
>Ga0180218_1001384_pt1 | contig 14845 bp, 14 predicted proteins | sample eDN3rd37CKraftBY_FD_151334 | JGI IMG/M metagenome (GOLD analysis project Ga0180218, IMG submission 151334) | Enriched backyard soil microbial communities from Emeryville, California, USA - eDNA 3rd pass 37_C Kraft BY (version 2) (version 2) | ecosystem: Environmental > Terrestrial > Soil >...
GTTCCCGACGACACCATGATCCTCGATGTCGGTCCGCAGTCGGTCGCGCGCACGAGCGAATTGCTCGAGCATACCAAAACGCTGCTTTGGAACGGTCCGCTCGGCGCTTTCGAAATTGCGCCATTCGGGGAGGGCACGTTCGCGCTCGCACGTGCGGCTGCGGCTTTGACGCGAGAAGGAAAACTCGTGTCGGTTGCGGGCGGCGGCGACACGGTGGCCGCCTTGAATTCGGCTGGCGTAACGGATGATTTCACCTATGTCTCGACGGCAGGCGGCGCCTTCCTCGAGTGGCTCGAAGGCCGCGAATTGCCGGGCATCGCTGCGCTCGCGCGCTAAAGGCGTGCTGAGACGGCAGTAGCACGTTCGTTAGGAAGCAAGGCATGCTGGCAGATGCGCAAATCTATTTTGGGGTCGCCCTGGCCGGCCTCGCCAGCTTCCTGTCGCCATGCGTGCTGCCGCTCGTTCCGCCCTATCTCGGTTATATCGGCGGCACGACGCTCGATCAGCTGACGGGCGAGGAGCGGATCGACCGCCGCGTCTGGGCGCGTGTTGTGGTCTCCTCGATCTTCTTCGTGTTGGGCTTCACGACCGTTTTCGTCAGCCTTGGCGCCGGAGCCAGCACGATCGGGCAGGTGCTGCTGTCCTACCGCGCCATCCTCGGAACGGTCGCGGGCCTCGTCATCATCCTCTTCGGCCTGCACTTCCTCGGCATTTTCCGGGTGCATCTTTTCTACAATGAGGCGCGCTACTCGAAGGCGGCATCGGAGGCAAGCTTTGCCAGCGCCTACCTGATGGGGCTTGCCTTCGCGTTCGGCTGGACGCCGTGCATCGGCCCGATCCTGGCGACTGTGCTGACGGTTGCCGCGAGCGCATCGAGCCTGTGGACCGGCGTCAGTCTGCTCTTCGTGTATTCTCTGGGATTGGGTATTCCGTTCGTGCTGGCCGCCGTCGCAATCAGGCCGTTCCTCGGCTTCATGCAGCGGTTCAAACGGCACTACGCGACGCTCGAGAAGTTCATGGGGCTCGTGCTGGTGGTGACGGGTCTGTTGTTCGTATTCGGCGCGCAGAACTGGTTCAGCCAGTGGATGATCGAGAATTTTCCTGCGTTGGGGCGGATCGAATCCTGGATTACGCCTGCGGATCTCGGAAATGAGATTTTGAGGAAGGGCGCGCCTTAAGCGTGTTGGAATGACAGTTATGGCTGCCGAGGCTGTTCCGATCGCGCTGACAATTGCCGGATCCGATCCTTCCGGGGGCGCTGGGATTCAGGCGGATCTCAAAACGTTTTCGGCATTCGGAATTTACGGCGCGACGATCATCACCGCGCTTACGGCGCAGAATACGCACGGCGTGTCGGGTGTCTTTCCGATATCGCTCGAGTTCATCGCCGCGCAGTTTCATTCCGTCGTCTCCGATCTCGAAGTCTCCTCGATCAAGACGGGCATGCTGGGTGATGCCGCAACGGTGGAGACCGTCGCGCGGCTGCTCGCGGAAGTGCCGCGTGTTCCCGTCGTCGTCGATCCGGTGATGGTGGCAACGAGCGGCGACGTTCTGCTTCGTGCCGATGCTATCGAAGCGGTGCGTTCAGCGCTTATTCCGCGGGCGCAGTTGATCACGCCGAATATCCCCGAGGCGAGTAGGCTGCTCGATTGTCCCGAGGCTGAGACTGAAGACGAGATGCGCACGCAAGCCGAAGCGTTGATGAAGCTCGGCTGTGGCGCTGTTCTCGTCAAGGGCGGGCATGGCGCTGGTGCGGACGCCGTCGATGTTTTCTTTGATGGGCGGGAGCATCAGGCTTTCCGCCGTCCCCGAGTCGAGACGAACAACACGCATGGCACCGGCTGCACGTTGTCGGCGGCGATCGCTGCGGGCCTTGCCGCGGGTAAGCCGCTGCCAGAGGCGGTGGAAGCTGGCAAACTGTTCGTTTGGCGCGCGCTCGATGCGGGGGCCGACATGCGAATCGGTTCAGGCCATGGTCCAGTCGACCATAATTTCGCGCTTCGAAAAGCGTAGCTTCACTCGCTCGCGCTTTGCTCCGTACGCTCCGCATCTGTTGCGAGTGAGCATCAAGGAGGATCGACTCGCACGCCGATAAAAACGTCAAGTCTTGCGCCGCATCTGAGACTTTGGCAGCTTGCGCGCGATTTCGGCGATAGACGCCGTTCACCGACTCCGGGGGGAGCGCCAAGCGAAGTTTCGAGGGATTGAAACGGGGCTTGGCAAGAACCGGTCCGCCACTGGCGGGCCGGTTTTTTGTTGCTCAAGTAGCACATATACCAGCTTTCAGCATGAGCCAGCGTCCCGACGATGTCGTAAGCGCCCGATGCGCGGTATTGTGAACGATAAGTTTAACGCTGTTTGTAAGCGTCGGGGGGCGTGAAATGCGGAACTTCAAAAGTCGTCAAAACGTGTTCCGTCTGGCAGCAGCGGGTCTGGCCGCATCGGCGGCTTGCTCAAGCGCGGCGACGGCCGGTGGATTTGACATTCACGAGCAGTCGACGGTCTTCCTTGGATCGGCATCCGCTGGCGCCGCAGCGGGCGGCAGCCTTGGCTCGATGTTCTGGAACCCGGCCGCGACGGCGCAGTTTCCGGGGCTCAATTCGGAATCGTCCTACACGCTGATCCTGCCGGACGCGAACATCGACATCAATTCTCCCCTTGCCGGCAATAGCGGCAACATCGGCATCGACGCAGTGGCGAGCGCGAGCTACGGCGCCTATCAGGTTTCGAAGGACGTTTGGGTCGGTATCGCGATCAATTCGCCCTTCGGCTTGGCATCGAAGCCCGAAAACGTCGGTTATCCCGGTTCGTACCTGGGGGTCACAACCAAGCTGCTGACGATCAACGCCAATCCGACGATTGCCTATCGCATCGCACCGGGCATTACGATCGGCGCAGGTGTGCAGATCGAATGGGCGCAGGGCAAGCTGCAGTTCCGCGAGAGTCCCGATTCCATCGCTCAGTTCGGAGGGACCGACTGGGCGTTCGGCGGCACGGCGGGCATCACGATCGAGCCGCGAGCAGGCACCACGATCGGTCTCGGCTATCGCTCTCAGATGACCCATGAGCTCGAGGGTACGTTTCACTCGGATGGTATTACCTCCGGGTTCAACGTTCCCGGAACTGCCAAAGTCAACCTTCCCGATATCGTGACGTTGAGCGCAAGGCAGGAAATCACGCCGACGACGCGGCTGCTCGGCACAGTCGAATGGAAGAACTGGAGTGTGTTCAAACAATTGCCGCTCGATCTCCCGGGTGGCAATCAGCTCGCGCTCGACACGAACTGGCACGACGGCTGGTTCTTCTCGGTCGGCGGTGAATACGATTATTCTCCAGTTCTGACGCTCCGTAGCGGCGTTGCCTACGAGATTTCGCCTATCCGAGATGCTTCGGAAAGAATCGTTCAGATTCCCGACAACGACCGAGTTTGGCTGAGTATCGGTGCGAGCTACAAGTGGAGCGACTCCATCACGCTGGATGCTGGCTATTCGCATATCTTCGTTCAGGATGGCGGCATCAGCCGGAGCCCTGCAACCTTCAACGGTTTTCCAACCGGTCCGACGTTCAACGGTACGGTGGAAGCATCGATCGATCTCTTCTCGGTCGGCGTGCGGACGAAGTGGTAAGCCGCTTCAAGAGCTAAACAAAAAACCGGGCGCTTCGGCCCGGTTTTTTTGTGCGCAGCTTTTCGATGATGCGATCTATGCGGCGCTGTCCACCTGCATCTCGTGCATGATGCTTTCGAGAATGCCCTCAAGTTTGTTCGCGGAGGTTTCCAGCGCGGTTGCGGCGGCGACGACGCGCTTCGACTGCGCGGCCTGCGATTGGCTCATCGCATAAAGCTTACCGGCGTTGCGGGCGATTTCCTCGCAGCCCTTCGGATCGAACGGATTGGCCTGCAGCGACCAGGCGATATCGTGGATCTCCTCGGCCGCCTTCAGGATCGCGTGTGTCGGGAGAATGCTTTCATCGAGAACAGGTTTGGCGAGCAGGGTGGACCGTGTTTCGGCCATCTGCGCCTTGATACCCTCGATCTCGGCCTTCAGCTGCCCGAGGAGGGCCGGGGGCTCGCGCAACGAGCTTTGCAAGCGCTTGATCGCATCATCAAGAAGAGTGCTGTCGAGCCTGCGCGCGCGGCGCCCGTGCTCAGCCAGGAACCATCGGCCGCGAGCGGTTTCCAGCAGCGTCGTTTCGATAGCTCGATATTCGGTTTCAGTGTCGCTAGGGAGAGCCGGAGTTAGAGGCTGCATGCCGTGTGTTGCTCCGCAAAATGATCAGCTCAGAGACTTACGCGATTCTCGAAAAGCGCAGGCGCAACCTCCAGCTGAACCCACTTGAACACTGACCATCCGCAGCGGTCCGGCTTATACGGTGACCTGAGCAAATTGAGAGGACGAGACAAACGCATGAGCGCTGACGGCCGAAAGCGGCAAGCCTTTGCGGTGCGTGTGGCGCTGTTCTTTGCGGCGCTCTTCGTCGTCTATGGGATGAATGTTCCGTTCATGCCGGTATGGCTGAACTGGCGCGGCCTGACTCCCGGAGAGATCAGCGTCGTCATAGCGGCTCCGCTGTTTCTCAGGCTGTTCGTCACTCCCATTATCGCCATGGCGGCCGACCGCGAGATGGCGCATCGGCGATACCTGATCATCCTGGCGTGGCTGAGCTTGGTGTTCGTGGTGTCGCTTGGGCTTTCGTCGTCGTTCGGCACGATCCTTCTGTTTGCGACGCTCCTCATGCTCTGCAATTCGACGATCATGCCGCTGATCGAGACGATTGCCGTCGGGGGCATGCGGCAGAGTGGGTTCGATTACGGCCGGGTGCGCCTTTGGGGTTCATTATCGTTCGTTGCGGCGAGCTTCGCGGGCGGCTTCGCGATCAACGCGTTCGGAGGCGGCGCTGGCGTCTGGCTCATTGCGTTCGGCTGTGTCTTGACGGTCGCCGCGGCTCACATCCTGCCGTCGCAAGGTGGTGTCGATGAGCGCGCGAAGCCATCGGTGACGCTTTGGCGAGCCGATGCTATCCGTGAGCTCGTTCAGAGGCGCGAATTCCGCTTCTTCCTGCTTGCTGCCGGCTTGGCGATAGGCTCGCATGCCGCGTTTTACGCCTTCGGCATTCTGATCTGGGAGGCGCACGGGCTGTCGGCGGCGTGGTGCGGAAGCCTGTGGGCGATCGGCGTTTTTGCCGAGGTGTTGCTGTTCTCCGTTTCGGGGCAGCTCCTTCAACGTATCGGCGCCGCGCGGCTGATCGCACTAGGCGGTGCGGCATCGATCGTGCGCTGGCTGGCGATGGCGTTCGATCCGCCGCTTGCCGTGCTGCTGCCACTGCAGATACTGCATGGTCTGACCTATGGGGCGACGCACATCGGCGCGATCCACTACATCCACGAGACGGTCTCGCGCGACAAGCAGGGCACTGCGCAGGCGCTTTACGCGACGATCTCTTCGGGCCTCGCAATGGGCTGTTTAACGCTGATAGCGGGCTGGATTTACGCGAGCGGAGGATCGCTGTCCTATCTCGCCATGGCCGCCACATCCCTTGTCGCGCTGGTAGCGGGCCTGTGGCTCGTGAGCTCGCAGCAAAGAGTTGACGTGATCAGCCCCAGAGTTCCGGCTGAGGCGGATAGATGATGCCGTTTTCGACGTGCAACCCGTGCTCACGATCGTGCGCGAGGAGCAGGGGGCCGTCGAGATCGATCCAGTCCGCTTCGGGCGCGAGCAACATTGCAGGTGCGACGGCAAGGGAGGTCGCCACCATCGACCCGACCATGATTTTGAGCCCGTGCCGCCGGGCTTCGCGAAGAAGCGCGATGGCGCCGGTCAAGCCGCCGGCCTTGTCGAGCTTCACATTGACAGCATCGTAGAGAGCGGCAAGACGCGGCACGTCCGCTGCGGTGTGCACGCTTTCGTCGGCACAGATGGGCACGGAGCGATCGAGGTGGCGCAAGGCGTCATCGCGGCCCGCGGGTAGCGGCTGTTCGATCAGCTCGATGCTGCACTCGGCGGCGACGGAAAGGAGATGCGCGAGGTTCTCTGACGTCCACGCCTCGTTGGCGTCGACGAGCAGGCGGGCATCGGGACGCGCTGCCCGTACGGCTCGCATCCGGTCATCGTCGCCGAGGCCGCCGAGCTTCAGCTTCAGGAGCGAAAGGTTCGAAGCGTGAGCGGCCTTTTCCGCCATGGTCGCGGGCGCATCGAGGCTCAGCGTAAAGGCTGTCGTCTTCGCTTCAGGCGGAAGAAGCCCCGCGAGTTCTGAAGCGCGGGCGTTCGACCGTTTGCATTCCAAATCCCAGAACGCGCAATCAAGAGCGTTGAGTGCGGCGCCGGGCTTCAGATGATTTGTGAGATCTGCGCGGGCGGAAACACGTCCGGCGATGGCGCGGATATCCGCGAGAACGCCTTCGACCGTTTCGCCATAGCGCGCGTACGGCACGGCTTCGCCGCGGCCACGATGCTCGCCATCGGTGACGGTTGCGACGACGACGTCTGCTGCGGTTTTAGCGCCGCGTGAGATGACGAAGGCTTCTCTAAGGGGCCAGCTTTCGCCGCGAGCTTCGATGGTGGGCGCCGTCATCGGAGGGTCTGGGCCTGCATCATGTTCATCGCCGCCCGGTCGCAAGCAGGCGGCGCGATCCTAGCGGATGCGGCCTACTGCGTGGGCGAGGAACAGATACACCCGGCCGGTTTCGGAGACGAGATGCGTTTGTGCCGTGCGGCCGCTCGTGTCGCGGGCTTCCGCTTCCTTGATGATGCGTTCGAAGTCCGCAAGATAGCGGTAGATCGATTGCGAGAGCTCGTTATCGGTTTTGACGCGGTTGGAGATTTCGTCGAACAGTGCGCGGGCTTCCGGAGCGTAGATGCTGCGCACAAGGACGTTGCGCTGTCCGGCGCGGATACGGTTCCAGATCGCGCCGGCCGTAGCCTGATCGAGCGAGCGTGCAATCATGCCGACGTCAAGGCGGACGGGCGCCTGGGCCGGCGGCGGCTCAGGAGCTGGAGCCGGGGCTTCATCCTCGTGCGAGGCGCGGGCCAGCAGATCACCGAGCGACCAGCCTTCGCGAGATTCCGGTTGTGCGGCAGCCCTGCTGCGGCTCGGCGGGCTTTCCGGGTGTGCGAGCGAGGAGCTCAGCGCGTTCGTCAGGCGTGCCGGAGCGGGATCGGGACGAACGATTTCGCGCGGTGCGTTGGCGCGCTGGGAAATCTGCGTCAGCTGCTCGATGGCGCGCAGCTGATCCTGGAGGGCGCGGCGCATGGATTCTGCCGTTTCGCGCGTGGACGCCGGGAGGCGCGCTGCTTCCTCGCGGATTCGCGCCTGTTCCCGGGCGAGGGTCGCTGCTGCCTCGGCGGCCCGCATGCGCGTTTCGTCCGATGCAGAGGAGAGCCGCGTCGTCAGCGTTTCGAATTCGCGGGAGAGTTCACCCGAAACGTTCTGGAAGCGGTTCCGAAGATCGGCGAGTGCGCGCTCGCCTTGGGCTTCGGTCTCGTGCTTGACGCGGTCGAGTTCCGCCATGAGGGCGCGCGAGCGGCTTTCGGCACTGTCGCGCAGCTCTTCGGCGATGGCGCGCGCCTTGAGCTCGATATTCGAGAACGAGCCTTCGAGGTTCGTCGAGTAGCCAGCGATGGTGCGGCCGAATTCGTCGGCCTTGCCGGAGAGACGATCCAGCGTGTGGGAGAGTTCGGCGTGCCGCGATTGCAGCGTCGAGTCGATCTTATGGTTGGCCGAGTCGAGCACGGTCGCCGCTTTGAGAATTTGCTGGCCCTGGTTCTCGAAGCGGTCGGTGACGCCGTGGATTTGCGCGAAGAGGTTTTCGGCAACATCCTGGAGAACGCCTGTCTGCTTGGAGAGCCCGTCGATGGCCTTCATGGTCTGGCGGGTGATGTTCTCGCTGGTGCGGCGGACGGCGTTGATGCCGTTCATCACGGAGTCGTCGAGTTCTGCCGCCTGGTGCGCAATCGTTTCGCGGAACGTGCGCGAATGCAACTCGAGCGCGTTGGTGAGGAGCGATGCCTTTTCGCTGACGGCGTGATCGATCGCCGTCGTCGAGCGCATAATCTGATCGTCGAAAAGCTCGAGACGCTTCTGGAAGGCCTCATCGAGAGAGCGCGTGCGTTCGACAAGTTGCACGTCGAGCGCCTGAGCGCGGTTCGACAGCGTGGTATCGAGGGCGCGCGCATACTCCTCGAACACGGTCTGCAGGTTTTCGGTGCGATTGCCGAGCGTGGTGTCGAGCGTCTGCATGTAGCCGTCGAACGTGACGCGCATCTGCTCTGTGCGGGCGCCGAGCGCGGTCGAGAATGCGGCCGTGTAGTCTTCGAGAACGGACTGCAGCTGCAGCGTGCGGGATCCCACCGCGTTCTCGAAGCGGCCGGTGGCGGTCGCCAGTGAGCCTTCGAGGTTTGCGAGGTTCTCGCCAGCGTTTGAGATGATGCCGCGAAGCGTCAGCTGCTGCTGGGAGAGTTTCTCGATCAGCGTCGGAATTTCGGTGCCGAGCGTCTTCAGCGTTTCTGTGACGTTTGTCGAGGTATCGAGGAGGGCGTGCCGTTCGCCACCCAGTTCGTTGATCAGCTCGCGGATACGGCGTTCGTTGTGCTCGTAGGAGCGCTCGAGTTCGGCGACGTGATTGTGCACGAGTGCTTCCAATTCGCCGGCGCGGCCCAAGGCGCGCGAAACGGCGTCGTTCATGAAGGAGACTTGGCGCCGGACGGCTTGGCCGAGGCTTGCGATCGACTGCTCGGCGGTTCTGTCGGGTTCGGCGAGGCGGATGGCGACCTCGCTCATAGTCGCGGATTTGAGAGCGAGCGAGGCGATGTGCCAGTTCAAGAGCGCCAGCAGCCAGATGATGCCGATCGGCGCGACGATGGCGGTAATGGTGTAGAACGTTGCCGGCTGCAGGAGCAGCGCGGAGAACGCTTCGCCTGCCTGCCACCCTGGCGCGATCGTCAGAGCGCCTACGGTCAATCCGGCAAGCGCCCACACGGCACTGCCGATGGCGGCGAAGCGGAAAACCTTGCTCGAGGGTTTTTGCTCAAGCGCGTAGATCAGACCGCCGATGCTCGGCACGTCGTCGTTAGCGGCGATTTTGCCGCGTACGGGGCCGGCGGGCCGGCGGCGCGCTGTGCGGCGGCTTGGCGGCTCATCGTTTGAAGCTTCATTGCCGGTCTTGAGCTGCGCCGCGGATGAGGGGCGGGGCGTGTCGTCACCGAGCATGGGCGGTGGCGGCGGCAGCGCGAGCGGCATGTCGATCGAGCCCTTCTGAATGGCTGAGGGGCCTGACGGCTGGCTTGATGTCTGGTTCGTTGTGGGCGTCGATGATGGGGTTGCTGTTTGGCTCGCGGCTAGACCTGTCGCTTGGCGCAATCCGTCGGGAGCGCTCAACGTGGGCTCCGCCGATCCCGGCTGCGTTCTGCCGCCGATAGCCATGAGCTTCGCAATCTGATCCTGCGACATGCGCAATGCCCCCCACTTGATCCGGTACGCGACACAAGCCCGTGCGCTTCAGGCCCACCGGAACTCCCACTCGCACCCTATAAGATTTTTACTTGGTTACAAAATGGAAACACATGGGTAACCAAACGGAATGTCTATGCATCCAAATGGTTTAGCGATTTTGGGCCACGCATTGCGGCCGGAATGCGGCCGATCCTGCCGGATGGCGAGCCTGCGGCCTCACGCCAATAGGTTAACTAACCGTTTATGGAGGTGTCTGAAAGACGGCAGCGGACTTTACCCAGAGTTATCGCGGCTTTGCGAGCATGTTGCTTCAAATGCCGGCCATGGCGGCTTGTGGGTGCAGCGATGAGAAGTGCGGTTTCGCGTGGGTGATATGGACAGCTGCCGGGCGCAATCGTTCGATATCGAGGCTCCTGCTGATCAGGAATATTCGAGCGGACAGCCGGTCAATCTCGCGCATCTCAGGCGCTACACACTTGGGGATAAAGCACTGGAAGACGAGGTTCTTCAGCTTTTCCTCACGCAATTGCCCCTGACGTTGGCCGCCTTAGGCTCTGCTGCGACCGAACGCGACTGGAAAATCGCGGCTCATACGTTGAAAGGGGCGAGCCGGGCCGTGGGTGCTTGGCGGATTGCCCGAATGGCGCAGCTCGCAGAAGAACTCGCCGGGAATGAGAGCAAGGCCCGCTCGGAGGTGCTTGCAAAGCTCGACGCCGCTGCCTCGGAGGCAAGCCGGTTCATCCAGCAATCCGAGAAGCTTGGCTGAGCATTGAAGCCACAGCACCGGCGCGTCGCAGGGGGCGCGCTCCCGTGCGGCTTGAAATGCTTGCGGTGTCCCTCTAAGTGTGCCCGCTAACTAATCAATCCCTAACGTTCGCGCGCCGCTGACGAGCGGTATTTCCAGCTTGAGGATTCGTACGCAACCATGACGAAAATAACGTTCATCCAGCCCGACGGCGAAAGTCAGACGGTGGAAGCGGAAAACGGACTGACCGTCATGGAAGCGGCTAAGCTTAACGATATTGCCGGCATCGAGGCTGAGTGCGGTGGCGCCTGCGCCTGCGCCACCTGCCACGTCTATGTCGACGAAGCTTGGCGGGACAAAACGGGCAAGCCCGCCGATATGGAAGAGGACATGCTGGATTTCGCGTTCGATGTCCGCGAAGGCAGCCGGCTCTGCTGCCAGATCAAGATCACGGACGCTCTCGACGGGCTCGTCGTCCGCGTGCCGGCAAAACAGTTCTAGGAACGGACGATCGCGATGATCGAAGACACTGCCGCGGCAGCTAAGACGACTGAAATTTTGGAAGCCGAGGACAACTCCGGGTCGATCGAAACCGATGCCGTCGTGATCGGCGCGGGACCTTGCGGTCTCTTCGCGGTGTTCGAACTGGGTCTGCTCGATATCAAGTCACATGTGATCGATATCCTGGATCGCCCGGGCGGCCAGTGCGCTGAGCTTTATCCCGAAAAGCCGATCTATGATGTTCCTGCGCTTCCCATCGTGACGGGTCAGGAATTGACCGACCGGCTGATGGAGCAGATCAAGCCCTTCAACCCGCAATTTCATTTCAACGAGCGCGTGGACGGCTTGAAGCGCGAAGCCGACGGCCGCTTTCGCCTGACGACGGATGCGGGCACGGAATTTCTCGCTAAGGTCGTCGTCATCGCAGCGGGCGGCGGATCATTCACGCCGAAGCGGCCGCCGCTCAACGGCATCGAGGAATACGAAGGCAAGTCGGTCTTCTACTCGGTGCGCAAGATCGAGACGATGCGGGGCAAGGATATCGTCATCGTCGGCGGCGGCGACAGCGCGCTCGACTGGACGCTCAATCTCGCGCCGGTCGCCAAGAGCCTGACGCTCATCCATCGCCGCGATGAATTCCGCGCGGCGCCGCATTCCGTCGAGAAGATGCGCAAGCTCGTCGAAGAGGAGAGCGTGCGCCTGCTCATCGGTCAGGTGACGGCGCTCGAGGGATCGAACGGGCAGCTGTCGGCGCTGGACGTCAAGACGGCATCTGGCTCCGAGCGCATCCCCTGCACGGCCATGCTGCCGTTCTTCGGGCTGACGATGAAGCTTGGTCCCGTCGCCAACTGGGGCCTCAATCTTCACGAAAACCTTATTCTGGTCGACACTGAGCGCTTCGAGACGAGCGAGCACGGCATCTTCGCGATCGGCGATATCAACTGGTATCCCGGCAAGCTGAAGCTCATTTTGTCGGGCTTCCACGAAGGCGCGCTGATGGCCCAGGCGGCACACAAGATCGTCTATCCGGACAAGAAGCTCTTGTTCCAGTACACGACGTCGTCATCGAGCCTGCAGAAGAAACTCGGCGTGAAGTAACCGCGTCACTCAGACGTGGGCGACGCCGTTTTAGCCCAGCCCTCGCGCATCAAGCGGCGCAGGGGCTGGGGAAGCTTCTTGAGCCACCTCTTGAGACGGCCGCGCAAAAACTCAAGATACACGCGCGTGTAAAGCTCGCCCTTCAGCGTGAGGGGCATTACCCAATCCGTGACGCCATCGGATTTATCGCACCAGTCGAATTTGTAATCGTCTCCGGGCGCCAGCATATCGAGCGCGTCGAAGCCTTCTGCGTACCCATCTTTCAAGCCCTGCTCGAGAAGCAGGACGCCCGCGCCTGATTTCTCGAAGGCCAGATTGAAGACGATCATGTGCATCGCCAAGCGGGCTTTGCAGCCGAAGGAGACTTCGAGCGCTGCGATCTCGCCGTTCGATTTCAAAGCCGAGACAACGCAGCCTACGGGTCTTGTTTTGCCTTCGGCGAAGTCGGCGAAAAGGCCTACCATGCGCCGGTCCGCTATCGCGTTAGAGACGAGCCCCCGCGATTGGAGCCACTTTGCTTTGAGGGCAACGGCTTTGCCCGCAAGCTCACGCGCTTCATCGCCGCCATGGAGGCGGAGGAACTGCATCGGCCCTTTTTCTTCGAGGCGGCGCGCAAGGCGGCGGCGGTTTTTTCGCGTCTTGCTTGCGTAGCGTTGCTCGAACGCCGAAAAGTCTCCCGCTGTCGTCAAATCCATATAGGGCGCGAGCTGACGGTCGGCAGCGGTGGCGCCGATTTCGGTCATCAAAGCGGTTATATTCGCGTCATCACGAACGCGGCGCAGGCGGAGGATATCGGCTCGCGCTTGTGCCCGTATGAACTTGAATGCGGACCGGAGGACCACCGCTTCGTCGGGCCCGGCGTCGATCAGCACGTCACCATATTGGCTGACCGAGCCGCCCATCCAGAAGAGCTGAGTGATGCCGCGTACGCGTTCGCAGACGAGGGGCCAGACCATGATCAGGCGGCCATCGCGGCGTGCCGTGACAATACGAAGTTGCAGTCCGCTTTTGGCTCTGCCGCGCGGTTCGCCATGGGCCGGCTCACGCACATAATGATTGGCCCAATGCCAGCAGAAATTGAACGTTTGGAAGACGTGGTGGGATTTGCCGGCGCGGTCGAAGAGGCCGTTCCACTCAGCTTCGAGAGCGTCGAAGGCTGCGCGTTCGGTGATGAGGTCGAAGTCGCAAACCGTGGGATGGCGCGCTACATGGCAAGAGACGCGCTCGTCCGCGGCCGGTAGCTCAAGAGATGTCAGCGAACGAGCGGCAACAGGCATGTGTCGGTGCGACCTAGGTCAGGCGGGTCCCCCCGCGGCTGCACGATTTTCATAGATGTAGCGAGGAAATGTTAGGTGAGCGTTACGCCGCTTAAATTTGAAGAAAGTCTTAGGCGTGTGCGATTTCGAGAAACCCAAGCGCAGCCAGGAGGATAGCGCTCAACCCGATTGCGAGCTTGCCCCGTTTTGTGGGGGCCGCCACTCCCATGACCAGGGCTGAGGCCAGTACGGCTGCGGGCAGGAGATTGAGGGGAACGAGGGCCGCCGGACCAATCGAACCCCGCGCTCCCGGATATTGCAGTCCTATCCAGATGCTGGCTGCAATAGCGAGCAGCAAAGCACCTACAAGGCGTGGCCAAAGGCCGGTGATAGGCCGCGCCAAGCCAATGATGGCAAGCATCTGTTGCGGCGCGATCAGGAGTAGGAGGCCGGCGACGGCTTTAAGCGCGATCTCGGTCCAAAGGATCTGCTGCACGCGTTCGCTCCGGCCAAGCGTGAGTTAGATCGGCTGCCAGTTCGCCATCGCTACTGGAACATGTCCTGCATGTTCGCGCCTTTGTTGGAGCTGCTCGAGTCGCCGCCGCCCCAGCCGCTGAGCAGTCCACCTTCGTCTTCGGAGGGTTCGGGAGGCGAGGGCGTGTAGTCGCCATTGAGGTGGCGCGCCAGCGCAAGCTTGATGCGGGCCACCTTGAGTGGCGAGCAATAATCCGCGCCCTTTTGAGCAAGCGCCTTCGAGACGCCGTTGAAGGCCGTATCGTAGACCTGCGCGAACTTTACGGCATCGGCCGGATTAGCCGCCGTTTCTGCGGTGATGAATTGGTTCTTAAGTTTTGCGGGATCGAAATTATAACCGCACTTGATGGCGCGCGCGGACGTCGCCGCAACGTCCATCGTTCGTGTCAGCGGGTCGTTCGGCGTGACTTTCGGCTGGGTGCCTAGAAGCGATCCGGTCGTCGGAAGGCTTGGCAAAGACGCGCCGCAACCGCCAAGCGCTGCAGCGGATAAGGCCACGAGAAGGACTTTTAGGCTTTTCATTGGGATGTTTCCCCCCACCCCTGACATTCCAAACCCATTGTCCCCAGACGGGGCCCAAGGTCAACGTTTAGAATCACGTTTGCCACACCTGGAGCCTAATGGTTTGTGAAGCAACTTGACAGCGGCATGGGCATCTTAGGGCTCGAACTGCGTCAGCGTGATGATTTCAGCGCATCAGGCTGCGCATTGCAGCATCGAGGCCATCGAGCGTGAGCGGAAACATGCGGCCCTCGAGAAGCTGGCGGATCATGCCGATCGAGGGGGTCCAATCCCAATGCCGTTCATCGACGGGGTTGAGCCAGACGGCGTGCTTATAGGTATCCGTCACGCGTTTCAGCCAGACGGCGCCCGGCTCCTCATTCATGTGTTCGACGGAGCCGCCTGGGACGGTGATTTCGTAGGGGCTCATCGAAGCATCGCCGATGAAGATCACTTTGTAGTCCGCCGGATAGGTGTGCAGCACCTGCCAGGTATCGATCTTGTTGGTGTAACGGCGGGCGTTCTCCTTCCACACGCCTTCGTAGAGGCAGTTGTGGAAGTAGTAGTATTCAAGATGCTTGAATTCGGAACGTGCCGCCGAGAAGAGGTCTTCGACCTCGCGGATGTGATCGTCCATCGAGCCGCCGATGTCGAAGAACATCAGGAGCTTTACCGTATTGTGCCGCTCCGGGCGAAGGCGAACGTCGAGATAGCCTTTTTCAGCGGTGCCGCGGATCGTACTATCGAGATCGAGTTCGGAGGC
>Ga0180218_1001385_pt1 | contig 14834 bp, 15 predicted proteins | sample eDN3rd37CKraftBY_FD_151334 | JGI IMG/M metagenome (GOLD analysis project Ga0180218, IMG submission 151334) | Enriched backyard soil microbial communities from Emeryville, California, USA - eDNA 3rd pass 37_C Kraft BY (version 2) (version 2) | ecosystem: Environmental > Terrestrial > Soil >...
ATAGGGTCCCTCGCTTTCCTGCCAGCGGCCATCGGGCATGTGCATAGCGACGTTGGCGCCCTCGCGCGAATGCAGCGGCTTGCGCACCCAGCCAGCCGGCAGCGCGCGACCATCGTCGAAATGCGCTTCGAGCAGGTTCGGATGGCCGCGGTGGCGCTGCCACAGCAGCGGCAGGATGCCCTTGTTGCTCAGCACCGCCTTCCATGCCGGCTCCAGCAGTTGCACGCCCGATCCCGGCAGCGCGGCGCCGAAGTCCTCGCGCATCAGGTCTTCCAGCGGGTACAGCTTGAACAGGCTGCCGATCACCACGTCATCGAGGTCGGTGAAGCGGCCATCTTCCGACAGGCCGATGTCCTCGATGGCGATGGCCGCGCCGTGCAGGCCGGCCTGTGCCGCGCAGTCGCGCAGGTAGGCCACCGTGCCCTGGTCCTCCTCCGACTCGCGCACCGCACTGAAATACAGCGGCGGCGGCAGGCGCGCGGCCAGCCCGGCGAAGCGTTCGACCAGCGCCTCGTGGATGGAATTGAACTGGTCGGCCTGCGGCGGCAGCGCGCCGCGGTTGCGCTGGTCCTCCAGCCACTGCCACTGGAAGAACGCGGCCTCGTACAGCGAGGTCGGGGTGTCGTAGTTCAGTTCGTACAGCTTGGCCGGGCCGTTGCCGTCGTAGGCGAAATCCAGCCGGCCGTAGAGGTGCGGGTCGCCACGGCGCCAGCTTTCGGCGATCCAGTCGCGGAACGGTGCGGGAATCGCCAGCCGTTCCATCAGTTCCTCGCTGGCCACGACGTCGCCGACCAGGTCCAGCGCCATCGCGTGCAGCTCGGCGCTGGGGTCTTCCAGGTCGTCCTCGATCTGGCGCAGGGTGAAGGCGTAGTACGCGGTTTCGTCCCAGTACGGTGCGCCGTCGATGGTGTGGAAGCGGAAGCCACCCTCGGCGGCGCGAGCGCGCCAGTTGGAGCGCTCGGCGATGGCGACGCGCTTCACCGCATCAACCGCCGAAGCTGCCGCGGCCGCGGCTGCTGTTGCCGAAACCGCCACGACGCGCGGTGACGGCACGGTTCGGTTCGGCGTTCACCGGCGCCAGCCCGGCCTTGCCCGCACCGATGCGGCTGGTGGTGTTCAGCCCACCGCTGCCGCCCGGTGCCGCCGCCGGCCTGGCCCAGCCGTTGGCCTTGTCGCGGAACGCCGGCTGCGACGCCGGCGGCGCGGCCACCGCACCGGCGCGGCCGTTGAGCATCTGCGACATGAAGAAGCCCATCATCATCGGCCCGACGAACGAATGCCCGGCGCTGGTGCGCTGGGGCACGCACTGCTCGGCCGGGTATTCCTGCGCGCATTCCTCGCGGCTGGCGTACTGCGGCGCGGCGTCGGCGGCCTGCTGCTGCGCGGCGGCGAACGCCTGGCGGCAGCTGGAAGGATCGCCGGTCGCTTCGCTGCAGGCTTCCACCGAGGTGTACAGCCCTTCCTGCACCTGCACCGTCTGCTCCTGCTGGCAGGCGGTGAACAGCAGCGGCGCGGTACTCATCAGCAGCAGCGCGGTGGTCCTGGAACGCTTCATCATCGTAATCCCATGAAAATCGTGGCCGAATGATGCCCGATCCAGCCGCCGCGGGCATCTGCACGCGCGGGAAAGCCCCGTAGGAGCGACGCGAGTCGCGACCGGAGCATTGGAAAGCTGTCGCGACTCGCGCCGCTCCTACAGGCTTTGCACAAGGCAACGGTTGCAACAGCAACCGGGTTCTTCATGCAGAATCGCCGCACTGCATTCCGCATTCCCCCGCCATGCCCGAATACCGCTCGAAAACCTCCACCGCCGGCCGCAACATGGCCGGCGCCCGCGCCCTGTGGCGCGCCACCGGCATGACCGACGGCGACTTCCACAAGCCGATCATCGCCGTGGCCAACTCCTTCACCCAGTTCGTGCCTGGCCACGTACACCTGAAGGACCTGGGCCAGCTCGTGGCGCGCGAGATCGAAGCGGCCGGCGGCGTGGCCAAGGAGTTCGACACCATCGCCGTGGACGACGGCATCGCGATGGGCCACGACGGCATGCTGTATTCGCTGCCCAGCCGCGAGATCATCGCCGACTCGGTGGAATACATGGCCAACGCGCACTGCGCCGACGCGCTGGTGTGCATCTCCAACTGCGACAAGATCACCCCCGGCATGCTGATGGCCGCGCTGCGGCTGAACATCCCGGTGGTGTTCGTCTCCGGCGGGCCGATGGAAGCCGGCAAGACCCGGCTGGCCGAGCACAAACTCGACCTGGTGGACGCGATGGTGATGGCCGCCGACGCCAGCGTCAGCGACGAGCAGGTGGCCGCCGTCGAACGCAGCGCCTGCCCCACCTGCGGCTCGTGCAGCGGCATGTTCACCGCCAACTCGATGAACTGCCTGACCGAAGCGCTGGGCCTGTCGCTGCCCGGCAATGGCACCGTGGTGGCCACCCACGCCGACCGCGAAGCGCTGTTCAAGCGCGCCGGGCGGCTGATCGTCGAGCTGTGCCACCGCTGGTACGGCGGCGAGGACGCCAGCGCCTTGCCGCGTGGCATCGCCACCTTCGAGGCGTTCGAGAACGCGATGACGCTGGACATCGCGATGGGCGGCTCCACCAACACCATCCTGCACCTGCTCGCCGCCGCGCAGGAGGCCGAGGTGGCCTTCGACCTGCGCGACATCGACCGCCTGTCGCGGCGCGTGCCGCAGCTGTGCAAGGTGGCGCCGAACACGCCCAGGTACCACGTCGAGGACGTGCACCGCGCCGGCGGCATCATGGCCATCCTCGGCGAACTGGCGCGCGGCGGCCTGCTGCATGCCAATGTGCCGACCGTGCACAGCCGCACCCTGGGCGAAGCCATCGCGCGATGGGACGTGACGCAGACGCAGGACGCGGCCGTCCACAACTTCTACAAGGCCGGCCCGGCCGGCATCCCGACGCAGGTGGCCTTCAGCCAGAGCACGCGCTGGCCGTCGCTGGACGTGGACCGCGGCGAAGGCTGCATTCGCGACGTGGCCCGCGCCTATTCCAGCGAGGGCGGGCTGGCGGTGCTGTACGGCAACCTCGCCGCCGATGGCTGCGTGGTCAAGACCGCCGGCGTGGACGAATCCATCCACGTGTTCGAGGGCAACGCGCGCGTCTACGAAAGCCAGGACGCGGCGGTGAAGGGCATCCTCGGCGACGAAGTACAGGCCGGCGAAGTGGTCGTCATCCGCTACGAAGGCCCGAAGGGCGGCCCCGGCATGCAGGAGATGCTGTACCCGACCTCGTACCTGAAATCGAAAGGGCTGGGCAAGGCCTGCGCCCTGCTTACCGATGGCCGATTCTCCGGCGGCACCTCCGGCCTGAGCATCGGCCACTGCTCGCCGGAAGCCGCCGCCGGCGGCAGCATCGCACTGGTGCGCGACGGCGACCGCATCCGCATCGACATCCCCCAGCGCGGCATCGACCTGCTGGTGGAGGAGGCCGAACTCGCCCGCCGCCGCGACGAGCAGGCCGCACGTGGCTGGAAGCCGGCGCTGCCGCGCCCGCGCAAGGTCAGCACCGCATTGAAAGCCTACGCCCTGCTGGCCACCAGCGCCGACAAGGGCGCAGTGCGCGACAAGGCGCTGCTGGAAGGCTGAAAGCCCCTGCATCGGTGCCGGGCTTGCCCGGCACGCGCCATTCATGCCGGCCCCGGTACGACACCCGGCAGCCGATCCAGCGGACTGAGCAATCCGCCGGCACCGCGTCCCAATACATGCGTGTAGATCTGCGTGGTCGCCACGTCCTTGTGCCCCAGCAGCTCCTGCACCGTGCGGATGTCATGGCCGGCTTCGAGCAGATGCGTAGCAAAGGAGTGCCGCAACGAATGGCAGGTAGCCGGCTTGGTGATGCCGGCCCGCGCACGGGCCGCCTTGATTGCCCGCTGCAAGGTTTCCTCCCCCGCATGGTGGCGCCCGGAACGGCCACTGCGCGGATCGGTGGAAATGCGCGAGGAAGGGAACAGGTATTGCCAGGCCGGCTCGCCGTCGGCATCGGGATATTTGCGGGCCAGCGCATGCGGCAGGTGGACGCGGCCAAAGCCCCGCGCCAGATCCCGATGGTGCAGGAGCAATGCACGCTCCCGTTGCCGCAACAAACGCCCATGCAACGATTCGGGCAGCGGCACGCGCCGGTCCTTGTCGCCCTTGCCGCTGCGCACGCAGATTTCCCGCCGCGCGAAATCCACATCCTTGATGCGCAGGCGCAGGCATTCCATCAAGCGCATGCCGGTGCCGTAAAGCAGGCGTGCCATCAATTCCGGCAACCCCTCGGGCATCACCGACAACAGCCGCGCCACCTCCTCCTGCGCCAGCACCACCGGCAACCGGCGCGGGCGTTTGGCGCGCACCACCTCCTCCATCCACGGCAACTCGATTTCCAGCACTTCGCGATACAGGAACAAGAGCGCCGACAGCGCCTGGTTCTGCGTGGCCGCCGAGACATTGCCCACCGTCGCCAACCGCGTGAGGAATATCTCGACCTCCCGCCCACCCAGTTCCTTCGGGTGGCGCCTGCCATTGGCGAGAATGAAGCGGCGGATCCAACCCACATAGGCCTGCTCGGTGCGGATGCTGTAATGCCGCAACCGGATACGCCCGCGGACCTGCTCAAGCAGGCGCGGCGGGCGAAGCCCCGCCCCCGATACACCGGATGGTTGAGGGGTGTAATCCATGGCACGGCACCTTTGCGGCATAACACCCACAGCCTATGGCACGCATCATGCCCGCACCGCTCAGCCAACCCTTTGAAGCCATGTGGGATTTCCCTGATTCACAAGGCAGGAAGAAGCCGCCATACTCGGGGCGACGCCGCGATTAGGCGGTCCAATAAGTGTTAGGTGGTGAATTGCAGTTTCTCTAGCGCCTTGATCTGCTTTTCCAGAGACTTGATCTTCTTTACCCGCGCCGCCTCTGCTGCTGCGTTAGCTTCTTCAAGCGTTGCGTGGGCGTCACGGCCCACCTTGAATCCAGTCCAGTAGCCTTCAGTCTTATAGAAGTACCCAGAGTCCATCAGCTTGCCGTCGGCCTTCTCAATCCCCGAACTAAGCGCGTATTTGCTGATCCACATTTCCATATTCACCACCTAACAATTCGTTCAAGCCGACGTTGCCCCGTTCGGCGTCGTATGTGTGGCTCCGCGCGGGCAACGCGGCTTAACTCAGGTGTTAGGCCGCACTGGGGCAAAGTTCGGAGTGGTTCCTGCTTCGGCAAATCCACTGGCCGTTTTCCGGCCGGCTCCGGCCGCTGCTCTTCACCGTTTCAGCATCGGCAAGTACACGACTTCGGCCTTGGCGTCAGGTTCGCCACACTCGGTTTGCATTTGGCTTCGGTAGCTCCGCGTATCAGGGCTTCACCGGGCAAGCCCCGTCTTGCGGGCTGTGGCATCATCGGCCTGCGTTATGTTCTTCAAGCGGGTAGTATTGGTCGACTGCAACTCTCTCGGCCCATGCTGCCTAACAATTCATTCAAGCCGACGCTGCTATCGCAGCGCGGCTTAACTCAGGCGTTAGGCCTACAGGGGATAACAATGCGAATTCCAATCCTCGCCTTAGTTGCGCTTCTCTCGTTCCCAACCTCCGCCACGCCGGACTACACGTACTGCGAAATCACAGGCCTTGCGCTCGGCGCTGGCAAAGAGTTTGTTGGCTCTGTTGCCTCACGGATAGTGGATCGTCAGAGTTTAACGGGCGAGCCAGGGTGTCAGGCCGTGTGGCAGGACGCATACCGCACTGGCAAGCGTCTTTCTGCTGGCGGGCAATGGTCAGAGTTGGACGCTGTAAAGTGGCGCAAGCTCCAAGACTTTGAGACCAAGGTTTTGGACAGTGTCATCAACGGTCTGCAGCCCGGGCTGTAGGCCTAACAATTCATTCAAGCCGACGCCGCTTCGCGGCGCGGCTTAATTCAGGCGTTAGGTGCTTACAGGTGATCGGAACAATCATCTCCATTCTCATAGGTGCCGCGATCACGTGGCTTGTTTCTTGGTACTACTACAAGAGAGCTGGTGACGGCTTGAAGGCCGAAGCCGCTAGGCTTCAACGTACCAATGAGATGATCCTCAGATGGCTTGAGGTAGATGGAAATAACATCAAGGTCATCCGGGACGACGACGGCAAGCCGGTCAGTCTTGCTCGCACTGCCGACTTTACTGACTCAATCTCTGTCAGCTGTGCTCCAATAGGCGGTGAACTAAGGACTGTCGCTGATGAGCCGCGCACCTAACAATTCATTCAAGCCGACGCCGCTTCGCGGCGCGGCTTAATTCAGGCGTTAGGCAGCATAGGAGAGTTTCATGGGGATCACGCTGGAAAGCCTGGATAGGCCGTCAATTCGCGCTCTCGCAGAGAAACATTCTGCGGAGCTTAGAGATGTGGCTCAATCGGGCGGCAATGTTTATCAGGCATCTCTGGATCAACAAGACAAGATCACTGAATTTACAAGCACCTTGAGTGAAGAAGATGCAATCAATTTTCTCAACACGTACTCGGAGGAGCTGAATGCTTGCGCGAGTAAAACCAATGATGAAACGGCTGTCGTTCTTGCCGAGGCTGAATCGTCAAATCAGGCGGCGGCAGCAATTGGCGCCGCCATTGGATTTGCCGCGCTAATCTTCATCTTCTTCATGATATTCCGCTAATGCTGCCTAACAATTCATTCAAGCCGACGCCGCTTCGCGGCGCGGCTTAACTCAGGCGTTAGAGCCAGACATGACCTATCTAGAACTTGAAGTCAGCGAGAGATGGGGACTAGAGAGTGACGCTGCGTATGCGGAACTTTCTCGGCGTTACCGTGCGTTAGCCGCACGGCGGGAAAGGCACGTGCAAATGGCGGGTACCGCTTCTTCAGTCGTTTTGGCAGTCCTTGTTTTGGTCGTAATCGCGTCGATCGTCATGCACTTTTTGGCTGGTTCGGCCGTGTGGTACGTGGCGGTTCCAACGATCGCTTTCCTGTCGTTATTAGCTGGTCTTTCCCATACATCGTCTGGCAAGAGCTACTACGAAAAGAGGTGCGCGCTGTGGCGAGCTGGTGAGATAGATGCTTGACTTGCAAATAAATCTTCCGGCGCACCGGGCTCTAACAGTTCGTTCAAGGCGGACGGCTACGCCGCCGCTTAACTCTAGCGTTAGACCAGCTATGACAGCTCATCAGCAATCTGAAGAAGAACTCAAGGCTCACCTCGAAGAGCAGATCTACTTTCTGAGAGCATCCGCTGACTCCTATGATGCCGGCTTCGAGGGCGAAGCAAAGAGAATTGCTGTTGCCATTCGAGTGCTACTGCATGACACCCGTCAGTCAAAATCCTTGCTTGGCCAGCTCGGCCTAAAAACGTGCGAGTTTCTCGACACCTCACTTCCTCCTTCCCCCGGAAACTTGACTCCCCACAGCGGCCTGATCGTTACGGCTATGAGTGAAAGCGGAGCTAAGTATTGCGCCTTCTTAGATGAGGGCATTGACCAGCCGGTGCTTCGTGATTTCGAAGAGTGGTGGCGTGGGCCGGTCTTTGTTGATTCGCAAGAGCGACAGGTATCGAGGGAGGAGATCGTCCTCGCCGTCGCGAACAAAGACGGCGGCGCACATGTTGATCCAAATCTAGATCAGAAATACGCAGATCTTTCTAGAAGCAACTCGCTTGGCTGGAACTTCTCTGACGGCACCCGAGAGGAGGCTATGGGAGGTCCCGAAAAAGCGGCACTGAGACAAATTTGCCATGAGGTTCTAAAGACGCTCATTCCTGGTTATGAGAAGCAGCCGACCTATCCGCCCAACTCGGTGATATTCGGAGCTATGACTATGCACGTTGTTGACTCGCCGTCCCCAGTTGCCGCGCCAGCTAGGCGCACCTCGTCAAAGGTTGGCCGAAACGAGCAGTGTCCTTGCGCAAGTGGCAAGAAATACAAGAGGTGCTGCGGTGCGCTTGTCTAACAATTCATCCAAGCCGACGCCGCTTCGCGGCGCGGCTTAATTCAGGTGTTAGCCCTCAGATCGAGTAGCCCAGGAGTCATGCCGCCTTATGAGTGACGTAGTCTTGAAAGTAGCCGTAGACCCCACGAATTCCTATGAGGAGTTCATCCTTAAAATGCACGAGATCGGATTCGCTAGCCGCTATCAACTTCGACAGGTGACTTCGCCGGCACACGAGTTCCGTGATGACTTTCTTGACTACATAGCCGACAACGGAATCTCATCTCTTCTCGCATACACGGTCGCAATGGAGGACATCACTTCCCCCAGCATGTCCGTGAACGATATTGAGTTGGTAATCTCAAAGTTCATAGAAAGATTACGTCCACTAAAGCGCTTGCTCATTATAGACCCGTACTTTTATGCCGCATCACCCACCTCCCACCAACTTCTTGAGCGCTTACTTACCCCTCATCAAGCTGACCTAATTGACGTTACGGTGATCTGCAACAATGTCAGTGCGCCGAACGCCACAAACATGCGATCCGCTATAAAATCTGCCGCACCCAATGCCGCAATCAGTGAAATCCAAAGCTCCACATTTCACGACAGGTTCTGGATCAATCCAGATCGCAGTTGTGGACTCGTCATGGGGACGTCGCTGAACGGAATCGGAAAAAAGATTGCGCTAGTTGATAGGCTTCAGAACTCTGACGCCGAGGATCTTGTCGCTCTAGCAAAGGTTGAGGGTTACGCCGGCTGAGGGCTAACAATTCATTCAAGCCGAACCCGCTTCGCGGGTCGGCTTAATTCAGGTGTTAGACGATCAGATGACCACCAAGCCGCTTGACAGATTAATGTTTGCCCAGGGAGGCATTTGCTTCTTTTGCAACATGCCCCTTCCAAAAGCAGACGCTAGTGTCGAGCATCTTGTTCCTTCCTCCCGCGCCGGAAGCAACAGCGATGACAACTGCGTTGCCTGCTGCAAAGCAGTCAACGCGCTCTTTGGCAGCATGTCGCTTAAAGAGAAAATTCGCGTTGTTCTGAATCAAAACGGCAAGTTCGTCTGTCCCAATGGCAAAGCACAGCCTTCGCCGGTTACTCCGGCTAAAGCTGCTCCCGTTCCACCAAAGATCGACAACTATGCAGTTGTTCTCGCAGATCTTAAAAAGCGCGGCGCGTCTCGACCGAGGAAAGTTGAGACACTCAAAAGCACCATCCGTGCAACTGTCAAGAACGCAAAGAGTTCCATCACGGAGCCGCAGCTGGAAACACTTATCAAGCACTTGCAGGTCAATGGTAAAGTCATCATTGCTGACACAAAAGTCAGCTACTCGCTATGATCGTCTAACAATTCATTCAAGCCGACGCCGCTTCGCGGCGCGGCTTAATTCCGGCGTTAGACATCTAGGGGGATGCATGGCGTACCGAAACAAGACCTACGTAATTTTTGACGGAGACGAAGACATGTGGGCGTATGCCTACATGTTGGGTTGGATCTCCAAGGATCACATCGCCTTCGATTTCCATGACGCCCACGACTTAGCCCCGCTAAGCGCGACAGCCAGTGAGGAGACGGTGAAGCGACATCTACGTGAGCGGCTAAAGAACACAAAGCAGGCCATCCTACTGATCGGTGAAAAAACCAAGAATCTCTACCGATTTGTCCGCTGGGAGCTAGAGATGTGCCAAGCAATGGGTATTCCGATCATTGCCGTCAACTTAAATGGTAGTCGGTCCCAAGACGATCGCTGCCCACCGATAGTCCGCGACAAGTACGTCGTGCATATCCCCTTTAAAGCGAAGATCGTGCAGTACGCACTGGACCACTTCCCAGAGGAGTTTGCTAAGCGCCAGAACGACTCGGGACCTCGTGTCTACAACGACACCGTCTACGCTAAGTTGGGTCTCAACTAGTGAACGAGCAGGACTTCCCTGCGCTTTATCGGTCGGCCGACGCGCTCTCCAAGCAGCAGCAAGCCGTATTCTTGATCAGTCTGGGATCGCATCTACTGTTGTTAGTCATAGCAGCTGCACTGTCAGTCTTCTATGTTGCGAGCCCGGCCGTTGCTTACGCCCAGGCTGCTTGCTTGCTTCTTACAGTGTTTCTTTCAATTTTCATCGGATATCAGAAGCCAGATCGCATTTGGTACAACGCACGAGCGGTGGCGGAATCAGTAAAAACGCTTACGTGGCGCTACATGATGCGCGCGGAGCCATTTCAAGCTACGGACGAAACTCCGCTACGCGATTTCCAGAGGAAGCTGCGAGAAGTTCTAGAGCAGAATCAGCAGGCTCTTGGTCTTCTAAGTGCAAATCTTGCGGATAGGCAAATTACGGAGGCGATCCGGCTCCAGCGTGAATCTCCATTTGAAGCACGGAAGCGCATTTACATCAAAGAGCGAATTGACGATCAGTGCAACTGGTATGCGCGGAAAGCTAGCTTCAACAGAAAACGTGCGAGGATTTTCTTTGGCGCCCTTGTGTTGTCAAACGTCGTCGCGCTATCGCTATCGATGTATCGGATAATTGAGCCTGCGGCACAGTTTTTTCCTACTGACATCTTTGTTGCTCTCTCAGCTTCACTGTTGACGTGGATTCAAGGCAAGCGATATTCCGAGCTTGCCGCTTCTTACGCTTTGGCTGCCCATGAGATTGGAATTATTAGAGATCAGGCAGTAGACGTCTCAGAGTCGCAATTTTCAGTCTTTGTCGCTGACACTGAGAATGCATTCTCTCGGGAGCACACGCAGTGGGTTGCCCGCAAAGATGTCTAACCACTCGTTCAAGCCGACGCCACTTCGTGGCGCGGCTTAACTCAAGCGTTAGCCCTACAGGGACTTACATGGCAACTTTGGAAGACGTGTTCAAGAAGTCTGGCGTTCCGACGCACACATTCGTCGCGCCTCTAGAGTATGACCGCGTACTCGTTTCATTGCGTACACCCGGTCGATGCATTGTCGTGGAGGGTCCCTCCGGAATCGGGAAAACCTCCTGCATTAAGAAGGCAATCGATGACTCTGGCACGGGCGATTCATGCCTATTCCTGTCTGGGCGCAAACAGTCCGACCTTGAGATCATCAAGGAGCTCCCATCTCTTGGCGCTCTTGGTACTGTCGTAGTTGACGACTTCCATCGACTCGGAGACCAAGAGAAGCACATCCTCACTGACTTTGTAAAAACTCTCGCGGACGAAGAGGATGCTAGAAGCAAACTGATCCTTATCGGCATCAATCGATCGGGGCAGGCTCTAGTCGAGTACGCTCCGGACGTTCTTCATCGAATCGAGACAATTCGGTTTGGGCGCACGAATGTAGAGCGAATTCAGGAGCTCGTGAAGTTAGGGGAGCGGGCGCTAAACTGCGAAATCGCAGTGTCCGAAGAGCTCGCGAACGAGGCTGAAGGAAGCTTTGCGATTGCGCAGATTCTGTGCCATGAAGCATGCCTGCAGGCTCGCGTTCTTGAAACAGCAGAACAAGCCTCACCTGCAGGCGTTCATACGAGCTTGCCGGCCGTAAGAGAGTCAGTGCTTTCAGAGTTTGGGACTCGCTTCTTTCCTATAGCACGAGACTTCGCAACTGGCCGAAAGTTACGTCGGGAAGGTCGCGCCCCCTATCTCCATCTCCTTCGATGGCTTTCCCAAAGTTCGGAAGGCGTCCTTGATACAAGAGAGGCCATGGCGGCTAACCCGGAGCTCAAGGACAGCATTAGCCAGGTCATCTCAAAGGGCCACCTTTCTGCGCTGATTTCCGAGTCCGACGCGATCGGCCAGCTGATCCATTTCGAACAGTCAACCCATCTGCTTACCCTTGAAGACCCGAAACTGCTGTACTTTATTCGGCATCTTATTTGGTCAAAATTTGCCCGACAGGTTGGCTATTTCAACATCGATGTTGCAACTCGCTACGACTTTGCGCTCTCTTTCGCGGGGGAGGAACGCGCGCTCGCGGAAGCGCTCTTCAATGAACTCTCAGCACGAGAGATTGCAGTTTTCTACGACAAGAATGAACAGCATCGAATACTTGGAAATGACGTAGAGGAATATCTGGCACCGATCTATAGAAGTGAGTCTCGCTTCGTGGTGCCCTTACTTAGCCCGGATTACCCTAAGAAGATCTGGACAAAGTTTGAATCCGACAACTTTAAGCAAAGATTCGGCGATAATTCGGTGATTCCAGTCTGGTTCTCGAACAGCACGCCCGGCATCTTCGACGAGTCTAGAAGGTATGGTGGTCTCACCTTTGATCCTGACCAAGACTTGACCGAGCAAGCGATCTCCATCTGTGAAGCGCTGTGCTTAAAGTTGGCAGAGGAGAAGAGGGTTGATGAAACGTCTGCAGCATAGGGCTAACAGTTCATTCAAGCCGACGCCGCTTCGCGGCGCGGCTTAACTCAGGCGTTAGGCCTCCATGAAAATACATCGCACGCACATCGCATTCCTTATCACCGCGTTGTGGATAGCTGGCGGCGCTATCTATGCATACAGTATGCGTCACGCCTTCCTGATCATGACACCTCAGGAGTTCGCTGAGTTCCTAGCGGGAGCGTTCTCTCCGCTAGCGTTTCTTTGGCTTATTGTTGGCTATATGCAGCAAGGTGAGGAGCTAAGACTGAACACCCTGGCACTTACGCAACAAGCAGAAGAGTTGCGACAATCAGCCGAGCAGCAGCGTCACTTGGTCGAAGTCACACGGGAACAGCTTGCGGAGGAGCGTGCGAACATCGCGCATGAGCGGGAAAGAATTATGTCGGCGGCGAGGCCCACGTTCCTCATTGGAACAATGAATAACCTCCCCCACGGAAACGCTATCTACCCGGTGAAGATGGCGAACTCTGGCGGTGTCGCCCGCGCACTCTCGTTAATTCTAGTGACCCCTGATGGCGCGGAAAGTCGGCTTTTCACTCTGCCAGTTCTCGAAACTGGGGCTACCCATGACTTCAACCTTCCTCTTCATGTCGTCCAGAGAGACCGGCTCAAGTTTGTTTACAACGACATGTATGGGAATCGAGGCGTCAAGGAGTTCGCCATGGCAATAGATCGAGACAATACATTGCAGTTCACGCGCGTGGAGGCCTAACAATTCATTCAAGCCGACGCCGCTTCGCGGCGCGGCTTAATTCAGGCGTTAGAGCTGCTCATGACACATCCCGTACAGCGGAAGGAAATGGAGGAAGTCTTTGCGCTGATGGGAGTCGCCCTGGCGACCCTTCACGAAATCGAGCGGGACTTTGCCAACTCGGTACTTGTGGGGCTTACCAATCGACAAAGGAAGAAACACGACACAGTGCAAGATCTGCTGGAGGCGCGCTCCAAAATGACCTTCGGTCAACTGGTTGGCCACATGAAGGAGCAGTGGACCCTAAAGCCCGAGGTCGAATTCTTTATCGACACTTTCCTGAAGGAGCGAAATGCCTTTATCCACGGACTTACCACTCTTGATGGCTACAACCCGAGACATAAGAGGCAACGGGCCAGGCTCCGCAAGCGTGTCGAGACCTTCATTGAGATGTCGCTGTTAGCGCGCAGAATTTTCCGTGCGGCCAACTATGCCTCAATTGACTTCGCCCAATGGTGGCTAACACAACACGGCGTAGAGCACGAGCCGCTTCCGCGCGTAGAGAGCATTGAGGATGACATTGACTCCTTCCTGGAAATGCTCGGCGACCAACGTGAGCCGGAGCAGCTCTAACAATTCATTCAAGCCGAAGCCGCTTCGCGGCTCGGCTTAATTCAGGTGTTAGCCCTCATGATGAACTCCACCGAGTTTGCGGATCTCTTAGATGCGTACGTGCGTCGCCTCGAAGGCTTGCTGTTGCGCTTTCGCCACTCTCAGTCGGGGACTATCTACCTAACCGAAGATGATGACGCGCTCACTCGACAGACCGTCCAAGAGCTAATAGACCTCTTCAACGACAACATTCGGGCTAACCCGTACTCGGTCCGAGTAGCTGGCATAGCCAACGAAGGCATCACGGGATGGCCTGAGCGCGTGAGTCAGAACTGCGTGCAAGAGCTCCTTTCGCTCGTCCGCGCTGTCGGAGCCCGCGTTGCGCGAAATCCAGAGGTGGTAAAGGGGCACAGTGGAACCCCGGCAGCCTCGGACGCGTATTGGCAGATTCTGCACCCCACAGTACAAGCCCTCGGCAAGTCCAGAATGGATTCCGGGCACTTCGCTGATGCAGTGGAAGCGTGCCTCAAAGAACTGAACTCCGTAGTCAAGATCAAGCACCAGCAGGTGTCGGGCCGCGAACTCGACGGCGTAGATTTAATGCGCCAAGCGTTCAAACTGGACTCGCCGAGCATCCTCTTGGCACAGCTCACCGATGACACCGGTCGAAATATTCAGCGCGGCTACCTCGACCTCTTTGCAGGCGCCATGGCTGGCGTGCGGAACCCGAAGGCGCACGGAAACGTCCAGATCACGCGTGAGAGGGCCATCCATTTTCTGTTCCTGGCAAGCCTCCTCTTCTTCAAATTGGAGGAAGCGGCATGAGGGCTAACAGTTCGTTAAAGCCGACGCCGCTTTGCGGCGCGGCTTAACTCAGGCGTTAGGGCGCAGGAGCGACATGACCGCATCTCAACCCTCGCAAGACCAGCTGCATCTGGCAAGCGTGCTCGGTATCGACATATCTGGCGACACATTTGACGTGGCGGCGGCCCGCCTGCTTGATGGCGTTGCCCCAGCAATCGGCCACGAGCCAGCCGAGCCTTCTAGCGAGCGCCAACGTGCTTTCGCCGAGTCGCTCGGCTATGACGTGGCGCTGGATTCAAAGCGTGTTGCAAGCGCCAAGATCGGCGAGGCTCTGCTTGCAAACAACCTCGGCGCAATTAAGTCGCTGAACCTCCAAGCCGGAGATCGTGTGATCCGCCTAACCCAGTTTGAGCACGCCGGGGAGCTTCGATCCTTTGAGCAAGA
>Ga0180218_1001386_pt1 | contig 14825 bp, 9 predicted proteins | sample eDN3rd37CKraftBY_FD_151334 | JGI IMG/M metagenome (GOLD analysis project Ga0180218, IMG submission 151334) | Enriched backyard soil microbial communities from Emeryville, California, USA - eDNA 3rd pass 37_C Kraft BY (version 2) (version 2) | ecosystem: Environmental > Terrestrial > Soil >...
CGCACTGTTACACGAAATCCACCTTGGGTTGTTGAACTGAAGCACATGCACGCAATGCGTTTGCGTGACGCGGGCATTTACTCTACGACACAACTGTTGGTTGCGGCGACGATGAGTCCTCCAGTCGAGGGCTCATGGGGCGATCCGCCGGGAGGGGCCTCAACCCACACCCGGAAGATCGCAGCGCGGGAAGCAAGCTCGGTGCTCACTGACCAGGTCCTGCCGCGGACCGCGTACGAAGACGAGTATTTGCGTTTGTTTCCAACGTGTTCCTTCGTGACGGCGTGCGCTCGAGGCGCGTGCGTGCGGCCCCGAAGGAGCGCGAGCCACCAGCCGCCGGGCTGCGCACTCTGCTTCCGCGCTGGAAGCATCGGAAAATGGAGACGTGAAACATGAATGGGGGATCGATGACGACACTCAGTCGCATTTCGATGGCCGCCGTCGCCGCGCTGATCGTGGGCATGGGCCCCGCGAAAGCTGCGGATCTCGGCGGGAACTGCTGCGCTGATCTCGAGGAGCGCGTTGCCGAGCTCGAGGCGACGACCGCCCGGAAGGGGACCCGGAAAGTCTCGCTGACCATCTCGGGGCAGATCTCGCAGCAGCTCATGTACTGGGACGACGGTAACACGAGCGACATCTACGTGAACGGGCCGGGAGCTTCCAACTCTCGCTGGCGGCTCACCGGCTCGGCCAAGATCTCGCCAGAGGTCACGGCCGGTTTTCTCTATGAGCTCGAGGCTTACGCGAGCAACCAGACCGTCGATCAGTCCAATGGCGGCGACGACAAAGGCTCGCGGACGGCCACGCTTCGCGAGGCGATGGCCTGGGTGGAGCACAGCCGCTTGGGGCGTGTGAGCATCGGCCACGGTTCGACGGCTGCCAACAACGCCATTCTCGTCGACCTGTCGGGCAAGGGCATGGCAGCCCCCAACTACATTGCACTCGTCTCGAGCGGCATGCGGTTGTTCAGCCGCACGCTCGATAACCTGACGGGCAATGGCTACCTGGCCACCGGCACGTGGGGCAGCTTCATCGAAGGCGGCTCCGGCGACTGGCTCAACGAGCGCGTCGAGCACATTCAGTATCGCACGCCGACGATCGCCGGCTTCTCACTCGGCGCCTCCTTCGGCGAGGACAACTATTGGGATGCCGCCTTGCGATATGCGGGTGAGTTCAACGGCGTCCGGATCGCCGGCGCCCTCGGATATAGCGTTCGCTCCGAGTACAATGGGGCGGCTGAGGCCTTCACCTGCACGACTCAGTGCGAAAAGAAGCTCGAGCAGCTCGCCGGCTCGCTCTCCATCCGGCACATGCCCACGGGCCTGTTCTTCACGGGCGCCGCCGGCACGCGGGATATGAGGAAGCAGGACGCGGTCGCGACCGGCGTCGACGTCGACTTCAATTTCTTCGGAGACGACAGCATCACCTTCCAGCGCGGCAACTCGCGGAACTTCGAGTCGAACTTCTTCTATCTCTCAGGCGGCGTTGCGCGGAACTTCTTCGGCCTCGGCGACACCGTCCTCTACGGCGAGTATAGCGAGTGGAAGGGCATCGCTCAGGATGTGAACTTCAGCGCCTCGCTTGGAGAGTTCGGGCCGTTCGAAACCGTCACCGTTAATGGCTTCGGCGAAAAGGCTGACAAAGTGGTCCACTGGGGCGTCGGCGTTGTCCAGCATGTGGATGCCGCAGCCATGGAGTTCTGGCTGGCCTACAAGAACTACTCGATGAGCGGGCCGATGCAGGACCTGGCCCAGTTCGAGGACCTTCACCTCATCACCGCCGGCACCCGCATCCGCTTCTGACAGTCAGATCGCATTCCGAGTTCGCACAAATCGAAAGGGCCGCCTCGTGGCGGCCCTTTTTCTGCATGGCGACGCGCGTTCTTCATCCCCGCACCAGCCAGACAATCAACACGCCGAGCGCAATGGCCGCCACGCCGCAAACGCGCAGGACCGACTCCGGCGTATCGCCGACCGACTGCAGAATGCGCGTCGTCAACGATGGAAATGCGGCCCACAGCAGGCCCTCGATAACGAGAACCAGGCCGAGGGCCGCAACGAGATCGTTCATCGTTGCGCGGGTGCCGGAGCCGGCGGCGCCGCCGAACCGGATGGGCTATTGAAGTAGCGGAAGAACTCGCTGTCGGGCGACAACAGCATGCGCGTGTCGTTCGGCTTGATCCCCTGCTCATAGGCCTGCATGGACCTGTAGAAGGAGAAGAATGCCGGATCGCGGTTGAAGACCTCGGCGAAGATGCGGTTGCGCTCGGCATCGCCCTCGCCGCGCATCTGATCGGCCCGACGGCGGGCCTCGGCGCGAATGGTGATCGCATCGCGATCCGCATCAGCCTGGATCTTGTTGGCAGCAGCACGGCCCTCGGCGCGCAACTCTTCCGCCTCCTTGAAGCGGTCCGCCTTCATGCGATCATAGACGCTCTGCAGGTTCTTCTCCGGCAGGTCGGCGCGCTTGATGCGGACATCGACGACCTCGAGTCCGAACTCCTGGCCCTGCTTATTCACCTCGGTGGCGATCTGCTTCATCAGCTCCTCGCGCCGATTGCGCACGATGTCGATGAAACTTGCGCTGCCGAGTACGCGGCGAAGTGTGGACTGCACGATAGGCCCGAAACGCTGCGGCACGTAGTACTCGCTGGTAACCGCCTGATAGAACTTCAGCGGATCCTTGATGCGGTAACGCGCGAAGGCATCAACGAGCAGCAGCTTCTGATCCGCCGCCGGCACCTCCTGCGGCGCCATGTCGAGGTCGAGAATGCGCTTGTCGAAATACTCGACGGTCTCGACGACCGGGATCTTCCAGTGCAGGCCCGCACGGTCGATGATCCGCTTCGGCTTGCCGAATTCCAGGACGAGCGCCTGCTCGTTCTGATGCACGACGAAGAGGGCGAAATAGGCGAGAAGTGCCGCACCGACGACCAGCGCGATCAGGAAGGAGAAAACGGCGCGCATCGTCACTTCGCTCCTTGCGGTTTGCGCTGCAGTTGATCAAGGGGGAGATAGGGCACGACGCCCGAGCCACCCTTGTTATCCAGGATGATCTTGTCGGCGCCGCCGAGCACACGCTCCATGGTCTCGAGGTACAGGCGCTGGCGGGTGACCTCCGGAGCCTTCTGATACTCCGCGAGCACCGCCCCGAAGCGCGAGGCCTGGCCGATGGCCTCCTCGACGGTCTGCTTCTTGTAGGCTTCCGCCTCGGCGATGATGCGGTCCGCGGCACCGCGCGCCTCAGGCACGATCTTGCTGGCGTAGGCCTGCGCCTGGTTCTTCAGCGTCTCGAGATCGATCTTGGCAGCCTGGACATCGCGGAAAGCGTCGCCCACCGAGGACGGCGGGAAGACGCGCTGCAGCGAGACCTCATCGATGATGATGCCCGACTGATAGTTGTCGAGCGTCTCCTGCATGAGCTTCTGGACGGCGGTGCGCACCTGTCCGAGCTCCGTCGTCAGAATGCGCTCGAAATCGGTCTTGCCGACGACCTCGCGCATGGCGCTCTCGGCGACATCCTTCACGGTCGATTCCGGATTCTGGATGCGGAACAAATACTTCTCGGCATCCTGAATGCGCCAGATGACGACGAACGGCACCTCGACGACGTTCTCGTCGCCGGTCAGCATGCCGCTTTCCTCGGGGACATTGGTCGTCCCCGTGCTGCCGCGCCGCACGACGCTCGAGCGAAAGCCCACCTCGATCGTGTTCTTGCGCGTCACCTTGGGAAGGCGCACCTCCTCGATCGGGTAGGGCAGCCGGAAATGAAGGCCCGGGGGCTCCTGGCGGACGAACTCGCCGAAGCGCAGGACGACGCCGAGTTCGTCGGGCTGCACGCGGAACGTGAAGGCATAGAAGCCGGCGACGGCGATGCCGATCGCCGCGAGCAGAAAGAGCAGCGGGCCTGGAATGCCCGAACCCGGCATCACCTGCTTGAGGCGGTCCTGGCTGCGCCGCAGAAGCTCCTCAAGGTCGGGCTGCTGGCCGCCGCCGCCGCCGGAGGGGCCTTGCCCCCAGGGGCCGCCACCGCCGCCCCCTTTCCAACCGCCGCCACCACCACCTTGATTGCTCCACGGCATTACCACGCCCTTCTGGCTCATTGTTGGGAGATAAGCAGATGCCGGACGAAAGGGGCCTTGCTCCGGCCTCGCCCGGCATCGTGCTGTCTATATAGGTAGCCTCAGCTTATAGGCCATTCCCTCCGCCTTTCGCAAATTACGAGGCGGTCATCTTTTCGACGCGTGGGCCGGTCCCGCCGTAGGATCGAGCCATGGTTGCGACGGCGGGTCGGGCCGAGTATGAGTACGCCGCGCTCCGCTCCCGGCGGCACTCCGCCTCGTGGCGCGCGCAAAGCCCGGTCGGTCCGACGGCCAGGACTAACAACTTAAGCATCAGGGCACGGCAGGACAACCTGCGGCTGTCGAGCGAGCGGTCTGCACCGGGAGAGCCATGACGACGGTCGTGATGAAGTTCGGGGGCACGTCGGTCGCCAATGTGGAGCGCATCCGGAATGTCGCCCAGCACGTCAAGCGCGAGGTCGACGCCGGCAATCGGGTCGCCGTTGTCGTCTCGGCCATGGCGGGGACGACGAACCAGCTCGTCGGCTGGGTCCGCGAGACGGCGCTGCTGCACGATGCGCGCGAATACGATGCGATCGTGGCTTCCGGCGAGAATATCACGGCCGGGCTTCTGGCCATCGCCCTCCAGTCCATCGGCATACAGGCCCGCTCGTGGCAGGGCTGGCAGGTTCCGGTCCTGACGGATTCCGCGCACGGCGCCGCCCGCATCATCGACATCCCGGGCGACAAGCTGCGCGAGCGGCTCGCCTCGGGCGAGGTTGCCGTTGTCACGGGCTTCCAAGGGGTCGAGCCCAACCGCAATCGCATTGCAACACTCGGCAGGGGCGGCTCGGACACGAGCGCGGTCGCGCTTGCTGTTGCCTTGCATGCCGACCTTTGCGACATCTACACGGACGTGGATGGCGTCTACACGACCGACCCGCGCGTGGTGCCCAAGGCGCGCCGGCTCTCGCGTATCTCTTACGAGGAAATGCTGGAGATGGCCTCGCTCGGCTCCAAGGTGCTGCAGACGCGTTCGGTCGAGCTCGCCATGGTCCACCGTATGCGCACCCGCGTCCTGTCTAGCTTCACGCCGCCGGACGAGATTCCGGCCGCCCATCCGGATACCTGGCACGAAATCGGCACGATCGTTTGCGACGAGGATGAAATCGTGGAACAGCAAGTCGTCAGCGGCATCGCCTTCTCTCGCGACGAAGCCAAGATCACGCTTCGCAAGATCGCCGACCGGCCGGGCGTGGCGGCCGCGATCTTCGGGCCTCTCGCCGATGCCAACATCAACGTCGATATGATCGTGCAGAACCTCTCCACCGACGGCAAGAGCACGGACATGACCTTCACCGTTCTCCAGACCGACCTGGCGCGCTCCCTGGACGTCGTGAAGAGCGCGGCCCGCGAGATCGGCCATTTCGACGTCGAGAGCTCAGGCGACGTGGTGAAGGTTTCCGTGATCGGCATCGGCATGCGCAGCCATGCGGGCGTAGCCGCGCGCATGTTCAAGGCGCTCGCCGAGAAAGGCATCAACATCCAGGCGATCTCGACGTCGGAGATCAAGATCAGCGTCTTGATCGATCGAGCTTACTCGGAGCTCGCCGTGCGCACGCTGCATTCGCTCTATGGATTGGACGCCGATTAGGCGACACAGGACAGAAGCCGGGACACCGCAGACGTCCTCTGCACGCACCGGCCGGGAAGATCGAGAGGGCGACAGCTCCGATGGCAGCCCCGGCAGGTGCTGCCTGATCTTCGGGATCGCGACTGATGACGAACGTCGCTTATTCTTGGGACGCGAGACGTCGTCGCTAAATACACAAGGCCCGGCAAAACGTATCGGGCAGGAATGTCGCGACAGGCGATCCGACCGGATCGCGCACGGCGCGGCGCGGGAGTGGCAGGGCCGACATGGCGAAGGCACCGTTCCAGGATGATCACGGGCCGCCCACCGAGCCGGGGCTGCGGATCATTCTGCGTCGCCTGCGCGAGATCATCGAGGAGCCGGGGGACGGCCAGAGCCGGCTCGACAAGATCGTCCGCCAGATCGCCGGCCTCATGGTCGCCGAAGTCTGCTCGATCTACCTGAAGCGCCAGGACGGCAGCCTCGAGCTCTTCGCGACCGAAGGCCTCAATCCTTCTGCCATACATCGCACGTTCATGAAGCGCGGCGAGGGCCTCGTCGGGCGCTGCGCCGAGATGGCCGTGCCGATCAACGAGCCCGACGCGCAGAGCCACCCGGCCTTCTCCTATCGTCCCGAGACAGGCGAGGAGATCTACCATTCGTTCCTCGCGGTGCCGATCCTCAGGAGCGGCGACGTGCTCGGCGTGCTCACCGTCCAGAACAAGACGCCGCGCGAGTATTCCGACGAGGACGTGGAGATCCTCCAGACGACCGCCATGGTGCTTGCCGAGCAGCTCGTCTCGGCCGGCATTCCCGGCGCCAACATGGCCATCGAGTTCAGCCGCCGCGTCGGCCACGTGGTCAAGGGCCAGTCGATCTCGGAAGGCATCGCCCTCGGCCACGCCGTGTTGCACCAGCCGCGCGTCGTCATCACACACCTCACGTCCGACGATCCCGCTGCCGAAGCTCTGCGCCTCGAGACCGCCATCGCCGAGCTCAAGGCGACGGTCGACGAAATGCTCGGTTCCGACCACTTCGCGAGCGAAGGCGAGCACAAGGACATACTCGAAGCCTACCGCATGTTCGCCAATGACCGCGGCTGGCAGCGGCGTCTCAAGGAGGCCATCCAGTCCGGACTGACCGCCGAGGCCGCCGTCGAGCGCGTTCAGAACGAGACGCGCGCGCGCATGCTGCGCCAGCGCGATCCCTACTGGCGCGACCGCGTGCGCGACCTCGAGGATCTTTCGGACAGGCTCCTGCGCATCCTGGCGACGCCCAATACCGGTGGCGGCAGCGCTGCCGACAAGCAGCTCCCGCACGACGCCATTGTCATCGCGCGCAACATGGGCGCCGCGGATCTTCTCGACTACGACCGCACACGGCTCAGGGGACTCGTGATCGAGGAAGGCGGCGGACAGAGCCACGTCGCGATCGTCGCCCGCGCCCTCGGCGTGGTTGCAGTGACGGACGTGCGCCGCCTGATCGAGCGCATCGATGCGGGCGATCCGGTGATCGTCGACGGCAACACGGGCGAAGTGTTCGTACGGCCGACCGGCGACGTGATCCAGGCCTACTCGGACAAGGTGCGCTTCCGCGCCCGCCAGCAGCGCCAGTACCGCTCGCTCGTCGGCCGGGCGGCCGTGACCCGAGATGGCGCGCTGATCTCGCTGCAGATGAACGCCGGCCTTCCCGATGACCTCGTCCATCTCGAGCAGTCGGGCGCCGACGGCATCGGCCTCTTCCGCACCGAGCTTCAGTTCATGGTCGCCGCAACGTTTCCGCGCGGCGATCGCCAGACGCAGGTCTACCGCGCTGTCATCGAGGGCGCGGGCAACAAGCCCGTTACCTTCCGCACACTCGACATCGGCGGCGACAAGGTGCTGCCCTATATGCGCCAGCACCCCGAGGACAATCCGGCGCTCGGCTGGCGTGGCATCCGCATGGGTCTCGACCGTACGGCACTGCTGCGCACGCAGCTCCGCGCGATGCTGCGCGCGGCAGAGGGGGCAGACCTGCGCGTGATGATCCCCATGGTCTCCGAGCCGGGCGAGATCATCGCCGCGCGCGCCATCCTCGATCGCGAGATCGATCTTGTGCGCCGCCGCGGCGGTGGCGCGCCCGCGCGCGTGCAGTTCGGCATCATGATCGAGGTGCCTTCGCTGCTCTTCGATCTCGACACCGTGCTGCCGCTCGTCGATTTCGCGTCCGTCGGCAGCAACGACCTCATGCAGTACTTCTTCGCGTCCGACCGCGGCAATCCGAAGGTCTCGGGCCGCTTCGACGTGCTCGCGCCGTCCTTCCTGCGGGCTCTGAGGAGCATCACCGAGGCCGGCAAGCGCCTCGGCGTGCCGGTTGCGCTCTGCGGCGAGATCGGCGGGCGCCCGCTCGAGGCCATGGCGCTGATCGGCGCCGGCTTTCGCACGCTCTCGATGGCGCCGGCGAGCATCGGCCCGGTCAAGAGCATGGTGCTCGGCCTTCACGCGGCGCGCACGGAGAAAACCGTCGCCGAACTGATCGCCAAAGGCGGCAGCAGCATCCGCGATGGGCTCGCAGCTTTTGCGGCAAGCGAAGGCATAGAGATCTGAGGGAGGAAAGAAGGCCCATGAGCGAGCGCGATATCGAGATCGGCATAAGCGACGAGATCCAGGTCATCCGCTTCACGAGGCCGGACAAGAAGAACGCCTTCACGGGCGGCATGTACGACGCCATGTCGGAAGCGCTGGATCGCGGCGAAAAGGACGATGGCATCATCGCGCACGTCTTCATCGGCTCCGGTGGCATCTTCAATGCCGGCAACGACATCAACGACTTCATCCGCCGCTCGAAGGCCGGCAGCAGCGACGGCATACCGACGCCGTCACTGAGCTTCATTCGCCGCCTGCCCAAGGTGTCGAAGCCCATGATCGCCGCCGTGGACGGTCTCGCGATCGGCATCGGCACGACCATGCTTTTTCACTGCGACCTCGTTTATGCGAGTCCGACCGCGAGCCTCAGGACGCCATTCCTCGATCTCGGCCTCGTGCCGGAGGCTGCTTCGAGCCTCACCGCCGTCATGCGCATGGGCAATGCTCGCGCCTTCGAGCTCCTGTGCCTCGGCGAGCCCTTCAGTGCCGAGCGCGGCAAGGAAGCCGGCATCATCAATGCGATCGTCCCCGCGGCGGAGCTGGAGGCGACGGCCATGAAGGCCGCGCGCCGGCTCGCGAGCAAACCGCGCGGCGCACTCCTCGCCGCGCGCCGGCTCATGCGGGGTGATCCTGCAGCGCTCAGCGCCCAGATCGAAGCTGAATCCGACGTCTTCAAGCAATGCATGGGGAGTGCCGAGGCGCAGGAAGCGTTCGCGGCCTTCTTCGAGAAGCGCCCGCCCGATTTCGCCAAAGCGCGCGCGAAGGCCAAGGGCTAACGGCGTTGCGCCGCATCTGCCGCAATCCTGCTGATAGAGTGGCGGCATGACTTTCTCGATGCGCCATCTTCTCACGCTCAGCCTTTTCGCGCTGACGCTGCACGCACATACCCCTGCAAATGCGAACTGGCTGACGCGCATCCTGAAGCACGCAGACGACGGCGTTCCGCATCGGACCGTCAGGTCTCTGACGGCGATCGAGGAAGCCACTGTGCACCTGAAGGCCCTACCGGCCCCGCGACGCACGCGCGCTGTGGCCGCGGAGCTGACCGACGAGGGGCACTGGCGCCTGCGAAATGCCGAGGATGAGACCTTCACGGCGGCAACGCCCGAGGAGCTCAATCGTGGCCTCAAAGTGCTCGCCCCGCTCACCGAGGAGGCAGCCAAGCACGTCGTCCTCTTGACCGGCGAGACGCTCTTCAAGGATCGCAGCAAGCTCAAGGAGCTGCCGCCCGATGCCGAGTTCGATGCCCTTCTCGAGAGCCGCGTCTACGGGCTTCGCCGGCGCCTCATCAATGGTGTCGAGCAGTACAGCCTCGATGTCGGCAACGGCGTGCACGTGCCGATCCGCGAGCGCAACCAAGTGCGCGAGATGCTCTGGCAGCTCGCGCGCCCCGTGGATCTCTCGACAATTCGCGTGCTGGCGCTCGAGCCCGGCGCGACGGGCCTCTTGAAGCGCGCGCGGCCGCCCGATCCGGCGCCGGGCCGCGTCGCCGTCGAAGCCGTGGACCCCGATCGCCTGCCGCACATGTTGAGCGCCGTTGCGCGCGGCACGGTTGTCATCAGCGGCCGCATGAAAGGGCCTGTGCTGCACTTCAGGCCGTCCAGCGGACCCGAACGCACTCTTATGCTCGACGATCTGCGCCGGGCCGCAGCGGAAAGCGACGTCAATCTCGTAGTGATCGAAAGTGCGAGCGCGCGCCAGCCCGGCACACGTAACTGGTTCTGGCAGCGCGTCGCCCTGACGCCGCTGGCCGGGCCGCGGACCAAGCCCTCTCTTCCCGACCTTATCGGGCAGCTCACGGGTGGCGTTCCCGTTGAAACGGACGCAGTCTCCGTCAGCGGGCTGCGCACATCCTTCCAGCTCACCGGCATCGCGCGTAGCGCCGGTGGCGGATGGACAGCGCCCGTCAGCGAAACCTGGCGTGATCTCGCTCCCGAAGTGACGGGCACGATTGTCGCCAGCGGCTTGACGCTCGACCTCACCAGCCGTGAGCGCCAACGGGAACTCGATGCCCGTTTCGTGCCGGGCATTCCCTCGCTGGTGCAGGTCGGCTACCTCATCTTCTTCTTCATCGGCCTCGCCGGCCTCGGCGTCGCGAGCGAATGGTGGCAGCGCCTCTGGCCGCTGGAGGTCCAGTCGGACTACGCTCGTCGGTCAGGCTATTGGACGGCGCGCACGGTGCGCGGCTTGGCCTTCTTCCTACTGTTCATGCCACTCGTGGCGGTGATCAGTGCCCCCATTGCGCTGGTGCGCGGGACGTGGCGCTCGCTCGTCGCACTCTGGACGATCCTCGCCTATCCGTTCACCCGCCGCCGGGCGGCTTGAGAGCGTGTCCGGCAAGCCACGCCCTGGTCTGCTCGCGTCCGCATTTCTCATTGATTTTATTAAATAACTTTCCGGGACGTAGGCTGCAGATATTCTGGCCAGAAGGTGGCAAAGGCGGCATAATTCCGATTCGGTACTCAGCGACAGGTGACACAAGCCCTGGCGCCTTGGTTTTCACCAGTCATGCATAGACCAGCGCGCCCCGGGCCCATGGGTGATTCCGGTACGGAATGGACACGACGGAACGCACGGGAAAGCGGCGGCTCGCACGCGAGGATCTGATCCTCCTGCTGCTGGCGGCTATCGCTTCCGTTGCGGTGCTCGCCGCCGCGGCCTTCGATACCAGCACGCATGTCGTCGGCAGTCTCAGGCTCGGCTGGCTGCTTGCGGGTACCGTGTTCGTCGGCGCGGCCGCGGCCATGGCGACGTTGGTCTGGCGCTCCTGGCTTCAGCAGCGCTGGCGCCTTTGGCAACGCCGCGATGAAGTCGTCGAACTCCGCCGCAGCCTCGCCGCCGCGGAAGCGATCATCAAGGCCGAGCCGCAGGTCCTGATCTTCTGGCAGCAAGGCGAGAACATGCGCGTCGCCGCGCATACGCTCACCACCGTCCCTGGCCTGCCCGAGGATCCCCAACTCCTCATGCGTCTCGGCGCGTGGCTCGAGCCCGAGGCAGCACGCGATCTCAAGGCCAAGCTCGACACACTCTTCACGCAGGGCCAGCCCTTCAATCTGCTGCTGCGCACCGGCGCCGGCGGCGACGTGGAAGCCGACGGCCGCGTCTCCGGCGGCCGCGCGATCCTGCGTTTTCGCGATATCGCTGGCTACCGCAAGCAGGTCGCCGAGATCATCTCTCAGCATCGCCAGCTCGCCCGCGACATCGGCCTCGGCCGCGCGCTCTACAATGCACTCCCGCACCCTGTCTGGATCCGCGGCGGCAGCGGCCAGATCGAGTGGGTCAACAAGGCCTATGTGCGCGCCGTCGGCGCCAAGAGCGAGGTCGAGGTCACGGATCGCCAACTCGAGCTGCTCGAAACCCGTCAGCGCGAAGAGCTGGCCAACGTGCTCGTGCGCCAGGAGAGCTTCCGCAAGCGCATGCCGCTGATCATCGGCGGCGAGCGTCGTCATCACGACATCGTCGTGCTGCCGTTCGGCGAGGCGAGTGTTGCCTGCGCGATCGACGTCACCGCCATCCACAGCGCGGAAAGCGAGCTCGACCGTCTCGTCGCCACCTTCTATCGCACGCTCGACCGCGTCTCGACGGCCGTCGCCATCTTCTCGCGCGACCAGCGCCTGAGCTTCTTCAATGAGGCGTTCGCCAAGCTCTGGCAGCTCGATGCCGACTGGCTGAACCAACGCCCCATGCACGGCGAGCTGCTCGATCGCCTGCGCGAGCGGAGCCGCCTGCCTGAGGTCGTGAACTACCGCGAGTGGAAGACGAAGGTGCTCGCCGGCTACAAGACCGGCTCCGAGCCCGAGGAGTGGTGGCATCTTCCCGATGGCCGCGCGCTGCACGTCATGGCCGAGGAGCGGCCCGACGGCGGCATCACTTATCTCTACGAGAACGAGACCGAGCGCCTGTCGCTCGAAAGCCGCTATAACGAGATGATCCGGGTGCAGCGCGAGACGCTGGACCATCTCGCGGAAGGCGTGGCCGTGTTCGGGACGGACGGCCGCTTGAAACTCTTCAATTTGGCCTTCGAGCGCATCTGGAAGCTCGGCCGTCGCATGCTGCAGGATGAGCCGCACATCGACGAGATCATCCGCCAATGCCAGATCCTGCACGACGATCCGGCCGAATGGAGCCACATCGCCCAGGTCGCGACCGCACTCGACCAGCGCCAGCACGTCACAGGCCAGATGACGCGCGCCGACCAGAGCGTGATCGACTATGCGGCGCTGCCGCTGCCCGACGGCGGCACGCTCGTCAGCTTCGCCGACGTCACCGTCACCAAGCGCTATGCGCGCGCACTCGAAGAGCGCAACGAGGCGCTCGTCGCCGCCGACCGGCTCAAGAGCCAGTTCATCAGCCACGTGTCTTATGAGCTGCGCACGCCGCTGACGAGCATCATCGGCTTCACCGAGCTGCTCGAAAGCCCCCGGATCGGCGAACTGAACGAGAAGCAGCGCGAGTACCTTTCCGCCGTCTCGCGCTCGTCGGAGACGCTGCTCTCGACGATCAACGACATCCTGGACCTGGCCAATATCGATGCCGGCGCGCTGGAGCTGCGCCTCGCGCCGGTCAAGATCATGGGCATCATCGAGGCGGCCGCGCTCGGGGTGAAGGACCGCATGAGCCGCATTCATCTTGCGCTCGAGATCGAGGTCGCGGAGGATGTCGACGAGTTGATCGCCGACGAAGCCCGCGTGCGCCAGATCCTCTACAATCTGCTGTCGAACGCGATCGGCTTCTCAGAACCCGGCGGTCTGATCCGTCTTACCTGTATGCGTGAGGGCCACATGATCGCCTTTACCGTGACGGACCGTGGCGCCGGCATTCCGCACGATCAGCAGCGCGACGTGCTCGGCCGCTTCGTCTCGCGCAGCCGCGGCTCCAAGCATCGCGGCGCCGGTCTCGGCCTGCCCATCGTCAAGAGCCTCGTCGAGCTGCACGGCGGCACCATGAGCCTCGTCAGCGAGCCGGGCGAGGGCACGTCCGTCACCGTGCGCTTCCCCGAGCATGGACCGAGGCCGGGAACGGAGACGGCGAAGTTCACGACCGTCGCATGAGCGGGTCCTGGATTGTCGAAAGCGTCGATGAGACGCGGCTTGCCCGTCTCGCGGATCTGATCGCGCTGAAAGTGCACGTCGGCGATCTCATTACGCTCACGGGCGACCTCGGCGCCGGCAAGACGACGTTCGCGCGCGCCTTCATCCGCGCCATGCTCGACGCTCCGCAAGCGGAAGTGCCGAGCCCGACCTTCACGCTCGTGCAGCCCTACGCCACGCCGCGGCTCGACGTTGCGCACTTCGATCTCTATCGGCTGACGAGCGGCGACGAGCTCGACGAAATCGGTTTTGACGAGGCCATTGCCGGCGGATTGGCGCTCGTCGAATGGCCAGAGCGCGCCGAGGGCCGCCTGCACGGAAGTCACCTGGATATCACGCTCAGTGCCGGGACCTCTCCGGAAACACGCACCGTCACCATCACGCCCGACGCGCGCTGGACGGCACGCATCGACCGCCTTCGCGACATCGACACTTTCATTGCCGATCGCGCGGGCCGTCTGCGTTATCTCCAAGGCGATGCCTCGACGCGCGCCTATGCGCGGCTCACGGCGCCCAATTCTTCGTTCGTCCTCATGGACAGCCCGCGCCAGCCTGATGGCCCGCCGATCCGCAATGGCCTGCCCTACAGCCAGATCGCGCATCTCGCCGAGGACGTGACGGCCTTTCACGCCATTGCCGATGCGCTCGCCTCATGCGGCATGACCGTGCCGACGATCCGCGCCTTCGATCACGAGCGTGGCCTGCTGCTGATCGACGATCTCGGCGATCTCACGTACGGACTGGCGCTTGCGCAGGGACTGGATCAGAGAACGCTCTGGACTGCGGCCGTCGATGGCCTCGTCGCACTTTGCGCGCATCCGCCGCCGGAGCGCCTGCCCGTGCCTGGTAGTGCCGCCGAGCACACACTCCACCGCTTCGACCGCACCGCCCTCATGATCGAGGTCGAGCTGACCACCGACTGGTACTGGCCAGCGGTCAAAGGATCAGCCATCCCGGCCGATGTGAAAGCCCACTTCGTCCGCATCTGGAACGCGCTGATCGACTGGATCGAAACGCTCCCCCTCGGATGGGTGCTCCGCGACTATCACTCGCCGAACCTCATGTGGCTCGGTCATGGCCGCGTCGGCGTGCTCGACTTCCAGGATGCCATGCGTGGCCCCTGGGCCTACGATGTCGTCTCGCTGCTGCAGGACGCGCGCCTCGATGTCCCGGAAGACATCGAACGCGATCTGCTTGCCCACTACCGACAGGAGGTCGCGCGCCGTGAGCCCAGCTTCGATGCCGCCGCCTTCGACACGGCCTATGCCGTGCTCGGCGCGCAGCGGAACACGAAGCTGCTCGGCATCTTCCGTCGCCTCGCCCATCGCGACGGTAAGACCGCCTATCTCGCGCACATCCCGCGTATCTGGCGTTATCTCGAACGCGATCTCGCACACCCCGCTCTCGCCGATCTCGCG
>Ga0180218_1001389_pt1 | contig 14802 bp, 10 predicted proteins | sample eDN3rd37CKraftBY_FD_151334 | JGI IMG/M metagenome (GOLD analysis project Ga0180218, IMG submission 151334) | Enriched backyard soil microbial communities from Emeryville, California, USA - eDNA 3rd pass 37_C Kraft BY (version 2) (version 2) | ecosystem: Environmental > Terrestrial > Soil >...
TTGCGCCAATTGCGGCGGGCATCTCGGCCATGTGTTTCCCGATGGACCGCCGCCCACGGGACTGCGCTATTGCATCAATGGTGTCGCCACGGATTTCCACCCCGCCGGTGAATGAAGCTGTGGCAGACGCGGAATGTTGACGTCTCGAAGGCAGACACTTCGGACGTCGGATAAAAGTTCAGGGCAGACGAGGAGACCCAGGGGATGAGCAGCGCAGGAAGACAGATGAGGCTGGCGGCCTATTACAATCCGACTGGCCATCACGTCGCATCATGGCGTCATCCGCGCGCTCAGGCCGATGCGCATATCAATATCGACCATTATGTCGAGATCGCGCAGACAGCCGAGAGAGCGAAATTCGACCTCATGTTTCTCGCCGACGCCAACGCGACCCGGGACGTCCATATGGATGCGCTCAGTCGTTCGGTGCAGTTCGTGTCGCATTTCGAGCCGCTGACGCTGCTGTCCGCGCTGGCCATGGTGACGAGCCGCATCGGCCTGATCGGCACCGCCTCGACGAGCTATAACCACCCGTATCATATCGCGCGTAAGTTCGCGTCGCTCGACCACATCAGCCGCGGCCGGGCAGGGTGGAATCTTGTCACCTCCGGACAGGCTTCCGAGGCCAAGAATTTCGATCGGACCGAGCCGTGGCCCCATGCGGAGCGCTATCACCGCGCTCATGAGTTTGCCGCCGTGGTCAAGGGCCTGTGGGATAGCTGGGACGACGACGCCTTCGTGCGGGAGAAGGATACGGGCCTCTTCTTCGTGCCGGAAAAGATGCACCAGCTTAACCACAAGGGTGAGGTCTATAGCGTGCGCGGGCCGCTGAACGTGCCGCGCCCGCCGCAGGGACATCCGGTCATCGTCCAGGCCGGCGCATCGGATGATGGCCGCGAACTTGCGGCCGAGGTGGCCGAGGCGATCTTCAGTCCGCATCTCAATGTCGAGGCCGCCAAGGAATATTACGACGACGTCAAGACACGGATGCTGAAATACGGCCGCAATCCGGATCACTGCAAGATCCTGCCGGGCCTGAGCGTCATCGTTGCCGAGACCGAGGCCGAGGCGCGGCGCGACTATGACTACATCCAGTCGATGATCCATCCGATGGTCGGCCGGGAGATTCTGTCCTCGATGCTGGGCGGGCTCGACCTTTCCGGATACGACATGGACAAGCCGTTGCCGGACCCGCTGCCGGAGCATACCGGCAGCCGTGGCCACTATGACAGCATTGTCGCCATGGCGCGGAAGGAGAACCTCACCATCCGCGAACTCGGCCAGCGCGTCGCCGGCGCAAGGGGCAAGAACGTGTTCGTCGGCGACCCGAAGCAGGTTGCCGATTACATGCAGGACTGGTTCGACAAGCGCGCGTGTGACGGCTTCACCGTGATGCCGCCTTATATTCCCGGAGCGCTGGATGATTTCTGCAATCTCGTGATGCCGGAGCTTCGCAAGCGCGGGCTGGTCCGGACGGAATATGAGGGCACGACATTGCGCGAACACCTCGGCCTGCCGCGCCCGGCAAGCCGTTATGAAAGCGCGCGCAGCGAAGCAGCAGAATAAACGACATGGAAAGCCCGGCCATGCCGGCCGGGCTTTCCATTCAGGACATAACCATCCGCGGGATGGCCGGGAGAACGCCCATGCACATCATCGACTCTCACTTTCACTGGTGGCCGCGTTCGGTATTCGAGGATCTGTGCCGGAAGAAGGATTATCCCCGAGCCGATGTGAACGACCGTGGCGGATATACTTATTGGCCGAAGGAAGGCTCCGGCGGCCCGGTCAACAGTTGGGCCGAATGGTTCGACCTGGACAAGCAATTCGAGCATATGGACGGGCTCGGCCACCGTGTCGATGTCGTGTGCTCGATTGGGCCGTTTTCGGTTTATTTCTCCGAGCTTCCAGCGGAGGAGGGGCGCGACGCCGCGCTGCGCTGGAACGAGGAAATGGCGGCGGCCCAGCGCAAATATCCCGGACGGCTTTGGGCCAGCGCGGCGATTCCGCTGGTCGATACGCGCATCGCCATCGAGGTGTTGGACGATGCCGTGAACCGTCTCGGGCTGATGGGCATCAACCTGCCGGGCAGCGTCGGTTCCGACCCTCGGATCGATGCGGAGCGGCTGGAGCCTTTCTATGCGCGGGTGGCCGAGCATGGCGTGCCGATGTTCCTGCATCCGACCGACGCGGTGTTCGCCGATATGCTCGACGGTTACAACGGCGCGCTGCATCTCAGCCTCGGCCGCGTGATCGAGGTGAGCGTGGCGGCTTCCCGGCTGATCCTGTCCGGCATCATGGAGCGCAATCCCAGCCTCAAGGTGGTGCTGTCTCATACCGGCGGCGCGCTGCCGTATCAGGCCGGCCGCATGGATAAGAACACCAAGGCGGCGAAACTGCCGAAGCCGGTCTCGACCTATATGAAGCGCATGTTCACGGATACGGTTTCGCCGCACTCCATGGGCATGAAATTCGCCATCGACTATTACGGCATCGACAATGTCATGTATGGCACGGACTATCCGTGCTGGGACCCTGCGACATGCCTGGCGCTGCTTGACGAGATCGAGCTTTCGGAGGCCGACAAACAGAAGCTGTTCTACGACAATGCGCGGCGTATTCTCGGGCTGCGCGATCCTGCCAGCGCCGCCGCAGCCAAGGCGAAGCGAGAGGTCGCGCCGGCGCTGTAGAGGCGGCTCGCGGCATGCGGGACTGAAGAAAGGCTGCATCTGCCCGCGGCTGATGCTGCATCAGTATATTTGAGTTCTTCGATCATCTGAGACGCCGGCCGTTCGCGATCCTCGCGGACGGCTTCGCGGTGCCGATCCGGTGAGGATTGGCGCGTCAGTCCTGCGAGGTTTCAAAGCCGAAACGATGCTTCACGCTCGGCTGCATGACCTTGGCGTGGATGGTCAGCAGCACGAGCCGTGCGTCGGCTCCCTCTTCGTCGTCGATGGCCCGTTCCAGGCGCGCCTCTGCCGCCGCCGTGGCGGCCTCGCCATTCGCGGCGGCGAAGCCTTCGGTGCCGATCATGCAATAGGCGAGAAGCTCTGCCGCGCGCAGATAAGCGGATTCAGCGGGGTCTGAATCGCCGGCAGCCTCGGCGACGATGCGGACGGCGGCGAGCTTCACCGCTTCGGGCACCAGGCGCGGATGCAGGTCCACGCTGCGCAAGGCTGCGTCCATGGCGCGCAGGTCGGACGAGCGGCCGAAGATGCCGAGAAAGCCGAAGGATGAAAATCTGCGCGCCATGGGCATGAACCCGGGTGAGGGAAAGGCAGTCTATAGACGTCTGGCGCACTCGCCGGAAGCCGCAGGAAAAAAAAGGCCCGGGGCGTCGAACGCTCCGGGCCTTCTGTCTCGGGTGTCGGGCTGATCCGGCGATCAGGCCGAGTAATACATGTCGAACTCGATCGGATGAGGGGTGTGTTCGAAGCGGATCACCTCGGTCATCTTCAGCTCGATATAGCTGTCGATGAAATCGTCGTCGAACACGCCGCCGGCCTTGAGGAACTCGCGGTCCTTGTCGAGGTTCTCGAGCGCCTCGCGCAGGGAGGCGGAGACGGTCGGGATGGATTTCAGCTCGGCCGGGGGAAGATCATAGAGATCCTTGTCCATGGACGGTCCCGGGTCCAGCTTGTTCTTCACGCCGTCGATACCCGCCATCAGCAGAGCCGTGAAGGCGAGATACGGGTTGGCCAGCGGATCGGGGAAGCGGACCTCCACGCGCTTGGCCTTGGGGCTCGTCGTGTAGGGAATGCGGCAGGATGCCGAGCGGTTGCGGGAGGAATAGGCCAGCAGCACCGGCGCTTCGAAACCCGGCACCAGACGCTTGTAGGAGTTGGTGGTGGGGTTGGTGAAGGCGTTGATGGCCTTGGCGTGTTTGATGACGCCGGCGATATAGGACAGGCACATGTCCGAAAGGTCGGCATATTTGTTGCCGGCGAACATCGGCTTGCCTTCCTTCCAGATCGACTGGTGGACATGCATGCCCGAACCGTTGTCGCCATAGATCGGCTTCGGCATGAAGGTGGCCGTCTTGCCATAGATATGCGCGACCTGATGGATGCAGTACTTGTAGATCTGCACCTGGTCGGCCATCGTCGTCATCGGCGAGAATTTCAGGCCGAGTTCATGCTGGGCCGAGGCCACCTCGTGATGGTGCTTTTCGATCTTGGCGCCCATGCGGGACATCGCGGTGAGCATTTCGCCGCGCATGTCCTGGGCGGAGTCCATCGGCGGCACCGGGAAATAGCCCTTTTTGGTGCCGATCCGGTGGCCGAGGTTGCCGCTCTCGTAGTCGGCGTCGCTGTTGGTCGGCAGCTCGACGGAGTCGAGCTTGAAGCCGGTGTTGTAAGGGTCGGCCTTGAACTTCACATCGTCGAACACGAAGAATTCGGGCTCGGGGCCGAAATAGATGGTGTCGCCGAAGCCCAGCGAGTTGACGTATTTCTCCGCCTTTCTGGCGATGCTGCGCGGGTCGCGGCTGTAGGGCTCGCCGGTGGTCGGCTCAAGCACGTCGCAAACCAGCACGAGGGTCGTCTCGGCGAAGAAGGGGTCGATGCAGGCCGTCGAGGGGTCCGGCATCAGGGCCATGTCAGACTCGTTGATGGCCTTCCAGCCGGCGATGGACGAGCCGTCGAACATGATGCCTTCGGCAAAGATATCGTCGTCGATCATGGAGACGTCGAAGGTGACATGCTGCCACTTGCCGCGCGGGTCGGTGAATCGGAAATCGACGAATTTCACGTCGTTGTCCTTGATCATTTTCAGGACATCTTTGGCGGTCGTCATCGAATGCGTTCCTCGTTATCAAAGATTGGGCGGCAGGCCGCGGCCCGGCTGGAGGGATCAGATAGCGTCTGTCCCGGATTCCCCCGTGCGAATCCGGATGGCTTCTTCAATGCTGGAAACGAAAATCTTGCCGTCGCCGATGCGGCCCGTCTGCGCGGCGCGACGGATTGCATCGACGGCCTTCTCGACCATGTCATCGTCAAGCACAATCTCGATCTTCACCTTCGGCAGGAAGTCGACGACATATTCGGCGCCCCGATAGAGTTCGGTGTGTCCCTTCTGGCGGCCGAACCCCTTGGCTTCCGTCACGGTGATGCCTTGCAGGCCGACTTCCTGAAGGGCTTCCTTCACTTCATCGAGCTTGAAGGGTTTGATGATGGCCTCGATTTTCTTCATGACGCTTCCGTTTCCTGGCCCGGCCTGTCCGTTCCCGCGCGGCGCCGGGCGGCGATGCGGAGCGGGTGGCCGGCATGCGTTTAGCAGGCTCCATGCCAAGTTCATCCTCGACCCGAAATGCAAAGACTTCGGGCGATTGACGGCCTCTTGAGCATTCCTGAGAGCAAGAGCAATCCCTATTGAGATTAAAAAATAGGCTTTCAGCCTAAAAATTAGACAGTTTATTCCTCGAAGAGGAGCCGGGACCCCGTGATGGAATTGATGATGCCTGCCGAAATGGCTCGGGCCGACCGCGCAACGATCGAGGCCGGCACCCCCGGGATCGTGCTGATGGATCGCGCGGGGACCGGCGTGGCGGACGCCGTATCCGCGCGATTTCCGCGCTCGCGGCCGGTCTGCATCCTCGCCGGCACGGGCAACAATGGCGGGGACGGGTTCGTCGCCGCCCGGGTGCTGCGGGAGCGCGGCTATCGCTGCACGGTGCTGGTGTCCGGCGATCCGCAGCGCATCGGAGGCGATGCCCGGCTGGCGCTGGCGGAGTGGCCCGGCGAGGTTCTGCCGGCCACGTTGGCGCGGCTGCCGCGTGGCGGCGCCGTGATCATCGACGCGCTGCTCGGGGCGGGCCTTGACCGGCCGGTGACCGGGCCGCTTCAGGACCTGATCGAAGCGATCAACGGCAGCGGCTGCCCGGTCGTCGCCGTGGACCTGCCGAGCGGGATCGATGGCGCGACCGGCGCCGTAAGGGGCGCTGCAATCGAGGCGGACCTGACGGTGACTTTCTTCCGCCGTAAGCCGGGTCATGTGCTGCTGCCGGGCCGCCTGCATTGCGGCGAGACCCGTGTGATCGACATCGGCATTGCGGCGGACGTGCTGCCGGGCCTGGAGGTTTCGACCTTTCACAACGCGCCTGCGCTGTGGGCAGACGCCTTTCCCGTGCCCGGCGCGGCCCGCCACAAATACGGACGGGGCCATGCGGTGGTCGTGTCCGGCGGCATGGCGTCCACCGGCGCGGCGCGGCTGGCCGCCCTTGGCGCGCTGCGGGGCGGCGCGGGGCTCGTGACCGTGGCCTCGCCGCGGGATGCGCTGGCGGTCCATGCCGCGGCCAATCTCGCGGTCATGGTGCGGGAGGTGAAGAGCGCGGCGGGGCTGAGCGCTCTGCTGGCCGATCCGCGGCTCAACGCGGTGCTGCTCGGGCCGGGCGGGGGTGTGGGGCCGGCGATGCGGGAGCAGGTTCTGGCGGCGCTGGAGGGGCCCCGCGCCGTGGTTCTGGACGCCGACGCGCTCACCAGCTTCGCGGATGCGCCGGAGGCGCTGTTCGCGGCTCTGCGCGGGCGTGCCACACCGGCGGTGCTGACGCCCCATGACGGCGAATTCTTCCGCCTGTTTCCCGCCCTGAGGCCGGCCGCAGGAGACGCCGACAAGCTGGGAGAGGCCCGCCGCGCGGCGGCCCTGTCCGGCGCGGTCATCGTCCGGAAAGGGGCCGACACCGTCGTTGCCGCCCCGGACGGGCGGGCGGCCATTGCCGATAATGCGCCCCCATGGCTCGCCACCGCAGGTTCCGGAGACGTGCTCGCCGGCCTCATCGCCGGCCTGCTGGCGCAGGGAATGGCGGCTTTCCCGGCGGCGGCCGCCGCCGTCTGGGTTCATGGCGAGGCAGGGGCTGCCTGTGGGCCGGGCCTGATTTCGGAGGATCTTCCCGGCGCGGTGCCGGGCGTCTACCGGCGGCTGCTGCCCCGATTGCGGCGGGGCCGCAGGCGTTCGGGAGGCTGAAACCTGCGTCAGTTTGTCCGCTGCGCGCCGCCGCCGGGGTTGTGGCCGCCCCCGGAGGTCATTTTAGGCGTGCGTCCCGCCTCAGGCATGGTATAAGCCGCGCCGCCGCGCGACCTTCTGTTGCGAGCCCATTGCGGGCGTGGCGGAATTGGTAGACGCGCTGGTTTTAGGTGCCAGTGACGAAAGTCGTGGGGGTTCGAGCCCCTCCGCCCGCACCATCCCGCTTCCGTCCGCATGGAATCGGGTCACGAGCCACTCATTGTCACGAACGCCTCCGGCGACGATACGAAGAACGGATCATGCAAATCACTGAAACCCGCAACGAAGGTCTCCAGCGCGAATTCAAGGTGGTCGTTCCTGCGACCGATCTTGGCAGCCGCGTCGATGAGCGGCTGAACGAGCTCAAGGGCCAGGTCCAGATCAAGGGTTTCCGTCCCGGCAAGGTGCCGGCCGCGCATGTCAAGAAGATGTACGGCCGCTCCGTGATGGCCGAGACCATCGAGGCCGCCGTGCGCGACGCCAACGCCAAGATCGTCGAGGAGAACGGCTTCAAGCTCGCGTCCGAGCCGAAGGTGACGCTGCCGGAAGAGCAGGACGCCATCGAGGCGGTGATCTCCGGCAATGCCGATCTGGCCTATACCGTTGCGCTGGAAGTGATGCCTGCCATCACGCTTGGCGACTTCAAGTCGATCAAGCTGGAGCGCGAGACCGTCGAGATCACCGACGCGGAACTCGATGAGGAGTTGCAGAAGCTCGTCGATCAGAACCGGCCCTTTGAGCCGAAGGCCGAGGGCGCCAAGGCTGCCCAGGACGACAAGGTCACGATTTCGTTCCTCGGCAAGATCAACGGCGAAGCCTTTGCCGGCGGTCAGGCCGATGACGTGCCGGTGATCATCGGCTCCAATGCTTTTATCCCCGGCTTCGAGGAGAAGCTGATCGGCTTTGCCGCAGGCGAAAGCGGCACGATCCAGGTGCCGTTCCCGGCCGGCTATGCCAATGCGGAACTCGCCGGCAAGGATGCGGAATTCGACATCACGGTGAAGTCCATCGAGCAGCCGGGCGAGGCCAAGGCGGATGACGAATTCGCCAAGTCACTCGGCCTTGAATCCCTTGAGAAGCTCAAGGAAGCCCTGCGCGACCGCATCAAGCAGCAGCATGCCGGCGCCAGCCGCCAGAAGATGAAGCGGCACCTGCTCGACCAGCTCGACGAGATGCACAAATTCGATCCGCCGCCGTCGCTGGTGGAGGACGAGTTCAACAGCGTCTGGAATCAGGTCAACGACGACCTGAAGTCCCAGGCCCGCACCTTCGAGGACGAAGGCACCACCGAGGACAAGGCCCGCGAGGACTATCGCCGGATCGCGGAGCGCCGTGTCCGTCTCGGCCTCGTGCTCGCCGAGATCGGGGAGAAGAACCAGATCACTGTCGGCGAGGAAGAGGTCAACAAGGCCCTCGTCGAGCAGATGCGCCGCTTCCCCGGCCAGGAGCAGCAGGTCTACGAGTATTATCGGAAGACCCCGCAGGCCCTCGCCAGCCTGCGTGCGCCGATCTACGAGGAGAAGGTGGTCGATTTCATCGTCGAACTCGGCGACGTGACCGACAAGACCGTGTCCAAGGAAGAACTCTACAAGGACGACGCGGCCGCCACAGCCTGACTGTCCACCCGGATGGTTTGAAATGCAGGAAGCCCCGCGCATCGTGCGGGGCTTCTTCTTTTATGGAGGCTGTGCGGAGCCCGCCGAGAAGGCCGCCTTCGTGCGGCGCGGATCGTCAATCCGGCCGGGTCGCCGGGTTGCCGGGCGCGGCAGTCACGCGCCAGACCGTATTGCCGACATCGTCGGCCACCAGCAGCGCGCCCCGGCTGTCGAAAGCCACCCCCACGGGCCGGCCGCGCGCATTCTCGTTGCCGTCCGTGGAAATGAAATCGGTGAGGACGTTGATCGGCTCGCCGTTGGGCCGGCCATTGGTGAAGGGCACGAAGATCACCTTGTAACCGCTGAGGTCCTTGCGGTTCCACGAGCCGTGCAGGCCGATGAAGGCGCCGTTGCGGTAAGGCGCCGGCAACTCGGCCCCGGTGTCGAAGGTCAGGCCGAGGGCGGCGGTATGGCCGCCGAGCGCATAGTCGGGAGTGAGGGCCTTTTCGACCATCTCCGGCCGCTGCGGCTTCACCCGCTCATCCACATTCTTGCCCCAGTAGCTCCACGGCCAGCCGTAGAAACCGCCGTCCTTGACGGAGGTGAGATAGTCCGGCGGCAGATCGTCCTCGATCTCGTCGCGCTCGTTCACGACCGTCCACAGTTCGCCGGTGGCGGGTTCCCATCCCATGCCATTGGCGTTGCGCAATCCGCTGGCGAAAATCCGCGACTGTTTGCTGGCGATGTCATATTCGAGAATCGTTGCGCGCCCGGCTTCGATCTCCATACCCTTCTCGCCGACATTGCTGCCCGAGCCGACCGTGACGTAGAGCTTCGATCCGTCCCGGCTGGGCAGGATGTTCCGTGTCCAGTGATGGCCGACGGGAAGATCGAGCAGGCGCGTGCCCTTGTCCGCAATTCTGGTGTCGCCTTCCTTGTAGGGAAAGCTGACCACGCTGTCGGTGTTGGCGACGTAAAGCGTATCGCCGATCAGCGCCATGCCGAAGGGCTGGCGAAGCCCTTCCAGGAATGGCGTGGAAATATCGGCGACGCCGTCGCCATCGGTATCGCGCAGCAGGGAGATGCGGTTGGCGTTTTCGGTGATGGAGCCGGCCATCCGCTGCACCATGGTCTGGACCATCGCCCGAGGCTCCCAGGAGCCGGACGGCTCGCTGGCAGCCTCCGCCACCAGCACGTCGCCATTCGGCAGGACATAAATCCAGCGGGGATGTTTCAGGCCGGTCGCGAAGGCGTTTACGTCCAGCCCGGCGGCGGCGGTGGGTTTGTCGCCTTCCTTCCAGCGCTCCACTCCGGCCCAGTTGAGCGTGGGAATCATGCTCTGCTCGGGCGCGGGAAGGTGCGGATTGGGACCAAGTGTCGGTGACGGCCCCTGCGCCAGCGCCGCGGGGGCGACGAGCAGCCCCAGGAGGGACAGGGCAGGCGGGGACAGCAGGAAAAGGGGCATGATGGCGGAGCCGGGGCTGGGCGGCATGGCGTTTATTCCTAATTGGGACTGGGGTCGGACTTGGCAGGCCCATCCCGCCGGCGATGCAATGTCCCAGCCCTTCAAAAGTTGCGGGGGCGAGCCTATCTGTCGCATTAACCCGTGAGGGGGCGGTGGGCGCTATGCTGCGGCACCCGAATCGTTTGTAGGTCCGTTTCCGGGCCGGAGGCTGTGATGCGCGATCCCGTCGATACTTATATGAACTACCTCGTGCCGATGGTCGTGGAGCAGACCAACCGCGGCGAAAGGTCCTATGATATCTATTCCCGCCTCCTGAAGGAGCGGATTCTGTTCATCACCGGGCCGGTCGAGGACGGCATGTCCACGCTGGTGGTGGCGCAGCTTCTGTTTCTGGAAGCCGAGAATCCCAAAAAAGAAATCTCGATGTACATCAACTCGCCCGGCGGCGTGGTGACGTCCGGCATGGCGATCTATGACACCATGCAGTTCATCCGGCCGGGAGTGTCCACCCTGTGCATCGGCCAAGCCGCCTCAATGGGTTCCCTGCTGCTGGCGGCCGGCGAAAAGGACATGCGGTTCGCTCTGCCGAACGCCCGGATCATGCTGCATCAGCCGTCCGGCGGCTTTCAGGGCCAGGCAACGGACATCATGCTCCACGCTCAGGAAATCCTGAATCTGAAGAAGCGGCTGAATGAAATTTACGTGAAGCACACCGGCCAGTCGCTGAAGAAGATTGAGGACGCGCTGGAGCGTGACTATTTCCTTACCGCCGAGATGGCGCGTGATTTTGGCATTGTCGATTCCGTCATCGACAAACGGCCGGAAGACATCCCGGCGGTGGAGAAGTGAAGATTGCCGGGTTTCCACCGCGATTTCAGCGGTTTGCGCCCAAAACTCGCCACATGGCTGAATATTCATCATTAATGAATTGTTGATGATCCGGTCTTTACCGTGGCTGATTAGGCGCTAGAGATGGCTGGTTCGGTTGTTCCAGCGATGGGATTGAAGCCCTGTGCAGGGCATGGTGGCCGAAAAATTCGGCGCATGTTCTGCATTGGAAGGCGAAGCGGTCCGAGCCGTCGGATCGACGGAGGCAGAGTATGAGCAAAGTCAGTAGCGGCGACTCAAAGAACACCCTGTATTGCTCCTTCTGTGGAAAGAGCCAGCACGAGGTTCGTAAACTGATCGCCGGACCGACGGTTTTCATTTGCGATGAGTGCGTCGAACTCTGCATGGACATCATCCGCGAGGAAAACAAATCCTCGCTGGTGAAGTCGCGCGACGGCATTCCCACGCCGAAGGAAATCCGCAAGGTGCTGGATGACTATGTCATCGGCCAGGACCATGCGAAGAAGGTCCTCTCGGTGGCCGTTCACAATCACTACAAGCGGCTCAGCCATCAGACCAAGCACAGCGACGTCGAGCTGGCCAAGTCGAACATCCTGTTGATCGGCCCGACCGGCTCCGGCAAGACGCTGCTGGCGCAGACGCTGGCGCGCATCCTCGATGTGCCGTTCACGATGGCGGACGCGACGACCCTGACCGAGGCCGGCTATGTCGGCGAGGATGTCGAGAACATCATCCTCAAGCTGTTGCAGGCGGCCGACTATAATGTCGAACGCGCCCAGCGCGGCATCGTCTATATCGACGAGATCGACAAGATCTCCCGCAAAGCGGACAATCCCTCGATCACCCGTGACGTATCGGGCGAGGGTGTCCAGCAGGCCCTGCTGAAGATCATGGAAGGCACCGTGGCGTCCGTTCCGCCCCAGGGCGGGCGCAAGCATCCGCAGCAGGAGTTCTTGCAGGTCGACACCACGAATATCCTGTTCGTCTGCGGCGGCGCCTTTGCCGGCCTCGACAAGATCATCTCCGGTCGTGGGCGCACCACATCCATCGGCTTCGGCGCGAAAGTCATGGCCCCGGAAGACCGCCGCACCGGCGAGATCTTCCGCCATGTCGAGCCGGAGGATCTGCTGAAATACGGGCTGATCCCCGAGTTCGTCGGCCGCCTGCCGATCGTCGCGACCCTTGAGGATCTCGACGAGGCATCGCTGAAGAAGATCCTGCTGGAGCCGAAGAACGCGCTGGTGAAACAGTATCAGCGGCTGTTCGAGATGGAATCGATCGAACTGACCTTTGCCGACGAGGCGCTCGGTGCCATCGCCCGCAAGGCCATCGAGCGCAAGACCGGCGCGCGCGGCCTGCGCTCGATCCTCGAAGGCATCCTGCTCGACACGATGTTCGATCTGCCCGGTCTCGAAGGGGTCGAGGAAGTCGTCATCTCCCGCGAGGTGGTGGAGGGGACTGCCCGTCCGCTCTACATCTATACTGACCGGGCAGACCGCGCGAACGAGGCCCCCGCCAGCGCCTGATTTCCGGCGGCCTGTAGTCGAAGTGTGCAGCGGCCCCCATTCGGGGCCGTTTGCATGTCGGGTGCCTGACCGGTGCTCCGGCTACCGTTGCCCTCTGGTTCGTTCCTGGTCGCCGCGCGGGGGGTAACGGTAAGGGGGCTCCTGGAGAAACCCTGAGGCCAGCGGGCGGCCGCCACGCCCTCGCGGAGCCACCGCAGAGCGCCGCCGCCGGCTGGAGCGGGAATCACGTCGCCGCCCGGCCGTTCCGCCGGCCATGCTCGTCCTGCGTGTCGTCCAGTTGCCACCGGTGCCGCCGCTATCTGCCTGGAAAGGCTCTAGACGGCTGAAAATTCTGGCTTACTTGACACGTTCGGAAGCCATAGCCACCTAATCGGTTAACAAGACGACCAGCTTATGGACGAAGGCTGGACGACCGGGCAGGGTGTTCGTACCCGCTTCGGAGTGCATGGGAGGTCCGGCATACCCATCCGGACCTTGCATGACCTGCCCGGACCAAACAGCACCCGGTCGAGATGCCGCATCCGCGGGTCTGTTCCGGGGGGCACAACAGAAAAGGACCTTGGGTCATGACCGCAGGCAAATCCCGCCCCGTCCTGTCTCCCGGCGAGAGCCGCACCTATCCGGTGCTGCCGCTGCGTGACATCGTCGTTTTTCCGCACATGATCGTGCCGCTTTTCGTGGGCCGGGAGAAATCCATTCGCGCGCTCGAAGAAGTGATGCGATCCGACACCTACATCATGCTGGCGACGCAGAAGAATGCCGGTGACGACGATCCCGGCACCGACGCGATCTTCGAGATCGGCACGCTGGCCAGCGTGCTCCAGTTGCTCAAGTTGCCGGACGGCACCGTGAAGGTGCTGGTCGAAGGCGCTTCGCGCGCGAAGGTGGGCACCTATACCGACCGCGCCGATTATTACGAGGCCGACGCCACGGTGATCGCCGATGACGCGGGCGAGCAGGTGGAAGCCGAGGCGCTGGCCCGTTCCGTGGTCAACGAGTTCGAGAATTATGTGAAGCTGAACAAGAAGGTCTCGCCGGAAGTTGTCGGCGTGATCCAGCAGATCGATGACTATGCCAAGCTCGCCGATACGGTGGCTTCGCATCTCGCCGTGAAGATTTCGGAGAAGCAGGGCATTCTGGAGACGCCGGTTGTGACCGAGCGGCTCGAGAAGGTGCTGGGCATGATGGAGAGTGAAATCTCCGTTCTCCAGGTGGAGAAGCGCATCCGCAGTCGCGTCAAGCGGCAGATGGAGAAGACCCAGCGCGAATATTATCTGAACGAGCAGATGAAGGCCATCCAGAAGGAACTGGGTGACGAGGACGGCCGCGACGAACTGGCCGAACTGGAAGAGAAGATCAAGAAGACCAAGCTCTCCAAGGAAGCCCGCGACAAGGCCACGCATGAGCTGAAGAAGCTGCGGCAGATGTCTCCGATGTCCGCCGAAGCAACGGTCGTGCGCAACTATCTCGACTGGATGCTGTCGATCCCGTGGGGCAAGAAGTCCAAGGTCAAGAAGGACCTCAAGGCCGCGCAGGATGTGCTGGATCAGGATCACTTCGGTCTGGAGAAGGTGAAGGACCGGATTGTCGAGTATCTCGCCGTGCAGGGCCGCGCCAACAAGCTGAGCGGTCCGATCCTGTGCCTCGTCGGTCCTCCGGGCGTCGGCAAGACTTCGCTTGGCAAATCCATCGCCAAGGCGACGGGACGCGAATTCGTGCGTGTCTCGCTCGGCGGCGTGCGCGACGAGGCCGAGATCCGTGGCCACCGGCGCACCTATATCGGCTCGATGCCCGGCAAGATCATCCAGTCGATGCGCAAGGCCAAGACCTCGAACCCGCTGTTCCTGCTGGACGAGATCGACAAGATGGGCGCCGATTTCCGTGGCGACCCGTCCTCGGCCTTGCTTGAGGTGCTGGACCCCGAGCAGAACTCGACCTTCAACGACCACTATCTGGAGGTTGATTACGATCTGTCGGGCGTGATGTTCATCACGACGGCGAATACGCTGAACATTCCGGGTCCTCTGATGGACCGCATGGAGGTCATCCGCATCGCCGGCTACACCGAAGACGAGAAGCTGGAGATTGCGCGCAAGCATCTGATCCCGGCCTCGATCGTCAAGCATGGCCTCGAGCCCAAGGAGTGGTCGATCGACGACGCGGCGTTGCTGACGGTGATCCGCCGTTACACGCGCGAAGCCGGTGTGCGCAGCCTCGAACGCGAGATATCGAACCTGGCCCGGAAGGCGGTCAAGGAGCTGATGATCTCGAAGAAAAAGACTGTGCGCGTCACCACCGAGAACCTGGGCGACTTCCTCGGCGTGCCGAAATATCGCTACGGCGAAGTCGAGGATAAGGATCACGTCGG
>Ga0180218_1001390_pt1 | contig 14799 bp, 11 predicted proteins | sample eDN3rd37CKraftBY_FD_151334 | JGI IMG/M metagenome (GOLD analysis project Ga0180218, IMG submission 151334) | Enriched backyard soil microbial communities from Emeryville, California, USA - eDNA 3rd pass 37_C Kraft BY (version 2) (version 2) | ecosystem: Environmental > Terrestrial > Soil >...
CATGTGGGGGTCGACCGTATTGGCCACCCAGCCGGCCAGCTCCAGGCCCTGGGCGGCGATCGCCTGCACGGTCAGCAGGGCGTGATTGATGCAGCCCAGGCGCATGCCCACCACCATGACTACGGGCAGGCCGAGTTCGCGGGCCAGGTCGGCCGTGTCGAAATAATCGGACAGCGGCACGCAAAAGCCCCCTACTCCTTCTACCACCACCGCATCGCAAGCCTTTTCCATCTGGGCATAAGCCTGAAGTATCCGGCTTGAGAACATCTGCACGCCCGCCAGCCCGGCGGCAATATGAGGTGCAATGGGCTCGCGCCACAGGTAGGGCGTAATGACGTCCGGCTCGAAACCGACGTTGCTTGCCGCATTGAGCCGGTCGACGTCGTCGTTGTGCCAGGCGCCGTCCCGCTCTTCCACGCCCGCGGCAACGGGCTTCATGCCCGCCGCCCTGAGGCCCTGGCGGGTGAGCGCATGCAGCATGGCGCTGCTGATCAGCGTCTTGCCTATTTCTGTGTCGGTGCCTGTCACGAAACAAGAGAAACGATTGGCAGCAGCCGTGTTCATGCCTCGGCCTCCTGGCTGTGTTCTATGCGATTGACGGCTTCGGCCAAATGGGCGACCTGGGCCGGATCATGATTGGCGGACAAAGTGATGCGCAGCCGTGCCGTCCCGGCCGGAACCGTGGGCGGACGAATGGCCGGCACCCAATAACCCAGTTCATGCAGCGCCCTTGCCGCCGCCATGGCCGGCTCGTTGCCGCCCACCACTATGGGCTGGATGGCAGTGGACGACTCGAGCCGCTGCCAGCGCCGCAGGCGCAAGCCTTGCGACAATGTGGAAATGAGCGATTGCAGCCGCTCGCGCCGCGCCATGCCGTCTGGGCCCTCGATGATGTCGAGGCTGGTCAGCAAGGCATGGGCCAGCGCCGGAGGCGACGCGGTGCTGAACACATAAGAGCGCGCCCGCTGCACGAGCCAATCGATCAGGCTTGCATCGGCCGCGACAAAGGCGCCGGCCACGCCCGCCGCCTTGCCCAGCGTACCCATGTAGATCAGATGCTCGGACCGCAGGCCGAAATGTTCGAGTGCGCCATGCCCTTGCCTGCCCAGCAGGCCGAAACCATGGGCGTCGTCGACCAGCAGCCATGCGCCATGCCGCTCGCAAAGCGCCAGTATCCGCGGCAAGGGGGCCAGGTTGCCGTCCATGCTGAACACGCTGTCGGTGACGACGATCTTGATGTTGGCCTTGCTGGCGGTCAGCAGCGCATCCAGGGCCTGGACGTCGCAATGCGCGTACACCCGGGCAGGCACGCGCGCCAGGCGCATTCCGTCGATCAGCGAGGCGTGATTGAGCTGCTCTGAAAAGATTTCAACGCTGTCATCGAGGGCCGCCAGGCCCGCCAGCACGCCCACATTGGCCATATAGCCGGTCGAAAAATACAGGGCCTGCGCCTGTGGCACGTGATCGGCCACAAACGAGGCCAAGCGCTCTTCGAGCCGCTGGTGTACCCGATAGTGCCCGCTGATAAGGTGCGATGCGCCGCTGCCCGTGCCGAAAAGCTCGACGCCTTCGTGCAAAGCGCGTGCGATGCGCGGGTCGTTCGCCAGGCCCAGGTAGTCGTTGCTGCAAAAGGCGTGCAGGGGCCGGCCGTCGACCGTCGGTTGCACGATGCAGGGGCTGTCGGAGGTTCTGCGCACGCGGCGCAAGCCCTGCCCGTCCAGTTGCGCCAGGCGATGGCGCAATGACTCAAGCGCCTTCATGGTGCAGTGCCCAGCGCCTGCTCGAACACCGCCAGAGTGCTGCTTGCAAGGTGGGCGACCTCGTCGTCGTTCAGTATGTAGGGCGGCATGATATAGACGGTATTGCCGATGGGCCGAAGCAGCAGTTCGTGCTTGAGCCCCAGGGTGAAGAAGCGGCGGGCGAAGCCGCCGTCGCCTTCCGCCAGTTCGGCATCGAAAGCCCAGATCATGCCCGTCTGGCGAAAATGCCTGACACGCGGATGGGTGGCCAGCGGCTGCAGCGCCTGGGTGATTCGGCCGGCCAGGGCGCGGTTGGCCTCGATCACGCCATCATCGTCGAAAATCTGCAAGGTGGCCAGGGCCGCCCGGCAGGCAAGCGGATTGCCCGTATAAGAATGAGAGTGCAGGAAACCGCGCGACATCTCATCGCTGTAGAAAGCCTGGTAGATGTGGTCTTGGGTCATGACCAGCGACAAGGGCAGGTAGCCGCCGCTGATGCCTTTTGAAAGGCAAAGGAAGTCAGGCCATATCGACGCTTGTTCGCAGGCGAAGAAGGTGCCGGTGCGGCCGCAGCCCACGGCGATCTCGTCGGCGATAAGGTGCACCTGGTAGCGGTCGCACAGTTCGCGAAGCAGCGCAAGATATAAGGGGTCGTACATGGCCATGCCGGTGGCGCACTGCACCAGAGGCTCGACGATGACGGCAGCAATCGCCCCGGCCCGTTGCTGCAGCAGGGCCTCGAGCCGGCCCGCCGCGCGCCGGGCGCAATCGGCCGCCGTCTCGCCCGGCGCGGCGGCGCGCGCGTCCGGCGACTCTACGACATGGGTCTTGCCCAGCAAGGGGCCATAGGCGTCGCGAAACAGCGAGACGTCGGTTACGCTCAGGGCGCCCAGCGTTTCGCCGTGGTAGCTGCCCTTCAGGCAGACGAATTCCTGTTTGTCGCCGTGCCCCGTATTGCGCCAGAAATGAAAGCTCATCTTCAGTGCGATCTCGACGGCCGAAGCGCCATCGGAGGCGTAGAAGCAATGGCCGAGCCGATGATCGGCGCGGGCGGCCAGCCGTTCGGACAACATGACGACCGGCTCGTGAGTAAAGCCCGCCAGCATTGCATGCTCGAGGCGGTCGAGCTGGTCTTTGAGGGCGCCGTTGATGCGCGGGTTGGCATGCCCGAAAAGATTCACCCACCACGAGCTGACGGCATCCAGGTAGCGCCGGCCTTCATGATCGAACAGCCAGGCACCCTCGCCGCGGCTGACCGCGACCAATGGCATCGTCTCGTGATGCCGCATCTGCGTGCAGGGATGCCAGACATTGCGCAGGCTGCGCGCCACCCAGCTTTCCGGCCCGGCGCCCATTACTTCCGGCATGGCTCAGCCCTTGATGGCGGCGACGATGGACCTGGCGTACTCTGACGACGGGTCGCCCAGGACGTTCAGGATGGTGAAGTGATCGGTGCCGGGGACGGAGTCGTGCCGTGCAACCGTCCACACCTTGCCCAGGGCTTCGGCCTGGCGATGGAATTGGTCGGTTTCGCCGGCGCCCACGAAGGTATGCACGTACGTGCCCTGCGGGCCGGGCCAGGCCAGCGGGCTCAAGGCCTCGGCGCGGGGCTGATCGAGCCCTAGCGCCGTATTGATGGAAGAAGGCAGCAAGGGCGGAAGATCGAATACGCCGCTGATGGGGAATACGCTTGCAATGGACGGCATGCCCGCCGGCACGGGCGTATCGGTGCGCGCCACCATCATGGAGACCAGATGGCCGCCGGCCGAGTGCCCCATCAGCGACACGCGCCCGGCGTCGAAGCCCAGCTGCGCCGCTTGCGAAGCCAGCCACACCAGCGAACTTCTCACTTCGGCAACCATGTCTTCGATCTTGGCCTGGGGCGCCAGCGAATAATTGACGACCGCCACATTGATGCCCGCTTCGATATATGGCCTTGCAATGAAGCCGACGTCGGCCTTGTCTCCGCCCTGCCAATAGCCGCCATGCACGAATACGAGCAAGGGGCCGTTTTGCGCGGCGGCGTAATAGTCGAGCTTTTGAAGGGGCTCGCTGCCATAGGCAAGGTCTAGAGCGGGCTTGGCCTTGCTTTCGAGTTCGCGGCTTGCGGCGATCCAGGTTTCGCGCGTTTGCGGATAGCTGGGGAACGCCACGCGCAGGTTGTATTGCGCCTCGCTGTCTTCGGCCGGGCACTGCACCCGGGCGGCCTTTGCGTTTTCTTGGCCCGTCATGGACTGGACTCCTCCGTAGGTGGATGAACTGGTGGGGCCCGCGCATCGGCGCCAAGCCCCTCAACTGCACGATTCTACCCCCTGGAAGGCGCCTTGCGACCGCCGCGCCTTTTGCCCGGCCCGCCAGATGCGGGGCCGCGACCCGTCAGTAGAGCGTCGTGCTCCGGCTCTGCCAGGTAGCCGTCGAACAGTTCGAACACCACCCCGCGCAGCCAACGCAGGCGCGGGTCGTTGTGAAAACGGCGATGCCAGTACTGCTTCAGGTCGTACCGCGGAATTCCGGCGGGAGGCGCCAGAACCCTCAGCCGGCCGCCGCGGGCAAAGCGCTCGGCGATGGTGCGCGGCAATACGACCACCAGGTCCGAGTCCTCGATTAGGCCGGGAACGCTCATGTAATGAGACATCTGCACGCCTATGCGGCGCTTGATGCCCTGCGACAGGATGTACTGCTCGTACATCTCCATTGTGCGGCTGCCGTCCCGCACCAGCAGGTGCTCGGCTCGCCTGAACTGCTCCAGGGACATGCGCGGCCCGCGGATCGGATGGGTATCGCGCACCATGCATGCCAGCACGTGCGAAAAGAGACGCTGCTGATAGATGTCGGCGCCCGTCAGGTCGGGAAAATAGCCCATGGCCATGTCGATGCGGCCCTCGTACATGGCCTGGTCCAGATCGTCGGGCCCCAGGCTCAGCGTCTTCAGGGCCAGCCCGGGTGCCCGCTCGCGCAACAGGCGATACAGGGCCGGAAGCAGCACCACCTCGCCGATCTCGCTCAGGCAGATGGAAAGCTCGCCCTTGCAGGTGGCCGGATCGAACGTGGGAGGCGTAAGAATGTCGCGGTCGATCACGTCGATGACTTCGCGGGTCTTGCCCAGTATGCCTTGCGCCAGCGGCGTCGCATGCATGCGCGGGCCGCGCCGCACGAACAGGGGGTCGTCCAGCGCCTTTCGCAGCCGGCCCAGCGCCGCACTGGCCGCGGGCTGGCTGATGCCCAGGCGGCCCGCCGCGCCGGTGACGCTGCCTGTTTCATGAACGGCGAGCAGTACCCGCAGCAGGTTGAGGTCTGTTTTCATTGGTCCGGGTGAAGTTTGCCAAGCGGTGGAGTGGTTCGCACACTATAAACATATCAAATACTGCGAATAAACATAATCCACTATATATATTCTGAAGCGGCCGCTAAAGTAAATACACAAATACAGGAGACGGACATGCCTTTTCTTCAGAACGCCTGGTACATGGCGGGCTGGGCCGACGAAATCGAGCCCGGCCAGATGGTCCACCGCAAGCTGCTCGACCAGCCCATCGTGTTCTTCCGCCGCACCGACGGCCTGTTGGCCGCCTTGCATGATCGTTGCCCGCATCGCTTCGTCCCCCTGCACCTGGGCACGCTCAAGGGCGATGCCATTGAATGCGGCTACCACGGCCTGCAATTCGACTGTACGGGCCGCTGTGTGGTCAACCCACACAGCAGCACCATCCCCGCGGCAGCGCGTGTCAAACCCTTCGCAGTGGCCGAGAAAGACGGTATTGCCTGGATCTGGATGGGCCAGGCGGACGAAGCCCGGCACGACCTGCTGCCCGACTTCTCGCGCCTGCACGCGGCGCCGCTCAATGCCGCTTCCCGCGGCTATTTGTGGACCGACTGCAATTACAAGCTGGTGGCCGACAATGTCATGGACCTGAGCCACGCCGATTTCCTGCATGCCGATTCGGTCGGTGGCGGCGCCTTCACCAGTGCGAAGACCAGGGTCGAAGAGCATGGCGACGACGTGCACATTACCTGGGAATGCCGGCATGACAGCGCCCCGCCCGCCTACGACCGCCTCATGCCCCGGCCGGGCCAGCCGGTGAATTTCCACACCGAAGTGCGCTGGCGCGCCCCCGGCATCATGCACCTGGACATCGCCATTACGCCGCAAGAAGATCCCGGCAGCGAAGGCCTGCGCACCGACAATGCCCACATCGTCACACCCGAAACAGAGTCGACCACGCACTATTTCTTCTGGCTGACACGGCGCTTTCAGGTAGACGACGAAGAAATCAACTCGCGCCGGCAAGCCATTATGTACAACGCCTTCAGCAACCAGGACAAGCCCATGCTCAGCGAGCAGCAGCGCGCCATGGGCACCGACGACCTGCTCGGCCTCGGGCCCGTGCTGCTGCCCGGCGACGCAGGCGCCGTGCGGGCTCGCCGCAAGCTCGAGCAGCGGATACGCGACGAGTGCGCTGCCGCATCCCGGCCAGCCGCCGGCGCGCCGCGCGTTGCGCGCGCCTAGCGCCCGGCCTGTGGAACCGCGACTAGAAACGAACGCGTAAATACAGTGTGCCGAGGTTGTCGGTCGTGCCGTTGCCGAATTGTCCGCTGTAACTCAGGCCCACGGCGGTGTTCGCCCCGGCTTGCAGTTCGGCGCCCAGCTCGGCCACCGCGGCATTCCTGGCAATCGGAGCGCCGCTCGTGCGGAAGACCGCGCCATTGCCCTGCGTGAAAGCCAGGTCGCGGCCGGGCGAGATATCGCCCACCGCATGGTGCCATCCCAGGCCGGCCGAAAGCGACAACTGCGCGCGGCCCGACTCGAACATCGCCCTGCCGCGCAGCCCCACTGTGAAGCTGCCCAGGTCGCTGTCGTGGCGCTCGCCGCGCAATGCCGCCTGGCCGCCCGTTTCCGCAAAGCGCCCGGCCCGGAGCCGCTGCCAGCTCGCGCCGGCATAAGGTTCGAGTACGGCGGCCGTTCCCACCGGCAGCGCATAAGCCAGTTCAGAGAACAACTGCAGCGCATCGGCGTGGTAGTCGGCGTTCAACGTCTGGCTGCCGCCCACGTCGATGCTGCGGCGCGTATCGATGTTGTGGCGGGTATAGGCGGCGCCCGCCAGGAAATTCAGGCTGCCCCCTCCCTTTGCCCAGCTGTTGGCGCCATACAGCACGCCGGTATAGCTGTCGGCCCGCGAAGACGAGTCATCGCCGTCCAGTTCGACGCGATGCTCGGTATAGCCGAATGCGCCGCCCAGACGCCAGCCACCCCGCCCAACCGCCGCATCGCCGCCCAGGAACAGGCCGGCGGCACGAAGGCGCAGCTGCGCCGCATTGCCGTCGCCGTCCAGGGTGCTGCGTCCGCCAATCGCCTGCACCCACAGCGGTGTAGCCTGACTGTGCGCCGGGGTCGTGGCGCGCATCCGCGCCGCGACGGTGCGCACCACCTGGCCCCCTGCTTGCAGCAATGCCGACTCGGTTCCCGCATGCACCTGCCCGCTCAATGGCTCCATCATCGCCGCAATCTCGCCCGGCTCGGCATTCAGCACTTCGTCGTACAACCCGGCCATGCCGGCCGGCGGGTAATACGAGCCGGTATCCAGGGCCTGCGCCACGGCGCGCTGGTTGGCCGTGTCCGCATAGCGCGCAAAAGGTACCTCGTTGCGCCGGATCACCAGTGACAGCCCTTCGCCGCGGTCGAAGGTGGGTGATAGAAACGCCATGCTGTAGGTCACCGTGTCGAACTCGCCCGCGACCCCGCCGCCCGCTGTGATGAAATGGTAGGGAATGTTCTGCCGATACGGGCCGCCGGCCAGGCGCAGCGTACCGGCCACAACGGCCCTGCCGCCCACCACCAGCTTGTCGGTCGCACCTTCGGGGCCGACCTCCAGCTCGTGCACCGAGCCCGGGTAGGCTATATAGTCGCCTGCCACGGTCAAGGTGCCCACTGAATTACCCGGCGCCAGCACCCCATGGTTGTCCACGCGCCCCACCGTACCCGAGCCGCCCAGCGTGCCGGCCGCCTGCACGGTAACGGCGGACGCCAGCGAGCCATTGACCACCAGCTTGCCGCCGGCAACCGTGGTCGGACCCGCATAGCTGTTGGCCCCGGCCAGGCGCAACACGCCCTGGCCGCGCTTGGTCAGCCCGCCGGCCCCGTCGATATCGTTGAAGAAGGTCGAGTCGTGGCCCAGCGTGTCCACATCGAACAGGCCCGTGAACCGGGCCGGCCCGCGCACCGCCTTGCCCACATTCAGCAAGCCCCAGCCGTAGATGTCGTCAACCCCGGGCGCGCCGATGTCCGTGGCCGTGGTCAACAGCGTCTGCTGCAGGTGGTAGGCGCCGAAGTAAGGATAGGCCTGCTTGACCAGCGCCGCGGCGCCCGCCACATGCGGCGAGGCCATCGAGGTTCCCGTCTCTCTGTAGTAGCCGCCGCCTCGACGGACGGAGTTGACCCCGGCGTCGGGATAGCCCTCTCCCCCGCCCGGCGCGGTCAGGCACCATGCTTTGGCTATCCCGCAATGGTTCGCATAGTCCACCGCCTCGCCGGTTTCACTGATGGCGGTCACCGCCAGCCAATTGTCCTTCAGCTCGGGAAACCAGTAGGGAGAGCCCGCCATGAAGTCGGGATGCGGCTGCTCATGATTGCCGGTGGCGAACACCATCAAGGAACCTGCCGCGGCAAGCTTGCGATAGGCCGCCACGCTTAGCGGATAAGCTGCCTCGGCCGCCGCGGCGGAGCCGTAATCCTTGGCATTGCAGGGCGGAGCGCTGTCGGGGCCGCAGGCATCGAACCCCAGGCTGCTGTTGACGATGGGCAGGTTTTGCGTGGCCAGGTATTCCCAGCCCGGCGCCAGCGCCGCATCGTAGCTCGCAGCCCGGCCCGCACTGGCAATGAACAACGAGCTTTCGAACGCGACGCCATGCATGCCGACGCCGTCGCGCAGCGCGCCGATAATGCCTCCGACATGGGAACCGTGGCCTACATAGTCTTTGCCATCGCCCGGCCCATACGGAACCTTGGAATAAAAGTCATAGCCTCCGGCGATTTTGCCGCCCCTGAATTCGGGATGCGACCCGTCTATGCCTGAATCCAGGATTCCCACCGTAACGCCCGCTCCGGTGTAGCCCAGCGCATACGCTTGCGCCGCATTGACCAGGGCCAGGCCTTCCTGCGCCAGATACTCCGGGGTTTCGAAACTGGACGCCGTGGCGGCTTCGGCCCCGGCCAGTGCAAAAAAAAGGCCGGCGCCGATCAGGCTCCGGACAACATGGTTGTGCTTGTATGTCATTACATTGCCAGATGGAAGCAGGGGTCGGACCGCCAAGGAATGTAACTATAAGGCAATGAGGTTAAATTTTGTATCTTTTTTATGGCCTGCCGAGAAAAAGGCAAAAGCGTCGCTGCGAGCCAAGGGATAGCTCGACGGATGAGGAAAGGGTTTTTGCTTCAAACGCCGACATAACGCGCAATGAGCTCGGGCTGGGCGGCCAGTTCGGGCGAGCTGCCGCGCCACACGGTAACGCCCTTGTCCAGAATGACGTTCCGGTCGGACAGCCGCAGCAGCGCCTTGGTGTTCTTGTCGACCACGATCATGGAAAGCCCCTGCTCCTTCAGTTGCTTCAGCACCTTCCATATCTCTGCCCGCACCACCGGCGCAAGCCCCTCGGTGGCCTCGTCCAGTACCAGCAGGCGCGGATTGGTCATCAGGGCGCGGCCTATGGCCAGCATCTGCTGTTCGCCGCCCGAAAGCTGGTTGCCCATGTTGGAGCGCCGCTCTTGCAGCCGCGGGAACAATTCGTAGATTTTCTCCAGGGTCCATTGGCCTTGTCCGCCCGACCGGGATGCCGTGGCGACCAGGTTCTCTTCTACGCTGAGCGTGGGAAATATCTGCCTGCCCTCTGGCACCAGCGATATTCCCATGCGGCCGATTCGATACGACGGCAGGCCGCCCAGGTCGGCGCCCTCGAAGCGGATGCTGCCCGCGCAGGGCTTCAGCAGGCCGAAAAGGCATTTGATGACCGTGGTGCGGCCCATGCCGTTGCGGCCGATCAGGCCCACCACCTCGCCCTGCGCCACATCGAGCTGCACGTCGAACAAAGCTTGCGAAGGGCCGTACTTGGCCGCAAGATTCTGGATGGAAAGCATGGGGGCTCCTGTGTGTTCAGGCGTCTTCATCGTCGCCCAGGTACGCCTTGCGCACGTCGGGATGGTTGCGGATCTCGTCGGCGGTGCCGGTGGCGATGACCTTGCCGTACACGAGCACGCTGATGCGGTCGGCCAGGGAGAAGACTGCATTCATGTCGTGCTCGACCAGGACGATCGTGTATTGGCCCTTCAGGGAGCGCAGCAGCTCTATGGCCGCGGTCCCCTCGGCGGCGCTCATGCCGGCCATGGGTTCGTCCAGCAGCAAAAGGCGCGGGTCGGCGGCCAGCGCCATGGCGATCTCGAGCTGGCGCCGCTGCCCATAGGCGAGGTTGGCGGCAGCTTCGTCGGCCACGTGCTGCAGCTGGCATTCGGCCATGATGCGCCGGACCACCTCCATGGTCTCGCTGTCGCGGACCAAGGGCTTCCAGACGGCCATGCGAACGCCCCGCTTGCGGCGCGCCGCAAGGCAGATGTTCTCGCGCACCGTGAATGAATCAAACACCGACGTGATCTGGTACGAACGCAGCAGGCCCAGCTGCACCCGCTGCTGGATGGGCTGCCCCGTTACGTCGACGTCTCCGATCAGGATGCGTCCGCCATCGGAGGCAAGTTCGCCGGTAAGCAGGTTGATGAGCGTGGTCTTGCCGGCGCCATTGGGCCCGATGATGGCGTGCAGCTCGCCGGGCCGTACCTGCAGCGTAACCTCGTCAGTGGCCTTGAGACCGCCGAAATAGCGCACCAGGCCATCTACCGTGAGTGACGGGGCGGTCATCGGGTTTCTCCTGCGGGTTGCGCCTCGATGGCCGCCGGGGCGGACGACGGCCGGTTGAAGAAAACCTTGAGCCAGGCAAACTGATTGCGGCCGGCCAGGGCGATAAGAACGATGATGGGGCCCATGATCAGCATCCAGTGTTCGGTCCAGCCCTTGAGCACTTCTTCGAGCAGCAGAAAGATAATGGCGCCAAAGATGGGCCCCGTTACCAGCCCTATGCCGCCGATGACGATCATGACGATGAGCTCGCCCGAAACATGCCATGCAATGTAGCTGGGCACGGCGAAAGCGGTCAGGTTGGCCAGCAGAAAGCCCGCAAGCCCGGTAATGACGCCTGAAAGCACATAGGCCGACAATTGAACCCGGAATACCGAATAGCCGAATGCGTTCACGCGCCGCGGATTGATATGCGTGGCCCGCAGTACCATGCCGAAGGGCGAAGTGCGCAGCCGGTTCAGGAACAGGGCGAGCGCCAGCAACAGCGCCCAGGTCGCCCAATATACTTCGGTGCTGCCGCTAAGCGTGAACAGCCCGAAATCGCTCGATTCATAGATGTTCAGGCCGTCGTCGCCGCCGAAGGGCGTAAGGCTGACCATCAGAAAATACAGCATCTGTGAAAACGCCAGGGTGATCATAATGAAGCCGATGCCCGACGTACGCAGGCAGACCGAGCCGACCATTACCGCCACCACGACGCACACGGCAATGCAGGCCGCCAGCTGGATCCAGCCATTGCTGATGCCGTAATCACCCAGTATGCCCACGGCGTAGGCGCCCAGGCCGATGAACATGGCATGGCCGAAGCTGACCAGCCCCGCGAAGCCCAGCACGATGTTCAGGGCGCAGGCGGCCAGCGCGTACACCAGTACGCGGGCGAAGAAAGTAACGTAGAACGGCTCGTCGGTGGCTTGTGCGACAAAAGGTATGGCGGCCAGCAGGATGAAGAGCACCGGCAGGCTGAAGCGCGTCCATTTATTGAATGTCATGTCGTACTCCGGTTGCGTCAGCGTTTGGCCGAAACCATAAGGCCGTGCGGCCTGAAGGCAAGCACAAAAGCCATCAGCAGGTAGATAAGCATGGAGGCCAGCGCCGATCCCACCGTGTTGGCGGCGGTGGGCGCCAGGACCAGGGCAAGCATTCCCGGCAGATAGGCGCGTCCCAGCGTGTCGATGACGGCAATCAGTATGGCCGCGAAGAGCGCACCCCGTATCGAGCCGATGCCGCCCACCACGATAACCACCAGGGCCAGGATCAGCACAGGGTCGCCCATGCCCGACTGCACCGAAAGTATGGGGCCGGCCAGGGTACCCGCCAGCCCGGCTAGCGCGGCGCCCAGCATGAACAGCGATTTCTTCAGAAGGTCGACGTTGGCTCCCAGCACGCTGACCATGGACGCGTGCGTAGTGCCCGCCCGGACCAGCATGCCGAACCGGGTCTTCTGGATAAGGTACCAGGCGCCAAACGCCACCACCACGCCCACTGCAATGATCAGCAGCCTGTAGATCGGGTACGAGGCGCCGAGTATCTGGACCGAACCCCGGATGACTTCGGGAATGGTCACGAAGTAAGGGCGGTTGCCCCAGATCACGATGGCAAGCTCGTTGAAGAACATCATCAGGCCGAAGGTCGCAAGCACCTGGTAAAGGTGGTCGTGGCGATACAGCGGCCGCGCCACGAGATGCTCGACCACCAGGCCCACGATGGCGGCCGAAGCCACCGCCGCGACCAGCGAGAACAGGAACGAGCCGCTGGCGTTGTAGGTGGCGGCGCCCACGAAGGCGCCCACCATGTACAGCGAGCCATGGGCGAGGTTGATGAAGTTCATGATGCCGAAGATCAGGGTCAGGCCCGACGACAGCAGGAACAGCAGGACACCCAGCTGCAGCCCATTGAGCAGCTGCGACAGGAACAGCGAACTATTCATGACGGATTTTCCGTATGGGGATCAGCGGCGGACTGGCCCGCCGCTGGCGGCGACCCGACGGCGCGCCGCAAAGGGCGCGCCGGCAGGCGCTACTTCATGTTGCACTCGGACACGTAGGCGTCCTGGTGGTCGGTGAACACCGTGGCGATCTGCTTGACGACGACTTCATCGCCTTCGGCCACCGCCTTGAAGGCATACAGGTTCTGGATGGGCATGTTGTTGGTGTTGAAGGCGAACTTGCCCTGCACCGAGGGAAACTCGGACCCCGCCGCCTTTACCGCCGCGACAAAGGCCTTGCGATCGGAGACGTCGCCGTTCAGCTTGCGCACCGCCGTGTCCAGCAGATAGGCGGCATCGTAGGCATTGGCCGCGTATTCAGAAGGCGTATGGCCGTATTTTTCTTCAAAGCTCTTGACGAACTTCTTGCTTTGCGGGTTGTCGAGCACGGGCGCCCAGGTGGCGCCGTATATATTGCCATCGGCCTGGGTCTTGAGCGAAACCAGCGTGTTGGAGTCGATCATGCCCTCGGAGTACACGGGTATCTTGCCCATGACGCCCGCCTGCCGCAGCTGGCGCACGAAATTGACGCCGGTGCCGCCGGTGTAGAACACGAACAGCGCTTCGGGGCTGGCCGCCTGCAGGGCTGAAATCTCGGCCGAGAAATCCAGCTGGCCCAACGGCGTGTAGACCTCTTTGACGACGTCGCCCTTGAAGTAGCGCTTGAAGCCGTTGAGCTTGTCTTTGCCCGCCTGATAGCTGGTGGTCATGAGGTAGGCGTTCTTGTGGCCCACATCCTGCACGTACTGGCCCATGGCCTCGGACATGGTGTCGTTCTGCCAGGCAAGCCCGAACAGGTTGGGCGTGCACAGCTTGCCCGCCACCGGAGCCGGACCGGCGTTGGTGGCAATGGCCACGACGCCCGAATCCTTGATGCGCCGCAGCTCGGCCATGAGCACGTTGGAAAAGCCCAGGCCGACGATGGCGTCGACCTTGTCGCGCTCGAGGAACTTCTGCACGATCTGGCCGCCCACATCGGGCTTGAGCTGATCGTCTTCGATCACGACATTGACCTTCTGGTCGCCGAACTTGTTGCCCAATTGTTCCATGGCCAGCATGAAGCCGTCGCGCTGGTCCTGGCCCAGCACCCCCTGCGGCCCCGACAGCACGCCGGAAAACCCGATGGTGATGTCGGCGTGTGCCGCGGGAACGGCCATGAACAGGCCGGCCACCAAGGCTGCTATGGTGGTTTTTTTCATTGCTTGTCTCCTGTTTATAGTATTTGTCAGGGCCTGTCCCAGGCCCTGTTTGCGGCATAGTGCCGCACGCCCGGTCAGGCGGTTTCTTTCTGGGTTTCTTTCTGCAGCAGGTCGAGCGCCACGTCCACGATCATGTCTTCCTGCCCGCCCACCATGCGGCGCCGGCCCAGTTCGACGAGAATGTCCACGGTCTTGAGGCCGTATTTCTCGGCCGCCGCCTCGGCGTGCCGCAGAAAGCTCGAATAAACGCCCGCATAGCCCAGCGCCAGGGTTTCACGGTCGACCCGAACGGGACGGTCTTGCAGGGGACGCACGATGTCGTCGGCCGCATCCATCAGCTTGTACAGGTCGCAGCCGTGGTTCCAGCCCATGCGCTCGGCCGCCGCGATGAAGACCTCGAGCGGCGCATTGCCCGCGCCCGCGCCCATGCCGGCCAGGCTGGCGTCGATGCGGTCGCAGCCCTCTTCCACCGCAATGATGGAGTTGGCCACGCCCAGCGACAGGTTGTGGTGGGCGTGCATGCCTGTTTCGGTTTCGGGCTTGAGCGCGTCCTTGAAGGCGCGGAACCGGTCGCGCACGTCGTTCATGTTGAGCGCGCCGCCCGAATCGACCACATAGACGCAGGTCGCGCCGTAGCTTTCCATCAGCTTGGCCTGCTGGGCCAGCTTGGCGGGCTCGTTCATGTGGCTCATCATCAGGAAGCCCACGGTGTCCATGCCCAGTTCGCGGGCATACTCGATGTGCTGCTTCGAGATGTCGGCCTCGGTGCAGTGCGTGGCCACGCGCACGATGCGGGCGCCCGCGTCGTACGCCGCGCGCAGGTCGTGCACCGTGCCCACGCCCGGCAGCAGCAAGGTCGCCACCTTGGCGTGGCTGACGCTGTCGGCCACGGCCTCGATCCACTCCAGATCGGTGTGGGCGCCAAAGCCATAGTTGAAGCTCGAGCCCGACAGGCCGTCGCCGTGCGCGACCTCGATCGA
>Ga0180218_1001393_pt1 | contig 14789 bp, 16 predicted proteins | sample eDN3rd37CKraftBY_FD_151334 | JGI IMG/M metagenome (GOLD analysis project Ga0180218, IMG submission 151334) | Enriched backyard soil microbial communities from Emeryville, California, USA - eDNA 3rd pass 37_C Kraft BY (version 2) (version 2) | ecosystem: Environmental > Terrestrial > Soil >...
GGCGTCGTCCAGCCATGCAGCGCCATGCGCTGCGCCAGCACCTGCAGGCGGGTCGGCAGCGTGCGGCCGCTGAGCAGCGGGTCTTCGGCAATCTCCTTGAGCGTGTTCATGCCCACGATCTGCACCGCCTTCGCCGCGTGCGTGAGCGCCTGGCTGACCAGTCCGAGGTAGTCGGCATCGAGTTGCATCGCCTCGAAGGGTGACAGCGGTTCGTCGTGCAGCACGTAGAGGTTGCCTTGGATGCGGCCGGTCTTCGGGTCGCGCCGTCGTCGCACCAGGCTCAGCCAGCGCGTCAGCCGCAGCAGCGTCAGGGCGCGCGCCACGGTCTCGTGCGAGGCTTGCGCCCCGCAGGGCATCGAGGCCAGGTAGGGGCGCAATTGGTCGTAGGTGGGAAAGGCGGTCACGCCGTCGTCGTTGAACTGCAGGCGGAACACCTGCCAGGCGTTGCGCTCCAGCGGGGTCAGGCGCCGGTCGAGGAACAGTCGGCGCGGCACGCTCTCATGGCGGTTGCCGCTGTAGAGGAATCCGTCGGCGGCCGGCGCGGTGCCCTGTGTCGGTTCCTGCGGCCCAAGGTGCCGCAGCGCCTCGTCGAACACCGCCGACAGCGCAACGGGACCTTCGCGCCGTGGTGTGCCGGACGTGGCCATGGCTACACCAGCCCCTGGTCGATCCAGTTCCGTATCGCCGACCAGATCACCGACATCGGCAGGTTCATGGCGTCGGCCAGGTCCATGGTCAGTGCCAGCATCGCCATGTCGTCGGTCAGGGCGACATGGCGCTCGGCGACGCCGGCCTTCCAGCGTTCCCACAAGGCCACGTCCTGCGCCTCGTCGAGCACCGGATGCCGGCCCTTGCGCTTGGGCAGCCCGAGGATGTCGCGGCGCAGCGCCACTTCCTGATGCGTGAGGCCGTAGAACTTGCTGACCATCTCCGTGCTCGCCCCCAGGCGCAGCATGCGGTCCACCGTAGCGATCTCCCGCTCCACGTCGTGCACCTGGCTAAGCAGCCGCTTCAACACTTCCTGGTTCACCGACACCGAGCACCACGACACCGTGGCATTCACCAGCATGCTCACGAGTTCGGGGTGCTTCAGCGCATCCAGCTCCTCCTCGCCGAAGCCCATGGCCTTGCAGCGGCGCAACTGGCCGTTGCGCAGGTCATGCAGGGCCTGGGCGATCACGGCCTGGTTGAGCGGGTGCGGTGCCGACATGCGGGAGCCTCCTGCGCTCAGGAATCCTGGCTCACTACGCCGGCTTCCAGATCCAGTAGCCGGCGCGCCAGGCGCAGCAGACGGAACAGCTTCACCAGCGCAGCATCGCTCAGACGTGTAGCCGAGCCGCCGTGGCCATGGAGCAGCGCCGCCAGTTCGTCGGCCAGCCGCGCGCGGTCCAATCCGTTCGCGGCGGGTGGCGCCGCACTCAGCGCATGCAGCAGGGTCAGCACCGCCCGCGCGAACGCCGGCAGCACCTTCGCCTGGCCCACGGCCGGCGCCACGCAGACGAAGCCGATGCCGCCGACGCTGGCCTCGATGTGGTCGGCAACCGCCGCTTCCTCGCCGATTTCGCGCGCGAACTGCGCGATGTGCACGCGCAGGCGATCCGGCGCGTCCAGCCCCGGCTCGACGTACCAGACGTCCGAGATGGGATAGAGCCCGCCGACCTGTACGGGGATCGCACGCAGCGCATCGGCCTCGAAGTCGGGCAGCTTGCCGCCAAGCTGGTCGGCGACCATCCGCTGGATGGACTGCAGGCGCTCGGTGGTCGGTGCCGGTGTCACGATGTGCCCTTGCAGGCGCTCGTCGCGTGGTCCGCGCTGGTCTTCCGGTGCTTCGGACGATGCAGGCGCTGTCGCTGCTGGCGCCGAAGGCGCGACCGGCGTGGTGTCGCGCGGCACGGACGACACGGGTGGCTGCTGAGGCGCGGAGACCGGTGCGGAAGGAGCAGCAGGCACGACAGGCGCTGCCGGTGCCGTCTGCGCCGCCGGTTCGCTGGTCAGCGCACGCTGGCGGCTTTCGCTGTCGTTGATTTCCAGCGCCAGCGTGTCGTAGTCGGCCTCCAGCAACTCGGCCATCTGGCCCACCAGTTCGTCCTGCACCCGCTGCGGCGAGAAGTCGTCCGGCTGTGTGTCGAACTGCGTCAGCACGTCCTGAAACAAGGTGGCGAAGTCCACGGCCACGGTGCGGCCCAGCGTACGCCGCTCCCAGGTGCGCTCGCACGCCTTGCGCAGTACCGCGATCCGTTCCACCTGATGTCGTCCCAGGCCGCCGTAGAGCAGGTTCGGTATCGCCGGCAGCAGATAGCGCACCGCATCGTTCATGCGGCTGATGTGTGACTGCGGCACCGGATAGCCGTCGGCCGTCAGCCGTCGCGCGAGTTCGCTCTGTGACAGCGCCTGGCCGCTTTCCTGCTCGTAGAACTCGCGCGCCTTCTCGATGCCCAGGGCGCGCTCGATGAAGGTCAGCCCGCCGCGCAACTCGTTCTCGGCCAGGTGCCCGGTCAGCGCCACGATTTCGCCGCGCGCCGGCCATGGGCGGAACAGGCATGCAATGCGGAAGAAGCGTTCCTCCTTGGTTTCGCTCCACAACTCGCGCAGGATCGCCAGCCGTGTGTTGCCGCCGTTGCGAATGATGTAGTGCGCCTCGCCCGGCCGGCGCGTGATCGCGGGCGGCGCGTCCAGCCCACGCTCGCGGATCGAAGCCTTGATTTCCTCGTAGGCCGGGTTGCGCGTCACGCGTGGGTCATGTTCATAGGGGCGCAACTCGTCCAGCGTCACCACCATCGGTGTGTCGGCAATGGGGTCGGTCAAGACTGCGGCCGAAGGACCGCTGCGTTCGAAGCCCTTGGCCAGCAGCTTGGCGGCCATGTCCTGCGGCGTCGGCTCAGCCATCGCTGCTCTCCCGAGATGCCGCCGGTGCCTGTCGATCGGCGCGGCGAAGCTGCGCGCGTGCGTTGCGGTTGGCACGGTGATCGCTCGCAGTCGAACTGGTGTAGATCGCGGCGCAGCCGGGCTTGGTGAACATCAGGTGCCCGCCGCGCGTGCGTTTCACGTGCCAGCCTTCGCCCAGCGCGAACTCGATCAGCGCGCGCAGCCGCGCATGACCGCGGGCCAGTTCATGCGCGTTCGGCATGACTGGTTCCCCCTGCGCGGCCTCTGCCGGTAACGCACGCGAAGCGCTCCCGCCATGCCGGGAACAACTCGCCAGCCAGCGCACGCATCGTCTCCAACGCCGCAGGCGCAGTACGGCCCACTGGTTGCCGGTACTCGACGCGATGCACCGGCAGTCCTCGTGTTGCGGCACGTGGGTAGGCTTCGATGGCCGGGATGTCGGTGTTCAGGACCTGTATGCCAGCGTGCGCCTGGAACACTTGTCGCAGGGCCTGCTGGATCAGTCGGGCGTTCGACGAAACCGGATGCACGCGGTTGATGAGCAAGCGCAGCGGCGGTGGCTCGATGCCGAGGTGCCGATACGGAGCGATGTCCTCGATCAGTTGCAGCGTGCCGCGCCTCAGCTCACGCGCCGCCAGGATTTCCGGTGTCACCGGCGACAGCGCCAGGCTGGAGGCCAGTACCGCCATCTCCAGCAGCACACTGCGCGCTCCCTGGGTATCGATCAGCAGCAGGTCGTAGTGCGACGCCAGCGAGGGAAGCAGGTGACGCAGGCGCAGGCGCCCGTCGGGTGCATGCAGCAGCAGTGTGTTCAGTTCGCCGCGGTGGTCGTTCGACACCACCAGGTCGAGACCTGCCACAGCGGTCTGCGAAGCCAATTGCTCGATACGCTGCTCGTTGAAGGCCAGCATCTCGTAGATACCGGCAGGCGCATGCGTGCCGAGCGTGAAGTAGCTCGACAAGGTGGGCTGTACGTCCAGGTCCAGCAGCAGCACGCGAAGCCCTGCATCGGCGATGAAGCCGCCCAGGTTCGCCGCGGTGGTCGTCTTGCCGACGCCACCCTTGGTCGAAATGATGGATACCACCTGCATGGCGCGACTCCTCGTGGAAGGGATTCCGACGGAGCGCGGGCTCACGCCCGTTCCCTGAGTCGATCGGTGATCCACTGATCGATCTCCACCGAATCCCAGCCGATGGCGCGTACCCCGAGGCGCAGGGGCTTGGGAAACTTGCCCTCCTTGATCAGGTTGTAGATGTGGGCGCGCTTGAAGCCGGTCTTGGCCTCGACTTCCGCGCGGCGCAGGATGCGGTGTTCGTTCGGCGTCGCGGTGGCGATGGTCTGGGCAGTCACGAGGGGCACTCCTTGGCGCTGTGTAGCGGCGGTGATGGACGTGCCCCGTATTCAATAGCGCGGTTCCCGCGCAGTCACCGCAAGTGCAGGCTCGGCGTCTGCACTTGCAGTCAGCGGTCCTGGGTGGCGAGATGACGCCTGGCTGCCGAAAACTTCGCCCACAGCGTTCGCTCGCTGATCCCGGACTTGTCGCCGTAATGGGCAACCAGCGCACTGATGACCGATTCCAGCGTCTCGAAGGACGAATAGGGAACGCCATTGGGCGACTTGCCCAGCAGCAGGGTCAGAAGACCGCCAACGATGTTCAGGTAGGTGGACTCACTGCGGGCGCCCGGCACCCCGGAACGCTTCTCGCGCTCCGTGCGCGCCTGGTGCTCCTGGCTGAGCGCCTGGAACTGGGCATAGAGCGCATCCCAGGCTTGCACCCTGTCGGCAAGCTGGAGCTTCAACGCCTCGCGATCCATGACCAGTGCCTGCACCGCATCGACACTGACGGCCGGGTGCAGGTGACGCTCGAAGGCATCGAACAGGAAGGCCGGTCGCTGGTCGGGATAGAAACGGATCATCCATGCCTTCAGATCGACGTGGCGGATCGTGAGGCCAGGGTCATCGAGCAAGGCGGGATCGTTGCTCGTGAGGCCATCCTTGCCGTAGGGAAGGTCGAGATGCACCAGTGCGTCGTAGATCCGTTCCGCGTTCAGGCGAAGCTGTGGCCAGCGCGCCAGTTCGGGGTGCTCGGGCAAGCGGTTCATCCCCTTGGCGACATCGAGGATGCGGCGTTCGAAACGCGACAGCCCCGCCCACTGGATGGCTGCCTCGATCGGACGGTAGAAGACCTTGGCTTGGGGGCCGGATGAAGGCTTTCGCATGGCTGCTCCCTGGTAACAGGATTCAGGACATCTGTTTCCTCTCGTTGATTGGAATCGCTGCCGGGACGCGCCTTCACTGCGCGAGACGGTGGCGGCTTGGCTTGTGGGAAAGGCCAGGATGACGGATGTTCACCAGAGCAGCCGCCTGTCGATATGGCGCTTGTCCACCAGCACCGAGCCTCTGCGTGGCGGTATGCTTCAAGCGGTTGACTGCACATGGCAGGATGGCTCGATAACGAGGTTTTGCTACAGACGCCATCGCGGCGAAAGACGGATTCGGTCTTCTTGCGTTCGAGCCTGGGCGTTACCGGCGTGCAAGACAGCGACGGTCTATCAGCAGACGCAGTGTGGGCGGAAGCAGGTGTGGCGATGCCGCCTCGACGGGGTGCGGCGAGGTTTCGGGCAAGACGCGAGAGGTCTGCCTCCAGATCGAGAGAGCATGATCGATCCCCCCGCGGCTGGTGCACACCTTCAGCGCCCGCTGGTCGGACGATGTGGCGGCGGACAGACCCTCGCGCGTGACCTGGGATATCCTTCCCGCGGGTGACGACGCCTGCAAGCTCGTGCTCACCCACGACGATTTCGGCGGCGCCACCGCCACCAGCCAGGCCGTGCGCGGCGGCTGGCCCGAAGTGCTGTCGCGGCTGAAGACGCAGGTCGAGACGGGAGCGCCATTTTTCATCCCTGCGCCGCCCCCGGCCTGACACCCAGGAGCCCACATGAACCCGCCCACTCTGACTGCTTGCTATGCCGGTTGGTTCGGCATTCTCTTTCTCGTTCTTTCCATCTGGGTATCCATTGGAAGGGCGCAATTCAAGGCGCACCACGGGGACGGCGGACACGAGTCGCTGCGACGCCGGATCAGGATCCAGGCGAACTTCGCCGAGTATGTGCCGCTGGCGCTGCTGCTCGTGGGCCTCAACGAAGTGCTCGGGGCCGAGCGCTGGACGGTGCACGCGCTGCTGATCGCGCTGCTCGCCGCCCGGCTCGTCCATCCCTTCGGGATGACGGCGCCCGAGGGCTCGCTTCAGCAGTACGCGCTCAGGGCGCCGGCCATGATGGCGACTTGGACCGTGCTGGCGGTCGCGTCAGGCATGTTGCTTTTGCGCTAGAACCGCACGCGCGGCACCAGAAAGTCTAGGAAGGCACGCCCCCGCAGGGGCGGGTAGTCGCCTTTGGCCCATGAATACGGCATGCACCTCCACGGTGCCGCCGGGACTCCAGTCCTCCAGCACTGGCAGCCGCCGCTCAGCGGCGATGTCTTCGCGCGCCTGGAATGTGGCCAGACGCGCCAGCCCCAGCCCGGCCACGGCTAGGCGGCGCAGGGCCTGGCCGTCGCTGGCAGCGCGCGCGTAGTTCAGGCCGATCAGGTTGTGTCGCTGCAGGTCGTCCGGCGCGGCTGGTGCGTCACCTCGCGCGCTACTCGTCGCGGGGTGGTGCCGGTGACGCGGCGGAAGGCCACACCGAAGGCGCTTGGTGAGGCATAGCCCAGTTCATCCGCCACCGACTCGACCGTGGCCCCGGGGCGTGACAACGCCTGGCGCGCCAGCGCCATCCGCCAATGGAGCAGATAGTCCATCGGTGCCTGCCCCACCGTCTGCCGAAACCGGGCCGAGAACTGCGATCGCGACAGATGGCTGACCTCGGCCAGTTCTTGCAGCCGCCAGGCCCTGCCCGGCTCGCGATGAATGGCGCGAAGTGCCGGCCCGATACGCGGATCGGCCAGTGCTGCCAGCCACCCGCGGGCAGCGGTTGCCGGCAAGGCCCGGATCAACTCGATGAATACGATCTGCATGATGTGAGTCGCCATGGCCGCCGATCCCGGCGCCTCCGCGCGGCACTCTTCCTCCAGCCGGTCGAGCAGCCAGCCGATCCGCAGCGCCACCGGGCTGCCGCCGGGGATCACCGTCACCGCTTGCAGGGCATCGATCAGCAGCGCGGCGGCCGGTGGCAAATCCATGCGCCCGCCGAGGCAAAGGAATTCCGGCCCGGGTCCGGCATCGAGCTGCGCGATCAGGGTGTTCTCGCAACCGGCGAAGACGTCCTGCGCCGGTTGCGCCAGCCGGTCGAGATCGGTGCCGAGCGTGAATGGTCTGCCTGGCGCGACCAGAAAGCAGTCGCCGGTCTTCAGCGCCCAGCGCTGCCCGGCCACCTCCAGCCCGCACTCACCCCGGCGGATCACGTTGCATTTGAGCGTCGGAAGCGAAGCGACCCGCAGCGCCCACAGCCCCCGCGCCTGGAGTCCGGTCGAGACGGCCGCCTGTACCCCGGCCAGCGCCAGCAATTGCGAAAGTGGCTCGTCTGGCAGCATAGGATGATCTGAACAGAAAATGAGAAGTTCTAGCATAGATGATCCTGCCGATGCGGGCCATCATCTCTCCGTCAAGATCAGGAGATGAACGATGAACCCGATGCAAAAGCCGCTCGGCACCCCTTTCACACCCTTCACTACCGCCGAAGAAGTCGCCCGCGGCATCGACCTATCCGGCAAGACCGTGGTGGTCACTGGCGGTGCGTCCGGCCTTGGGCTGGAGTCCGCTCGTGTGTTCTCGGGCCTCGGCGCCCGTGTCATCGTTCCGGCGCGCAACGTGGACGCCGCGCGCCGGGCGCTGGCCGGGCTCGCCCGGGTCGAAGTGGCCGGGATGGAACTGACCGACCCCGCCTCGATCCGTGCCTTCGCCGAGGGCTTCCTCGCCAGCGGCCGATCGCTGCACCTGCTGGTTCTCAGCGCCGGCATCATGGCGACGCCGTTGTTCCGCGATGCCGAAGGGCGCGAAGGACAGTTCGCCACCAACCACCTGGGACATTTCCGCCTGACGGCTGCACTCTGGCCGGCGCTCAAGGCGGCCGGCACGGCACGGGTGGTGGTGCTGTCCTCGCGTGGGCATTTGTTGCCCGGATTCGACCTGACCGATCTGGATTTCACCCGGCGGCCCTACGACAAGATCGCGGCCTATGCCCAATCGAAGACCGCCAACGCCCTGTTCGCGGTGGCGCTGGATGCGCGAGGCAGGCAACACGGCATCCGTGCCTACTCGGTGCATCCAGGCTCGATCCTCGGGAACCTGGCCCGGCACATCAGCCCCGAGGAACTGGAAGCCTACGGGGCGTTGAACCCGGATGGCACGCCCCTGATCGACCCGGCCAACGACAAGAAGAACTTCCCCCAGGGCGCGGCCACCATGGTCTGGTGCGCCACGGCGCCGGAACTGGAAGGGATCGGCGGGGTGTATTGCGAGGACAGCGACATCGCTCCGGTCGAAGCCGAGGGGCGGTTCGGCGTCCGCCCCTACGCCGCAGACCCGGACCTGGCCGAAGCGCTGTGGACGGAAACGCTTCGCCTGACAGGAGAGACATCGGCTCGCTTCATGTAGCCAGCGCACGTCATGGCTTCATGAGCAATGACCCCGCCAGGCCAGGAAAGAACCGGGCGTATCACAAGTGTCAGATTTCGCCGACCACCGATGAACCCATGGCGGCATCCAGCGATCAAGCAGTGCTCGTTGACGCAGCCGTGACCAGAACTGCGTCAAGAACCGCAATGAACGGCAAAGGTTTGTTGCATGGTCTTCCGATCCTGTCCTTGGTTGACCAAGCATCGATTATTCATTCAAATACGGACGATTATTTGATGAATAAGCTCATATTTGAGCTTATAAAAGATGTCCTCTTACGAGCAAAAACGCTCTGGTGCGCAGGTGGCGATGCCGCAGCCCGTCGCGCGTGCGCTGCACCGCCTGGGGCAGGACATCTCGGCGGCGCGGCGCATGCGCCGCCTGAGCCAGGAAGACCTTGCTCAGCGCATCGGCACGTCCCTGAGCACCGTCAGGCGCATGGAAGATGGCTACCCCGGCACCGCGCTGCACACCTTCCTGCGCGCGCTGCACGTGCTGGGCCGGCTCGATGACCTGTCACGGGCGATGACCCTGGAGAAGGACGCCCTTGGCATGGAACTGGTGCGGGAATTGTTGCCACAGCGGGTGCGCAGCCCTTCCCGCAGGCAAGGGCAGCCGGCGGGGCGAACGTCGGGAGCCGGCGATGGTGACCCGGACGGGGGTGTCGACGTACTGGAAGGCTTTTGACGGCGCCGTATCCTTAGCCTGAGCCTGCGCCCCCCTGATCCAGCCGCATTGGGCAATGCTCCCTGGCATGGGTGTCAACCATGGTGTAAACTGGCAACTGAAGTGTCAACCGAGAAGATGGAGCGGCCTGTGAGCGAACGAATGTCCAATGCGCCGGTGTACTACGCGCTGGCACAGGCGCATTTCAATCCGGTGGCGGCCATGGCCAAGTACGTCGACCAAATACAAGATCGACTGCGTCGTGAAGGGTACCCCTTGTTCGAGCCGCAGCAGGTCACTCACTTGGTCGTGTCCGGGCCAGGCCAGGCACAACAAGCCGAACCGAAGATCCAGCAAACGGTATCCTGGCTCCTGACCAGAAGCGATCGATCTGCGGGCTTCATCCTGTCCCCTTCGACAATCACGTTTCATACGACGCATTACGACACCCACAAGACATTCATTCCGGAATTACTGCGTGGGTTGGATGCCGTGCATGAGGCAGTCGGCCTTGACCACGTGGGGCGGCTTGGGTTGCGCTACCTGGATGCGGTGGTGCCGGCAGAGGGGGAGTCCGTCGAACAGTACCTTGTCGGTGGCGTCCATGGGGTGGAATTCGACGCGGTTCGCCGGCACGCAATGAGTGAATCCGTGTTCACGACCGATGTTGGTCCACTCGTTCCAGTCGGAACCTTGGTTGCAAGGGTATACAGGGCAACGGCGCAGCTTGGTTTTCCTCCCGACATGTTGCCGAACGGGCTGGCACTGAATCCGCGTTTCGCCATGACTGCGCCACGCGAGCATGGGGTGCTCGATACCGACCATTTTTGCGAAGGTCGCATGTCTATCGACCTCGGCAAGCTCGAAGAACAACTGCGCTCGTTGCATGCCCCGATCAAGTCCGTGTTCGAGGCGACCACCACGGACCATGCGCGCCGGGCATGGGCGTAGCACTGGAGACCCACATGTACGCCGAGACGTTCCCAACAACCGGGACTTCGCCGTCGATCGTGCCCGTTCGGGTCGCGGCCACGGCCGCCTTCGCCCTGATGGGGATCACGCAGTTGGTTGGCGGTACTGGCAGCGTGTTCGATGTGACCCGGGCGGGGGAATGGCGCAGGCTGGTGGAGGCGCGGACTCCCATTCACGTCGAAATCGAGGTGGATGGCGAGGAGGCAGCCCGTCCCGATCTTCGAAGCGCTTCGGAGCATCTGGCCAACATCCGTGAGGTGCTCAATCCAGCAATCGCCGATCTCGCCGGGACCTTTGGTGTTTCCCGGCAAGCGATCTACAAATGGCTGGGGGGGGAGTCGACGCCAGAAGCGGACAACTTCGCCCGGATACAGGCACTCAGCCAAGTGGCCGACGCCTTTCGCGAAGCAGGCGTCAAACGGGCGCCAATGATGCTGAAGATGAAGGCGTTTGACGGCAGGTCTCTCCTGGATCTCATCGCTGCAAACCACACTGTCATGGAGCATGTCCAAACGCTGATCTCAGAGGCCCAGGCCATGGATGCGGCATACGAAAGGTCGGGGCTGGCCAAGAGCAAGGCCGCACCAACGGATGATTGGCGTTCCGCTGCTTCCATTCCTGGCTATCCCGAGCAGTGATTCGGGGATCGCGCGATGCTGGATCGGGAAACGTCATGGCGGCAGGGAGATTTGCTGACCAGCGATGCATCGCTACAGTTGGGGCTGATTGAATCGCCCGAGGACGGCCGTTTTGCTGTCGTGATCTCCCACGACTGTGACATCCCTCACCCGCACGAGCCCTGCATTGAGGTCATCGTGGCGGACTTAATCGGCGATGCCCGTGAGGATCCGCAACTGTCCCATGCCAAGAACCCCCGGCGGCTGCATCTTGCGTATGACAAGACGGATGGAGGCTCGATGGTGCTGGAATTGCGGCATGCAGAGAAGAGGTCCATCCCGAGAGTCGAGTTTGGCCAGAGTGCGTCTCGGTTTCTTGAGGCGTCGCTTTCGGATGAGTCGAAGCGCACCCTGAAGCAATGGCTGGCGGCACGCTATGGCCGGCCCGCGTTCCCCAACGCCTTCGAGAACCGGCTTGCGAAGCGTGTCGGCAAGAGAGACGTCAAGAGCCGGATCGCCCGCATCCTCGCTCCCGAAGCCCGACATCTGGTGGGATTGTTCTTCGATCTGGGTGAGCAGCGAGGCATCGAGGCTTCTGATGGTGAACCCTATGCGCTGTCCATATCGGTGGCTTATGACGCCATCGAGGGTGGGCCAGGCGCGCGTGAGTCCGCCGAAAGCGTAGTGCAACAATTGCGAGCGCTTTTCATCGAAGCGTACGGCCCTCCCGATGCGGCAACGGAAATCGCCCTCGACGCCTGCGAGCCAGTCCCGGATACGCACATGACCCTCGCCGATCTTCGGCGCGTGGATCAATGGCGACTTGAGTACCTCAGCCTGCATGACGATGAACATGGTGGCTTCCTGCCGGACGGCGTTGCCCCTGCGTGAGACGTGAGGTGGCTGGATGAGCCTGGGATAGGCTGGGGGCTGTTGTGCATCTGGCACTGGGCAGTGTCTGACGGCTCTGGGTGAGCCAATGCGGCAGCAACGGCCGCGCCGAGTTGCCGAGGGCTCGCTACAGGTACATAATCTGGCCTAATTCCGTAGCGCCAACGGAATAAACCCGTTATCAATCAACGATTTGAGTGCGGCGTGATGTTCCCATCGCCCGCTCCACTCTCCCCTGCAGTCCCTCCCCTGGTCCGATCCGAAAGCGCTGTCCGTAAGCATGAGAACGGTCAAGGCCGCGCTCGTCTTGCGCCAGTGCACGCTTGCCCTTCCTGAAGGCTTCCAGTGGCGCGACAGCGCAACGTTGGCGCCTTGATTCGCTACTGAGGCCGGCCTGCCGCAATCCATTGCTCGACCTGTCGCAACGTGAGGCGATACCGCGCGCAGTTGTGAACGTCGAGCGTGCGCAGTTCCGCGGCAAGCAAGGGGCGGAAGACATCGACCTGTTCGTCTGGCAGCGACATGGCGGCGATCGCTTCTTCACAGGTCTGGCGGTCCCGCACCACGCGCCCGATCGCTTCGTTCAGCGCTTCGCGAAACTGGAGCCGCACAGGGTCGGGAACACCCATCGCTTCCAGCGTGACGGCGTATTTGCGGATCGAACGCCGATAGGCCCACTCGAAGAGATCGACGGCCAACGCCACGTTGCGGTGCTCATAGACGCCCATCATTGCCAACGCGTAGTCCTGCACGTCGATGTCCAGGAACGACAGCGGCGCGCAGTTGTACAGCATCAAGGGGATGTTGGCCGACAGCCGGCTGGTGCGCTTGTTGCCGTCTTCGAATGGCTGGAGGTACGCGAGATTGACCCAAAGGAAGAATGACGCTTCGACCGGGTTCTTCACGCTGCGCGCCTTTTCCACAATGTGCCCGAGCATCTCCTCCAGCAGATCGGGCACTTGCGTCGGTATGTATGTCGTGTCGCTGAAGTTGACGTCCTTGCGTCTAATGCCGCCGAGCCCGCTGGCATCGAGCAACAGGTCGCGCATCAGAATAGCGTGCAGATTTCTGACCAGCACGGTGGTCAGCCCGTACTCGGGCACGGCATCGACCAGAAACTCGATCGCGGCCTTGTGATTGAGCAGCATGACGGCATCCAGGTCGCCGCCCGCCGTGCCGCTCTTGAACAATTGTTCCGTGGCCAGCAGCGAATAGCGGTTGCCTTCCAGGCGCGAGGACGACCAGGACAGATCGATCAGCAACGGTTCCAACACCTTGCGCGCGTACGTTCCGGCGGGCTGCTGGCCTTGCATACGGCCCTGCTCGGCCAGCGATGCGGCGAGCAATGGCGGCAGCAGCGAACTGACATTCGGCACGTAGTCGTCGACGAAGGCCCGCTGATAAGTGACCGGCTCGCGGGTACCCAGCGGGCGCAGCAGCCGTTTGCGCACTCCCCTGCTTTCCTCTGTCCAGGCCGGGCCATCGCTGGGGGCCTGATGTGCAGTGGTCGGCGACGGCTCAGATACGCCCGGCGCGAGTCGATAACGCGTCGCCCGGGCTCGACCGTCCTTCAATACCGCGCCGCTGCGGACCAGGTCGTCAAGGTGGCGCCTGACGGTCGAACCGCTTGCTCCTACCTCTGCGGCCAGCACGGGGGAACTCGCCCATGGTTGGCCGGTTTGTCCATGTCGCCGTAGCGCGGCACGGATGTCGTCCTTCAGCGGCATTGACTCTCCCGATCTGCTCGAATCGCGTCATATTAGCTCGAATCCGCTCAATATCGAAGGAATCGCGTCAAATCGCGTCGTATCCGCTCATGGATCGGGCGTTGTTTGCCTGAAAGCGCCCATATCGTCACAACAAGTGGCGACCCGCGGCGCGGCCCGAATGGGGAGGCACTGCGCTAGAATACGCGCTTGCCGCTGGCCGCCCGGCTCCACCAGGCACCGGCCACTGGCCCACGGAACCCATCATTCTCTGGCCGCCCCTCCGACACCGCGTCGTTCCGAACGGTGAATCGCCCGGCGGCCTTTTTGTTGCCATGTTTCCCGACGATCCCATCCCGACCGAGGCCACCGTGCCTGACGACGAGCCGGCCGGCACGGCTGGCGATCCCGCCGCCAACGTCGCCCATCCCCGCCGCATCCGCTCCTTCGTGCGCCGGGCCGGGCGGACCTCGACCGGCCAGCAGCGCGCCATCGACGAGCTCGGCCCCCGCTTCGTGCTGCCCTACACCGGCCAGCCGCTGGATTGGCAGGCCGCGTTCGGGCGCGCGGCGCCATCGATCCTAGAGATCGGCTTCGGCATGGGGGAGACGACGGCGCATATCGCGCAGTTGCGGCCGCAGGACAACTTCCTCGGTTGCGAGGTGCACGAGCCCGGCGTGGGCGCGCTGCTCAAGCTGATCGGCGAACGGGGCATCGACAATATCCGCATCCTGCAGCACGACGCGGTCGAAGTGGTCGCCCACATGCTGACCGAGGAAAGCCTGGATGGGGTGCACATCTTCTTCCCCGATCCCTGGCACAAGAAGCGCCACAACAAGCGCCGGCTGGTGCAGCCGCCGCTGGTCAAGCTGCTGGCCAGCCGGCTCAGGTCCGGCGGCTATCTGCACTGTGCGACCGACTGGGAGGAATACGCGCACCAGATGGTCGAGGTGCTGTCGGGCGAGCCGACGCTGGCCAATACCTCGGACGCGCCCGGCGGCTTCGCGGAGCGGCCGGACTACCGGCCTGTGACCAAGTTCGAGCGGCGCGGGCTGCGGCTTGGGCACGGCGTGTGGGACGTGGTGTTCCGCAAGCGGGGATGAGAGGAAGCTGAGCGCTTCGGGAAGCTGGCGGTATTCCCGCTCTTCCCTCAGGTGGAGAGGGCCGGGGAAAGCGAGGCGGTCTCAAACCGCCCCGGCGTCTCTGCCCTGCCCCTCTGCCCTGCGCCTCTTCCGGCCCCTCCCCGGCAAGCGGGAGAGGAAAGCAAACCTCCGACGGACCTGCGCCGGATCAACCGTGCCAGGCCACGATGCCGAGCTGCGCCGTCGCCAGCACCAGCACGCCGAACACGATCCGATACCAGGCAAACGGCTTGAAGTCGTGCGTCGCGACGAATCGCAGCAGCCAGCGCACGCACAGGAAGGCCGACAGGAAGG
>Ga0180218_1001394_pt1 | contig 14789 bp, 3 predicted proteins | sample eDN3rd37CKraftBY_FD_151334 | JGI IMG/M metagenome (GOLD analysis project Ga0180218, IMG submission 151334) | Enriched backyard soil microbial communities from Emeryville, California, USA - eDNA 3rd pass 37_C Kraft BY (version 2) (version 2) | ecosystem: Environmental > Terrestrial > Soil >...
TGGGCATGGCCACGCTGTCGTGGGCCTTCGTGGTCGGGCTGACCGGCGTGCTGCTGACGCTGGCCAAGCCGACGTACAGCTTCTGGCAGGCCACCGAGCTGAAGGCGATGGTCGCGCCGTTCGCGGTCAGGGACGGGTCATCAGCTGCCGTGGCGGCGCCGCCGGACAAGCTGGCCTCGCTCGACGCCGCGATCGCGCTGGCCAAGGCCGAGGAACGGGACATGACCACCGCCTTTGTCGCCTTCCCCGGCACGCCGCTGGCCGGCAACCATCACTACGCGGTCTTCATGCGCGGCGACGCCCATATCACCTCGCGGCTGATCAAGCCGGTGCTGATCGACGCGCAGACCGGAGCCTTCGCGGCCAAGCGCGAGATGCCGTGGTACGTCGCCGCGCTGCGGATCTCCGGCCCGCTGCATTTCGGCGACTACGGCGCGATGCCGCTGAAGATCCTGTGGGCCATCCTCGATGTCATCACGATCGTCCTGCTCGGCAGCGGCATCTATCTGTGGGTCGGCCGCACGCGCACCACCAATGCGCGGCTGCGCAAGATGGAAGACGAACAGCGCAGCGCCGAGCGCGCCGCCCCCGCGGTCGCCGCGGTGACCCAAACCGGAGCCAGCCGATGAAAACGCCGGGGACTTTCCTGTGGATCTACGGCATGCCGATCGTCCTGGCCGTGGCCGGCTGCGTCGGCCTGGCCGCCGCGCTGTTCGCGGACGGGGTTTGGGACTGGGTGTCGTGGCTGGCCTTGGGCGCGATGACGGCGGCCGGGCTCTGGTATGCGCTGATCCCGGCCGCCTCTTCCACCGAGCGCGGCGTCAACCGTTCGCCGGCACGGCCTCCAGTCGATCGCGCAGCCCGTCGATAAAGGCCGGCGCCCGCACGATGCCCAGGTGCGTGGCGGCCACGCGCTGCGAATAGGCGGGCTGCCGTTCCAGCAGGGCGACCAGCCGTTCGATATCGTCGTCGGCGCGATCGCCTGCCCACCAGCACGTCGGCGCCACTTGCACCGCCTGCAGCGCCATGTCGTGGCCGAGTTCGCGCAGCCGTTCGGCGGTGGCGAACATCCGTGACAGCTCGTCCGGGCCCGCGTGCTCCGCACCGCCGGCCAGCGCGAAGGCGCGCCGGATCAGATGCTCGACCAGCGCGGCACCTTGCAGCTGCGCCTGCGCCCTCGTCAGTTCCTCCGCAAAGCCGCTGTCCGCCAACTGCGGGAACAGCTGCAACAGATACGCGTAGAGTTCGTCGATCGAGCCACGCTGCCTGACCGGGGCTGTGCCCTGGCGTGGCACCAAACTGTCCACGAGGCCGAGGAAGCTTACAGTTTCGCCGGCGTCCTCCAGGATCGCAGCCATCCGTGCCGCCAGTGCGCCACCGAGCGACCATCCCAGCAGCCGATAGGGCCCCGTGGGCTGCACCGCCCGGATCGCCATCACGTGCAGATGGGCAAGATGTTCGAGCGAGTCGAACGTGTCCAGCGGCGGGCAGGCCAGCCCGTGGACCGTGCAGGCTCCCTCAAGTGCTCGCGCGAGCGGCGTGTAGTCGAACACATTGCCGAAGGATGCGTGCAGGCAGAACAGCGGTGGCGTCTCGCCGGCGGGCCGATTCAAGGGCACAGGCCGGTGCTGCGCCGAGCCCGCGCCGCCGAGCACCTGGCAGAGCGACGCGATGGTCTGGTGTTCCATCAGATGGCGCAGCTCGATCGCCAGACCGGCGCCGGTCGCGGCGCGCAGGCGCGTCAGCACTTGCAGGCACAGCAGCGAATGGCCGCCGAGCTCGAAGAAGTTGTCGTGGATGCCGACCTGCTCGACGCCGAGCACGTCTTGCCAGACCTGCGCGAGCACGGTTTCGATCTCGTTGCGCGGGGCGACGTAACCCTGGGTTTCCCAGACCGGTGCGGGCAGCGCGCGGCGGTCCAGCTTGCCGTTTGGCGTGACCGGGAGGCGGTCGAGCGCGATGAGCTGCGCCGGGACCATGTGGTCGGGCAGTTGCGCCTTGAGTGTGGTCTTTAGCGCTACGGTATCCGTGCCGTCCAGCACGCAGTAGGCGACCAGACGGTCGTCATGGACGATCACCGCGGCGTCCTTGACGCCCGCCTGCGACCGCAGCAGATGCGCGATCTCGCCGAGTTCGACCCGATAGCCGCGGATCTTGACCTGTTCGTCCTGGCGGCCGAGGTATTCGATGCGGCCTGCCGCATCCTGCCTGACGCGGTCGCCGGTGCGGTACATCCGCGTGCCCTCGGTGAAGGGATCGGGCACGAACCGCTCGGCGGTCAGCCCTGGACGACCGAGATAGCCGCGGGCCAGTTGCGGCCCGGCGATATAGAGCTCGCCGACGATGCCGGCGGGCACCGGGTTCAGGTCGGCGTCCAGTACATAGACACGCGAGCCGGGCAGCGGCGTGCCGGTCGGCAACTGCCGCTCGGGCAAGGTTACCGCCTCGTGCGTCAGCACGCCGACCGTCGTTTCCGTCGGGCCATAGTGATTGAACAGCCGGCAATGTGGCTTCAGGTCGCGGATCGTGCGAGCCAGTTCGGCGGAGGTAGCCTCGCCGCCAAGAATCAGCGCCTCATCGGGCAGGACGTCGGCGGGTTGGTGGGCCTGCAGCAATCCACGTAGATGGCTCGGGACGATCTTGAGCACGCCGACGCGGTGCTGCGCCATGTAGTCGGCAAAGCGATCCGGATCGAAGCCGCTTTCGCGCGAAATCAGATGCAAGGTCCGGCCGCTGCAGAGGGCGCCGAACAGCACGGTATGGCCGAGATCGGCGGCGGTGGTGGAGACCATTGCCATCGAGGCATCGGCAGGCAACTGCAGCCGGTGCAGCACGCCGGAGACGTAGTGGGCCAATGCGTCATGACTGACCACCACGCCCTTGGGGGTGCCGGTGGAACCCGAGGTATAGATCAGGTAAGCGGCTTGGCCCGGAAGCAGCGAGACGGAAGGCGCATCATCGACCGGCACCACCGAGGCCGGATCGATGCAATCGAAGCCGGGCACCAACGTTCTATCGATGGAATCGAAGCCCGGCACCGAGCCGACCACAACGCCCGCACCAGCGTCAGCTAGCAGCTGCCGCAAGCGCTCGACGGGCTGCGCCGGATCAAGCGGCACGCAAACCGCGCCGGCCTTCAGGATGCCAAGCAGTCCGGTGACGAACCCCGGCGAGCGTTCGACACAAAGCCCAACCCGCGTCTCGCGCCCAATGCCGCGTTCGGCCAGCGCCGCCGCGATGCCGTTGGCGATCCGATCGGTCTCGCCGCGCGTCAGCGTCTGTTCCTCATATCGCAGCGCCATCGCGGATGGATCGACCTCGACGCTGCGCCGCCATGCCGCCAGCACATCGGCTGGCCTGGCAGCCACCGCCTCACCGATCAGCCGTCCTTCGTCCCCGCCATTCAGCACGAACTCGCCAACACGAAGCCCCGACCCCGCCGCCATCTGCTCGAGGACGCCAAGGTAGTGCGCCAGCATCCGTTCAACCGTACGATGGTCGAACAGATCGCACGCATATCCCATGGCCCCGAACACTGCGCCGGTCTGGTCCTCCTGCGTATCGAGGGACAGGTCCACCTTGGTCGATCGAACCGATCGCTCCACCGGTTCCAGCTGCAATCCCGGAAGCCGTTGCGCGATGCTGCGGTCGCGCCGCTGATGGTTCAGCATCACCTGGAACAGCGGGTTGCGCGACGGGTCGCGTTCGGGCTGCAATGCCTCGACCAACTGCTCGAATGGCAATTCCTGATGTGCCTGGGCTTGCAGCACGGACTCGCGGGCGCGGGCGAGTACTGCGTCAAACGCCATGCTGCCGTCGATTTCGGTGCGCAACACCTGCGTGTTGACGAAGAATCCGACGACACCCTCGGTTTCGACGCGGTTGCGGTTGGCTACCGGCACGCCGACACGCAGGTCGCGTTGGCCCGTGTAGCGGTAGAGCAGGACCTGGAAGGCGGCCAGCAGCACGGTAAACAGCGTGGTGTCGGCACGACGCGCCAACGTCCTGAGCTTGGCCGAGAGGTCCGCGTCGAGCGAGAACGAAACCGCGCCGCCGCGATGGCTTGGCACCGCAGGACGCGGCCGGTCGGTCGGCAGTTCCAGCACCACGGTGCCATCGTCGGCCAGATGCGACTTCCAATAGCGCAGTTGCCGCTCCAGTTCGCCGGCCTCGAGCCACTGCTTCTGCCACGCCGCATAGTCGGCGTACTGAATCGGCAGTGGCGACAGCTGCGCCGGCTGGCCGCTGACGAAGCCCGCATAGAGCCTAGCGAACTCGTCGATGATGACGTTCATGGACCAGCCGTCGGAGACGATATGGTGCATGGTGACCAGCAGGATGTGGTCGTCGTCGGCCAAGCGCAGCAGGCGCACCCGCAGCAGCGGTCCTTGCTCCAGGTCGAACGGGGCCTGAGCCTCGGCGTCGACGAGCGATTGGATCGCGGCGTCCCGCTGCGCCGGCTCGTTGTCCGTCAGATCGCTGACGTTGATCGTCAGCGACAAGGGCGGATGGATGCGCTGCACCGCCTGCTCGCCCTCCTGATGGAAGGTGGTGCGCAGGCTTTCGTGCCGCTCCACCAGCGCATCGAAGGTCCGCTGCAGTGCCGACCGATCGAGGTTGCCGCGCAAACGTACCGCTCGCGGAATGTTGTACGCGGCGCTGTTGCGGTTCCATTGCCACAGGAACCATAGCCGTTGCTGGGCCCAGGACAACGGGATCGGGGCGCTGCGATCGGCCCGGGCGGGAGTGCGATCCGCCGTCGCTGACGAAGACGAGGCGCCGTTCTGATTCGTCGTGATCGCCCGCGCAAGGTCGCCCAGTACCGGGTTGGCAAACACCTGCTTGGGCAACAGCTTGTGACCGGCCTTCTTCAGGCGGGCGATCACCTTCAGCGACAGGATTGAATCGCCACCAAGCTCGAAGAAGTTGTCGGTGGCGCCGACGCGTTCGACACCGAGGACGTCTTGCCAGACCTTTGCAAGCAGCGTCTCGATCTCGTTGCGTGGGGAGACGTAGCCTTGGGTTTCCCACACGGGTGCGGGCAGGGCGCGACGATCGAGCTTGCCGTTTGGCGTGACCGGGAGGCGGTCGAGCGCGATCAGCTGCGCGGGGACCATATGGTCGGGAAGTTGGGCCTTGAGCTGGGTTTTCAGTGTCGCGGTATCCGTGCCGTCCAGCACGCAGTAGGCGACCAGACGGTCCTCATGGACGATCACGGCGGCGTCCTTGATGCCCGCCTGCGACCGCAGCAGATGTGCGATTTCGCCCAATTCAACGCGGTAGCCGCGGATCTTGACCTGTTCGTCCTGGCGGCCGAGGTATTCGATTCGGCCTGCCGCGTCCTGCCTGACGCGGTCGCCAGTGCCGTACATCCGCTCGCCCTCGGTGAAGGGATCGGGCACGAACCGCTCGGCGGTCAGTCCCGGGCGACCGAGATAGCCCCGGGCCAGCTGCGGCCCGGCGATATAGAGCTCGCCGACGATGCCGGCGGGCACCGGGTTCAGGTCGGCGTCGAGCACATAGACACGCGAGCCGGGCAGCGGCGTGCCGGTCGGCAGCTGCCGCTCGGGCAAGGTTACCGCTTCATGCGTCAGCACGCCGACCGTCGTTTCCGTCGGGCCATAGTGATTGAACAGCCGGCAATGCGGCTTCAGATCGCGGATCGTCCGAGCCAGTTCGGCGGAGGTAGCCTCGCCGCCAAGAATCAGCGCCTCATCGGGCAGGACGTCGGCAGGCTGCCGCGCCTGCAGCAATCCGCGCAGATGGCTCGGGACGATCTTGAGCACACCGACGCGATGCCGGGCCATGTAGTCGGCAAACCGATCCGGATCGAACCCGCGCTCCCGGGAGATCAGGTGCAAGGTCCGGCCGCTGCAGAGGGCGCCGAACAGCACGGTATGGCCGAGATCGGCGGCGGTGGTGGAGACCATCGCCATCGAGGCATCGGCATGCAGTTGTAGCCGGTGCAGCACGCCGGAGACGTAGTGCGCGAGCGCATCGTGGCTGACCACCACGCCCTTCGGGGTGCCGGTGGAGCCCGAGGTGTAGATCAGGTAAGCGGCTTGTCCCGGAAGCAGCGAGACGGAAGGGGCGTCGTCTACCGGCGCTACGGATGCCGGATCGATGCAATCGAAGCCGGGCACCGACGTTCCATCGATGGGATCGAAGCCCGGCACCGAGCCGACCACAACGCCCGCACCAGCGTCACCTAGCAGCTGCCGCAAGCGCTCGACGGGCTGCGCCGGATCAAGCGGCACGCAAACCGCGCCGGCCTTCAGGATGCCAAGCAGTCCGGTGACGAACGCCGGCGAGCGTTCGACACAAAGCCCGACCCGCGTTTCGCGCCCAATGCCGCGTTCGACCAGCGCCGCCGCGATGCCGTTGGCGATCCGATCGGTCTCGCCGCGCGTCAGCGTCTGCTGCTCATATCGCAGCGCGACAGCCGAAGCATCCGCCACGACGCTACGCCGCCACGCAGCGAGGACATCCGACAGCGCTCCGTCGACGGGTTCGGCGACCAGCACGCCCCCATCTCCGGCGATGCCGATCTGTCCAAGGCATTGATCGGGATCGGCCAGCATACGTTGCAGCGCCTGTTCCATCCGGCCCAGCAACGCCGTGATGTCCCGGTCCGCGAAGCGATCGCGCTGGTAGGCGAGCGTCAGATGCAGACGCTCGTCCATCGCGGCGATCAGGCTCAGCGGATAGTTGTTGCGGCCGCTGATGACGAATTCGGCAGCGTCCTCCTTGGCGGCGGCGCCCAGCAGGCGGATATCGATCTCGCCCTGCCGCTGTTTCAGCGCGGCGTCGACGGGGTAGTTCTCGAACACCACGATGCTGTCGAACAACGTGCCGCCTTCGCCCGGCCGTGCCAGCCGCTGGATGTCCGGCAGCGGCATATGTTCGTGCTGCTGGTTCTCCACGGCCTGTTGCTGGATGGCGCGCCACCATTGCCGGACCGGCAGGTCGCTCGGCAGTCGCACACGCAGCGGGATCGTATTGATGAACAGGCCGACCATCGATTCGATGCCGGGGAAATCGCCGGAGCGGCCCGACACCGTGGTGCCGAACACCACGTCGTCGCCGCCGCCATGCCGTGCCAGCGTCCAGGCCCACAGCCCCTGCACCAGCGTATTGACGGTGACGCCTGCCTGCCGCGCCAGCGTGCGCGCGGTGTCGCTGAGGGCGGGCGACAGCGTCAGCCTTTGCTCCGCATAGCCGGATCGCCCGACCTCCGGCGCGCTGGCCGGCAGCGGCGTTGGCACTTCCACATCCGCCAGTGCCTGCTGCCAGTAGCTGGCCGACGCCGCCTTGTCGCGCTGGCCCAGCCACTGCAGATAGGCGCTGAAGGGACGCGGCGCCGTGGCGGGCAGCGGCTGGCCGCGGCGCAGCGCCAGATACGACTGCAGGACATCGCTCAGCACCATGCCAACGCTCCAGCCGTCCATCGCGACATGATGGAAGGACCAGGCCAGCCACCAGCGCCGCGCCTCCACCTGGACCAGGCAGAGCCGAAGATCGGCGGCGCGGCGGAAGGGGAATCCGTCCTGCCGCTGCGCTCTGAGCCTGGCTTCCAGTTGCCGGCGCTGTTCGTCCGGCGGCATGCCGCGCCAATCGATCTTTTCCAGTTGAACGGGCCGCCGCTTGTACGCGATCTGCAGCGGCACGTCGCTCTCGCCCCAGATAAAGTCGCTGCGCAGCGCCTGGTGCCGGTCGGCGGTCCATTGCCAGGCGCGGACAAAGTCATCAATCGCCAGCTCGCCGCGAATGTCGAAGACGCGCTGATAGTGATAGGGGTCGCCGTCGCCGCGTTCCAGTGCGTGGAACAGGACGCCCTGCTGCAAGGCGGTCAGTGCCGCAATGCTCTCGATGTCCTGTTTGCGTCGTTCGGTGGCAGTCGTCATGGTTGGATTCAAAGGCAGCAAGCGGTATGGAGCTCGTTTCAGAGCACGTTATCGAGCAGCGCGTCGAGCGCGTCCTGGTCGATCTGGACATTGACCAGGTCGGATGGCGTCATGCCGTGGTTGTCGTGACAGAGGCAGTGCTCGATGACGGCTTCCAGTTCGCGATGGAGTGCATCGCCCAGGCGCTCGATGGTCGCGGGCTCGAACTGTTTGCAGCTATAGCCGAGTTTCAGCACCAGCTCGGCGCCAAATACCTGGCCGTTGATGGTCAGCGCGTTGCCGAGCGGGGCCTGTGCATCGCGGCTGGCCCCGCTCGGTTCGTCGGCCAAGGCAAAGTCGGCGTCCTCGCCCGCGGTCTGGTCGAATTGCCCCAGATAGTTGAAGGTGATGCGCGGCTCGGTGCGGCGGGCCAGCTCCGACCGGATCTCGGCGGGCCCCAGATGACGCAGCAGGCCATAGCCGATGCCGTTGTCGGGGATCGCGCGCAAGGTCTCCTTGACCTGCTTGATGGTGTCGCCGATATCCGGCGCGACGGGCAGCACCACGGGGAACACCGTGGTGAACCAGCCCACCGTGCGGCTGATGTCGACCGAATCGGAAAGCGCTTCCCGTCCATGTCCTTCCAGCTGGATCGCGACCCGCGGCCGTTGCGTCCATGTGCCAACGGCACGCGCGACGGCGGTCAGCAGCAGGTCGTTGATGCGCGTGCGGTAGGCACCGTGCGCTTGCTGCAACAGTTGCGTGGTGCGCGCCGCGTCCAGGCGGATCGTGTGCTGGCGCCCGTCGATGGCGAGCGCCGGTTCGTCGTGATCGGGTTCCAGCGCCGGCACGTCGGGCTGCGATAGCCAGTAGTCCGCCTGCTGCCGCATGGCGTCGCCATTGGCGTGCGCCGCCAAGCTCTGCGCCCAGGTCTTGTACGACGCGGTCTTGGGCGCAAGGACGATGGCTTCACCTTGCCGTGCGAGGCGATACGCCTGCTGCAGGTCTTCCATCAGGATCCGCCATGACACCCCATCGACCACCAGATGGTGCACGGCGAGCAGCAGCCGCTCGCTGCCGTCGGCCAGTCGCAGGTGCAGCGCGCGCAGCAACGGGCCCCGTTCGAGGTCCAGGCTTCGTTGCGCATCGCTGCAACGGTCCGCCATGGCGGCGATGTCGGCCACCTCCTCGTGCCACAGCAGGTCATGGTCGTCGTGCTCGGCGTAATGCTGTTGCCATTGCCCTTCGGACTGCCGATAGCGCAGGCGCAATGCATCGTGATGGCCGACGAGGGCATGAAGCGCCTGGCGTAGCGCTGTCTGGTCGATCGGCGCAAGAGGCTTCAGCAGTACCGATTGGTTCCAATGATGGCGATTCGGCATCGGCGTCTCGAAGAACCATCGTTGAATCGGCAGCAGCGGCACTTCGCCCGTGGGTTTGTCTTCGATGGGCCGTTCCATGTCCTCGCACGTCGCCGCCCGGGCCAGAGCCTGAACGGTCTGATGCAGGAACAGGTCCTTGGGCGTGAAGCGCAGGCCAAGGCGACGCGCGCGGCTGACCGCCTGGATCGACAGGATCGAGTCGCCGCCGAGCTCGAAGAAGTTGTCGGTGATGCCGACCCGCTCGACGCCCAGGACCTCCTGCCAGACCTGGGTCAGCCTGGCCTCGACCTCGTTGCTCGCGGCGACGTAGCCCTGGACCTGCCACACGGGCTCCGGAAGCGCCCGGCGGTCGAGCTTGCCGTTCGGGGTGACCGGCAGCTGGGTCAGCGGCACGATTTGCGCCGGCACCATGTAGGGCGGCAGGACGTTCTCAAGATATGCCCGGAGCCGCGCCGGGGCTTCGACCTCGCCGTCGATCGGGACAACGTAGGCCACGAGTTGTTTGCCGCCGGGACCATCGTGGGCCACGACCACCGCTTCCCGCACGGTTTGGTGTGCGCGCAGGCGCGCTTCGATCTCGCCGAGTTCGATGCGATAGCCGCGGATCTTGACCTGATGGTCGAGCCGGCCGACGTATTCGATGCTGCCGTCGCGGCAGCGCCGGACCAGATCGCCGGTGCGGTACATGCGGGCGCCAGCGGTGAAGGGGTCCGGCACGAAGCGATCGGCAGTCAGAGCGGGTCGGCCAACATAGCCGCGCGCCAGCCCGAGGCCGCCGATATACAGCTCGCCGGCCACGCCAACCGGCACCGGGTTCAGGTCGGCGTCGAGCACATAGGCGGTGCGGTCGCCTACGGGGCGGCCGATCGGCACGTACGCGCTCGGGCAGTCAGTGTCGCGCTGCCCGACCCAGGCCAGCGGCGTGACCACGGCCTCGGTCGGTCCATAGCCGTTGATCAGCGTGCCGGCCTGGAACTTCTGCTTGATGCGCGCAAAGGCTTCGCGGGACATCGCTTCGCCGCCGAAGGACAGCAGGCGCAGCGGCACCGGTTCGGTCGCCGCCTCGGCCAGTCGCAGCAGATAGGCCGGCGGGAAGCCGGCATTGGTCACGCCTTCGCGAGCGATCGCTTCGAGGGTCTGTTCGGCGCTCCACAGGGTGTCGTCGCGCAGCACCAGCTGGGCGCCGGCGATCAGCGGCACGAGCCAGCGTTCGTGGGCGCCGTCAAAGTTGAACGACAGGAAGTGCAGCTCGCGGTCGTCCGGGCCCATGCCGTATTGCTCCACGGTGGCGTGGCAGTGCATCGCCAAGGGGCCATGTTCGACGGCGACGCCCTTGGGCGTGCCGGTGGAGCCGGAGGTGTAGATCAGGTAGGCCAGCTGGCGCGGATCGACGGCGGGTAACTGCACCGCTTCCGGTTCGCCAATGTCCTCCATGACGATGACCGGCAGGGTGGTATCGATGCGGCCGGCCAGCGCTTGGGAGGTCAGAACGAGCTTGACCCCGGCGTCCTGCAGCAACTGCTCGATACGCGCAGCCGGCAGTTCCGGGTCCAGCGGCAGGTAGGCGGCGCCGGCCTTCAGCGTGGCCAGCAGCCGTACGATCAGGTCCGGGCTGCGGTCGAGCACGACGCCGATGACGGTTTCCGGGCCGGCGCCAGCTGCATGCAAGGCGTAGGCCAAGCGCGTGGCGGCGGCATCAAGCTCGCCGTAGCTGACGGTGCGTTCGCCGCAACGCACCGCAATGGCATCGGGGCGCTGCGTCGCCTGACGCGCGATGGCGACATGGACGGCATCCGTGGCCGAGTAGCGGCGATCGGCGACATTCCAAGCGGCCAACTGCTGTCGCTCGTCCGCAAGCAGCAGCGGGATCGCGGCGATGGCGATCGCCGGCTCGGCCGCCACGGCGCGCAACACGCCGACATAGTGCCGCTGCAAACGCGCGATCGTGTCTCGCTCGAACAGATCGGCGGCATAACCGAACACGCCGCTGAGGGCGCCATGCTCGTCTTCCTGCGTATCGAGTGCCAGATCGACCTTGGCCGCGTTGGCGGTACGTTCAACCTTCTCCAGCACCAGACCGGGCAGCCGATCCAGCGCGCGCAGGTCGCGCCGCTGATGGTTCAGCATCACCTGGAACAAGGGGTTGTGCGACAGGTTGCGCTCGGGTTGCAGCGCCTCGACCAGCTGCTCGAACGGCAATTCCTGATGTGCCTGCGCTTGCAGCACCGACTCGCGGGCGCGGGACAGCACTGCGTCAAACGCCATGCTGCCGTCGATCTCGGTACGCAGGACCTGCGTGTTGACGAAGAAGCCGACCGCACCTTCGGTCTCGACCCGGTTGCGGTTGGCCACCGGCACGCCGACGCGCAGGTCGCGCTGGCCGGTGTAGCGGTAGAGCAGGACCTGGAAGGCGGCCAGTAGCACGGTAAAGAGGGTGGTGTCCGCGCTGCGGGCAAGGGCACGCAGCTTGGACGACAGTTCGGCGTCGAGCGAAAACGATACGGCGCCACCGCGATGGCTTGGCACCGCAGGACGCGGCCGGTCGGTCGGCAGTTCCAGCACCACGGTGCCATCGTTGGCCAGATGCGACTTCCAGTAGCCCAGTTGCCGCTCGAGTTCGCCGGCCTCGAGCCACTGCTTCTGCCACGCCGCGTAGTCGGCGTACTGGATCGGCAGCGGGGCTAACTGCGCCGGCTTGCCGCTGACGAAGCCCGCATAGAGCCGCGCGAACTCATCGATGATGACGTTCATGGACCAGCCGTCGGAGACGATATGGTGCATGGTGACCAGCAGGATGTGGTCGTCGTCGGCCAGGCGCAGCAGGCGCACGCGCAGCAGCGGTCCCTGTTCGAGATCGAACGGCGCCTGGGCCTCGGCGTCGACCAGCGATTGCACAACAGCGTCGCGCTGCGCCGGATCGGTGTCGCGCAGATCGCTGACAGCGATCGGTAGGGGAGCGGGCGGATGGATACGCTGCACCGCCTGCTCACCCTCCTGATGGAAGGTGGTGCGCAGGCTTTCGTGCCGCTCCACCAGCGCATCGAAGGTCCGCTGCAGTGACGACCGATCGAGCGCGCCGCGTAGCCGCACGGCGCGCGGAATGTTGTACAGGCCGCTGTCCCGCTCCAGCTGCCACAGGAACCATAGCCGCTGCTGCGCATACGACAACGCGGCCTCGCTGCGTCCGCGCGCCGCGATGGGCAGTCGACCGAAATCCATGCCGCGGGCCTTCAGTTCGGCGATGAATCGCTGCTGGCCCTCGCGCGACAGGCTGGCGAACCGTTGTGCAAGGCGGAGTTTGTCAACGCTCATGCTTCTGTCTCCAGCGTGTCCAGCCACGCATCCATGTCGGCCCAGCCTTCGGCTTCGGCCGCCTTCTCTTGCTTGTTCTGAAGGCCATTCGTCGATTCGATGCTGGCTGCCATTTCGGCGAGCGTCGACGATTCGAAGTAGACGCGTAGCGGGACCGGCGCCGACAGTCGTGCGTTGACCAACGCCGCCAGCCGCGTGACCAGCAGCGAATGGCCGCCGAGCTCGAAGAAGTTGTCGTGAATGCCGATCTGCTCGACGCCGAGCACCTCTTGCCAGACCTGCGCCAGCAGGGTTTCGATGTCGTTGCGCGGGGCGACGTAACTCTGGGTTTCCCAGACCGGGGCGGGCAGGGCGCGACGATCGAGCTTGCCGTTGGGCGTGACCGGGAAGCGGTCTAGCGCGATCAGCTGCGCGGGGACCATATGGTCGGGCAGTTGCGCCTTCAGTTCGGTCTTTAGCGTGGCGGTATCCGTGCCGTGCAGCACGCAGTAGGCGACCAGGCGGTCTTCATGGACGATCAGGGCGGCGTCCTTGACGCCCGCCTGCGACCGCAGCAGATGCGCGATCTCGCCGAGTTCGACCCGATAGCCGCGGATCTTGACCTGTTCGTCCTGGCGGCCGAGGTATTCGATGCGGCCTGCCGCATCCTGCCTGACGCGGTCGCCGGTGCGGTACATCCGCTCGCCCTCGGTGAAGGGATCAGGCACGAAGCGCTCGGCGGTCAGTCCCGGGCGACCGAGGTAGCCCCGGGCCAGCTGCGGTCCGGCGATATAGAGCTCGCCGACGATGCCGGCGGGCACCGGGTTCAGGTCGGCGTCCAGTACATAGACACGCGAGCCGGGCAGCGGCGTGCCGGTCGGCAGCTGCCGCTCGGGCAAGGTTACCGCTTCATGCGTCAGCACGCCGACCGTCGTTTCCGTCGGGCCATAGTGATTGAACAGCCGGCAATGCGGCTTCAGATCGCGGATCGTCCGAGCCAGTTCGGCGGAGGTAGCCTCGCCGCCAAGAATCAGCGCCTCATCGGGCAGGACGTCGGCAGGCTGCCGCGCCTGCAGCAATCCGCGCAGATGGCTGGGTACGATCTTTAGTACGTCGACACGGTGTTGGGCCATGTAATCGGCAAACCGATCCGGATCGAACCCGCGCTCCCGGGAGATCAGATGCAAGGTCCGGCCGCTGCAGAGGGCGCCGAACAGCACGGTATGGCCAAGGTCGGCGGCGGTGGTGGAGACCATCGCCATCGAGGCGTCCGCCGACAACTGCAGCCGGTGCAGCACGCCGGAGACGTAGTGGGCCAATGCGTCATGACTGACCACCACGCCCTTGGGGGTGCCGGTGGAGCCGGAGGTATAGATCAGGTAAGCGGCTTGGCCGGGAAGCAGCGAGACGGAAGGTGCATCATCGACCGGCACCACCGAGGCCGGATCGATGCAATCGAAGCCCGGCCCGAACCCCGGCACGGAGCCCGGCCCCGAGCCCACGACAACACCGGCCCCGGCATCGTCCAATAGATGCCGCAAGCGTTCGACGGGCTGCGCCGGGTCAAGCGGCACGCAAACCGCGCCGGCCTTCAGGATGCCAAGCAGTCCGGTCACGAACCCCGGCGAGCGTTCGACACAAAGCCCAACCCGCGTCTCGCGCCCAATGCCGCGTTCGGCCAGCGCCGCCGCGATGCCGTTGGCGATCCCATCTGTCTCGCCGCGCGTCAGCGTTTGCTCCTCATATCGCAGCGCCATCGCGGAAGGATCGGCGGCGACATTGCGCTGCCAGGCGGCCAACACATCGGCTGCTCCGGTGTCCTGCGCGTTGCCCACCAGCGTTCCGTCCTCTGCGCTGGCAAACTGCAATTCGCCAACACGAGCGTCCGGCGCCGCGGCGATCTGCTCCAGCACGGCCACATAGTGCCGCTGCAATTGCTGGACGGTCGCCTGCGAAAAGAGATCGCACTGGTAGCTGCAACCGATATCCAGCGTGGCGCCGGCCGACACGACCAGCGTCAGCGGATAGTTGGTGGTGGCCGCATGGCTGACCTCGCCGAGCTTCAGGCCGTTCTGCTCACGCTGTCGCAGTGCCGCATCGACGGGATAGTTCTCGAACACCAGGATCGAGTCGAACAGCGTCTGTCCGCCTTGGCCGGCCCAGCGCTGGATTTCGTACAGCGGCACGTGTTCGTGCTCGCGCAGCGCCAGATTTTCCGCTTGCAGCGCCTGCA
>Ga0180218_1001395_pt1 | contig 14777 bp, 12 predicted proteins | sample eDN3rd37CKraftBY_FD_151334 | JGI IMG/M metagenome (GOLD analysis project Ga0180218, IMG submission 151334) | Enriched backyard soil microbial communities from Emeryville, California, USA - eDNA 3rd pass 37_C Kraft BY (version 2) (version 2) | ecosystem: Environmental > Terrestrial > Soil >...
CCGCGGCGCACTAGGCTCGCACCCATGTCCGCCGACTACTCCGACTTCGAGTTCGAGCGCCGGTTCTTCGTCCGCGACCTGCCGGACGCGCTGCGCGACGCCCCGGCCCTGATCGTCCAGTCCTACTTCCTGTCCGACGGCGGCTACGCGCTGCGCGTGCGGGTGCAGGCCACGGGCGTCGAGGCACGGCTGGGCCCGGACAGCGACGCCCGCGACGTCCTCGAGCTGTACCGCAACCGGGTGGACTTCGCGGCGGTCACGGTCAAGGGCCCGTCGGTGGGCGGCACCCGGTACGAGGCGGAGCGCCAGCTCGACCCGAAGGTGGGCGCGGAGCTGGTGCGGCGCGGCGGGGCCCAGGTCCTCAAGACCCGCTACGCGGCCTGGCTGGGCGCGGACGGCTGGTCGATCGACGTCTTCGGCGGCGCCAACGCCCCGCTCATCGTCGCGGAGTGCGAGCGCTCGGGCCCGGTCACGGACCTCCAGATCCCCGACTTCTGCGTCACCGAGCTCACCGACGACCGCCGCTTCTCCAACGAGTCCCTGGCCGTCGACCCCTTCCGCGGCTGGTCCGCCGCCTACGCCCAGGAGCTCGCCACCCAGGGTCCCCGCTTCCGCGACGACTTCGGCGGCAACACCACCCTCACCACCTGAGCAAGGCCGCACGCTGCACCGGTCCCGCCGCCGACGCCCGCAGCGAGACGAAAGGCCGTAGCACAGCGAACGGCGAGGAATCAGGAGAGCGGGTGGTGCAGGATCCTTCGCGCGGTCGTATCCCTCCCGAAGTGGAGCGCCCCCTGGGGCGCGTGAACGCGACCGCGCGAAGGATCCTGCACCAGCCGCGGCAGAGAGCACTGCACCTCCCGCGGCGGCGAGCAGAAGCAGCTCAGTGCCAGGTCGTGATCTCCACGACGCCGGGCTTGTACTCGAAGTGCCAGGGCTCGTAGTTCCCCATGCCACCCCGCTGCGCCCACGGCGGGTTCTCCCACCCGTACGCGGGCCCGTTCTCCCACAGCCACCCGTAGACCTCGCTGGAGCGGTACTCGTCGCCGCAGAGGTCGATGGCGAGCCCCCACCCGTGCATGGACGTGCCGGGCGTGGCGGCGAGGTAGCCGCGGCTGGCCTTGACGGCGTACTGGGAGGAGATGGAGCGGTAGCTGTCGACGAGGCACAGGTCGCGGCCGAAGCGGACGCGGAACGCCTCGTTGAGGGCGCTGAGCGCGACGGCGGCGTCGGCGCGCAGCTTCTCGCCGGGCTGCCAGATGTCGCAGAGGGAGTGGTCGGCGAGGCTGCCGTTGCCGCCGTCGATGGAGGCTCCGGCGTCGCAGCCGGGCAGGGGGCTGCGCTCGGCGGTGCGGCTGGCGGCGGACGCCTCGACACGCACGTCGCGGGGTGCGGCGGCGATGCCCTGGGAGGTGCGCGGGGTGTCGACGCCCTGCTCGAGGAGCGCCAGCGTGGACGGGCCGGTGGGCTGGGTGTCGAGGTCGAACGGGGTGCCGCCGTGGGCCTGGTCGTCGGTGACGAGGGGGGCGGCGATGGTGGCGGCGGCGAGCGAGCCGAGCACGGTCAGCCGGGTGACCCAGGCGTGCCCGGCAGGGGCGGCGTGCCGGCCGGCGGAGCGGTCCGCGCGGGTGGAGGACGGGCGCTTGCGGGGCTTCTTGCCAGCCCGGGCGAGCTCGGCCTCCCGGATCTCGCGACGGGAGCGCGGCGCGGCTGCGTCACCCTGCGACGTCGCCTCCACGGCACCTCCGCGCTCGTGCCCCGGGCGGCCGCCGTGGCCGCTCGAGGAGTCCGGACCTGAACACGGACCGCCCGTCGTCGCGTGCCCGGCACGCGCCGTACGACCGATCCGTCACGGAACCATAACGGGGTCGGGCTCCCCCGCCAAGTCCCCGTCCACAGACGGTCAGGCCGAGCCCGCGGACCGGTGCGGTGGGGGGTGTCCACCCTGCTCACGCCCGGCGGCACCGGGGACGACACGAAAGCGTCACGGGCGGGAGTCGGTGCGGAGTCAGTGCCGCCGCTGCATGGCGTCGCGGACCTCGCCCACGAGCTCCTCGAGGATGTCCTCGAGGAACACGACGCCGAGGACGCCGTCGGGCCCCTCGACGCGGGCCAGGTGCGCCCCGGAGCGTTGCATGGCGCGCAGCGCGTCCTCCACCTCGTCGGCCGGGCGCACGGACGCGAGCGCACGCACGCGCCACGCCGGCACCGGGTCGAACCGGTCGCCGTTCGACGCGTACAGGACGTCCTTGAGGTGCAGGTAGCCGCGCAGGGCGTCGTCGTCGCCGCGGACGGGGAACCGGCTGAAGCCGGTGCGCGCCACGAGGTGCTCGACGTCGTCGGGCGTGCTGCGGGGGCCGACGGTGACCAGCTCGTCCACGGCCACCATGACGTCGCCCGCGGTGCGCGAGGAGAACTCGATGGCCCCGGCGAGCAGGCCCTGCTCGTCCTGGAGCACGCCCTCGGCCTGGGAGTGCTCCACGATCGACTGCACCTCCTGGGCCGTGAACGCGGAGGCCACCTCGTCCTTCGGCTCGATGCCCGCGAGCCGCACCGCGTGGTTGGCGACCCAGTTGAGCGCGGCGATGATCGGGCGCACGGCGCGGCCGAGCAGCACCAGCGGCGGCGCGAACCAGAGGGCGGCCGTCTCCGGGCCGGCGACGGCGAGGTTCTTGGGCACCATCTCGCCGAGCACCACGTGCAGGTACACGACGATCGCCAGCGCGAGGACCAGGGAGACCGGGTGCAGCAGCGCCTCGGGGACGCCCAGGGCCTCGAACGGCACCTCGAGCAGGTGCGCGAGGGCGGGCTCCGCGACGATGCCCAGGCCGGTGGAGCACACGGTGACCCCGAGCTGCGCGCACGCGAGCATGAGGGACACGTGCTCCATCGCCCACAGGGCGGTGCGGGCGCGGCGGTCGCCGGCCTCGGCGCGCGGCTCGATGGCGCTGCGGCGCGCGGAGATGACCGCGAACTCGGCGCCCACGAAGAACGCGTTGCCGGCGAGCAGCAGCACGCCGACCAGGAGGGCGGTCCCGGTGCTCATCGGCCCGCCTCCCCGCGCCCGGGGCCGGCGGGGTCGACGGCGAGCACGCGCAGCCGCTCGACGCGCCGCGCGTCCATCGCCTCGACGCGCAACAGCACGCCATCGGTCTCGATCTCGTCGCCCACCTCGGGCACCCTCCCCAGCTCCGCCATGACCAGGCCGCCGAGCGTCTCGTAGGCCGGGCCCTCCGGGACCACCAGGCCGGTGCGCTCCTCCAGCTCGTCGGGGCGCAGCACCCCGGGCACGACCCACGACCCGTCGGCACCGCGCACGACCCCCGCGCGGCGCGGGTCGTGCTCGTCGGCGACGTCGCCCACGAGCTCCTCGACGACGTCCTCGAGCGTGACGATGCCCGACGTGCCGCCGTACTCGTCGACGACCACGGCCATCTGCAGCCCGAGGCCCCGCAGCTCGACGAGGAGCGGCCCGAGCCGGACCGTCTCCGGCACGCGGGGCGCGTCGACCATGAGCGCGGCGGCCGGCACCTCGCCACGCCGGTCGTGGGGCACGCCGACGGCGCGGCGCAGGTGCACGAGGCCGACGACGTCGTCGCGGTCCTCGCCGATCACGGGGAACCGGGAGTGTCCGGTGCGCCGGGCGAGGTCCACGACCTCGGCGGCGGTGGTGTCCCGCTCGACGACGGCCATGCGCATCCGGTCGGTCATGACGTCGCGCGCGGACAGCTCGTCGAGCTCGAGGGAGTTGGTCAGCAGGGTCGCGACCGACGGGTCGAGGGTGCCCTCCTGCGCCGACCGGCGCACCAGCGACAGCAGCTCCGACGACGAGCGCGCGCCCGACAGCTCCTCACGCGGCTCGACGCCGACCCGGCGCAGCAGCGCGTTGGCCGACCCGTTGAGCACGACGATCAGGGGCCGGAAGATCATGGTGAACACGCGCTGCACGGGGACCACGAGCCGCGCGGTGGCGTGCGGGGCGGAGAGCGCGAAGTTCTTCGGGATCAGCTCGCCGAACAGCATCGAGAACGCGTTGACGACGACGAGCGCGAGGACGCCCGCGAGCACGCCCGCGACGCCGCGGCCCAGCGCGGTGGCCGCGAACGCCTCCGAGAACAGGGACAGCAGCGCCGGCTGGGCGGTGTAGCCCAGCAGGATCGTGGTGATGGTGATGCCGACCTGCGCGGAGCTGAGCTCCGTGGACAGGTGCTTGAGCCCGGCACGCACGGCGCGGTCCCGTCGGTCGGACGGGCGTCGCGCCGGGTCGCGGCCGGGCGACGGACTGTCGCCCTCCTCGTCGTCGGCCCCCAGGACGGCCGGGTCGAGGGTGACGAGCGAGAACTCGCTGGCGACGAACACCGCGGTGCCCGCGGTGAGCACGACACCCAGCACGATCATGAGGACGTCGCCTAGCACGGGCGGCCCCCGGCGGCAGGGCGTGGCTGGCGGTGGGACGGCGCGGGCGGCCGCGCGCGATATCGACTCTCGTCCATCGTGCTCCGATGCTATCGGGACGGCGGGCACGGGCGAGTCGGGGTCCACACCGGGAGCCGGCGGTCGTCGGCCCGGACAGCGTGTACTCAGCGCTCCCCCAGGGAGCCGGTGCAAGATGGCTTCATGACCACCGCGACCCCTCCGAGCACCCCGGGCACCTCGGGCACGTCGGGCCAGCAGAACGCCACCGTGCTCGTCGTCGAGGACGAGCCCGCGATCGCGGCCGCCATCGCGCAACGGCTGTCCGCCGAGGGCTGGCGGGTCGAGGTCGCGCGCGACGGCCTCGCCGGCGTCGACGCCGCCTCCCGCCTGCACCCGGACGCCATCGTGCTGGACGTGATGCTGCCGGGCATCGACGGGCTCGAGGTCACGCGCCGCATCCAGGCGGAGAACCCGATCCCGATCCTCATGCTCACGGCGCGCGACGACGAGACCGACATGCTGGTCGGCCTGGGGGTCGGCGCCGACGACTACATGACCAAGCCGTTCTCCATGCGCGAGCTGGTGGCGCGGGTCAAGGCGCTGCTGCGCCGCGTGGAGCGCGCGCAGCAGGCCGCGGTGACCACCCCCGCCGACCCGCCGATGGTCATGGGCGACGTGACGATCGACCGGGCCCAGCGCCGTGTGCACCGCGCCGGCGACGAGGTGCACCTCACGCCGACCGAGTTCGAGCTGCTGGTCATGCTCGCGAGCTCGCCCAAGACCGTCCAGACGCGCGAGCGCCTGCTCGCCGAGGTGTGGGACTGGGCCGACGCCAGCGGCACCCGCACCGTCGACTCCCACATCAAGGCGCTGCGCCGCAAGCTCGGGCCGGACCTCATCCGCACCGTGCACGGCGTCGGGTACGCGTTCGAGCCGCCGGAGGCCTGATGGATCCCGCCCCCGGCGACGACGCCGCCGGGCCGGCGGGGCCGGTCGTGCCCCGCCGCAAGGAGCACCACCGGCTGCCCGACGTCCGCCCGCTGGACCCGCTGCGCTCGCTCAAGACCAAGCTCGGCGTGCTCGTCGTGGCGACCGTGACGTTCGCCGTCCTCATCACGTGGATCGGGCTGCAGAACGAGCTGGGCCCCACGCGCACGCTCCCGCTGGCGATCTTCCTGTCCCTGGTGATCGTGCAGCTCCTGGCGCGCGGCATGACGTCGCCGCTGCGGGACATGACGGCGGCCGTGCAGGCCATGGCGGCGGGCGACTACTCGATCCGGGTGCGCGCCACGAGCCGCGACGAGGTGGGCCAGCTCGCCGAGGCGTTCAACGTCATGGCGGCCGACCTCGACGCCTCCGACCGCGTGCGGCGCGAGCTCATCGCCAACGTGTCGCACGAGCTGCGCACCCCGGTGGCGGCGCTGCAGGCGCAGCTCGAGAACATGGTCGACGGCGTCACCGAGCCGACGCCGTCGGCCCTCGAGCTGTCGCTGGAGCAGACGGAGCGGCTCACCCGCCTCGTCACCTACCTGCTGGACCTGTCGCGGGTGGAGGCGGGCGCGTCCGCGCTGGTGCTCAGCGAGTTCTCGGTGGGCGACTTCCTCGAGGAGTCCGCGCAGGCGATGTCGATGGTCGACGCGGCGAAGGGCCTCAGCTACGTCGTGGACGTGACCCCGCCGGACCTCGCCCTGGAGGCCGACGTCGAGCGGCTGCGCCAGGTGGTCACCAACCTCCTGCAGAACGCGATCCGGCACTCGCCGCACGGCGGCACCGTGCGGCTCGACGCCTACCCGGTGGACGACGACATCGTCCTCGAGGTGAGCGACGAGGGCCCCGGCATCGCCCCCGAGGACCGTGGGCGCATCTTCGAGCGGTTCGCGAGCGGGGCGGCCGCCGGTCGCCCGCACGCCGCGCCGCCCGCCGGCATGGCGAGCGGCGGCACCGGCATCGGGCTCGCGATCGTGCGCTGGGCGGTCGACCTGCACGGCGGGCACGTGGAGGTCGCCGACACCGACCGCGGCGCGACGATGCGCGTCACCCTTCCCGCGCAGGCCCGGCCCGCCCCCGGCGTCACGACCGAGCCGTCGGGCTGATGGCGCCGGGTCGGCGCCCCGGGCGGCGTCGTGACGTTGGTCACACTCCCCCGTCACAGGACGGCGCGCGTGGTCCGGACATGACGTCGGAACACGGAGTCATCGGGTCGACCCGAAGAGTCGTTGCCCACCCCATTACCGGACGGTCACGATGCCGCGCCGTGAGCCCGGGAACGGCCGTCTGACGCCGCTCGGCCTCCCCGGTGGGACACGTCGAAGGACGTAGGCTGGACCTGCGCACCGGCGCTGTCGGGCGCATTTCCGGTCGAACGAGTTGCAACTGTGTGAAAGTGGGCGATCCGCGCGTGGTGTCCCCGAAGGACGGGTCAGAGTCGATCAGCGTGGCGAGCGCGTTCGGAGCCAACGAATGGCTCGTCGACGAGCTCTACGAGCAGTACCTGAAGGACAAGAACGCGGTGGACCCCGCGTGGTGGGACTTCTTCGCCGACTACGAGCCGGGTGAGCACAACGGCGCCGCGGCGGACGCGGCCCCGGCCCAGCCGGCGGCGTCGGCCCAGCCCGCGGCCCCGGCACAGCCGGCCGAGGCGCCCGCCGCCCCCGCGCAGGCCCCCGCGGCCCCCGCCGGCCGGTCGGGCACCGCCGCCGCCGAGACGGCCAAGGCGGAGCGGAAGGCCGCGAAGCCGGCCCCCGTCCCGGCCGACCCCGAGGTGAGCGCCGTCCGCCCGGTCGCCGAGGCCCTGCCCTCGACCGCGCCGTACGCCGAGGTCGCGAAGTCCTCCCCCAAGGCCACCGAGGACGAGGCCACCGACGACGTGCAGAAGCTGCGCGGCCCCGCCGCGCGCGTCGTCACCAACATGGAGGCCTCGATCGAGGTCCCGACCGCGACGTCGGTGCGCGCGGTGCCCGCCAAGCTCATGGTGGACAACCGCATCGTCATCAACAACCACCTCGCGCGCGGCCGCGGCGGCAAGATCTCGTTCACCCACCTCATCGGGTTCGCGCTCGTCGAGGCGCTGTCCGACATGCCGGTGATGAACGCGCACTACGAGAGCATCGACGGCAAGCCGCACGTCGTGCAGCCCGCGCACGTCGGCTTCGGCCTCGCGATCGACCTGGCGAAGCCGGACGGCTCGCGCCAGCTGCTCGTGCCCAGCGTCAAGAAGGCCGAGGAGCTCGACTTCGCCGGCTTCTGGGCCGCGTACGAGGACCTCGTGCGCAAGGCGCGCGGCGGCAAGCTCGGCATGGACGACTTCGCCGGCACCACGATCTCGCTGACCAACCCGGGCGGCATCGGCACCGTGCACTCCGTGCCGCGCCTCATGGCCGGTCAGGGCACGATCATCGGCGTCGGTGCCATGGACTACCCCGCGGAGTTCGCGGGCGCGTCCGAGGAGCAGCTCGCCCGCATGGGCATCTCGAAGGTCATGACGATCACGTCGACCTACGACCACCGCATCATCCAGGGCGCGCAGTCCGGCGAGTTCCTCAAGGTGCTCGCGAACAAGCTGCTCGGCCTGGACGGCTTCTACGACCGCGTGTTCGCGGCGCTGCGCGTGCCGTACGAGCCCGTGCGCTGGGTGCGCGACAACACCGTGGACGCCGACGTCGAGGCGGCCAAGCCGGCCCGCATCGCGGAGCTCATCCACTCCTACCGCTCGCGCGGCCACCTCATGGCGGAGACCGACCCGCTCGCCTACCGCCAGCGCAAGCACCCCGACCTCGACATCCAGAACCACGGCATGACGCTGTGGGACCTGGACCGCCGGTTCCCCACGGGCGGCTTCGGCGGCAAGACGAAGGACACGCTGCGCGACATCCTGGGCCTGCTGCGCGACTCGTACTGCCGCACCATCGGCGTCGAGTACATGCACATCGCCGACCCGGCCCAGCGCAAGTGGCTCCAGGAGCGGCTCGAGTCGGGCTACGCCCGCACCCCGCGCGAGGACCAGCTGCGCATCCTGCGCAAGCTGAACTCGGCCGAGGCGTTCGAGACCTTCCTGCAGACCAAGTACGTCGGCCAGAAGCGGTTCTCGCTCGAGGGCGGCGAGTCGGTCATCCCGCTGCTCGACGCCATCCTGTCGCGCGCCGCCGAGGGCGGGCTCGACGAGGTCGGCATCGGCATGGCGCACCGCGGCCGCCTCAACGTGCTGGCCAACATCGCGGGCAAGAGCTACGGCCAGATCTTCAAGGAGTTCGAGGGCCAGCTCGACCCGAAGAGCGTGCAGGGCTCCGGCGACGTGAAGTACCACCTCGGTACCGAGGGCGTGTTCACGGCCGAGTCGGGCGCCACCACGAAGGTGTACCTGGCGGCCAACCCGTCGCACCTCGAGGCGGTCGACCCGGTGCTCGAGGGCATCGTGCGGGCCAAGCAGGACCGCATCGACCTGGGCGGCGACGGCTTCTCCGTGCTGCCGATCCTCATCCACGGCGACGCCGCGTTCGCCGGTCAGGGCGTCGTGCCCGAGGTGCTCAACCTCGCGCAGCTGCGCGGGTACCGCACCGGCGGCACGATCCACGTGATCATCAACAACCAGGTGGGCTTCACCACCGGTCCGTCGTCGTCGCGCTCCACGACCTACGCGACCGACGTCGCCAAGGGCTACCAGGTCCCCGTCTTCCACGTGAACGGCGACGACCCCGAGGCCTGCGTGCGCGTGGCCGAGCTGGCCTTCGCCTACCGCGAGCAGTTCGACCGCGACGTCATCATCGACATGGTCTGCTACCGCCGTCGTGGCCACAACGAGGGCGACGACCCGTCGATGACGCAGCCGCTGATGTACAACCTCATCGAGGCCAAGCAGTCGGTGCGCAAGCTGTACACGAAGAACCTCGTGGCGCGCGGCGACATCACGGTCGAGGAGGCCGAGCAGGCGCTGCAGGACTACCAGTCGCAGCTCGAGCGGGTCTTCACCGAGACCAAGTCGGCGGGCAAGGCCCCCGCGCCCGACGGCGACGACGAGATCCTCGGCCTGGAGCGCCCGGAGGCGCAGCGGGAGGGCGCCGGCGACATGGTCGGCTGGCAGACCGCCGTCCCGCACGCCGTGCTCGAGCGCGTCGGCGCCGTCCAGGTGTCCGCCCCCGAGGGCTTCACGGTGCACCCCAAGCTCGCCCAGATGCTGGAGAAGCGCCAGCTCATGGCGAAGGAGGGCGGCATCGACTGGGGCTTCGGAGAGCTGGTCGCCTTCGGGTCGCTGCTCATGGAGGGCACCCCGGTGCGCCTCGCCGGTCAGGACTCCCGCCGCGGCACCTTCGTCCAGCGCCACGCCGTGCTGCACGACCGCAACACGGGTGCCGAGTGGACCCCGCTGCTGTACCTGTCGGGCGACCAGGCGAAGTTCTGGGTGTACGACTCCTCGCTCAGCGAGTACGCCGCCCTCGGCTTCGAGTACGGCTACTCGGTGGAGCGCCCGGACGCCCTGGTGCTCTGGGAGGCGCAGTTCGGCGACTTCGTCAACGGCGCGCAGACCGTCATCGACGAGTTCATCTCGTCGGCGGAGCAGAAGTGGGGCCAGAACTCCTCGCTCGTCATGCTGCTGCCGCACGGCTACGAGGGCCAGGGGCCGGACCACTCGTCCGCCCGCATCGAGCGCTTCCTGCAGCTCGCGGCCGAGAACAACATGACGGTGGCGCAGCCGTCCACGCCGGCGTCGTACTTCCACCTGCTGCGCCGGCAGGCGTACGCCCGCCCGCGCCGCCCGCTGGTCGTCTTCACGCCGAAGCAGCTGCTGCGCCTCAAGGCCGCGGCCTCCAGCGTGGAGGACTTCACCACGGGCACCTTCGAGCCGGTGCTGCCGGACACGACGGTGGACGCGGCGCAGGTCGACCGCGTGCTGCTGTGCACCGGCCGCGTGTACTACGACCTGCTCGCCGAGCGCACCAAGCGCCAGGACACCCGGACCGCCATCGTCCGCCTGGAGCAGCTCTACCCGTTCCCGGAGGAGCAGCTCCGCGCGCAGCTGGCGCAGTACCCGGGCGCCGACGTCGTGTGGGTCCAGGACGAGCCGGAGAACCAGGGCGCCTGGTCGTTCCTGCACCTCGCGCTCCCGGAGGACATGCCGCGCGTGCGCGTCGTGTCCCGCCCGGCGTCCGCGTCGACCGCCGCCGGCACCGCCAAGCGCCACAAGGAGCAGCAGGAGGTCCTGGTCGCCCAGGCCTTCGACCGCTGACCCTGTCGAGGTAGTCCAGATCTCGCCGAGGTAGTTCGAAGGGGCGGTCCGCATCGGATGCGGACCGCCCCTTCGAACTACCTCGGCGAGATCTGGACTACCTCGACGTCACCAGCGGTCGTGCACGTGCTCCCTGATCGCCTCGTCGTAGATCTCGCGCACGCCGGAGGTGAAGAGCGGGCCGAGCACGCCGGCGCCGCCGGCGGCCGCGTTGAGCCGCGCCTGCTCGGGGCTGCGCGCGCCCGGGATGACCGTGGAGACGCCCGGCTGCTGCCACACCCACGCGATGGCCGCCTGCGCGGGCGTGAGGTCCTGGTTCAGGGCCGAGCCCGCGAGCTCCGTGAAGCGGGCGGCCGCGTCCACGCCGACGTCGAACGGCACGCCGGAGAAGGTCTCGCCGACGTCGAAGGCCTTGCCCTCGCGGTTGAACGTGCGGTGGTCGTCCTCGGAGAACGTGGTCTCGTGGGTGTACCGGCCCGACAGGAGCCCGGAGGCCAGCGGCACCCGCGCGATGATGCCCACGCCGGCCGCGGAGGCCGCGGGCAGCACCTGCTCGAGCGGCTTGAGCCGGAACGCGTTGAGGATGATCTGCACGGTCGCGACACCGGGGCGCGCGATGGCGGTGAGGGCCTCCTCGACCGTCTCCACGGAGACGCCGTACGCGGCGGTCACGCCGTCGGCGACGAGCGTGTCGAGCGCGTCGTACACCTCGTCGTCGGAGTAGACCGACGTGGGCGGGCAGTGCAGCTGCACGAGGTCGAGCGTCTCGACGCCGAGGTTCCGGCGCGACCGGTCCGTCCACTCGCGGAAGTTCGACAGGACGTAGTTCTCCGGCACCTGGTCCATCCGCCGGCCCATCTTCGTGGCCACGGTGATCCCGTCGTCACGGTGGTCGGCGAGGAAGGCCCCGAGGGCCTGCTCGCTGCGGCCGTCGCCGTAGACGTCGGCGGTGTCGAAGAACGTCACGCCGGACTCGAACGCGGCATCCAGCACCGACCGGGCCTGGTCGTCGTCGACCGTCCCCCAGTCCGCACCCAGCTGCCAGGTTCCCAGGCCGACGACCGACACCAGCCGACCGGTGCGGCCGAGCACCTGTTTCTCCATCGTTCCCCCGTTCGGTGGCACCCCGGGCCCCCCGGACCCGTGGCGCGGACCCCTCGCGCGCGAGGGGACGTCTCGTCAGATATCTGGCTCCCCTACGCTACGACGCCCGCACCGATCCGGCGTGCCGACTACGGTGTGAGCGTGAACACCGCTGACTCCCCCGCCGTCCCCGCCCCGTCGGGCCGGCAGTTCCGCATCTCCTCCGGCGAGCACCGGGCCACCGTCACCGAGGTCGGCGCGATGGTCCGCGAGTACACCGTCGCCGGCCGCGACGTGTTCGTGCCGTTCGCCGAGGACGAGGCCGCCCCCGTCTTCAACGCCGCCGTCCTCGCCCCGTGGCCCAACCGCCTGCGCGACGGCGCCTACACGGTCGACGGCGTGCAGCACCAGGTCGCGGTGAGCGAGCCCGACCGTGGGACGGCGCTGCACGGCCTCGTGTGCTGGTACCGCTGGACGCCCGTCGAGGTGGCCGACGACGCGGTCACCCTCGAGCTCGCCCTGCCCGCGCAGAAGGGCTGGCCGTTCCAGCTCGTCCTGCGCACCCGGTACGCGGTGTCCGACGCCGGCCTGGAGGTCGTGGTCAGCGCGCGCAACGTCGGGGCCGGGACCGCGCCGTACGGCGTCGGCTTCCACCCGTGGCTGTCCACCGGGGGCGCCGCCCTGGACGAGTGCACGGTCAGCCTGGACGCCACGACGCACGTCACCGTCGACGACCGCCTGCTGCCCACGGGCACCGAGGCCGTCGCCGGCCCGTACGACCTGCGCACCACCCGATCGCTCGCCGGCCTGGACCTCGACGACGCGTGGACGGGCGCCACCCGCGACGACGCCGGCCTCTCGTGGGCCCGGCTCGGCCGCCCGGACGGGACCACCGCCGCGATCTGGATGGACGGGTCCATGGACTGCTGGCAGGTCTGCTCGGCCGACCACATCACCGGCTACGAGCGGTTCGGTCTCGCCGCCGAGCCGATGAGCTGCGTCGCCGACGCCTTCAACACCGGCGACCGCCTGGTCCGCCTCGCCCCCGGCGACGAGCACGTCGTGCGCTGGGGCGCCACCCTGCTCTGACGAGTTGTCAGGGCTACAGGCACGTATACCCCGCCCTGGCCCTGACAACTCGCCGGCGCGGCGAGCTGTCAGGGCCACGGCCACATATACCGCGCTGTGGCCCTGACAACTCGGGGAGCCGTGCGGCGTGGGATCCTGCGTCGCGGCCGGGCGTGCGGCGACAATGGCCGCGCAACTGCGAGACAGGACTTGGACGGTGAAGGCTCAGTGACCCAGACCGAGGTGCGCATCTGCGTCGTGGGCGACGAGCTCAGCGTGGGCGTCGGGGACGCCCGCGCGCTGGGGTGGACGGGGCGCGTCATGGCCCGTACCCGCTTCGGGCGGCCGGCGATGGCGTTCACGCTCGCCGTGCCCGGGGAGACCAGCTCGGCGCTCGGCGCCCGCTGGCAGGCGGAGACGGAGTCGCGCTTCGGCCCGGAGGACACGTGCGAGAACCGCCTCGTGGTGGCCCTCGGCCGGCACGACGTCGACTCGTCGCTCTCGGTGGCACGGTCGCGGCTCAACCTCGCGAACATCCTCGACGTGGCCGAGACGAGCCGGATCCCGGCGTTCGTCGTCGGCCCGCCGCCGGGACGACCGGAGGACGGCGGCCGCATCGCGGAGCTCTCGGCCGCGTTCTCCGACGTCGCGAACCGGCGCCGCGTGCCGTACGTCGACACGTACACGCCGCTGGCGCAGCACGAGCAGTGGCTGGCCGACCTCGCGACCAACGGCTCGACCTACCCGGGGCAGGCCGGCTACGGCCTCATGGCGTGGCTCGTGCTGCACACCGGCTGGCACGCGTGGCTGGGGCTGCCCGCCGACGAGTGACGGTCAGCCGGACGCCGCGGTGCGCAGCAGCCGGAACTCGCGCCGGCGCAGCATCTGGAGCAGGAACCCGGCCGGGAACCCGAAGGCTCGGCGACCGGCCTCCACGGGATACGGCTCGATCGCCACGACATGGTGGACGGCTCCCCGCACCAGCAGGTCGCAGCCGCCCGCCGCGACGACGTTGCGGTACCAGCTCACGTCCTCGCCGTACGTGAGCTCGGCGACGAAGCCGTCCGGCACGGCTGCCACGATGATCGGGGTCTCGTACCGGTTCCCCGTCTTCCGGCCGACGTGCCGCACCAGGGAGAACGGGCCCCGGCCCGACCTCGCGACGCGCGTCGTCCAGCGGTTGAGGGTGTTCTTGAGCAGCCACAGGAACCGGCGCCTGACCGGGCGGTCCTTCGTCGACGCCACGGCGCCCCTCAGACCCCCGCCCGCTCGGCCAGGCCGAGCACGTACGCGGCCTGGCCGACGTGCTGCAGGTCGTCGCCGACGACGCTGACGAGCCGCACCCCGAGCGTGACGGGCGGGTCCCAGCTGGTGTCCACCACGCGCTCCAGGTCCTCGGCCGTGACCTTCTCCAGGTAGGCGGTGGTCGCGGCGGTCACGTCGTCGAGGTAGCCCCGCAGCAGCGCGGCGTCGGCGCGGACCGCCGCGACCTGCTCCGGCGTGTGGCCGTAGCCGGTGTCCGCGACGTCGAACGGCAGCGCGAACCTGTCGGCCCAGCCGCCCGCCGTCCACCGCTGCTCGGCGCCGGCGACGTCCGCGACGTGGTCGTCCTGCACCCGCGCCAGGTGCCACACGAGCCACGCGACGGTGTTCGCCTCGGGGTCGGGGCGGTACGTCAGCCGCTCCGCCGTGGCCCCGCGGAGCACGCGGTGGGCCGTCCCGGCGATCCGCCCGAAGGCGTCGGTCAGCAGGGCGACGTGGGGTGCGGGCGCTGTCGACGGTGCGGTCATCGTGCTCCTCCTCGCGGACGCCCGGGCGGGCGCCCGTCAGCGACGGTCGACGGTGACGTGCGCGGACGTCACGGTCGCGGACAGGTAGGCGGCGCTGCGGCCGTCGGCGGGCTGCTCGCCGTGGTCGACGACGAGGGTCGCGCCGGCGCTCGGCAGCACCGAGCCGTCGAGGACGACCTGGCCGGACGCACCGCGCACCT
>Ga0180218_1001396_pt1 | contig 14760 bp, 14 predicted proteins | sample eDN3rd37CKraftBY_FD_151334 | JGI IMG/M metagenome (GOLD analysis project Ga0180218, IMG submission 151334) | Enriched backyard soil microbial communities from Emeryville, California, USA - eDNA 3rd pass 37_C Kraft BY (version 2) (version 2) | ecosystem: Environmental > Terrestrial > Soil >...
CATACGTGCGGTGGCGCAATGCTCGTGCCGAGCCGAAGACCCGGTTCGCCCCGGACTCACCGATCCGATCGTGGACCGAGTACCCGCATTACACGGCCAAGGTTGCTTGACGAGGCACTAGCCCTGCCCGCCCAACGCGAGGGGGAGGCCGGTGACCGCGGATCGGCGTCAGACGGTCGGCACCGTCCCTCAGAACCCGCCCCTCGGAGCACCACCGGGAATCTTCCCCTGGAACTGACCAGTTTCGTCGGCCGCCGGGACGAGCTCACCGAGGCGAAGAACCTGCTGACCGGCTCCCGGCTGGTGACGTTGACCGGCATCGGCGGGGTCGGCAAGACCCGACTCGCCATGCATGTCGCAACGGCGGTGCAGCGCGACTATCCCGACGGGGTGCGGCTGGTCGAACTCGGTGAGCTGCACGACGGGTCGGCGTTGGTCGACGCGGTGGCCACCGCCGTGGGATTACGGAACCATTCGGCGCGGGCGCTGCGGGAGGTGCTGCTCGAATATCTCACCCCGCAGCAGATGCTGCTGGTCCTCGACAACTGCGAGCAGATGATCGACTCGGTCGCCGCACTCACCGAGCTGCTGCTGCGAGGGTGTCCGCGGGTGCGGATCCTGGCCACTAGCCGCGAGTCGTTGGGCCTCGGTGGGGAGGCGGTGTTACGGGTCCCCCCGCTGGCCGTGCCGGATCCGGCGCGGGAGCCCTCGCTGCGGGCGTTGCCCCGCTACGAGGCGGTGAAATTGTTCGTCGACCGCGCCGCGGCCGCGGTGCCGGGATTTGCGCTCGCCGAGGACAATGCGGCGGCGGTGGCGCGGATCTGTCACCGGCTCGACGGGCTGCCGCTGCCGATCGAGCTGGCCGCGGCCCGGCTGCGGGCGCTCTCCCCCGAGCAGATCCTCGAGCGGCTGACCGACCGCTACACCCTGCTGACCCGCGGCCGACGAGGCGTGCCGACGCGGCAGCAGACCCTGCGGTGGTGCATCGACTGGAGCTTCGAATTGTGCACCGCCACCGAACAACTCGTATGGGGTCGGATGGCGGTCTTCGCGGGCAGCTTCGACCTCGATCCCGCCGAGCACGTGTGCGGCGAGGGCCTGGCGGCGGGTGAGGTCCTCGACACGCTGAGCTCCCTGGTGGACAAGTCGATCCTGATCCGGGAGGAGACGGGGTCGGTGGTGCGATTCCGGATGCTTGAGACACTGCGCGCCTACGGCGCCGAGAAGCTCGAGCAGTCCGGTGAGGCCCTGGTCGTGCGTCGCCGGCACCGGGACTGGTACGAGGCGTTGGTGCTCGAAGCCGAAGCCGAGTGGATCAGCCCGCGCCAGCTCGACTGGATCGCCCGCCTGAAGCTGGAACTGCCGAACCTGCGCGAGGCCCTCGAATTCGGCCTCGAGGACGATCCCGCGGCCGGGCTGCGCACCGCCGCCGCACTGTTCATGTTCTGGGGCACGCAGGGCCTCTACCACGAGGGGCGGCGCTGGTACGACCGGCTGCTCGCCCGCCACAGCAGCGCACCCACCCTGGAACGGGCCAGGGCCCTCTACTGTGCCAGCGTGCTGGCCAACGTTCAGGGCGACCTCCATGCAGTGACAGCGCTCCTCGAGGACGTGCGTGCGCTCGCCGCGCAGACCACCGACCCCCTGATATGCGCGTTCGCTTCCTCCACCGACGGCACACTCGGCCTTCTCGCCGGCAATCTCGAACGTGCTCGTACTCGCCTCGAATCCACACTCGCACAGTTCAGTGAACTCGGAGACCGCGCGTTCGAGCTAAGTGTCCTGATCTCACTGGGGACGGCCTACGGCCTGTCCGGCATGACGGATCAGGCGATCGAATGCCTCGAGCGGGTCCTCGCCATCACGGAAACGCACGGTGAGAAGGTGTATCGAGCACACGGGCTCTGGAACTTGGGAGTTGTCCTGTGGCGGCGCGGTGAGGCAGATCGTGCGGTGCACCTTTTCGACGAATCACTCGCGCTGTCCCGGCAGGTGCGCAATCCCCGCCTCGTCGCCTCCTGCCTCGAGGCACTGGCCTGGATCAGCGCCGAGCTGCGCGACGCACGTCGGGCCGCAGTGCTGATGGGCGCCGCGGACGGCTTGGCGCAGACGGCGGGCAGTCCCGCGATCATCCATTCCGATCTGGTTGTCCATCACGAGGAATGCGTTCGCACGACCCGGCAGGCACTCGGAGACAGAGCGTTCTGGGCTGCCCACCGCGAAGGTGAACAGTTCGGCTTCGACGCGGCCATCGCCTACGCCCTCCACGAGCGGCCGCCGGCCGGCTCCACGCGCGAGACCGATGCGCCGGCGAAGCTGACCAAAAGGGAACGTCAGGTCGCGGACCTCATCGGCGAAGGCCTGACCAATCAGGCCATCGCCCGTCGCCTGGTGATCTCACCTCGCACGGCGCAAGGTCATGTGGAGCACATCCTGGCCAAACTCGGATTCACATCCCGCACGCAGGTCGCGGCCTGGGTCGCGGAGCAGAAACATGACCAGGTCTAGAGAATTGATTTCTTGACGGATGGGGGGTCGTCCTTCGTTCGGCTAGGCATACAGTCTGATTCAGCTGCTCGTACACCATGGACGCAACCTGCGACAGCACGGTCCTTCACGCCGAAGGGGAACGGAGTTGTCGTCAGTCGCGTAGGAGTTCGACGCTCGGAAAACGCTCGCCTGGCTGTGTGGATCGAAACGACACCCGCATGCGGCGGTTGGGCTGCATCGGAACGTCACCGTCGATCCAGGAATACACCCAGAGTCCCTCGTCGAGTTCGACGATGGCCAGGACCGACGGGCGCGGTGCACCGCGTAGCGGATCGGGGCGCCCTCGACGACCGGCACGAGACGATCACGCCCGCGCCGGCCGAATCGATCGGCTCTAGGAGGTCGGAGCCGCGCACCCGTGGCAGGTGATGGTCGACGGTGCCAGCACGGTGGCGCAGCCTCGACATTTCCGGAGGACGAGCTTGCCGAACCGGATGGTCCGCTTATGGGCATGAGCACCGTACCGAGGCGTCGCAGGAAGATGCCGCCGGTACGAGCTACCGGCGGTCGGCGAGGTACCGGCGATCGGTGTCGATGGAGCATGCCGGGGCCTTCGATCGAACGGCTAGGACACCTTTCCCCGGCGCCTGCCGGGGTGGAAGACCCCGGATGCCCTGCCGACAGGGGGATGGGGGGAGGCAGGGCATCCGGGAGGGGTCGAATCGTCGACCCGGGATCCACGATCCGTCTACAGGGGGGATGACGGATCGTGGTGGTTGATGGGAGATCGCATTGTCGGTCGCGTTGCTCGTCGTGGCTGGAGTGGTTCGGATTCCCATCGATGATGGTGTGCGCAGGCGGGGCCCGGAACGGCCATATGGCGGGGTAGGGTACCTATTTTTGCCTGGATGGAAGCTCGGCTGGCGCCGCGGTCCTTGCGCTTGGTTTCGGAAGGCGCGCCTGGCGGTGTAGGCGTTGGTGTGCCGCTGAGTCCGATGTCTACGGGTCTTATGCCGCTCGAGCGGTAGAAGAGCGCTGCAGCGGCCCAGTAATCTCATCGTCTCGTACCGACCAGTTTCCTTGCCCCCGGCAAAACAGGTATGTCTCCGGGTATTACGGCCGTCGCCTCGCTGCGGGGAAGGCGGCACGGTGTGATGTGTCCACCATTTCTATCGAAGGTTCACCCCCCATGCACCATCCATATCGGCCGCCGGTACCCCGAGCCCGCGGGCATCACCCAGTGATGCACTGGTCCAGTGTCCGAGTCGACGATCAGGTAGAGGTGTGCACGGTGCTCGGGCGAGGAGCGCCGGTGGTCTTCCTGCCCGGATGGGGATTGACGCCCTGGGTCTACCGGCGCGCCCCGGCCCAGCTGGCCCGAAGCTGTCGGGTCTATGCCCCGGCTGTACCCGGGCTCACGGCAGCGCCGGTCCGTCCCCTCGACAGGAAGACCCTGGCAGCCTGTTCAACCTGGCTCGGCCGGTTCCTCGATGCTGTCGGACTCTGGTCCGTGACACTTCTCGCGCACTCGTTCGGCGGGGCCCTTGCCATTCAGACCGCCCATGATCTTCCCGATCGTGTGGCGCGACTTGTTCTGGTGAACTCCGTGGGCGGAGGGGCCTGGCCTGACCTGGGGGGTGCGGTGCCTCCGCTCGGCGACGGACCTGTGCGGGGGCGGGGAACGACTCTAGAGGAAGCGCAGTCGCTGCGGATCCTTGCCTCGGCCACGCCGTCTCGCCCCACCGGCAACGACGGCGGTGTTCCGGAAACCGTGGGCCTCACCGACCGCGTTCCCCCGGATCGGGACCTGACCGCGGAGCTGACCCGCCTCGCGCAGCGACATCTACCGGTATCACTGGTGTGGAGCAGAGGAGACCGTCTGATACCGCGGGCGAGCATCGAAACTCTTCGAAGCGTGCTGGGTAGACCACGGATGTTCACCGTCTCGGGAGGACATGGATGGCCGATCACCGCCCCCGAGTATTTCGGCAACGCCATGCGCACCGTCCTGAACGGGTTCCCGATCGAGGTCGCGTCGTGAGCATCGATATCTCCCGGCAGGGACGCGAGACGACGCGGTCCGGGAAACTCGTCATCTGGAAATGTCGGGACTGCGCCGCGCTGTTCGCGCCACTGACGCGGTTGTGTTCCTCGTGCAGCAGCGGTGATCTCGAACCCGTCCTTTCGGCCGGCGTGGGAGTGATCGTCTCGTGTCGGGTCGTCAATCGCGCTCCGGACCCGGTGTGCGGTGTGCCGTGCCCCTCGGTCATCGCCATCGTCGAACTCGATGAGGGGCCTTGGGTCTATTCGTGGATCGACGGCGAGGTGTCGGTGCGGTCCGATCGGCCGGTGCGGGTGTGTTTCCGGTACACGCAGCCGGGTCAGCGATTCCCGATCTTCGAACCACGTCACTCCGATCCCGTCCTGCCCGAAAACCCTGCTGCGATACAGCTTTAGCCACTCTGATCTGAAGAGTCATTCCTCGCCGAAGTGCTCATCATCATGACAACGATCGTGCTCTTCGCCAGGGACCATCCGCGAGAGGGTACGCAGAATCTGAATCTGCTCCCGTAGCGGGACGATCTACGTGCGCACCTCCGGCCCCGGGATCCGACCGAGGTCACGTCCCCCATGCATCTCTGTCTGTCCGAGGTCGGCCCGGGAATGGAGAACTGGAAGGTCGGAGACCGCGTCGGGTTATCGCCATTGATGTCCGACGGCGACGCCATCGGCTACGGCGCCTGGGACGGCGGCTACGGGCCGAAGGTACGGGTCACCGGCGTGAACCTGGTACGGCTACCTCCGGAGCTCTCCTTCGAGTTGGGCGCGATGGCGACCGATGCAGGAATCACCTCCTACCACGCCCTGATCACCGCCGGCGGACTGAAGAAGGGCATGCGGGTCGGGGTGATCGGTCTGGGGGCCTGGGCTACATCGGGGCGCGCGTCGCCGTGCTCAAGGGAGCCGAGGTCTAAGCTGCCGACATCGATCCGTCCACCCGGAAACGTGCCGCCGAGATCGGGCTGGCGGGCGTGGCCGAGTCGATCACCGAATTCGCGGACAAGGACCTGCAGTTGATCATGGACTACGCGGGGTTCGGAACGACCACTGCGCAAGCGGTGGATACGCTCGCCAAGTCCGGGACGCTGGTACAGGTCGGCCTCGGCCGCCTGCAGTCCACGGTGAACACTCAGGCCATCGTCCGCAAGGAGTTGCGGATCCTCGGCTCCCTGTCGGGCACGCAACAAGACCTCGCGGAGCTCTACGAGCTCATGCGTTGGTCACAGCGCGTGCACGCGGGTACACGTCGCGGTCACGCTCGATCGCCCAGGCGCTGACCGCGTGACCGAACATCGTTGATCATGGTCTTCCCGAGCACGATGGCCAGGTGGCGTTTGAGGCAGCGAACGGCTTTTCGAGAGGTCTTTCCCTCTTAACTGTGCCGCATTGGCTCTAGAGGTCGGGGCCAGCGCGCGATGACCTCGCGGGCCTGCGCGAGCCATGCGATGCCCGCCTGGGGATCGTCGACCGTGCCGCCGTTGAATCCGAGCGCCAGGCCGCGTCGCACGTCGTCGAGACTGCGCACCGGCCATCCGCCCATCTGGTACCCGGCCGCCTGCATCCGCTGCACCAGCTCGTCGGTCAGGCCGTCCCAGCCGCAGTAGAACGCGTCGGCCTCGACCTCGGCGAGCACGTTCTCGATCCCGTCCGGGTGTCGTTCGGTGTCGGGGTAGCCGTGTGTGATCAACCCGCGGGAGATCTCCGGCGCCAGGGCGTGCATCCGGCGCAGGGCCTCCGGTTGGAAGCTCGTGAAGCGGATCCGGGCGGCGTCGTGGGGGCGTCTGGCCACGACGCGGGCGATTTCCTCGCACGCCTCGACGGCTTTGATTTCGACCTGCAGGGCCACCGTGGTCGCGGCGAGCACCTCGCCGAGTGTCGGGACATGCCGGCCGTCCCCGATGTCCACCGCTCGGATCTGTTCGTAGGTCAGTTCGGCGACCGGCCCGAGGCCGCGACCGGCTTCGTTTGCGGCGGTGCGGTCGAGGGTCGCGTCGTGGAGCACGATCGCGACACCGTCCGCAGACAAGCGGACGTCGAATTCGAGTTCGTGCACGCCGATCTTCTCGGCGAGCCGGAACGATTCGAGCGTGTTCTCCGGTGACAGATCTTTCGCGCCGCGGTGGCCGACGACGGCGTAGGTATCGCTTCGGCCGTGGGGGTGTGTCGTGTCGGGGATCATCAGGCAACCAATTCCTCGTACTGGGCGCGGATGTCTTCGGCATCGCGGCGCATGGTGGCGGCAGCAGCGCCGAGAGCTGCTGCGGGGTCGGCGTTGTCGGTGTAGAGCTTCTGGATGACGGTGCGCATCTCGAGAATCGTCGAACCCACGAACAAACGGGCGGGGTCCGGTTGACGCGCGCGATCGAGCTGGTCGATGGCCAGGCCGTAGTTGGGGTTCTCGGCGATACGCTGCGTGACGATCGAGGACGTCGCAGCGCCCTTGGTGGCGGGAAGATAGCCCGTGTCGACGGCCCACTCCGCAGCTTGCTGATCTTCCGCGAGGAACGCGATGACCTGGGCCGCGGCGGCCTTGCGTTCCGGGTCGGCGTTCTTGAGGATGCCGAGACCGGCACCGCCGGTGGGGACACCGGTGTCCAGTGCAACGGGCAGGAAGCCGGCGCCGAGCTCGAATCCTGATGCTTCGGCGCCCTTGGTCAGTCCGGTCAGCGACCCGGTGGAGTTGGTGATCGTCGCGACGAGACCGTTCGTGAAGTCGGTGTTGATCTCCTGCGCGAGATAGCCGATCTTGTCGTCGTTGACACACGCACGGTCGAATTCCGCCGCGGCGATGGCGGCCGCGGAGTCGACCGTGATGTCGAGGCCGTCGGACATCGCACCGTCGTAGTTCCACAACAGGCCCTGGAAGTACCAGTCGTCGGAACCGGTGTAGGCGCGCATCATGAGCTTGTTGCCGCGGTAGTCGCGACCGGTGATCCGATTACCCCAGTCCCGGAACTCGTCCCAGGTCTCGGGTGCGCGATCGGGGAGGCCGGCCTGCGCGAAGACGTCCTTGTTGTAGTAGAACAGTGGCGTCGAACGGCCGAACGGTACCCAGTACGGTTCCCCGCGGACGACGCCTTCCTGGAACAGGCGATCGTGGTAAGTCTCGGCGTTCCACGTGTCGGTGAAGTGACTGCCGAGCGGCTCGAGGTGGCCGGAGAGGAAGAATTTGTTCCACGACACGTCGGAGAAGATGGCGACGTCCGGGATCTGGCGGGCCTGCAGACCGGCGGACAGTTTTTCGGTGAGCCCGTCGTAGCCCTGGAACTGCTGGATCTCCACGTAGATGTCGGACTGGGATTCGTTGTAGCGATTGATGAGCTTGGCCAGGGCTTCACCGTTGGTTCCGGACCAACCGCTCCAGAAGACGATGTTGGTGCGGCCCTGGAACTGAGCGGGAGGTGCGACGTCCGGCTGGGCGAATCCGCCCGATGACGATCCTCCGCCGGGTGCGCCGCACGCCGCCAGGATCGGGACCGATGCTGCGACGCCTCCGGCGATCGCCAGGAAACGGCGCCGGCTGAGCGCGGACGAGGTCAGGGCGCTCTGTCGGGTGAACAGGGACATGGAAGCTCCTCGAAGGGGTGGAGGCGGAATCAAAAAATCTGGGAGACAAAGGGAATTCGGTGGGGCGGGGCAGCGCGTTGTCGAACGTCAGCGACGGACAGCGGCGCCGGCGAGCCCGGCGACGATGTAGCGCTGGGCGAAGAGGAAGAGCAACAGCATCGGAAGGATCACCAGGACGGTGCCCGCCATGATGGGTCCCCACTGATCGACTCCCTCGGTCTCCTTGAGGAACATCAGACCGATCGGGAGTGTGCGTGCCTGAAGGGTATTGGTGACCAGCAAAGGCCAGATGAAGTCGTTCCATTCGTCGATCACGGCGATCAGGGCGACCGTCACCACGGCAGGTTTGGACATCGGCAGTACGAAGTACACGAGTCGGCGCACGTGGCCGCACCCGTCGAGTTCGGCTGCTTCGAGCACTTCCTTCGGCAGTGCCAGAAAGTGCTGGCGCAACAGGAATGTGCCGAACGCGCTGGCGAGGCCGGGGAGGAAGATGCCTGCATACGTGTTGATCAGACCGAGGTTGCCGATCGTCATGTAGTTGATCAGCAGCGTCACATGACCCGGGACCATGAGCGCGCCGAGCACCGCGAGAAACACGATCTTCTTCCCCGGGAACCGAAGGAAGGCAAATGCGTACGCGCTGAACACCGCGAGGAGCACTTTGAGTGTCGACCCGGCCGCGGTGACGATCAGGGAGTTGACGAAGAACTGCGCGAACGGCACCGCCTCCCAGGCACGGGCGAAGTGGTCAAAGACGATCGTCGACGGAATCCACTGCAGCGGCCACCGATAGATCTCGCCTTCGGGTTTGAACGCCGACGAGAACATCCAGTAGAAGGGGAGGAGGAAGACGATGCCGACGACAGTGAGGCCGAGCATGCCGCCGACGCTGCGGATCCGGAACTTGCGTGCGCGCGGCGCCGGGGTGGACGGGGTGTCCGTCGAGGGCCGGGACCCGGTCGTGGTCGTCATGAGTAGTGCACCTTCTTCTCGACGAATCGCATCTGCACCACCGTGACGACCATGAGCATCACGAACATGATCATTGCGCCGGCCGCGGCCGATCCGGCCTTGAACTGGCGGAAGCCTTCGTTGTAGATGAACCAGCTCAGTGTCGTTGTGGATTCGGCAGGTCCACCGCTGGTCATCATCGCGATGACGTCGAAGGATTGGAACGCGCCGATCACCTGCGTGACCATGAGAAACATGGTCGTGGGGGAGAGCAGTGGGAGCTTGATGTACCGGAATACCTGCCATCGGTTCGCGCCGTCGAGGCGCGCCGCTTCGAGCACGTCTTCGGGGAGGGATTGCAGTGCGGACAGATACACGATGGCGACGAACCCGACGCCTTTCCAGATCGACACGATGATGAGGGCGGGTAGCGCCCACTGACTGGTGGTGGTCCAGTGCGGCGAACCGAACCCGAGCACCGAGAAGAAGGCACGGGACAAGCCGTAGTTGGGGTCGAAGAGGAAAAGCCATATTGCTGCTACCGCGGCACCCGAGAGGATGTGGGGTGAGAACGCCAGTGCCGAGACCGCTGAGCGGCCACGCGTCTTGGTCGTGAACAGCAACGCGAGGGCCAGGCCGCCGAGGAGGCTTGCGCCGACCACCGCCACGACCCACACCGCGGTAATGCGCAGAACGCGCAGGAAGGAGGGGTCGGTGAACAGGTTGATGTAGTTGTCGAGGCCGATGAAAGTCGGGCTCGGTGCGATCATGTCCCATCGGGTCAGACTCAGATACGCATTGCCGATTACGGGCCAGTACGCGAACACCGCGATGAGCGCGAGGTTCGGGAGCGCGAACAGGGCGAAGAGCATGTATTCCCGTCGCCGCCGACGGTTCCGGTTGCGCTGTGGTGCGGGTGGTGCCGCAGGACCGTCCGGGATTTCCGCAACCGGCATCGCCGTGATGCGCTGGGCTGTCATGGACACATCCACCCTCCTTTCGAAATAACAATGCAGTGTTAGCAATCTGCGGGACGCGACTCATGGTGGCATCCGGTGCCGGGGTGGTCAAAGCGCCTCGATGGATAGCGGGAATCGCCGCACCGGATCTGGAGTACATCTAAAACGATTGCTAGGCAATACAAGTGGATCTGAGGAGTTGTTCTTCGGAGTTCTCGGTAAGCAGCGATTCGGAAAGAATCGGGCAAACCTTCCCGCTCTGTTCATGACCCGTTAATCACACTCGGGGTGATATAAAGAGCCAAACGCGAGTAGAGCATCGAGGGGAGATTCGGAGATGACGCAGCGGATCATCAGTACATCGAGACAGGCGCGCCTCGACGCGATCCTCGAATGCCTGCTGGCCGACGAGAACGAAACAGCGCAGTCGCTGTCCACACGATTCGGCTTGTCGCTCATGACCGTTCACCGAGATCTGGACGAGCTACAACGTCGCGGGGTCATCCGGAAATTCCGAGGCGGAGTGAGTGTCGCACGCACGAGCACCTACGAAATCAGTGCACCACTGCGCCGTCTCGTGGCGGTACCACAGAAGAAGGCGATCGCTGCTGCTGCCGCCGCCAGTATGGTGGCGCCGGGACAGTCGATACTGCTCGACGACTCGACGACTGTCGCAACCATGCTCGATCACCTGCTCGACATCGAAGAACTACACATCGTGACCAACTATCTGCCGACCCTCACGCGCATTGCGCACGACGGCGGCGCGACGGTCACCGCGATCGGCGGAACGTTCGACATAGGGCACGAGTCCTTCCTCGGGGTCGGTGCGGTGGCCGCGATCCGCAACCTGAGGGTGGACACCGCATTCTTCTCCACAACCAGCGCAGACCTCGACGGCACCTACCACCAGGAAGAATCGATCGTGCCGGTCAAGGCCGAGATGATGCGCTCGGCACGTCGACGAGTACTGCTCGTCGACTCGAGCAAACTCGGCGGGACGTCGCTCCACCGGGTGTCGGGATGGAAGGTCGTCGACGACCTCGTCACCGACATCGGAGCCCCCGCAGATCTGCTCGACGCGCTGCGCGCCCAGGGAGTGCGAGTGACCACGATCGACCCCGCGACGCCGTTTCCGGAAGCCCGACGAGAACCCGGCACCGATGCTGTAGGCACAGACGAAGCAGGCACACACGACGAGGAGAAGCAGTGACCCAGGTAGATACCGGCGTGGATGCCGTGTTGTGGGATATGGACGGCACTCTGGTCGACACGGAGCCGTACTGGTTCCGGGCCGAAACTATTCTCCTTGCCGCGCACGGCATTCCGTGGACAGAGGAGCAGGCAGCCGAACTCGTCGGCAATGCGCTACCGACATCTGCGGCTGTCCTGCGCGCCGCCGGCGTGGATCTCGGCATCCGTGAGATCATCGACACACTCATCGATTCCGTGATCGCGCAGGTTCGGCAAGCAGTGCCGTGGCGACCCGGCGCGCGCGAGCTTCTCGCGCAGATCCGCGCTGCGGGTATTCCATGCGTGATGGTGACGATGAGTGAGCGGACGCTGGCATCGGAAATCGCCCGACTGCTCCCGGACGGGACCTTCGAGTTCCTGGTGACCGGCGACATGGTGACCCGGGGGAAACCCGACCCCGAACCGTACCGGCTCGCCGTCGAGACCTTGCGATCCACCCGCGGTGAACTCTCCCTCGACCGGATCGTGGCTATCGAGGATTCACTACCCGGTATGGCCTCGGCCACAGCCGCCGGCGTTGTCACACTGGGTGTTCCCAATATCGTGGAGTTGCCCGACGGTCCCGGCCATACGCTGTGGCCCACTCTCGAAGGTCGCGGCCTCGTACATCTGAGAGAGCTCGTGAACACGCGGTGACACCGTGGGGCCGGTCTCCGACCGGCCCCACGTGCGTTCGTCAGGCGCTCAGACGAAGCCCGCTGTCGCAGTCGAACAGGTGCAGCGCCGACGGCTCGGGCCGTATTTGCACTACCGCATCGACCGGGGGAGGTGTGCGGTCGCCGGTGCGGACCGTGATCGGAAGACGTGTACCGCCTGCCATGACATGGCCGTACAGGTACGCGTCGGCTCCCAGTTCCTCGACCATGTCGATCGTCATGTCGACCCCGGTGCCGTCGGTGCTCACGTGCATCGACTCCGGACGCACACCGACCGTGACCTTCACGCCTCGGGTCGCACCCAGCGTTCTCCGTTCGACCGGAACGGCGAGACCTGCGAAGTCGATACCGCCGTCGACGATCGGCACATCGATCAGGCTCATCGCCGGCGACCCGATAAAACTGGCGACGAAACGGTTCGCTGGTCGCGCATACAGATTGCGGGGCGTGTCGACCTGCTGGAGGACGCCACCGTCGAGAACCGCGACCCGGTCACCCATCGTCATCGCCTCTATCTGGTCGTGGGTGACGTACATCGTCGTCACCCCGAGCGTACGGGTGAGCCGGGCGACCTGATTACGCGTCTGCACACGCAGTTTCGCGTCGAGATTCGACAACGGCTCATCCATCAGGAACACCTGCGGGCTCCGCACGATGGCCCGGCCCATCGCGACCCGCTGACGCTGACCGCCCGAAAGGGCTTTCGGTTTGCGATCCAGGTACGGCTCCAGATCGAGCATGCGCGCCGCCTCCACGATGCGACGACTGCGTTCGTCCTTGGACACCCCGGCGATCTTCAGCGCGAAACCCATGTTCTCGGCCACCGACATGTGCGGATACAGGGCATAGTTCTGGAACACCATCGCGATGTCGCGGTCCTTCGACTCGACGTCGGTGACGTCGGTGTCGCCGATGAACAGCTGTCCGTTGTCGATTTCTTCGAGGCCGGCGAGCATGCGGAGCGTGGTGGTTTTTCCGCAACCCGACGGGCCGACGAGGACGAGGAACTCGCCGTCGGCGATCTCGAGGTCGAGCCCGTCGACCGCGGGTTTCTCGGCGCCGGGATAGTGACGGGTGATGTCGGAGAAGGTGACTGTAGCCATGGGGAGATTCCTTCCACGGGCAGGTACGTGCCCGACGATCCGTAGTGAAGGGACAACGGTCCGATCACTGTCATCCCATCGGCTGTGAATGAACGCGCGATGGTGGCCGTCTGAATAGGAGGTGGCGGCGACGCGAGGACTGTCAGCGGCTCGCAGGTACCGAACCTCGTCACGGGCCAGCATCGTCAGTTCTGAATGTTCACTTCCCTGGACGGGAACACATTCGAAGACGTCAGCACCACACCGATATTCACCACGTGGCCGTCACAGACGATCGACGCTGCCGGCACGGTGTGGGTCGTCGCCGACGGCGTCAGGTCTATTCCCACCGTCAATATGGGTGGCCACCGCTGTTGGATGTAGCGGCCCTCTGTCGACGGCAGGTGAAAATTAATGGTGGTGTACGCGGTCGTCCGACACCTACGTGAAAACCGGCGGCGAACCCCTCGTGCCAGATCAGTGCGGAGTTCGAGTGCAGCGGTGGTGGCACCGCGTCCAGAATCGTCGTCGACAAGTCCGCACGACTCTTCTCGGCGGCGCCGTCACCGTGCGGCACCGTTCGCTGGTTGACGATTGTGGCGTGAGCCAGCGGCAGGAAGCTACCTTTCGATCCTCGACACGCGGCTGTGACCGCTCGGGCGAAGACTCAAGGGTCCTGTCGTCAGTCGGGTCATGAACAGCTGATCGGGTGTCGGACCACCTCGCGTACGCCGGTGGCGGTGGTGACAGAGTTTCTGCTGCCGCTGACGATCGAACCGCCGACCGAGGCGTGGACTCGTGCGATGCACGCCGACCGGCACGGTTGCTGGATCACCTCCTTACACGAGGTGTTCCGGTGCACGCGCACCGCCTCGACCGAGGTCACCGTCGAACGGGTCACCACCGAGGGTGGCCGCAGCGTCGTCGACGAGGGGCGGTTGTTCCTGCGTACCTTCCCGAAAGCGATTGTGCGGACCGATCGCCGGTACGGTGTGGTGCGCATCGAGCCCGCGGCACACCCGGTGCGCATGCTCGACGATGCGGGGCAGTTGGTGCCGGTCGAGGATGCGGCACTGGCCGCCCGGATCCTGGCGCGACGGGAGCTGCCCCACGTCGCCCGCAGCGTCGACGACACCCGGTGGATCGCAGCCGAAGAGCTGATCGCAGAGGATCCGGACGGGAGCCGCGAGCGCATCGATCTCGAGATCCGAGCCTGCGGCACCGTGCAGTGGCTCCGGTCCGACCCGATGACCAACCCGAACAACGCCGACATCATCACCGTGATCTCGTTGCCGATACCGGACGAACCGTAGACCGGCGGTACCGCGCCGGGGCAGGGGTCTGCGGCGGGGTGCCGCTGGTGTGAGGAGGGGCCCTATCGTGCAGGGATGAGGCGGTCGTGGCGCGCAGGGTTGAGTCAGTGGTTGGACCTGCTGCTGCCGGATGCGGTCAGGGCTCGGCTCCCTGGTCTCGTGCAGCGCGTTTTTCGGATCGGTCCGCGTTACGGCATCGCGCGGGATGGCGGTGTACGGCTCCGGTATCGACGGCGAGATCGATGCAGCTTCGGCGTTGCTCGAGCCGGACGAGTTGCTGCGGTGGCTCGCCGCGCGTGGTGAGCCCAGCGCTGCCACGGTGGATGCGCTGGTCGCAGTGCAGCGACGGCGTGAGGAAGCGTTGGCCGATGAGGAACTCGGCCACATGCTCGGTGGCGAGATGGCGTTGTTGTTGGGGCAGGTC
>Ga0180218_1001397_pt1 | contig 14738 bp, 13 predicted proteins | sample eDN3rd37CKraftBY_FD_151334 | JGI IMG/M metagenome (GOLD analysis project Ga0180218, IMG submission 151334) | Enriched backyard soil microbial communities from Emeryville, California, USA - eDNA 3rd pass 37_C Kraft BY (version 2) (version 2) | ecosystem: Environmental > Terrestrial > Soil >...
ACGAAGCAGGCCATCCGACTCTTTTAAGGAAAAGGCCGGCGCGAGAAAAGCGCGTCAGATTCGGGCGTCCACGCCGAGCGCCTTCAGGCTCTTGCCGAGCCCGTCGCTATCGTAGGGCTTTTTCAAAAGCGTCAGGTTGTCGATCTGCTTCAGCTTGCCATCGAGCGCACCATCGCCCTCGCCGGTCGCGATAACGATCGGCAGGTCGGGGCGCAGCGTTTTCAGTTCAAGCGCAAGATCGTCGCCTTTTTTATCCGGCAGGCCGATATCGATGACCGCGGCGGCAAAATCGGTGATGTTCTTTTTGGCAGCCGCAAGGGCGGCCGCCGCATTGGACGCCTCCTCCACCTCGAAGCCCAGATCGCGCAGGTTTTCGACGGTGAGCATAGCGATCATCGCCTCGTCTTCGACCAGCAGGATTTTGTTTTTGCGCGCCATCTCGAACACCTTCTGAACCTTCTCGGAGAATTCCTCGAACGTGAACGGCTTCGTGAGCAGTTGAACGCCCGCGTCAAGACGCCCCTCGTGAATGATGCCGTCGAGGCCGTATCCCGTCGTGAACAGCACCTTGAGATAAGGACGGCGGCGAACAGCTTCTTCGGCAAGCTCCCGGCCGTTGTAATCGCCGGGCAAACCGACATCGGAAAACAGAAAGCGGATCTCGGGATGCGCTTCGAGCTGGCGCAAGGCCGCCGCGCCGTCACCTGCCTCGACCACGCAATAACCGAGTTCGTGCAGCATGCTGACCGCATAACGCCGCACGTCCTCGTCATCTTCCACGACCAGCACGGTATCCTGCTTCGGCGGCTCCGGCACGAGTTCACGCAGTTTTGGTACCAGCGCCGATTTCTCGACCGACGAGCGCGGCAGATATAGCTTTACCGTTGTGCCCTCACCGGGCTTGCTGTCGAGCGTGACGTGACCGCCCGACTGTTTGATGAAGCCGTAAAGCTGGCTGAGGCCCAAACCCGTTCCCTGGCCGACAGGCTTTGTCGTGAAGAACGGTTCGAAAACACGCGCGAGCGTGTCCTTGTCCATGCCCACGCCGGTGTCGCTCACCCGCACCAGCACATAATCGCCGGACTTCACATCGGAATGATGCGCCGTGAACGTGTCATCGAGCGACGTCTTGGCCGTTTCCACCGTGAACTCTCCGCCCTCGATCATCGCGTCGCGTGAATTGGCGGCAAGGTTCAGCAGCACGCTCTCAAACTGGTTGGGGTCAACCTCTGTCGTCCACAAGTCTTCGGCAAAGATCGTCTGCATCGTGACGCGCTCGCCCACGGTGCGCGCGAGCAATTCCGACATGCCGGAAAGCAATTCGTTGAGATCGACCGGCTGCGGCTCGAGCGGCTGGCCGCGTGCAAAGGCGAGCAGACGCTGTGTCAATGCGGCGGCGCGCTTGCCGCCCTGCATCGCGAAGGTCGCATACTCACGGAGCACCGGATCGCCGCCCTTGCCCAGCCTGCGCTGGAGCGCCTCGATATTGCCGATCACCACGGTCAGGAGATTGTTGAAGTCATGCGCGACGCCGCCCGTGAGCTGCCCGAGCGCCTCCATCTTGTGAGCATGCCGGAGCTGCTCCTCGGCGCGGGCACGTTCGCTGATTTCGGCGCGCAAGCGAAGATTGGCGTCGGCAAGCTCGGCGGTGCGATCGGAGACGAGTTTTTCCTGTCTTTCGTTCATGCGTTCGAGAGCGTTACGCGCCTCGACAATGTCCGAAATATCGGTGCTCGAGCCGAACCAGCGCTCGATACTGCCTTCGCTGTCCCGCACCGGAACGGCGCGCGCGAGGAACCAATGATATTCACCGTCTGCCCCGCGCAAACGAAGCTCATTCTCATAACGGCCGCCGCTTTTGAGCGCCCGCCGCCAGGCCTCGCGTGTGCGCTCGAGATCGTCGGGATGAATGAGCTCCTGCCAGGCACCGCCATATTCATTCGGCGGCCCGCCGGCAAACTCGAGGCAGCGCTGATTGTAATAATCGTAGCGCCCGGTCGGCCGTATCGACCACACGAGCTGCGGCATCGTATCGGCCACCGCGCGAAAGCGCCGCTCACTCTCCTCCAGTTCGCGTTCGCTGGCGCGCCGGCGGATCACCGCGTTTCGAAAAGCCGTGGCGCCCGCCAGCAGCAGAACGCTGGTGAGCAGAAAGACCGCAAGATTTGCGAGCGCCGCGGGCCGCAGAAGATTCGGATCATTGAAAACCGCCAGAAGCGCTTTCAACGATGGCAGGTCTTCCACCCTCGGCAGTCGCGAAATATCGACTACAAAGCTGCGCGTGACGAACAGCAGCCACGAAGTCACCGAAGACAGTACGATCGTAAAAATTCCGGGGCCTGCGCCGCCCGCAACGGCTGCGATCAGCACCGCCAGAAAATAAAACGCGAACGGCACCGTTGTGGGCAGAATGCGATCCAGCAACAAGTGAATTGCGGTCGCCAGCACGAAGGCAAGAAGCGCGATGCCGTAACGCGTCACGAAAGAGCGCGAGCGTCCGATCCACAGCAGTAGTGCGTTATCGTTCTTCACGCTTGCTCTCAATACCTGCGAACTCACAATCGATTCCAATGGTAGTTTAGCCAGCCGCTATGCGCCACCTTGCTTCTCTTGCGAGAAAAACCGGTTGCTCCAACAATTGCCATTATTTTGATTTCGAGGAGGTTTGCGGAAGGCTTTCGACCGGCTTGCCGCTGAAGCGCTGAAAACCGGGCGCGCTCTCGATCTCCTGCCGCGATAGCCGGACGCTTGCCCGGTCGCCATTGCTGTCGCGCAGAATGGTCATCGTCTGCAATGAGACAGCGATATCCTTGGCACCGATGCCGAGGAAGCCGCCGACGTCGATCATGACGGCCTGGATCGCACCGCTCTGATCGACGATAAGATCATCGATGCTGCCGATTTTTTCGCCGCCGGCACCGATCACCGGAAGTCCGATAAGTTGCGTGGCGAGCCACTGATTGCTCGCCTGCACACTCAGGAATGTGCCCGTGATCGGCTCGGCACGCGACGGCATTTTCGTCTGCGCCATCGACAACGGAGCGGCAGCGAGCGCCGATAGCACGCAGCAAAGTTTCGAGTTCACCCGCATTCCCCCTCTCCCCGCTATCTACCGCTAACGGAGAGAAGCGAGCTTCGTTGAATCACGCAACTCCGTTACGCAACGGCTCGGCGCAATTGCAACGGACGGGTTGATGTCGGGGCTCAAGCCCGACTCACAACCCTTCAACGGCGTTCGTTCCTCCGACGGCTGACGCGCGGGCAATATTTCCTCGGTCATCGTGCGTCGCGCCGGATCGAAATATTCCGGTTCGCGAATGGCCCTATGACTGCCTGCGACCGGCTGCGCATTGAAAATGAGCGAGGAAAGATCCCGCTCGACCATCACGCGGTTCGATTTTGCGGCGCGGTTGATTTCCGGTGCGGCAATGGAAGTCGCCACGGTAAAAATGCCGGCCGCAGCCGCGGCAAGCACGACGACAAGGCTCGCGGACAGCGCCGGATTGCGAAGCTGATTGCCAAACCAATCGAGGGACATGGTGTCCTCCGCGAAAACGATTGAGACACCGGAATAACCCTCCAAACGAAATCGGGTTCCTCAGGTGTCCGGAGCCGGTTCCGGGGTCAGCGAATAAAGGTGATCGCGCGGAATCGTGATCTGGCAGCGCAATCCATCCTTTTCGAAGCGGAGATCGACCTCCGTTTCGAGCGCGCGCGACAGGTTTTGCTGGATCAGCATGCTGCCGAAACCGCGCTTTTTCGGCACGTTCACGGTCGGGCCGCCTTCTTCAGTCCAGACGAATTCGATGCCGTTCGGCTCGTTCGCGATCTGCTTCCAATATGCGGTGACCTTTCCGGAGGCCACCGAAAGCGCGCCATATTTCGAGGCATTCGACGCGAGTTCGTGCAGCGCGAGGCCGAGATTCTGTGCCGTCTCCGGCTTCAGCAAAACAGCCGGCCCGCCGATACTGACCTGGGTGAATTCGGCGTCCACATAGGGGCCCAGTTGCATCCGCAACAGGTCCTTCATGCTGGCGCCGTGCCAATCTTCCTGCACCAGGAGGTCGTGGGAACGAGCGAGCGCCTGCACCCGCGCATTAAACTGGTTCAGAAAATCCTCGATACCGCCGGCGTGGCGCGCAGTCTGGCGAGCCATCGCCTGAATGATGGCGAGCAGATTTTTCGAGCGATGTGAAATCTCGCGCATCAGAAGACGAAGATGCTCCTGGCCTTCCTTGCGCGCTGTGATGTCAACAACAGCACTGGTGAGTCCCGCGACGCGTCCGCCACTGCGCACCGGCTCGACGTGAAAATCGTACCAGCGCGAAATCTGGCCGTCGAAGATCTGCAATTCGCGATCGAGCGGTTGCCCTGAATTCAGAACCGCGCGTTTCATTTCGACAACCGCGGCGCGGTTGTCTGCCGGGATCAGATCGTCGTCGGTGCGGTCGATGATCTCATCGATGTGGTAGCCGAGAAAATCGTTGCTGATCGACGTGTATCGAAGATCCTGGTCCTGCGTGAACACGGTAACATCCGAGCCGCGCAGCGCCGTTTCGTAGCGTTGCAGAAGCGTGGCGATCTCGGCCGTCAACCGAAGATGTTCGGTTTCGAGCGAACGGATTTGCGAAGTCTGAGTCCGGCTGCGCCGATGCCAGGCGAACCACGCCACAGCCATCGCTAACAAAAAAATGATCAGCGCGATGGCGATATCGACAGCTCGCTGGCCACCGAGTGAATTCAGTCGATCGAGAGCGCTATTCCAGAGCGCATGCAGGTTCATTTTTAGATGCTCGATCTTTCAAGATTAGGAAACGCGACAATTCTTCAATGCAATTCGGATCAACTGGTTCAATCACAACGAATAGGCGGGGAACATGTGCAGCGATGGCGGGTTAACCTCTCAGTCGGCCATCCCCTTCTCCCCCCGCACGGCCGGCTAACCCGGGTGTGATCGGCCAGCCGATCACACCCGTTCTTTTTCATCGTCTAGCTCGCACGGCGTTCGCGGCGCTTCGCGGAACGCTCGAAAAAGAGTGCCTGACTGATAACGGCCGAGAGCGTCGCCGGCTGGAATGGTTTGGGAATCAAAAATGCCGGTTCCGGACGTTCGCCGGTCAGGAAACGCTCCGGATAAGCGGTGATGAAAATCACCGGCACTTCGAAGCTCTCCAGCAATTCGTTCACGGCATCGAGACCCGAACTGCCGTCGGCCAGTTGAATATCGGCGAGGATCAGTCCCGGCGGTTTGGCGCGTGCAAGCTGCACCGCTTCGCGGTGCGTACGGGCGATGCCCGTTACCTTATGGCCGAGATTTTCGACGATGCCCTCGATATCGACAGCGATCAGAGGAACATCTTCGATAATCAGCACATCGGTCGCGATCTCGGCCGCGAGCTCGCGGCCTGCTTCGTCGAGATACTGCCGGAGCTTGGCGACCTCGATGTCGAGGATGTCGGCAGCATCCTTTTCGGAAAAACCCTCAAGCCCAAGCAGCAGGAACGCTTGGCGTGTGAGCGGCGTTAGGTGAGTCAAACGCTGTTCGACGCTCAAACCCTTCGGATCGGAGGAGGAAAGGTTGCCGCCGGCGAGCGAATTCCAGACCCGCGTGAATGCGCGGTAAAGCGCCACCCGGGGCTCGTATTTTCCTGGAAAGCTTTGGGGCTCCTCAATAAGGGCCTCCAACACCGCGGCTACGTAGGTATCGCCCGATTTTTGGCTTCCGGTCAGTGCGCGCGCATAACGCCGCAAAAACGGCAAATGCTGCGCAACGAGCTGAGAAATAGACACTGATTTTCCCCTTCCGCTGTTCGAGTATGATGGCTTAACCCGCGGTTCAAAAAAAAGTTCCCTAACGGCGGAACTCTATATCCACGTGGGCGTTACCTGCAGAATGATTATAGGGGCAAAAGCGGCCTGTTCGGGGCTGCCGGGGTTCAGAAATGACGACAAGCGACGACAAGCCGGGAAAACCCATGCAACGGACCAGAGACGGAGAGCCGGCTACCGGCGGTGGATTGACCCGTGAAGCGACCATCAAGATCGGTCAGCAGCTGCGGGCAATGTACGACGAGGTGGTGAAGGAAGGCGTTCCCGATCGCTTCACCGATCTTTTGAAACGGCTCGATAACCAGGACCGCGGCGGCGAAGGATCTCGTTCATGAGTCTCGACAACGCAACTCGTGACAGCATTCTGGCGGCGATCCCCAATCTCCGCGCCTTCGCCATTTCCCTGAGCGGCAATGTCGATCGCGCCGACGATCTCGTCCAGGAAACGATTCTGCGTGCGTTAAAGAATATCGATTCATTCGAGCCGGGCACCAACATGCCGGCCTGGCTGTTCACTATTCTGCGCAACCTCTTCCGCTCGGAATATCGCAAGCGCAAGCGCGAGGTGGAAGACGCGACCGGCATGTACGCCGACAGTCTCAAGTCACAGCCCGAGCAAAGCACCAAGCTCGAGTTCGAGGAGCTGCGCGCGGCACTCGACAAGCTGCCGGATGATCAGCGCGAAGCCGTTATCCTGGTCGGTGCTTCGGGATTTTCCTATGAGGAAGCCGCCGCAATCTGCGGCTGCGCGGTCGGCACGATCAAGAGCCGTGTCAATCGTGCGCGCAATCGGCTTGCCGAACTGATGTCCATCGACGACCTCGATGATCTAGGCCCCGACCGCCAGACCCGCGCGGTTCTGAGCGTCGATCGCAGCTAAATCACAACTAATCTGCTTGCTTTCTTCGCCTTTACGGTTGGCGTATTCTCGCGTCTGTTTTTCGTCATCGATCATGGAGATCACGATGCGTTCGTTTGCCGCTTCAGTCGCTGTCGCCGCCGCACTGACGCTCACGCTTACCCCTCACGTACGCGCGCAGGGGCCCGATAGCGTGCAGGCCGGCGTGCTCGAATGCGATATTTCGGCCGGCATCGGTTTGATCGTGACCTCTCGAAAAGATCTGACCTGCCTCTTCAAGCCGGTGAACAACGCGCCGCAGGAAGTCTATACCGGCACGATCACCAAATTCGGCATCGACCTTGGGGCGACGGACGCGGGCCAGATGATCTGGTCGGTTTATGCGCCGACATCACGTCCGTTTGGCGCGCTGGCCGGAAACTATGCGGGTGCCACTGCCGAAGCCACCGTTGGCGCGGGTCTTGGCGCCAACGTGCTGGTTGGCGGTTCCAACCGCACGATCGCGCTCCAGCCGCTTTCCGTGCAAGGCCAGCTTGGGTTGAATGTCGCTGCGGGTGTTGCGGAACTTCGGCTCCGCACCGTTCAGTAGCGGAACCGTCTTCTTCAGCTTGGCGTTAACCAACGCCAAGCAACTGAAGGAGCGGATATGCAGACCATCTTCGGATTTATTCTCGGTGTCGCCCTGACGATCGGCGCCGCCTATGTGCATGACGCCAGCATCACGGCACCATCGGCAACCGCATCGGCACCTACATCGGCACCTGCATCGGCACCTGCGGCCGAACGCCAGATGGTCAACTGGGATGTGGTTGAGACCAACTGGCGCGATTTCAAAGCCAGCGTGTCACAAGGCTGGCGGAAGCTGCAATCGATCGGCTGATGCTGCTTATAAAAAAGCCCCGGCCCGAAAGCCGGGGCTTTTTCATCGGCCGATCAACTCGCGGCTTTGCGGTTGACGCTCTTGCGCTCGGCCACCGTCGTGAGCTTCTTGTCGGCCGCGCCCTCTTCCTTCAGCGTCGCCGATAGCGGAGCAACGATCGTGTCGTGACCCAGCGCATGCGCCCAGGCAATGAGCGTGCCGTATTTCGTGATTTCGTAATGCTCGACCGCCTGCGCCGAGGCAATGATAGCGGCATCGAGCACTTCCTTGTCTTCGATCTCGCTCGAAACCTCATCGGCTTCCTTCAGGATGCCGTCGATCGCCGGGCAATCCACGGCTTTGGGTTCCTTGCCGAGTTTCTTGAAAACCTGCTCAAGCCGCTCGACGTGATTTTTGGTTTCCTCGAGATGGTCCTTGAGCCCGGCCGTGAGATCGCGATTGGTCGCCTTATCGATCATGCCCGGAAGTTTTTTCACGATTTGCTTTTCAGCGTAATAAATGTCCTGCAATTGATGCAAAAACAGCTCGTCGAAAGATTTGATGTCCTTGGTGAGGATGCCCATGGCGGAACCTTTCCCTATGTGCGGTGAATGACGGAAAGCGCCGCGTTGAAGCGGCGTCCGGGGTCAACGGCACATGCGATGATCGGTTCCGCTCGGAGCGGAATTTCAGAATTCAGGCGACGGCGGTAACGATCGCTTCGGGCGCCTCGTTCGCAAGCGGCGTAAAATGCAGCTTGAACTCCGCGCCGCCGCCCGCACGGCGATTTACGGTGATCGAGCCGCCATGCGTCTCGACAATTTTTTTCACGATCGAAAGACCAAGACCTGCTCCGCCGGTGCGGCGATTGTCGCCGGAAACGAAACGCTCGAAGATCGCCTCCCGCTTTTCGGGATCGACGCCCTCCCCGCGGTCGAGCACGCTGACGGTTCCGTCCGCCCCGACGAAAATTTCGACCCTGGTTCCCGAAGGCGTGTGACGGAGCGCGTTTTCGGCGAGGTTCCGGATGGCGCGCCGCAGCGATTCGGCATTGCCATTGACCCAAACCGGCTGCCGGGTGCCGTTCAGATTGATCTCTTTCTTCTGCGCCAGCGCCAACGGCGCGATCAGCTCGGCGACATCGGTCGCGACCTCATGAAGATCGGCGCGCTCGTCCGGATCGACGACCAGCGTCTCCATCTCGGCGGAATCGAGCAGCTGGCTCACGACGCGGCTCATGATTTCGACATCGCGGTGCAAGGCCGCGACGCTCTTCTGATCGGGAAATGTCTCAAGCCGCGTGCGCAGCACCGCGAGCGGCGTGCGCAATTCATGCGCGACGTCGCCGGTAAATTCGCGCTGCTGATGAAAGCCGCTCTCGAGCCGGTCGAGCGCCTGATTGACTGCCGTAACCAGCGGAAAAATTTCTTTCGGAATGTCGTCGACCGGCAAGCGGACATTGATGCGAACCGGACTGATCTCGCGGGCTTTCGCCGATAGCCGCAACAAGGGCTGCATGGCGTGGCGGACGATGAGAATATCGGCGATCAGCAGGAACAGCATGATCGGGATCGTCGTCCAGCCGACCTCCTTCAGAAATTCGGCGATGAGGTCGTCGAGCAGCACGTCGCGATGCGCAAGGTTCTCGCCGAGCTGCACCCTCAGGTTTCTGTTGTTGATCGTCTTCTCGATACTCGCGCCTTCGATCTCGTGATCGCCGCGCCGCGTTTCGAGAAACTCCATGCTCCGGGACTTGTCGTAGCCCGAAAACACCGGCTCGGGATTCTTGCTCGACGAAAACAAGACTTTGCCATTCTCATCGAGGACGGCATAGGTGTAGCGGCCGTAGCTTTCGGAAAAGAGATCGCGCAGGCCTTCGGGCAGATTGAGAACCAGTTCCCCATCCGGGCGATATTCGAGATGGCGGGCGAGCCATTCGGTCTGCTCGAAAATCGCGCGGTTATGAATCGTCGTCACCGCCGCGTTCATGAAAATGTAGTGCACGACCAGCAGCACGCCGGCCGTCACGGCAATCGCCACGATATGCAGGAAGGTGATCCGCGATGTGATGGAGCGGAAGTGAAACACGCTATTCTTCCTCGGACATGACGTACCCGATGCCGCGCATGGTGTGAATCTTGACGCGCGCGCCGCCAGCCGCGAGCTGCTTGCGCAGGCGATGAACATAAACCTCGACCGCGTTCGAGCTGACATCGCCGAGGCCGAACATCTGGTCTTCGACCATGCGCTTTGGCACCACCGCGCCTTTCCGGCGCATCAACAGCTCGAGCACCGCCGTTTCGCGCGCCGACAGCACATGCGGATTGCCGTCGATGAAAGTCTGGCGGGACTCGGTATCGAAGGCAATGTTGGCAAGCCGCAACGAGCTGCCGAGCAACTGCCCCGGCCGCCGCAACAATGCTTCGATGCGCGCGATCAATTCGTCCAGCGCAAAGGGCTTCACGAGATAATCGTCGGCGCCGCCCCGCAACCCGCTCACCCGGTCATGCACGCCGCTTCTCGCTGTCAGCACCAAAACCGGCAGCGGATTTTTATTGGCGCGGAGTTCTTGCAGAAGGCCGAGACCGTCGCCGTCAGGCAACCCAAGATCGAGGATCAGGGCGGCATATTGCGTCGAAGCAAGCACGGAACGCGCATCATCGATCCGGCCCAGGACGTCGGCGGCAAAGCCCGCCGTCTGCAGGCCCTTGGCGAGAAGCTGCGCAAGCTCCTCATTATCCTCGACGATGAGCAGTCTCATGCGTTGCATTCCGCTTGGGCAATCCGGCAAGGGTTTTCCAATATTACCTCGATCCGGGCCGTTCGCCCGCGCCCACCCTACAGTGCCTCATGTAAGGCTCGTGTAAGGTTTTTGAAAAACCACATCGGCATTCCCTTTAATCCCCAGGCAAACGCGTAATTCTGCTGTAAGCGTGGCGGGTTATAGAGGCCCGCTAAAACAAAACACAAGAATCAGGAATGCACGCGCCGGCGCCGGCGCGCACCCTCAGGGGACTTCGGACAGGGGACTTGGGAAGGGGACTTGGGACAGGAATGAATATGCGGCAATGGCATGCGTCCGCGCGGAACTTGCCGTGGCGAAAGATCACGGCAGCGCTGGTAATTTTGGCCGGCGGCTACACCGGGGTTTCCGCTGTCTGGCAATACACGCATACCGCTTCGGCCAGCGTGCCGGAGCCGATGTTGCGCGACCCGAACCGCTTTTATCCGAGCGCGGCCCAGTGGAGTTCGTTCACCGTCGAGCCGGTCACGCCGCAATCGTTTCGCGACGAACTCGTGACCGAAGGCAAGATCGCGGTCGATGAAGATCGCTCGACGGCGATCTTCGCGCCCTACACGGGCCGCGTCGCAAAACTTGCCGCCGCGCCCGGCGAGCACGTCGAAAAAGGTCAGCCGCTGTTCGTACTGGAAGCGAGCGACACCGTGCAGGCGCAAAACGAATTCATCAACGCAGCCGCGGCCGTCGACAAGGCGCGCGCGCAAGTCAATCTTGCCGAGACGGTCGAGCGCCGCCAGCACAACCTTTATGACGCTCAAGCCGGCGCGCTGCGCGACTGGCAGCAGGCACAGGCCGACCTCACCAATGCCAGGAACGATCTGCGCGGCGCGCAGACAACGCTGGAGGCGATGCGCAACCGCTTGCGGCTGATCGGCCGCAGCGACGCCGAGATCGACAAATTCCAGAAAAGCGGCGCCATCACGCCGGAGACGACGGTGTTCTCCCCTCTTTCGGGCACCGTCGTGCAGCGCAAGGTCGGTCCCGGCCAGTATGTCTCGGCCGGTGCAACCGATCCTGTTTATGTGATCGGCGATCTCTCGACGGTCTGGCTCGTCGCCTATGTGCGCGAGACCGACGCGATGAAAATCAAGCGCGGTCAGGACATCAAGTTCACGGTGCTTGCCCAGCCGGGCAAAACCTTCCGCGCCAAAATCGACTACGTCGCGGCCGCGATCGACCCGGTGAGCCGCCGGCGCATGGTGCGCGCGGCTATCCCCAACACCGACAATCTGCTGGCGCCGGAAATGTTCGCGACCGTCACCATCGTCGTCGGCGAAGATAAAGGCGCGATGGCCGCCGTGCCGCGCGGCGCCGTAATTTACGAAGGGAATACAGCGCGGCTCTGGGTCGTGCACGACGACCAGTCGGTCGAGTTGCGTTCGGTCAAGACCGGGATGAGCGACGGCGACCTCGTTCAGGTCGTCGAAGGTCTCGGCCTCAACGAAAAGGTCATCACGCGCGGCAGCCTGTTCATCGATCGCCTCGCAGCCCGTTCGCAATCCTGATCCGAGCCAAGCTGCGTCATGAACGCCTTAATTGCGCAGGCATTGAAGCATCGCATTCTGATGCTGGTGATCCTGCTTGCCGCGATGGCCGGCGGGACATTCGCGTTTCGTGCGCTCAACATCGAAGCCTATCCCGATCCCGTTCCGCCGCTGGTCGATGTCATCACCCAGAGCCCCGGTCTCTCGGCCGAGGAAATGGAGCGCTACATCACCATCCCGATCGAGACGCAGATCGCGGGGCTGCCGAACACACGCGTGCTGCGGACGATCTCGCTTTACGGCCTCTCCGACGTGAAACTGCAGTTCACGTATGAGTACAGCTACGACGAAGCGCTGCAGCAGGTATTGAACCGGCTGGCGCAGATGCCGCCGCTCCCGAACGGCGCACAGCCGCAGATCAGCCCGGTCAGCCCGATCGGTGAAATCTTTCGCTATCGCCTGAAAGGCCCGCCGGGCTACAGCGTGCTCGACCTCAAGACATTGCAGGACTGGGTGCTGCAACGCCGCTTCCGCACGGTGCCGGGCGTGATCGACGTCGTCGGATGGGGCGGCAAGACCAAGACCTTCGAGCTGCAGGTCGACCTCGGCAAGCTCGTCGCCTACGGCCTGACGCTGCCCCAGCTCGTGCAGACGCTGACCAACAGCAACATCAATGTCGGCGGCAACACCATCAATCTCGGCTCGCAATCCGCGGTCGTGCGCGGCGTCGGCTTGATCCGCTCGATCGAGGATCTCGGCAGCACGATGCTGACGCAAGCCGGCGGCAACCCGGTGCTGGTGCGCGACGTCGCCAATGTCGTCGTCGGCAACCTCCCCCGCCTCGGCATCGCGGGCATGAATGAAGACGACGACATCGTGCAGGGTATCGTGCTGATGCGGCGCGGGCAGCAAAGCTCGCCGACCATCGAACGCGTGAGAGCCGAAGTCGAGCGGATCAACAGCTCCGGCGTGTTGCCGCCCGGCGTACAGATCGAGCGCATCTACGACCGGCAGGATCTCATCAACACCACCACCCACACCGTGTTGCACAACATGATCGTGGGCATTCTGTTGATCTTCTTCCTGCAATGGGCATTTCTTGGCGACCTTCGCTCGGCGGTCATTGTCGCCACCACAATCCCGTTCGCGCTCTATTTCGCCATCGGCATCATGGTGCTGCGCGGCGAGTCCGCGAACCTTCTTTCGGTCGGCGCGATCGACTTCGGCTTGATCGTCGATGCGACCGTCATCATGGTCGAGCGCATTTTCCGGCAGCTCGGCGAGAGCGCCAAGGCGCCCGCCAAGCTTTCGGACGAGGCCGGGCTGAAGGGCAAGCTGCTCGCGATCTATCAGGCGGGCTCCGCCGTACAACGCTCGATTTTGTTTGCCGCCGCGATCATCATCGCGGGCTTTCTGCCGCTGTTCACGCTGAGCGGCGTCGAGGGCCACATCTTCGGGCCGATGGCAAAGACTTATGCCTATGCGCTTGCCGGCGGCCTGCTCGCGACCTTCACCATCACGCCCGCGCTCTGCGCCTTTTTGCTGCCAGAGCACGTGCGCGAGACGGAAACCTGGTTCGTTCGCACGCTGCATCGCTACTATGTCCCCGTGCTGCACCGGGCCGTTGCGAAACGAAAGATCGTGGCCGGCGGTGCGATTGCGCTGCTCCTCGTCTCCGCGCTTCTCGGCCGTTCGCTCGGCCTCGAATTCATGCCGAAACTCGAGGAAGGCAATCTCTGGATTCGCGGCACGATGCCGGCGACGATCTCGCTCGAGGAAGGTAACGGCTACGCCAACCGCATCCGCAAGGTCATCGGCAGCTTCCCCGAAGTCGAGGCCGCCGTCTCCCAGCAGGGCCGGCCCGACGACGGCACCGACGCTGCGGGTTTTTTCAACGTCGAAGTCTTCGCGCCGCTCAAGCCCGTCAGCAAATGGCGCCCCGGCCTCGACAAGGAAGCGCTCACCACAGAGATTCAGGAAGCGCTCGAGAAGGAATTTCCAGGCATCGAATTCAACTTCTCGCAATACCTGCAGGACAATGTCGCGGAGCAGGTGTCGGGCGTTAAGGGCGAGAACTCGATCAAGGTATTCGGCAACGATCTGCACGTGCTGACCGACACAGCCGAGAAGATCAAGGCCGTGCTCGCGACCGTGCCCGGCGTCACCGATCTTGCGATCTTCACTTCGCTCGGCCAGCCGACGATCCAGATCGACATCGACCGCGCGCGGGCCGCGCGTTACGGGCTTTCACCCGGCGACATCAATTCGACCATCCGGGTCGCGATCGGCGGCGAAACGGCGGGCGATGCTTACGAAGACGGCAGCGACCGTCATTTCCCGATCATGGTGCGGCTGGCGCCGCAATTTCGCAAAAACGCCGAGGCCATCAACAACCTCGTGATCGGCACGCAGGGCCCGAGCGGTATCGTCCAGATTCCGCTGCGGGAGGTGGCGAGCATCAAGCTCATCTCCGGCGCGTCCTATATCTACCGCGAGCAGCAGCAGCGCTATCTGCCGATCAAGTTCAGCGTGCGCGATCGCGATCTCGGCAGCACCATCAAGGAAGCCGAACAAAAGATCGCCAAGGAAATCCGGCTGCCGCCGGGCACACGGCTCGAATGGGTCGGCGAATTTAAAAATCTGCAGGACGCCATCGCCCGGCTGCGGATCGTGGTGCCGATCAGCATCGCGCTGATCGGCCTTCTACTGTGGCTCAATTTCGGGTCCGTTCCCGATACGCTGTTGGCGCTCAGCGTCATCCCCATGGCCATCGTCGGCGGCGTTGCCGCTCTCTTCGTCACCCGCTTTCCGTTCAGCGTTTCGGCGGCCATCGGCTTCATCGCCCTGTTCGGAATTTCGGTGATGGACGGCATTATCATCATCAGCCAGTACAATCGCCTTCTGGAG
>Ga0180218_1001398_pt1 | contig 14737 bp, 8 predicted proteins | sample eDN3rd37CKraftBY_FD_151334 | JGI IMG/M metagenome (GOLD analysis project Ga0180218, IMG submission 151334) | Enriched backyard soil microbial communities from Emeryville, California, USA - eDNA 3rd pass 37_C Kraft BY (version 2) (version 2) | ecosystem: Environmental > Terrestrial > Soil >...
GCACATCGGGACCGGCGCCCGCGCGCTGCGCCGCATTAAACAGGCCACGCAGCATGAATCCGCGCACCACGTCGCGGCGATAGTCTTGGCGCGTGCGCGAACGCACGAGGCTGACGGGCATCTCCGCTGCCTGTTCGAGCCGGCTCGCGGCGAGGGGGCCAGACTTCAGGAACTGCTCCACATCGCGCAGGCGGTCCGGCACCGGTCCGATACCGCCGATACAGAGACGAACATCCTCGAAATTGCGACCGGACGCGTCGAGTTTCACCGACGCCGCGAGACACACCGTCGAGATCACGAGCGAGCGGCGGTGCCCGACTTTTTCGAAGCTGCCGCCATAACCGGGCAGCGCTGCGCACTCGATCGCGGTGAGGATTTCGTCGTCTTCCAGCACGGTCTTGCCGGGACCAGTGATGAATTCCGCGATCGGGAGCTTGCGGGTCACGACCTTGCCGTTCCGACGGCTCGCAAGTTCAAGCACAGCGTCATGAGTGAACAGCGGCGGCGTGCCGTCAGCCGCCGGCGATGCGTTGACCACATTGCCGCCGATGGTCGCGGACTCGCGGAGTTGGTCGTCCGCGAACCACACCGCGCAGCGCGGCATCGACGGCATGGCGCGGCCAAGCGCGGAATCGTCGAGGAAGCGCTGGATCGGCGTCGCGGCGCCAAGCCGCACGCGCGTATCGTTCACGCTGCGCGCGCGTAATTCGGGAATCCGCGACACATCGATCAGCGTCGGAATATGCACGTCGCCCGCGCGGCCCTCGCGCGCCCAGGGCAGGAGATCGGTGGCGCCGGCGATAAGGCGATAGCGCCCGCGATGCGCGTCGATCAGATCGAACGCTTCGTCGAGCGTCGTCGGTGTCTGATATGCGTCGCAGAAAAGCATCGTGTCTGGTCTTGCTCCATTCACCCTCTCCCCTTGAGGGAGAGGGTGGCGAGAACCGTCAGGTCCGTGCCGGGTGAGGGGTGAGGGAAAGACTGCGCCCCTCACCCGCCGCGCCGCCTTCGGCGTCTTGGCACCCTCTTCCTCAAGGGGAGAGGGAAGAACGTTTGCCGCTTGCGCGGCTTCTCTTATTCCGCCGCGATCTTCTGCGCGGCTCCGGGCTTCATCTTCACCACCACCTTGATCGCATCTTCCACGCGATCCTTGGCGTAGCGGATCGCGGTCGGCAGATCCTCCAGCGGGAAGGTGTGGGTGTGGATCTTGGTGGCGTCGAAGCGCTTCTGCTTCATGAAGGCTTCGGCGCGGTGCGTGGCGGTCTTGCCCTCGCCGCGGATGCCGTAAATGTAGATGTTGTTGCGGACGATATGCGCGATATCGACCGGCGCCTCGCCATGCGGGAAAGCCGCGAGGCAGACTTTGCCGCCGCGATTGACCATCTTCAGCGCTTCGTTGACGGCATTCGGCGCCGCGGAGCATTCGACCACATAATCGACGCCCTTGCCGCCATTGGCATCCTTCACCGCCTGCACGACATCATTCACCTTGCGGATGTTAATGACGTGATCGGCGCCGAGCTCCTTGCCGATCTGCAGACGATTGTCGCGCGTGCCGGTAAGAATCACAGGCTGCGCACCCATCGCTTTCGCGACCGCAACGCCAAGCAGGCCGATCGGACCGGGGCCGGTCACGACAACGCTCTCGCCCGCGACCAGGCCGCCGAGTTCGGTCAGGCCATACATCGCGGTGCCCGCGGTGACGACCAAGGTCGCCTCCTCGTCCGACATGTCGTCGGGGATCGCGACCAGCGTGTTGATGTGATTGACCTGGTACTGGCAGAAGCCGCCATCAGTCGTGAAGCCATTGGCGCGGTGACCCTTGTCGACGTCACCGTAGTTCAGGCCGTAATTGTGGCACGAGGTATACATGCCCTCGCGGCAGCGCTTGCACTGACCACAGCCCGCATGAATCTCGACCGTCACACGCTGGCCGATTTTGTATTCGTCGACGCCCGGTCCCAGCGCGACGACCGTGCCCATATATTCGTGGCCCGGCGTGAAGTTCTTGTTGTGCGGCATGCCGCCTTCGATCATCGCGGGCGGGCCGTGATAGATGATTTCGAGATCGGTGGCGCAGATCGCGACCGCATCGATGCGGACCAGCACCTCGGCCTTCTTCGGTGTCGGCACGGCCTTGTCGATCAGCTTGAGCTCGCCGGGATCACCCAGCACCCAAGCCTTCATCATGTCCGGGATCGGAAAGTCCTTGCTGGTTTTCACGCCCGCAGGTGCGTACATCGCCCACACTCCGTTGAGAAAGGTCGTATCGGTTACGCGTTGGCAACAGCCGGTTTCATCGCACCGGGCTCGCCAAGTTCGGCCGAAAGAGCATTCGCCGCCGCGATCACTTCCTGACGCATCAGGTCGAGATGCTGTTCCGTCGCGCGCATGGCCGGCGCCGACGCGGAGATTGCGCCGACGACCGCGCCGGAATGGTCGCGGATCGCCGAGCCGACGCAGATCACGCCCGGCTGGAATTCCTCGCGGTCCATCGCATGGCCGTTGCGGCGCACATGACGCAGCTCTTCGATCAGCGTCGCAAAATCGACGATGGTCTTGTCGGTAAAACGCTTCATGTCGGTCGGCGACACCATGCGGCGGATCTGTTCCTCCGGCAGCCACGCGATCATTGCCTTGCCGGTTGCCGTCGCATGCGGCGCATCGCTGCGGCCAACCATTCCGGTATCGACGCGAACGGCATGACGCGCCTCACGCTTCACCAGCGTGACGATGGTGTCGGCCTGCAGGACGGCGAGATGCACGGTCTCTCCGGTGACCTGATTGATGCGATCGATATACGCCTGCGCCTTGCGCGGCAGATCGACCTGCCGAAGACAGGCATGGCCGAGATAGAGCACGCGCGCGCCAAGAGCGTAGGAGCGCCGGCCGGGCACTTTCGCGACATAGCCCCAATTCACCAGCGTCGAGAGCAGGTGATGGCACGTGGAGACATTGAGTTGGGTGCGTCGCGACAGGTCGGTAAGCGATGCTTCACCGCCGGCTTCGGCGAGCGCTTCGAGAAGCGAGAGCGCCCGATCGACGGACTGGATGCTGCCTCGATGCGGCGACTTCGCGCTGCCGTTCGAAGTCTTGACGCTCCCGTTCGGTGCGACGGGAGCAAACGGAATCTGGCTGACGGCTGAAGCTGAATCAGACACGGCGTTCCCTCGAGCGGCTTGTTTTTTAGTTGCTCAAAGAAAACGGCGCGTCGGCAGCGGAGTCAAGGCATTTTCGAGATGGTAAATTCCATTTTCGTTATATGAAACAATGTCGCTAGCGGCCTACCTGCCAAAGCATCTCAGCGCCATAGATGGTACCTGCCTCCTCCATCATCGGCGCAACGGCGCGCACGAAGGCCTCGTGCTCTTCCGCCGTCAGTTCCTCGATCCGGCAGCCCTGCGCTTCGATCGCCCGGCGCGCGTCAAGTTCTTCCTCCACCGCGAGCGCGCGCTGGAAGGTCACCGCCTCCGCCGCGGCGCGCCGCATCGCATCTTGAAGCGGCGCGGGCCAGGCATCGAACTGCGCGCGGCAAATGAAGATGGGCCGCGAAATGTAGAAGTGGCCGGTGAGCGTATGGAAGGGATGATACTTGTGCGCGCCGTAGGTCACGGTATTGGTGAGCGGATTTTCCTGCGCATCGATGGTGCCTGCGACGATCATTTCCAGCGCTTCGGTGAGATCGAGACGCTGCGGCACCGCGCCGAGCAGCGCGAAAGTGCGCTTCTGAATTTCGCTCGGCAGCACCCGGATGGTCATGCCGGCGAGATCGGCAGGACTGCGCACCGGCCGCACGTGATTGGAGATATGACGGAAGCCGTTCTCAAACCACCCGACGATACGGTAACCGACCTTGTCCTCGATCGCCTGCGCGAGCCGGGCACCGAGCGCACCATCCATTGCGCCACGCGCCTGATCCCTGTTCGCAAACAGGAAGGGAAGATCGACGAAGCCCAGCTCGGGCACGCGATCGGTCAGATAGCTCGACGATTGATAGCCGAGCGAAAGCACGCCGGACTCGACCAGCCAGAGGATGTCCTCGGAGCGATAGCCGAAATCCATGATGTTCCAGACATACTTGATGTCGACCTGATCGCCGAATTCGCTAGTCAGCCGATCGCCGATGAATTTCAGCGCCTTGCTGAAGCCGGTCGTCGCCGGACCATAGCCGCCCATGCGGATCTGGATTGCGTTCGCTTTGCTCATGATGAAAAGGCCTGTTACGTTGCGAGCCCACCCCGCATCGATGATCGAACACCCGTATCTGCAATCATGGCAGCACCGCAATCCTTCAAAATGGCCGGCGTGATCGGCTGGCCTGTCGCACAGTCGCGTTCGCCGGTGCTGCACGGGCACTGGCTTTCACAGTATCGCATCAAGGGCGCGTATCTCCCCCTGCCGGTGCAGCCGGAGGCGTTGCCGGACGCGATCCGCGGCCTGCGTGCACTCGGTTTCTCGGGTTGCAACGTGACGATCCCGCACAAGCTCGGTGTGTTGAAACTGGTCGACCAGGTCGATCCGGTGGCGGCGCGGATCGGCGCGGTGAATACGGTCGTGGTTCAGGACGACGGCACGCTGTCCGGTTTCAACACCGACGCCTACGGCTTTCTCGCCAGCCTGCGGGATGTGCGGGACGATTTCAAAGCCGGCTCCGGTCCGATCGTCATTCTCGGTGCGGGTGGCGCGGCGCGCGCTGTGGCGGTTGCGCTGCTCGATGACGGCGCGAAGGAGATCCGTCTCGCCAATCGTACGACGGAACGGGCGGAGGAGCTTTCGCGCATCGATCCGTCACGCATCAAGGTGGTCGCATGGGACAAACGCAACGATGCGCTTGCCGGCGCGGCGCTGCTCGTCAACACCACGAGCCAGGGCATGGTCGGCTATCCGCCGCTCGATGTTTCGCTGGACGCGCTGCCGAAGACCGCAATGGTGTCGGACATCGTCTATAATCCGCTGGAAACACCGCTGCTGGCCGCGGCGCGCAAGCGTGGCAATACCGCAGTCGACGGCCTCGGCATGCTACTGCATCAGGCCGTACCGGCCTTCGAGGCATTTTACGGCGTCCACCCTGCCGTCTCGAACGAATTGCGCCGCGCGGTGGAAGCGACGCTGTAGGCCTGACACGCGAAGGCGGATCAAGCCTCGCAATCAGTGCGCGGGAACAGCCCTTCGCCCCTTCCACCACGCCCGCAGCTTCGCCATCTTCGCGATCCGCCATTCGGCGCCATTGGCGATCAGCATCAACGCCGCAGGAGTGACGATCAGCGTCAGCACCGTTGCGAAGCCGAGGCCGAACACAATCGCGGTCGAAAGCGAGATCCACCATTGCGTGGCCGGCGCACCGATCGTCACCTCGCGCAGGATGAAGTCGAGATTGACGCCGAACGCGATCGGCAACACGCCGAGAATCGCGGTGACGGCCGTCAACACGACTGGCCGTGCGCGTTCGCGGCAGGTTTCGAGGATCGCCTCATAGGCCGCCATGCCCTCGTGCCTCAGCCTGTCATAGGTGTCGATCAGCACGATGTTGTTGTTCACGATCACGCCCGCATTCGCGATGATGCCGATGCCGGTCATCACCACGCCGAAAGGCTGACCCATCACCATCAGGCCGATCAGTACGCCGATGGTCGAAAGGATAACCGCACTCAGCACCAGCAGCACCGACGTCAGCCTGTTGAATTGCGCGAGCAGGATCGCGAAGATCAGGAAGATCGCAGTGCCGAACGCTTTCATCAGGAAGGCGCCAGCCTTCTCGCGCTCTTCGTCTTCGCCCTTCAGCTTCCAGGTGACACCGGCGCCGAGATCGGTCTTCGCCAGTTCGGCTGCGATCGCCTGCTGCACGACGGCGCTCTGCACGCCCTCGGCCACGTTGGCCGACACCGTGATCACGCGATTGCCGGCGACGCGATTGATGTAGCCAACGCGCTGCGCCGGCATCCGATGCACGAAATTGCCGATCGGCACTTGCCCGGCCTGGGTCTGCACACGCAATTCGTCGATCTGGTCGAGGCTGCGGCGGTCATTCGGGAAGCGCACGAGAATGTCGACGGCCTTGTCGGACTCGGCCGGGCGATATTCGGTGACCTTCACGCCGTTGGTGACAAGCTGAACCGCAGTGCCGACCGTGTTCGGGCTGGCGGTGTACTTGGCCGCCTCCGCCTTATCGACATCGATCTTCCAGTCGATGCCCGGAAGCGGCAGGCCGTCGTCGAGATCGCGGATGTCGGGGTGTTGCGACAGGATGCCCGCGACCTTCTTCGCGACATCCGGCAGAACATCCGGATTGAGCGCACCGATCTGCACCTGCACCGGCTTGCCGGTCGGCGGACCGGCGCGCGGCGCAGTGACTTCGACCAGAATGCCGGGAATGTCCGCGGTCTTCGCGCGGATCGCATCCATGATCTTGCTGGCCGGATCGCGGCTCTGCCAGTCGCCGAACTCGAACTGGATCACGCCGATCGTGTCTTCCGTGATCTCGCTCATGCCACGCGGCTGCTCGCCGACGCGGGTATAGACCGTGCTCAGGCCGGAGAATTGCAGCACGCGCTTCTCGACTTCGGCGAGGATTCGATCCTTTTCGTCGAGCGAGATATTGCCGCGCGCATGCACGATCACCTGGCCGTAATCCGGCTCGACGCTGGGGAAGAACTCGACGCCCTTGCCGAATTTCCCATAGGCTATCGTGACTGCAACCAGCAGCATAAAGGCCAGCGACAGTGTCGCACCGGGATAGCGCAATGCAAGCTTGACCGTGCGCATATACGGCCCGCGGTCGTTGACGCGCTCATCATGCGGAACAGGCGCGGCCTTGCCGAGCAAGGCGCCGAGCGTCGGCGTGAAGAACAGCGCCACCACCAGCGACGCCGACAATGTCGCGATCAAGGTGATCGGCATGTATTTCATGAACTGCCCGACCACACCCGGCCAGAACAGGAGCGGCGAGAAAGCCGCCACGCGGGTCGCGGTCGCGGCGATCACCGGCCCCGACATCCGCTTGGCCGCGAGTGCATAGGCCTCCTTTGGCGGCATGCCTTCGGACATCCGCCGCTCGGCAAATTCGGAGACGATCAGCGCGTCGTCGACCAGCATACCGACCGCCAGAATGAGCGAGAACAGCACCACGATGTTGATCGTGAGCCCCGCGAGCTGCAGGCCCAGCACGCCCGCAAGGAAGGATGCCGGGATCGCGATGCCGATGAACAGCGAGGCGCGGAAGCCGAGTGCGAACAGAATGATCACCGCGACGAGCAGCGTTGCGGTCGCGACCGAGTTCTGAAGATCCGCCAGCATCTGACGGATCACCTTCGACTTGTCCTGGGTGTATCTGACCTCGACCGCGCTGGGCCATGTCGCCTTCATCTTCTCGACCGCGGCCTTCACGCCGTCGACCGTCTCGATCAGGTTTGCGCCGGTTCGCTTCGAGACCTCGATGGTCATCGCCGAGCGGCCATTGACGCGCGTGACGGACGTCCTGTCCTTGAAGGTCGGTTTCACCTGCGCGACATCGCCGACCGTAATGGCGGCGCCTGACGTCGCCGCGACCGGCACCTTCAGCACATCCTGCGGCTTTTCGATCAGGCCCGGCACCTTCACCGCGAAGCGCCCGGTGCTGCCTTCGAGAGCACCCGCCGCGATCAGGCTGTTGGACGCGTTCACCGTCCCGATAAGCTGGTCGAGCGAGACCCCGTAGCTCTTCAGCAGCATCGGCTCGACGATGATCTCGACCGCTTCGTCGCGCGAACCGCGCAGCTCGGCCGACAGCACGCCCGGCACCTGCTCGATGATATTCTTCGCGTTGCGCGCGATGCGCAGCATCGAGCGCTCCGGCATGTCGCCGGACAGCGCAACGACCAGCACGGGATAAAGCGAGAGGTTGACCTCGGTGACCACCGGCTCGTCGGCGTCGCGCGGCAGATCGCGCTTGGCCTGATCGACCTTGGCGCGCACGTCCGCCAGCGCCGCCTTTGAATCGAAGCCGGCCTCGAATTCAAGCAACACGTAGCCGCCGCCTTCATAGGCGGTGGAGCGCATCTCCTTCACGTTGCCGACGGATTTGAGCTGCGTCTCGACCGGACGCAGCAGCAGACGCTCTGCGTCTTCCGGCGAGATGCCGCGCTGGGTGATCTGTGTGTAGATGATCGGGATCTTGACGTCCGGCTCGGACTCCTTCGGGATCGTGCGATAGGACACAAAGCCCGCGAGCAGCAGGAAGATCAGCGTCGCGATCGTCAGCCGCGAATGGCTGATGGCGTAATCGATAAGCTTGAACATACGTCTTCTATCCAACCAGCTGCCACGGGCGCCGCGCTTTTTCCCTCTCCCCGCAAAAGAAGAGAGGTGAAAGTGTTATTGCGCCGAACCAATCGCCACTTCGGCGGGCACGGCGACAACCTTCTGACCTTCGCGCACGAAATCCTGACCCTGCACGATCACGCGCGCGCCATCCGGAATGCCGGAAACCCACATGTGATTCTGGTCGTCCTCGACCACACTGATCGGAACGAAATCGACCTTGGTCTCGCCATTGACGACGCGCACGCCGAGATCCCCCGACGACGAGAAGGTCAGCGCCGAACGCGGCACCCGCGCCGCGGGCACCGGCGCCATCGGGATCGCGACCTCGGCGGTGATGCCATCCGGGATAGCGCCGTCAGGATTCTTCATCTCGATATCGACGCGATAGGTGCGGGTGGTCTGGCTCGCAATCGGCGCAATGTAGCGGATGCGGCCGGACGCCTTTTGCCCGGTGACCAGCCGAACCTCGACCTCGTCGCCGATCTTCAGGCCGCGGAGACGCCGCTCCGACACCTCGACGACGGCGAGCATCGGATCGAGCGACACCATTTGTGCAACCGGCGCGCCCATCATTGCGAGGGCGGCGCCGCCGACCTCTGCGTTGTCGGTGATGATACCGTCCCACGGCGCGCGCAGAACGCCGCGATCGCGCTCGGCCGTGGCGGCCGCCAGCGCGGCCTCGGCCGACTTGAACTGCGACTCGAGATTTACGGCCTCGAGTTTCGGCATCATGCCGCCTTCTATCAGCTTGCGGCGCGCTTCGAGCTCGGCCTTGCGCTGATTGAACAGCGCGGTGGCCTGCGCGACCTGAGCCTCGCGTGCGTCGTCGGACAGCACCGCGATGATGTCGCCCTTCTTCACATGCATGCCGCGCTTCACCCGCATCTCGGAGAGCACGCCGCCGGTCCGCGCGGTGATGGTCACCTTCTTGTCGGCCTCGGTGCGACCGGACAGCGTCAGCTTGCGTGCGTGCGGCGCGACCTTGGTCTCCGCAACAGCGACGCGAAACAGCTTCGCCTCGCCTGTATCGGGCCGCACGGCCGCGCGGCTTTGCGCGGATTCATGCGGCACCAGATGCCCCGAAGCGACCCATGCAACCGCTCCGACCACAAGGCCAATGGCTACGATGCGGCTAGCTTTCATTGCTTTTCTCCCGCGCGCACAGCGCTCGTCCATTCCGGACTGTTCTGTCCCTTGCCGCGTTCAAGCAGCATGTATCTCATCACATCGAAGAACATCGGCAGTGCGGCCTCTGCATCGAAATTCGGATCGACTGCACGCCGCCACCACACGCCGTCGGCGATGATCATCAGCATCTCAACGACCGGGCCGATATCGGCGTCGCGCGATATGTCACCGCGCGCCTGCGCGCTTTGCAGCATGGTGATGAGCCGATCTTTCACGTCGGCGTCGAATTCGTTCATGATTTTCGAGATCGTCGGATTGCGACGGCTCTCGGACATGATCTCCGCACAAAGTCCGACCTCCTCGGCCGTGCGCCCGACGAAATGGTGGCGCGCCATGGCGGCAAGGGTCGCGAAGAAGTCGGTGGAGAATTGCGAGCTGGCGAGCTGCGACGCCACTTCGGCACGGTCGCGCTCGGCGATCCCGGCGATGATCGCTTCCTTGGACGGGAAGTAACGATAGACGTTGCCAGGGCTCATCCCGGCCTCGGCGCAGATCTGCTGCATCGAGGTCTGATGGAAGCCGGCCCGGACAAAGCAGCGCCGGGCAGCGTCAAGAATCTCCGACCGCCGGTCGGAATGCAATTGGGCGTTGGCCTGGCGCACGATATCCCCCCGCTCCAAACAGGAGCGTCACATTATTGCAATGCAGCATAAAGCGAATGAATGTTCGCTCCATATTCAGATGAAAGTTGGCAACTCAATGGCGGACCGCAATTTCGACCCGTGAAAGTTATTGATCGGCGTTCACGGCCAGACCGATGGGTACCGCTCGGCCAATGGCCCAGTCCGGTCGGCCGGCGGCCGAACAGTGCGCCGAACCGGCTTGCGGACACGCGCTCGTCATCACCCGGCCGCGGTCGTTCGTCTAGATTCGCGCGGGCGCGACAGCTCACTTGGGGATCGGAGACAAAATCTTATGAGTCGTACAACGCTAGGGGCGGCAATCCTGACACTTGCCGCAACCCTGCCGGCGGGCCTGTCGCCCGCGTCGGCCGCAGAGCTTCCGCTCAAGCAGGTCATCCTGTCGAATTCCGGCCTCGCCCAGTTCACGCATGCCGGCTCCGTCACCGGCAATTCCACGGTTGAACTCGCCGTCCGGCTCGATCAGGTCGATGACGTCCTGAAGAGCCTCACCATCTTCGACCGCGCCGGCGCTGTCGGCACCGTCAGCCTGCCAGGCAAGACACCGCTGCCCGAGTTGTTCCGCGACCTGCCCTTCGGGCCGGAGGCGTTGAATTCGTCGCCAGACCTTCTCAACGCGCTGACCGGCAGCGAAATCGAGATCTCGGGCCCGGTCACCGCCAAAGGCCGCGTATTCCGGGTTGTCCGCGAACAGGTGGCATTACCGAATAACGGCGGCACCACCTCGCGGCATCGGCTCACGCTGATGACGCCGGCCGGCCTGACACAGGCGATCCTTGAAGAAGTCACCGAACTGCGTTTCGTCGACCCGCAGACGCGCCAGCAGGTCGAACGGCTGCTCGCGGGCCTGATCGAAAATCGCGCCAAGGAGCGGCGCACCGTGTCGGTCGGCTTCCTTGGGGACGGCACGCGTGATGCCGCCATCAGTTATGTGGTCGGCGCACCGGTCTGGAAGACGGCCTACCGGCTTGTCCTGCCGAAAGACGGTGATAAAGCGCGCCTGCAGGGCTGGGCCGTGATCGAAAACCTGACCGGCGGCGACTGGAAGGATGTCGATCTGACCCTCGTGTCCGGCAATCCGGTCGCGTTGCGCCAGCCGCTCTACACTGCATTGTTCGCAAACCGGCCGGAAGTCCCGGTCTCGACAACGACTCCCGTCGTCCCCCGCCGCGACGATGTGCAGGAGAAGGCCGCACCGCCTTCGCCGCAGGCGCAGTTCCGTTCCGATCAGGTGGCCGGCGCGCTCGCAAGAGAGAAGCTGGCGCGGCAGATGGCCGTTGCACCGGCCAGCGTCGCGGCTCCCGCGCCGATCACCGCGGCGCCCGCTGCGGCAGCGGCCAATGCAGCGGCGGCTGAAGAAGCGTCAACGCAATTGCTGTATCGCTTCCCCGCGAAACTTTCGCTTGCGACAGGACACACGATGATGGTGCCGTTCGTCGACCGCGACATCTCGATCGCTCGCATCTGGCTTTATCAGCCGGATATCTCGCCAAGCCGGCCGATGGCCGCGGTTCGCGTCAAGAATGACGGCGACACTGCGCTACCGGCGGGCCTTGTCACCGCGTTCGACAGATCGGCCGACGGAAGCACCAGTTTCGTGGGCGACGCGTTGCTCCCGCTGACGCCGAAGGATGCAACCCGGCTCGCAACCTTCGCGCTCGACACCAAGACCGCGATCCGACGGCACGACAAGGGCATGGTACAGACCTCGCTCGGCAAGGCGCTGAACGGAACGCTGACTGTGCAAACGCGGTCAACGCGTACAATAGATTACGAGGTCACGACACCGCCGGACGAAGATCGCGAGATCGTTGTCGAGGAGGAGCGCGTCTCGGGATGGACGCCGGTCGCGGGCGCCAGGAACATCGAGGAGACGCCGACGCGCTATCGGCACACGATCTCTGCACAGAAGGGCAAGATCACGAAGGCGAGCTTCACGACCGAGCACCTCGACAGCGAGCGGATCGCGCTCGCCGACCTCGATGTCGATGATATTCTGGTCAGGATCAGCGGCCTCCAGAATGAAAGCCCGGTGCTGAAGGCTGTGGTCGCGAAGCTCACCACCCTGGTCGAAGAGATGAACCGTGCGAAGGTCCAGCGCGGGCAACTCGAAAACGAGCGCGAGCGCATCGTCCGCGATCAGGATCGCGTGCGCAGCAACCTGCAATCCGTCGGACAGAATTCCGATCTCGGCCGGCGCTATCTCGCCACGCTGAAATCGCAGGAAGACCGCCTGGTAGAAATCGGCAATGCCGATGCGAAGCTCGAGAAGGAGATCGACGCCAAGACGAAGGCTGCGCAGGATGCCGTGAGGCAGCTGACCTTGTAACCTTCGGTGAGTCCGGGACGCGGCGCAGCGGTTGTCCCGGACTGACTGTCAGGATTGAGCCCTTCCCCTGATCTCGTCCACCGCCGCGAGAATGCGGTCCGGTGTCGTCGGCGCGTCGATCTTCGGCGCGAGCCGGTAATCCGACAGCGACGAGATCGCATCGCGCACCGCGAGCCAGACCGACAGTGCGAGCATCAGCGGCGGCTCGCCAACCGCCTTTGAGCGGAAGATCGTTTCCTCGTTGTTCGGCGCGTTCTGAAGGATGCGCGCGTTGAAGACCGGCGGCACATCGCGGCTGCCGGGAATCTTGTAGGTCGAGGGCCCGTGCGTGCGCAGCTTGCCCTTGCCATCCCAGACCAGCTCTTCGGTCGTCAGCCAGCCCATGCCTTGCACGAACGCGCCTTCGATTTGGCCTAGATCGATCGCCGGATTGAGGGACTCGCCGCAATCCTGCAGAAGCTCGGCGCGCAGCACGCGCATTTCGCCGGTCAGCGTGTCGATCGCGACCTCGGCCGCGGCAACGCCATACGTAAAATAATAGAACGGCCGGCCGCTGCTGGTGGTGAAGTCCCAATGGATCTTCGGCGTGCGATAGAAGCCGGTCGCCGACAGCGAGACACGCTTCTCCCATGACAGCGCCGCGAGTTCCCTGAACGACATCGAGCGGTTGCCCGCATAGATCCGGTTCGACGAGAAGACGATCTCGCCCTTCGGCACATTGAACTGCTCGGCCGCGACGTCGGCCATGCGATCCTTGATCTGATCGGCGGCATTCTTCGCGGCCATGCCATTGAGATCGGAGCCGGACGATGCCGCGGTCGGCGACGTGTTCGGCACCTTTCCGGTCGTGGTCGCGGTGATCTTGATATTGTCGATGTCGATCTGGAACGTCTCGGCCACCACCTGCGCGACCTTGATGAACAGGCCCTGGCCCATCTCGGTGCCGCCGTGGTTCAGCGTCACGCTTCCGTCCATATAGACATGCACGAGCGCGCCGGCCTGGTTGAGCGCCGGCCGGTTGAACGAGATGCCGAACTTCACCGGCATCGTCGCCAGGCCCTTCTTCACGATCGGGCTGGTCCGGTTGAATGCGATCACGCTATCGCGCCAGCCCTTCAGGTCGACGTCGCGATCGAACTCGTCGATGACCTTTTCGATGATGTTGTCTTCGACCGTCATGCCGTAGGGCGTGACATTGTCGCGGCCATGTCTGTAGAAGTTGCGCTTGCGGACCTCTTCCAGCGGCTTGCCGAGATGCCGCGCGACCGCGTCGATGATGGTCTCGATCGCGAACATGCCCTGCGGCCCGCCATAGCCGCGAAACGCCGTGTTCGACACCGTGTTGGTCTTGCAGGGCAGGCCGCGGAAGCGCAGCGCCGGCAGCCAGTAGCAATTGTCGGAATGGCACAGCGCGCGCGTCAGCACCGCGGGCGTATGATCGGCGACGTGTCCGCCATTCGCGGCGAGGAGCAGATCGAGCCCCTTGATCGCGCCATCGTCGCCGAAGCCGACATCGTAGCGCACATAGAACGGATGCCGCTTGCCGGTCGCGCGCATGTCGTCGTCGCGCGGCAGCCGCAGCTTCACCGGTTTTCGCGTCTTCCAGGCGAGCAGCGCGGCGACGCCGGCGATGATGGTCGGCTGGCTTTCCTTGCCGCCGAAGCCGCCGCCCATGCGCCGCACCTCGACCGTCACCGCATTGAACGGGATGCCGAGCACGTGCGCGACACCGTGCTGTACCTCGGTCGGATGCTGCGTGGACGAGAACACATGGATATCGCGATTGCCTTCGCCAGGCGTTGCGATCGCGATCTGACCCTCGAGATAGAAATGGTCTTGCCCGCCGCATCGCACCTCGCCCTGCAGGCGATGCCGGGCGGATTTCAGTGCGGCGTCGATATCGCCGCGATCCATCTTCTGGACCGGGGCGACATACATCTCCTTCGCCAACGCTTCCTCGACCGACAGGACAGCCGGCAGCACTTCGTATTCGACCTTAACGAGCTTTGCGGCGGCACGTGCCTGATCAAGCGTCGCGGCGGCGATCCCGGCCACGATCTGCCCTTCGTGCTCGACAAGGCCGGCTGCAAGAAGCGGCTCATCGGTCCGGATCGGGGCGATGTCATTCTTGCCGGGGATGTCGGCTGCGGTGACGACGGATGCAACGCCATCCGCTGCGAGCGCAGCCGATACGTCGATCGACAGGATGCGCGCATGCGGATGCGGCGAGAGCACAAGCGCAGCCTCGAGCGTGCCGGACACCGCGGGGATATCGTCGAGA
>Ga0180218_1001401_pt1 | contig 14705 bp, 10 predicted proteins | sample eDN3rd37CKraftBY_FD_151334 | JGI IMG/M metagenome (GOLD analysis project Ga0180218, IMG submission 151334) | Enriched backyard soil microbial communities from Emeryville, California, USA - eDNA 3rd pass 37_C Kraft BY (version 2) (version 2) | ecosystem: Environmental > Terrestrial > Soil >...
TACCGCTGCAACCGCGTCTGCAGACGCTCGTCGTCGGGCACGGCACGCAGGTTGTGCAATTCGGCGGCGATCGCGGTGGACAACCGGGCCGTGAAGGCGCGTGGCTCGTCGGCGGCATCGGGTTTCTCGGCGACGACGACGTCGACGATGCCGTGGCGTAGCAGGTCGACGGCCCGGACACCCTGTGCGGCAGCGAGTTCGGGGGCATGCTCGGTGTCGCGGTAGACGATGGCGCTCGCACCTTCGGGCGGCAGTGGCGCGAGCCAGCCGTTGGACGCCGCGAGCACGCGGTCGGCGGGAACCATCGCCAGTGCCGGCCCGCCGCTGCCCTGACCCATGAGCACCGACACGGTCGGGGTGTCGAGCGTGACGAGTTCGGCCAGGCAGCGCGCGATCTCACCGGCCAGCCCGCCCTGCTCGGCCTCGGTCGACAGCGCGGGCCCGGCCGTGTCGATCACCAGCACGAGCGGTAGCCGCAGCCCGGCCGCCAGCGCCATGCCGCGCCGGGCCTCGCGCAGCGCGCCGGGCCCCACCAGGCCGCCGACGATGCGACGCTGGCCCAGCACCACGGCGGGCTGACCGCCGAACCGGGCGAGCGCGAGCAGCGTCGTCGCGGCCTCGCCCCGTTCGGTGCCCGACAGCAGCACCTGATCGGTCGCGCCGTGGCGCAGCAGGAAGCCGACGCCGGGGCGGTCGGGCCGACGCGACGCGATCACCGAGTCCCAGGCCGGCACGTCCGGCAAGTCCTCGGTCTCGATGACGGCAGGCGCAGGTCCCGGCGGGTCGGCCACCACGCGCAGGGTCCGGTCGAGCGTCTCGCGCAGCAGCGCCAGCGGCACCACACCGTCGATGACGCCGTGGGCGTGCAGGTTCTCGGCGGTCTGCACGCCAGACGGGAACGGTTCGCCGTAGAGGTGCTCGTACACGCGCGGGCCGAGGAAGCCGATCAGCGCGCCCGGTTCGGCCGCGGTGACGTGGCCCAGCGATCCCCACGACGCGAACACCCCGCCGGTCGTGGGATGACGCAGGTACACGAGGTAGGGGAGATGGGCCTGCTTGTGCAGCTCGACGGCCGCGGCGATCTTGACCATCTGCAGGAACGCGACCGTGCCCTCCTGCATGCGCGTGCCGCCCGAGCTCGGCGACGCCAGCAGTGGCAGGCGTTCGGCGGTCGCGCGCTGCACGGCCGCGGTGATGCGCTCGGCCGCGGCCACGCCGATCGATCCGGCGAGGAAGTCGAACTCACACGCCACCACCGCGACGCGCCTGCCGAACACCGTGCCCTCGCCGGTCAGCACTGATTCGTCCAGCCCGGTCTTGGCCGAGGCCTCGGCCAGTTCACGGCGGTACTCGTCGTCGGCGCCGACGTCCAGGGGCGCCGTGTCCCAGCTGCGGAACGAGCCCTCGTCCAGCACCGCATCCCGAAGCGCCAGAGCGCCGATCCGACTCACATCCGAAGGTTAGCCGACGCGTCGACGAGTTCCGGTTGCCGAAAGTGGGTTGGCTTGACCATAATTGGCACTCGTCGGATGAGAGTGCTAACGCGGCCGCGCAATTGAGTGAGTAGGAGGTTGACAGCGTGAGCGGCAACGATATCCTCGCCCCGGCCGATGTGGACGATCCGCTGCGGATCGTGCTCGTCGCGCCGCCCTACTTCGACATTCCCCCCAAGGGCTACGGCGGCACCGAGGCCGTCGTCGCGGATCTTGCCGATACGCTGACCGCCCGCGGCCACCACGTCACGGTGTTGGGTGCAGGAGCACCGGGGACTGCTGCGCGCTTCCAACCCCTGTGGGAGCGCACACTTCCCGATCGTCTGGGCCAGCCGTACCCGGAGATCATGCACGCGCTCAAGGTGCGTAAGGCCATCGAGCGCATCGCCGCCACCGAAGGCGTCGACATCGTGCACGATCACACGTTCGCAGGCCCGCTCAACGCTCCGTTCTACCGCAAGCTCGGGTTGCCCACTGTGGTCACGGTGCACGGCCCGATCGACGAGGACCTGTACCCCTATTACCGCGAACTCGGCGACGACATCGGCCTGATCGCGATCAGCGACCGCCAGCGTGAGCTCGCTCCCGACCTGAATTGGGTTGGCCGCGTGCACAATGCGCTGCGTATCGACGACTGGCCGTTCAACACCGTGAAGAAGGACTATGCGCTGTTCCTCGGCCGGTACGCGCCGTACAAGGGTGCGCACCTCGCGCTGGAGGCCGGGCACGCCGCAGGCATGCCGCTGGTCCTGGCAGGCAAGTGCAGTGAACCGCCCGAGATCGCGTACTTCGACGAGCAGGTGAAACCGCTGCTCACCGACAGCGATCACGTGTTCGGCATGGCCGACGCGCAGGCCAAGCGCAAGCTGCTCGCCGAGGCCCGCTGCCTGGTCTTCCCGATCCAGTGGGAAGAGCCGTTCGGCATGGTGATGATCGAGGCCATGGCCTGCGGTACACCGGTGGTCGCGCTGCGTGGCGGCGCGGTGCCCGAGGTGATCGTCGACGGTGTCACGGGCGTGATCTGCGATGTGCCCGAGGAACTTCCGGCGGCGATGGAAAAGGCCACGCATCTCGACCCCGCCGCGTGCCGCAGGCACGTCGCGGCGCACTTCGGGGTCGGCCGGTTCGGCGCGGGATACGAGCAGATCTACCGCAACGTGCTGCGTCAGCGCACGCGGATGACGTTGCGCGAGGTGCTGACCGAGCCACCCGGTGTGGCCGAGCGGGCGAGCGCATGACCGTGACGCCGACCATTCTCAATGGTGGCGAGCCCGCCAGCATCGGATTCGGCGGCGGCACAGTGACACTCGTGGAAGGTGCCACCTTCTGCCTGTCCGACCGCCACGGCGACGTGCTGGCGGGCCGGTCGCACGGCCTGTTCTTCCGCGACGCGCGCGTGCTGTCGCGGTGGCAGTTGCACGTCGACGGCGGTGAACCCGAGTCGCTGACCGTGCAGACCCCGGAAGCCTTTGCCGCGCAGTTCATCATGCGTCGCACACCGCGTGCCGGGGTTGCCGACAGCACACTGCTGCTGGTGCGTGACCGCCTGATCGCCGACGGGTTGCGCGAGACCATCTCGCTGTACAACCTGGCCGACGAGCCCACCGTGGTGTCTCTTGAGCTGCTCGTCGACGCGGATTTCGCGGACCTGTTCGCCGTCAAGGAGGGCCGCGCGCCCATCGGGGGCGCCGAGATATCGCTCGTCGACAACGAGCTGGTGCTCAACGACCGGTCGAATCGCGTTCGCGGCGTGAAGATCACGGCGTCCGGTTCGCCGGTGGTCACGCCAGGGGTGTTCCGGTGGCGCGTCGTGGTGCCGCCGCGCGGCACGTGGCAGGCCGAGGTGGTCGCGGAGCCGACATGGGCCAACCAGAGCGTCAAGACCCGGTTCCGCACGGGTGAGGAACTGGAGGCCAGCGCACCGGCCCGCAAGATCGAGGCCTGGCGGGGCACCACCACCACGGTCGAGACCGATCTGCGGGCGCTGGCCGCGACACTGCAGCGCAGCGAGAGCGATCTGGGTGCGCTGCTGATCCGCGACGAGACCGACGAGCGTCCGTACGTCGCGGCGGGCGCACCGTGGTTCATGACGCTGTTCGGCCGCGACAGTCTGTTGACGGCGTGGATGTCGCTGCCACTGGACGTCGGGCTCTCGGTGGGCACGCTGCAGCGCCTGGCCGACGCGCAGGGGCGCCGCGTGGATCCGCTGACCGAGGAGCAGCCGGGGCGGATCATGCACGAGATCCGCCGCGGCCCGGCGAGCACCGACGTGCTGGGCGGCTCGGTCTACTACGGGTCGGCCGATTCGACGCCGCTGTTCGTGATGCTGCTGGCCGAATGCTGGCGGTGGGGTGCCGACGAGGGCGCGGTACGGGCACTGCTGCCCGCGGCCGACGCCGCGTTGAGTTGGGCGGCCCGCTACGGCGACCGCGACGACGACGGGTTCATCGAGTACAAGCGCGCGACCGACCGCGGCCTGCTCAACCAGGGCTGGAAGGACAGCTTCGACGCGATCACCGACGCGGCGGGCCACCGCGCCGACGCGCCGATCGCGCTGTGCGAGGTGCAGGCCTACCAGTACGCGGCGCTGCGGGCCCGGGCGGAGTTGGCCGACGCGTTCGGCGAACCCGCGACCGCCAAGCGCCTGCGCGACCGGGCCGCGACGCTGAAGAAGCGCTTCGCCGAGAAGTTCTGGTTGCCCGACCGCGGCTACTACGCGCTCGCCCTGGACGGCGACAAGCGTCCGGTCGACTCGTTGACCAGCAATGTCGGGCACTGCCTGTGGGCGGGTATCGCGACCGACGAACACGCCGCGCGGATCGTCGAGAAGCTGGGCACCTCCGAGATGGACTCGGGCTTCGGGCTGCGCACGCTGGCCGCCGACATGGGCGCCTACAACCCGATGAGCTACCACAACGGCTCGGTGTGGCCGCACGACACGGCCATCGCGGTCGCGGGGCTGCTGCGCTACCGCCACGTGCCGGGTGCCGTCGAACTCGCCGAACGGCTCGCGCTCGGCCTGCTCGACGCGGCCGACGCGTTCGGCGGCCGGCTGCCCGAGCTGTTCTGCGGGTTCCACCGGTCGCAGTTCGCCTCGCCGGTGCCGTACCCGACGTCGTGTTCGCCGCAGGCATGGGCCAGCGCGGCGCCGCTGCTGCTGGTGCGCGCCTTCCTCGGTCTCGAGCCCGACGTCCCGCACCGCAAGCTCACCGTGCGCCCGCACCTGCCCGCCGCCTGGGGTCGCGTGGCGTTGACCGATCTGCGGCTCGGCTCGGCCACGGTGGCGGTCGAGGCGGAGGGGACGGTGGCAAAGGTCACGGGCCTGCCCGGCGACTGGCAGCTGAGCACCGCCGAGAGCTGAACAGCACCCATGGTTAGGCTGGCGACATGATTGGTGTCACCCGAGACGGCAATGTCCTGACCCTGGAGCTCCAACGTCCCGAGCGGCGCAACGCGCTGAACTGCGAACTCGTCGACAGCCTGCGCGAGGCGGTGGAGAACGCCGCGTCCGAGGACATCCGCGCGATCGTGCTCACCGGCCAGGGGTCGGTGTTCAGCGCGGGCGCCGACCTGTCCGGCGACGCGTTCGCCGCCGAACTGCCCGACAAGGCGACGGCGCTGAACCTCGCGATCGACAAGGCCCCGGTGCCGGTGATCGGCGCGATCAACGGGCCCGCGATCGGCGCGGGCGTGATCCTCGCGATGATCTGCGATCTGCGGGTCGTGGTGCCGGAGGCGTACTTCCAGTTTCCGGTCGCGAAATACGGGCTGGCGCTGGACAACTGGAGCATCCGCCGGTTGACGTCGCTGGTGGGTTACGGCCGCGCGCGGGGCATGCTGTTGGCCGCGGAGAAGCTCGACGCCGAGACCGCGCTGCAGACGGGCATGGCCAACCACATCGGCACCCTGGCCGACGCGCAGAAGTGGGCGGCCGAGATCGCGGGGTTCGCACCGCTGGCACTGCAGCACGCCAAGCGTGTCCTCAATGACGACGGCGCCTACGAAGAGCCGTGGCCCGCGCACAAGGAGTTGTTCGACCGGGCCTGGAAGTCACCTGACGTGATCGAGGCCCAGGTGGCGCGCATCGAGAAGCGTCCGCCCAGGTTCACCGGGGCCTGACGTGTTGCGCGCGGCGCTGCGGTTGACGACGCGTTCGGCCGGCCTGCTGGCCGGCGGCTGGCTCTTGGGGGCGCTGCGCGGTACGTACGCGTCGGTGGGCGCCCAGCCCCGCGACATCAAGCCGGTGGCGACGCGGTCGCCGCAGTTCGACGGCAAGGTCTTCGTCAACATCGAGCCCGCGTCGCCCGGTATCAACCTGGACCGCGAAGAGCGGCGCCGGCTGTTCGCCGAGATGTTCGGCTCGAAGGGCGCGAGCTGGCCGCCGGGGGAGATCCCGCTCGCCGAACCCACCGAGGCAGAGACCGCCGAGGCCAAGCCGTGCGCGGTGTCCTGGTACGGCCATTCCTCGGCCCTGATCGAGGTCGACGGCTACCGCGTGCTCACCGATCCGATCTGGAGTGACCGCTGCTCGCCGTCGCGCGTGGTCGGTCCGCGCCGCCTGCACGCGCCGCCGGTGCCGTTGGAGGCGCTGCCCGCGGTCGACGCGGTCGTGATCAGCCACGACCACTACGACCATCTCGACATCGACACCGTCCGGGGCCTGGCACGCACGCAGCGTGCGCCGTTCCTCGTGCCGCTGGGTATCGGTGCGCACCTGCGCAAGTGGGGCATCCCGGAGGCCCGCATCGTCGAACTCGACTGGAACGAGAGTCACCGCATCGGCGACCTGACCATCGTGTGCACACCCGCGCGGCACTTCTCCGGGCGGTTCCTGCAGCGCAACACGACGCTGTGGGCGTCGTGGGTGGTGATCGGGCCCGGCCACCGCGCGTTCTTCGGCGGCGATACCGGCTACACCAAGAGCTTCTCCGAAATCGGTTCCGAGCACGGGCCTTTCGACCTGACGCTGCTGCCGGTCGGTGCCTACAACCCCGGGCGGCCCGACATCCACATGAACCCCGAGGAGTCGGTGCGGGCGCACCTGGACATGACCGAGTCCGGGTTGCTGGTGCCCATCCACTGGGCGACGTTCCGGTTGGCGCCGCACCCGTGGGCCGAGCCGGTACGACGGTTGCTCGCCGCGGCCGATCCGGCCGGGGTGCAGGTCGCGGTGCCCAAACCAGGGCAGCGTGTCGACGGCGGCTCGCCGGTGCTCGACCCGTGGTGGCAGTTGTAACCCATTGCACCGACTTTGCGCCTGTTTGCAGGCATACTGCCGTGTTGTGTACAGCATGCGCAGGTCGGTGTTCGCCAGAGCCGTGGGTTCGGCGTTGGTCGTGGGTCTCGCAGTGAGCGGCTGCGCCGGCGGCGACGACACCGCCGACGCGCAGCGCTCCGCGCAACCGTCGCAGACGTTTGCCGACGAGCCGCCACCCCTCGTCCCGGCGATGGCGCTGCCCGAGAACGCGGTCGAGAACGCCGTGGCCAAACTGGACGGCATCGCCGAGGACCTCATGCGCAGCTCGGGGATCCCCGGCATGGCCGTGGCGGTGGTGCACGGCGGGAAGACCGTGTACGCCAAGGGATTCGGTGTACGTGACGTGCGCAACGGCGATGTCGAGTCCAACCGCGTCGACCCCGATACGGTGTTCCAGCTCGCGTCGCTGTCCAAGCCCATCGCGGCCACCGTCGTCGCACATCAGGTCGGCACCGGCGCGATCGGCTGGGACACGCCGGTGGTCGAGCATCTGCCGTGGTTCGCGCTCTCGGACCCGGTGACCACCAGGATGGTCACGGTCGGCGACCTGTTCGCGCACCGCTCGGGTCTGCCCGATCACGCGGGCGATCAGCTGGAGGACCTGGGCTACGACCGGCGCTACATCCTCGAGCACCTGCGGGCGCTGCCGCTGGATCCGTTCCGGAACTCCTACGCGTACACCAACTTCGGGCTCACCGCGGCTGCCGAGGCCGTGGCTGCCGCCGCGGGCCGCAGCTGGGAGGACCTCGCGCGCGACGTGCTCTACCGCCCGCTCGGAATGGACTCGACCAGTTCGCGTTTCGCCGACTACGAGGCCACGCAGAACCGCGCCGTGGGACACATCCGCGTCGACGGCCGTTACGAACCGCAGTATGTGCGCAACGCCGACGCGCAGACACCCGCCGGGGGTGTGAGCGCGTCGGTCGACGACATGACCCGCTGGCTCGCGATGGTGTTGGGCGACGGCGTGTTCGAGGGCGAGCGCATCGTCGAGGAGTCCACGCTGTTGCCCGCGATCACACCGCAGGTGGTGTCGGACCGTGCGTCACAGCCGGCGATGCGTTCGGGCTTCTACGGCTACGGCTTCAACGTCGGCACCACGTCGGCCGCGCGTACGCAGCTGAGCCACTCGGGCGCCTTCGAACTCGGGGCGGCCACCAACTTCGTGATCCTGCCGTCGGCCGACGTCGGGATCGTCGCGCTCACCAACGGGACACCCGCGGGCATCCCGGAGACCCTCACCGCGGAGTTCGCCGACCTCGTGCAGTTCGGCGAGGTCAGACAGGACTGGCGCAAGCTCTACGCCGACGCGTTCGCGTCGATGGACGGTCCCGAGGGCGAACTGGTGGGCAAGAAACCGCCGGCCGTGCCGGCCCCGGCCAGACCGCTTCCGGACTATGTGGGCGTGTACCGCAACGACTACTGGGGCCCGGCGACGGTCACCGAGCAGGACGGTGCGCTGCAACTCGCGCTCGGCCCGAAGTTCAAGGCTCGGCTCACGCACTGGGACGGCGATGTGTTCACGTTCCGTTTCGTCAGCGAGAACGCGCCGCCTGGCACCATTTCCAAGGCGACCTTCGCCGGTGACAAGCTGACACTGGAGTACTTCGACGAGGACGGGACGGGGACGTTCACCAGATGACGGTTTTCACCAAATGACGACGATGGCTGCCGCCGGCCTCACCGATGCCGAGGTCGCACAGCGGATCGCCGAGGGCAAGACAAACGACGTCCCGACCCGCGCCGCGCGCACGGTGTCCGAGATCGTGCGTGCCAACGTGTTCACGCGCATCAACGCGATCCTCGGTGTGCTGTTCGTCATCGTGCTGTCGACCGGTTCGGTGATCAACGGCGCGTTCGGGTTGCTCATCATCGCCAACAGCGCGATCGGCATCATCCAGGAGATCCGCGCCAAGCAGACGCTGGACAAGCTCGCGATCGTGGGGCAGGCCAAGCCCACGGTGCGCAGGCAGTCGGGGACCAGGGCCGTGCTGCCCAGCGAGGTCGTGCTCGACGACATCATCGAGTTGGGTCCCGGCGATCAGATCGTGGTGGACGGCGAGGTGGTCGAGGAGACCAACCTCGAGGTCGACGAGTCGCTGCTCACCGGCGAGGCCGATCCCATCGCCAAGGACGCGGGCGATCCCGTCATGTCCGGCAGCTTCGTCGTCGCGGGCAGCGGTGCGTACCGCGCCACCAAGGTGGGCCGCGAGGCGTACGCGGCCAAGCTCGCCGAGGAGGCCTCCAAGTTCACGCTGGTGAAATCCGAACTGCGCAACGGCATCAACAAGATCCTGCAGTTCATCACCTACCTGCTGGTGCCCGCGGGCCTGCTGACCATCTACACGCAGTTGTTCACCACCGACGCCGGATGGCGCGAGGCCGTGCTGCGCATGGTCGGGGCGCTGGTGCCGATGGTGCCCGAGGGCCTGGTGCTCATGACGTCGATCGCGTTCGCGGTCGGCGTGGTGCGGCTCGGGCGGCGTCAGTGTCTGGTCAACGAGTTGCCCGCGATCGAGGGCCTCGCACGCGTCGACGTGGTGTGCGCGGACAAGACCGGCACGCTCACCGAGAACGGCATGCGTGTCAGCGATCTCAAGTCCCTCACCGAGGGCCACGTCGCTGATGTGCTGGCCCAGTTGGCGTCCGACGACGCACGGCCCAACGCGAGCATGGCCGCCATCGCCGAGGCCTACCAGACGCCGCCGGGGTGGTCCGCGACCGCGACCGCGCCGTTCAAGTCGGCCACCAAATGGAGCGGCACGTCCTACGGCGAGCACGGCAACTGGGTGATCGGTGCGCCCGACGTGCTGCTCGACCCCGCGTCCCCGGTGGCCGAGGAGGCCGAACGCATCGGCGCACAGGGTCTGCGCGTGCTGTTGCTGGGTTCCTCGGACCGCAGCGTCGACGCACCCGACGCGCCGGGTGTGGTCACCCCGGCCGCGCTGGTCGTGCTCGAGCAGCGCATCCGCCCCGACGCCGGCGATACCCTCGACTACTTCGCGTCCCAGCATGTGTCGGTGAAGGTCATCTCGGGTGACAACGCCGTGTCGGTGGGCGCGGTGGCCGGCAAACTGGGTTTGCACGGCGAGACCATGGACGCCCGCCGGCTGCCCGAACAGCCCGAGAAACTGGCCGAGACGCTGGAGGAGTGCACCACTTTCGGCCGGGTACGTCCCGATCAGAAACGCGCCATGGTGCACGCCTTGCAGTCGCGCGGGCACACGGTCGCGATGACCGGCGACGGCGTCAACGACGTGCTGGCCCTCAAGGACTCCGACATCGGCGTCGCGATGGGTTCGGGCAGCTCGGCGTCACGCGCGGTGGCGCAGATCGTGCTGCTGGACAACAAGTTCGCGACGCTGCCGTACGTGGTGGGCGAGGGCAGGCGCGTGATCGGCAACATCGAGCGGGTCTCCAACCTGTTCCTCACCAAGACCGTGTACTCGGTGCTTCTGGCGATCCTGGTCGGTATCGGCGGGCTGTCGGCCAAGATCTTCGGCACCGATCCGCTGCTGTTCCCGTTCCAGCCCATCCACGTCACCATCGCGGCGTGGTTCACCATCGGCATCCCGGCGTTCATACTGTCGCTCGCGCCCAACAACGAGCGCGCCAAGACGGGGTTCGTGCGTCGCGTGATGACGGCGGCGCTGCCGTCGGGTCTGGTGGTCGGCACCGCGACGTTCGTGTCCTATCTGGTGGCCTATCAGGGCCGTGATGCCACGCCCGTCGAGCAGACACAGGCGTCCACCGCGGCGCTCATCACGTTGCTGGCGTCGTCGCTGTGGGTGCTCGCGGTGGTGGCCCGGCCGTATCAGTGGTGGCGCGTTTTGCTGGTCGCGTGCTCGATGCTGGCGTACGTCCTGATCTTCTCGATCCCACTGGCGCAGGAACTGTTCATGCTGGATCCGACCAATATGAAGGTCACGTCGGTGGCGCTCGGTATCGGGCTGGCCGGGGCCGCGCTGATCGAGGTGCTGTGGTGGGTGCAGGGGCGCGTGCTCGGCGAAGAACGGCGCGTGTGGAGATAGCTGGTCGACGCGTTAGGCTGAGCCCATGGGATTCCTGGACAAGGCCAAAGACCTCTTGTCGCAGAACGCCGACAAGGTGGACACCGTCATCGACAAGGCCGGCGACATGATCGACGAGAAGACGCAGGGCAAGTACGCCCAGCACGTCGACAAGGCGCAGGACGCCGCGAAGAACGCCATCCACAAAGACGACCCTCAAGAACCACAGCAGTAACACACGCACATGGCCAAACTTTCCGTCTCCGTCGAAGTTCCATTGCCGCCGGAGCAGGCGTGGGAGTATGCCTCCGACCTGTCCCGGTACCACGAGTGGCTCAGCATTCACCGGGCCTGGCGCTCGAAGCTGCCCGAGACCCTGGAGAAGGGCACGGTGATCGAGTCGATCGTCGAGGTCAAGGGCATGCTCAACCGGGTCAGGTGGACGTTGGTCCACTACAAGCCCCCGCAGGCGCTCACGCTCAACGGTGACGGTCGTGGCGGGGTCAAGGTCAAGCTGATCGGCAAGATCAAGCCCACCGACAACGGCGCGACCGTGGGCTTCGACCTGCACCTCGGCGGCCCGGCCCTGTTCGGGCCCATCGGCATGGTGGTGGCCGCGGCGCTCAAGAGCGACATTCAGGAGTCGCTCAACCGCTTCAAGCAGCTCTACGCCCCGTCCGCGACCTGAGATCAGCCTGTAACCCGCTCGCGGAGTTCACGCTTGAGCACCTTGCCGTAACTGTTCTTGGGCAGCGCGTCGATGAACTCGTACCGTTTGGGGCGCTTGAACCGCGCGATGCGTTCCAGCAGGTGCGCGTCGAGTGCGGCCGCGTCCACCGGGGTCCCGTTGGTGACGACGAACGCCACCACGATCTCGCCCCACTCGGCATCGGGCGCGCCGACGACGCCTGCCTCGACAACGTCGGGGTGCTCGAGCAGGACCTCCTCGACCTCGCGCGGATAGATGTTGCTGCCGCCGCTGATCACGACGTCCTTGGACCGGTCGCGCAGTGTGAGGTGGCCACGCGCGTCGAACGAGCCCATGTCGCCGGTGTGCAGCCACCCGTCCTTGAGCGTGGCTGCGGTGGCCTCCGGGTTGTTCCAGTAACCGCTCATGACGACGTCACCGCGGCACACGATCTCGCCGATCTCGCCGATGTCGGCGGGCGTGCCGTCGGCGCGCAGCACCGCAACCTGGACACCCGAGCGGGGATACCCCACCGAGCCCAGCGTCGCGTCGTCGGCATCGAGGTGGTCGTCGCGGCGCAGGCCCGTGATGGTCATGGGCGCCTCGCCCTGCCCGTAGAGCTGCACGAAGATCTGCCCGTACGCCGCGAGCGCCTTCTTGAGGCTGTCGACGTACATCGGCCCGCCGCCGTAGACCACGGTCCGCAGATTCGCGGGCCTCGGCCGTCCGGTCTGGATGAGCCGCTGCACCATGGTCGGTGCCAGGAACGCGCTGCAACCGGGATGGTGATCGCACAGGTCCAGGAACTCGTCGGGTTCGAACGCGCCCGATTCCGGGATCACCTGGCGCGCACCGCGTAGCACGTACGGCGGGATGTACAGCCCCGACCCGTGGGACATCGGCGCGCCGTGCACCAGGCTGCAGAACTCGTCGGGCGCGTCGAAATCCGCCAGATGCGCCACCGTCATCGCCATGAGGTTGCGGTGGGAGAGCATGGCGCCCTTGGACTTACCGGTGGTGCCGCTCGTGTAGAACAGCCACGCGAGCTCGGCCGGATCGGTCAGCGGCGCCGGCACCGGCTCGGATTCGAACCGCTGCGTGTAGGCGTCGGTGCCGACGACCTCGACGGGAACGTCGGTGACCTCAAAAAGCCCGGGTGCGATCTTCGGTGACGCGAACACCAGCGCCGCACCGGAATCGGCGAGGATGTCGGCCATCTCCCGCGGGTGCAGCTTGTAGTTGATGGGCACGTACACACACTCGGCGGCCCACACCCCGAACATGATCTCGATGATCTCGGGCCGGTTCTCACTCGCCACCGCGACGCGTGTGCCGGGTTCGGTGAGCGTAGAACCCAGACGGGCCGCGCGGTCACGCAGTTGTGTCCACGTGTACAGCTCACGCTCACCACAGAACACCGCACCCCGGTCACCGTGGCGTGCCGCGGTCTGATCCAGCAGGCCGAAAAGGTTCACCGCGGAACCCAATCCGAGTTCAGTGCGTGGTCGGACAGGTACTTCGTCGAACTCCACCCGCCGTCGACGACGATGGTCTGCCCGTTGATGAAGCTGCCGCCCTCAGAACACAGGAACGCCACGGTGCTCGCGACGTCCTCGACGCGGCCGAGGCGCTGGTGCGGGGTCATCTCGGTGTTGATCTTTCGGAACCGGTCGTCTTCCAGTCGCGTCGCGACCATCGGGGTGAGGGTGACGCCGGGTGCGACGGCGTTGCAGCGGATTCCCTGTGCACCGTACTGGCATGCGATGTGGGTGGTGAGCGCGGTGAGTCCGCCCTTGGCGGCCGAGTAAGCGCCGCCGCGCAGACCGCCGACCACCGCGAACGTCGACGTCACGTTGATGATCGCCGAACCCGGCCCCATGTGCGGGATCACGTCGCGCGCCAGGCGGAACGGCGCGCGCAGCATGAGACCCAGGAAATAGTCGAGGGATTCGTCGTCGGTCTCGTGCAGGGGTTTGGGGCTGCCGACACCGGCGTTGTTGATCAGGAAGTCGACCTTGCCCCATCGCGTGACGGCGGCGTCGACGATGCGTTGCGGGGCGTCGTCATCGGTGAGGTCGAGCGCCAGGGTGGCCACCCGGTCCGGCGCGTCGATCGTCTGCGCGAGTTCGGCCAGACGCTCCTTGTCGCGGCCGACCCCGAGCACGGCCATACCGGCTTCGGCGAGCTTTGTGGCACAACCGAACCCGATACCGCTGCTGGCTCCCGTGATGATGGCTACCTGCATCTACTCCACCTTCGACAACTGTGTCCGGATCTGGTGTTTGAGCACCTTGCCCGCATCGTTCCTGGGCAGGGCGTCCCAGATCTCCACCTGCTCGGGGATCTTGAACTTGGCGACTCCGGCCTTGGTGAGCACCTCGGCCAATGCCGAGACGTCGGGTCGCGCACCGTCTTCGGTGACCACCACCGCGCACGCCCGCTCACCGGTGCGCTCATCGGGCAGACCCACCACGGCGATCTCGTTGATACCCAGCTCGCCGACCAGGATGTCCTCGATCTCCTTGGGTGAGATGTTCTCGCCGTTGCGGATGATGAGGTCCTTGGCGCGGCCGGTGACCGTGAGGTAGTCGCCGTCGACCCAGCGGCCGAGGTCCCCGGTGCGAAAGAAACCCTGCTCGTCGAATGCGTTGTCCTCGGCATGCAGATAACCCAGCAGCATCTGCGGCCCGCGCGCCCGGATCTCGCCGTCCACCAACCGGATCTCGGCGAGGCCGGGCCGGCCGTCGGTGCACGCGGCGTGCTCGACATCGCCGGGCTCGATCGATCCGACGGTGGTGACGGGCACCTCGGTGGACCCGTACACGCGGCTCACCACGGCCTTCTCGAAACAGGTCGACGCACGCCGGATGAGCGAAGGCGGCACCGACGCGCCGCCGCAGATGAACACCTTGAGATCGGGCAGGCGTGTGCCCGCGCGCTCGGCGGCATTGAGCAGTTGATCGAGAAACGGTGTCGCCCCGGCCATGTGGGTGCAGTGGTGTTCGGACATGAGCGCGACACCGTCGTCGGCGTTCCACCGCTGCATCAGCACGGCTGTGGTCCCGAGCAACAGCGGGCATTCGAACGCGTAGATCGAGCCGCCGATGTGGGCGATGGGTGACGGCACCAGGAAGGTGTCGCCCGGATCGATCATCCAGTTCTCACGCAGCTGACAGATGAGCGCGTGGATCGAATTGTGGCTGTGCAAGACCCCTTTGGGGCGGCCGGTGGTGCCCGAGGTGTACATCATCATGCGC
>Ga0180218_1001402_pt1 | contig 14697 bp, 16 predicted proteins | sample eDN3rd37CKraftBY_FD_151334 | JGI IMG/M metagenome (GOLD analysis project Ga0180218, IMG submission 151334) | Enriched backyard soil microbial communities from Emeryville, California, USA - eDNA 3rd pass 37_C Kraft BY (version 2) (version 2) | ecosystem: Environmental > Terrestrial > Soil >...
GCCTGGCTGAGCGGCTACCGCCGGCTGACCATCCGCTACGAGCGCCACGGCGAGCACTTCGCTGCTTTCCTCCAACTCGCCGCGGCGTTGACCTGCTTCAAGAAACTCGCCAAATGAGACATTCTCTAAGTTGATGGGCCCTTGGGTTTCAGTGGACGAAGTGAATCCGGCTTCGTGTGACGTCACGACCCGTGTCAACGGAGAGGTCCGACAACAGTTCAACGGTTCGGAAATGATGCATTCCTTCGGAGAGCTGCGGGAACAGATGTCCGAAGATTTCACCCTCTTGTCAGGAGATGTACTCAGCGGGGGAACCGGGGCGGGAACCGCAGTCGACAGCACAGTCGTTGACAATGACGGAAGACTCCCCTTCGATAAATTTCTGCATGACGGAGACACCGTCGAAGTGTCCTCTCCGGGACTCGGAACGTTGAACGCGCACATTGTCGGACATCCATGATGCTGGGCAGCCAGACAGCATTCCGTTGACCGGAGTTGACTTGCGACTGAACCGGGGTGGGCGCGACTGCCGGAGCGACCACAACGGAGGTGGTTGATGCCGGCGCCCGGTACGTGCTGGATATCGAACTCTTTGTTGTGCTGGGCGGGGGCGGGCCACCGTCGGCGTGCTGACGATCGTTGCGACGGTCGTGGGCGTCGACATTTTCGGCGTCGTGGAAGCCTCGACTGACACGGTCACCGTTTCGGTGACCACAACCGGCGAACCGCTGTCGGTCGAGCAACCCGCGACGAGGAGCAAGAAGACAGGGCTGGCGACAATGACACGAACCCTCATGCCGGGATCATCCACCTTGCCCTATTTTTTGATACCGGAGGCAAACGACTCGTTCCACCCGTTACCGACAGAGCACCGCCGATGCATGACCTACGACGGTGGTCTTGCTTGCCCTACCGACGCCGGACCATCCTTTCAAATCAGGACGGGTCATCAGGCAAGGATCCCGTGCTTGCGTGCTTCCTTCACCCACGACGGGAATTCAGACAGCAGCAGATCGTACAGTTTGTCGTCGGACACCTTTTCGATCTTGTCGACCGCAAAGAATCCGACGTTGTCGACACGCCGATCCGGCAACGTATCGAAACGTTCGAGCACCCCGAATCCAGCTCGGCCGAGACCAACGAACTGCCAGAAGATCGGCTCCGATACCGCGGCACGCAACTCGGCTTCGATCTCCTGATTGCGGTACACACCACCATCGGAGAAGAACAAGACCAACGTGGGAACAGGCTGAGGATCCGCCCGAACCAGGGCCCGCACATCGGCGATGACCTTCTGCTCCTCGTTCTGGATACCCACCGTACGCATATCGATCTGCCCGGCGGCGAGGTTGCGACGCCGCCCGAAACCCTTCATCTCACCCACGCGAACATGCAATCGGATCCACTCAGGCATGTCGCCGAGAACGAGATCCGGTAAGCGAGCACTGTTACTGGCAAAGGTGAACGCCTGCATGCGACCGTCGTCGTCGAGTTGCGCAGCTACGGCCGCCATTCGTTCCACGACGCCGGCAACCACACCCTTGTCATACAACCGGGACATCGATCCCGAAGCATCCAGCACGAGAATCACCCGGGCCCTCAGTCCGGTGGCACCGCGTTTCGTCAACGATACCGCGACCTGCTTCTTGCGCAGTTCCAACCGCTTACGCATGTCCACAGGAAGCCGCTCGAGCTCCGCAGCAACTCCCCCGGATGTCGGCGGCGTTGTAGTGGTTGAACCACGAGGGGATTGGGTTCGGCTATCTACGTGAGATGGCGGCGGCGGATCGTCAACCGTGATCCCGAAATCGGTTGCGATTCCGTACAGTCCCGATGCGTATCCCTGCCCTACTGCCCGGAATTTCCACTGCTCGCCCCGGCGGTACACCTCACCGAACAAAAACGCAGACTCGACCGAAGCATCGGTGATATCGAATCGAAGAAGCGGGTGGTCAGCACCGTCTCGTACGACCAACGCCAAACCCTGCAGCTGGCCGAACGTACCCCCGTCTGCGGACGCAGCTATCACGACGCGGTCGATGTCTGCGGGGAGGCGGGAAGTGTCGACTGTGAGAGTGTCGCTCCCCGGACGTGGCTTGCCGGTATGCACCACCGCGCCCGATACGTGCGACGGCTGGTTGAAGAACACAAAATCGTCGTCCGAGCGCACCTTGCCGGACCCCGAAAGCAGCAAAGCAGATACGTCCACATCCGGCACGCCAGCGCTAGCCGACCACACCAATTCGATACGCAACATCGTCGTGCCCAACGCAACGTTGGCGCCCTTACTCATCGCTACCGGCATGCGAGAGAGCCTATACCGCCTGAAAACTCACCTGCGTGTCCACCGCAGGTTCATCGGCCCTTACTGATGTCAAGGGACATGAGGACGTCCCTGCAGGCGGACAGAGGGTGTCCCTGTGCGCGGCCAGCTGATCTGCCTGTCGGCGGTCAGCTGATCTCTCGCACCAGGTCAGCTCAGGGCATCACCCCGCCCAACGGTGGCGTCCTGCACCCGCAACGAGGTGCCCTCGGTGATCACCACATGCGCATGGTGCAACCGGTCGACCGCGGCGGTCATCTTCGCCCGGATCCGGACCGTCCCGGCCGCCAACGCAGCGATCAACCAGATGTGTGCACCGAGTCCGAGATCAAGAAACCAGGCGTCGGCCGCGGAGCGGGCCCTGGGGACCGGCAGATTCGGAGCCCCGCCCGGATCCTGCGGATGATCTTCGGTAATGCGCCGGGTCGATCTGCAGATGCCGCACCGCGATGCCGGCGACGTGATCGATCCTCACGGTGCGCGGATTGTCGGTCAACGCGTAGGTCGGGACTCCGCCGAAGCGACGCACCGTGGCATCCAGGCACCCGATCAACGTCGGCAACGTTTGATCCCAAACCGGGATCACCACCCGGTAGCGCGGCCACGCCAACCAGGCGCAGAACAACAACGTTGAGCGTAGAATCCCGCCAGGGCCAGTCACTTTCGGTCCGTCGCCCCGGTCGAACTGCATCCACAACCCGGGCTCGGTGGTCCTCCCCAACTTCGTGGGAGGAGCCGACTTAAGCCAGCAGTCGACTGTGGGTAGTCAGTGCGCCAAGGCCGCAGGCTGCCGCGTCGAACGCCCTTGTCTGGCGGTGCGTGGTCCGCGCGACCGCGGGGTGGGCGAGATACCGAGAAGTTCGAGGACAGCTTGCTCGTCAGCCGGGAGGTGACCGTCTCGCCACTTGCGGACCTTGCGGTAGAGCCACTCCCCTACGGGTTCACCGTCGTCGGAGAGGTAGGTGCTCGGAACCTCGCCGGTACCGTGCTTTTCGCGGTAGGCAGCGATCTCGAGCAGCATCCGGCGATGCTTGCTGTCGAAACCTGCGGGACGGGGGATTTTCCAGTCGAATCCGATCGCGTCGAGTTCGGCCTCGCGAGCTGCGGGAAGGATGCCGAGGACGCGGGCGATGCGGTGCCGGTCCGCCCAGCGTCCGAGATGAAAACCGTCCTCGGCCACGACACGCGAATCCGGGTCCGGGGTGTTCGCATGTTCTCGGTAGCGACGCACCGCCGGCGACAACACGGTGGCGGGTCGGGGTGTTCGACGCGCATAGGGAGCGGTGCGATCCAGCTTTCGCATGGGTTCAGTATGCCCGGCGACGTTGGTGCTCACACCCGTTGAGTTGAGAGGTGGGCGCTTACAACTCTGTTCCGTTATGCCCCGGGTGTTCCCTGTCGACCGCTGCGTGGGGCTGAGACGGTCCGGCCAGGATCACTGCGATCACTACGGCGACCAGCGCAATCGTTGCGGTGATCACGCAGAACCACAGCGGCGCCGCCAGATGGGTTGTGGTCGGGTCCGCCAGAAAACGTGAGCTGAACACACCGGCAGCAAGTCCTCCGAAGGCCAGAGCGATCGCTGCACACCACATCTCCGGGCGCCGCCGCGCAGCCAGAAGAGCGCCGACGGGCAGGCACACGAACAAGCCGATTATGAAGGCACCCACCGCTGACTCGGCTGCCGGTGGGCACGGCGGGTAGTCTCCTCCGCAGGAGCCGGGAACTTCACCGCGGACGTAGACGAACGACGCCCAGGCCAGCAGTGGGGCAGCAGCGAGCAGCAGGGCGCTGCCCACAACGAGTTGCACCGATGCGAACAGGTTTTTCGCGCTCATCGCGTTGCCTTTCCGTGCAGATCTACGGTCACGGAGTCGTCGGCCGAGGAGTCCGCAGGCTCGAAGTGGAAGGTCCACTCGTCCGAAGGGCCGTAGCCGCTGCCGCTGCCGAGAGTCAGCCATGGCGGTTCGGGCCGGCCGGTGCGAGGATCGATTTGATGATCGCCGGCGCGCCACAGGGTGTGCAGGCTGGTCAGTACCGAGTCGATGTCGATTCCGGTGAACTCGGTGGCGGAGATCCCGTCGTCGAAACGCTCCGGTTTTGCCGTGGAAAAGTGGCGGCTTTCGATGTGCCCGGTGATGTCCGTCGTGATCTCGGTGGCGCGGCCGGCACGGTCGACGACGTTGATTCTGAATGCGTGCCCGTCGAGGACGATCTGGTGGATTCGGTGCTGGTCCGTGACCCGCTCGCCGAGACGGTCGAGTCCGGCGCGGGCATTGCCGGGTTCGAGCATCGAGCGTGAACCGAACGGCTCGTACGCCACCGCGAACGAGAGCGTCTTGGGCCGGTCCTTCGCCCAGTCGATCGCGTACGCCATGCACGCCCCGACGGCCAGCATCCCGGCGCACAGGACCACCAACAACACCCGGCGACGAGACCACCTGTCCGTCAGTGCCGGGTGCGGGCCGGCCTCACTCGTACTCATGGCTTGTGAGCCTAGCGAGCAGGCCCGCAGCAGAAGGTCCCCAACCCGCGCCGTTTCCGCGGAGGTCACTGCCGCCTGCCCACGCCAGGCCGCTGGCGAACCTCGGACACGAAAGCATCAGAAACCGTCAGGATCTCGCGTAATGACACCTCCCCCAGCCGGCGACGACTCGCACACCGCAACCTGCGGCCACGGATCACCGAAAGGATCGCCCCGGACCCTCTGCCCCGCCTGGTTTCGCCGACCCGAAACGCCGAGGGGTGCTCTCTATCTGCATAGCCGACATGTCCCTCGTTGCGGCCCGGCAGCGCCATCATCGACGAGCTTCGAGGCAATGCGGAGGAGCGTCGTCCGTGCAGGACCCGGGAACCTCACCGCGGACCACCAGTAACCCCGGCGACGCAGCCACTGCACCACGGCCAGCCGACAACGGTATCTGAGGTAGGGCTGCCCTTCTCAGGAGAACGGGGTCCTTCACAGCTCACACTTCGACGCCGCACGTTGAAGGGCGATGGACACGGCAATTCGCGCTTCGCGCTGTCTCTGAGCATGCAGGCGGCGATGTCCTGCCCGATGTTGTCGAGTACATACGGCAACGCGCTGGCCGGGATCCGGTAGGTGTTGTATCGGCGGACGCTGCGGGCAGCGCGGTTGGCGGCTTCGTTGTGCAGATCCCCGTCGTGTCCTTTCACCCATTCGAAGCTGACCCTGCGATCGGGGACGGCCCGGACGATGCGCTTCGCGACGTAGTTGATGTAGAGAGTGGTCCGGTAGTCGCCTTGCCGAGGTCGACGAGATCGGCCCCCTCCCTGCGCTACGCCTCCGCGAAGGTCCTCAAGGCTGGCCCCAGCGGCGGAACCGGGGGTGGTTTCGGCGGCGGGCAGTCCAATGCCGGTGGCAGCGACGAACCGCCGTTCTGATCCGACCAGCCGTGGTGAGGCGGCAGGCGCCGATCCTGGTGCCTGCCGCCTTTCCAGGTGAAGGGAGCAGCCATGACACGCACCACCGACACTGCCGCCGGGGTCTCCACTGCGGCAGCCGCGCCCGGCGCTACCCGAGGGCGTCGAAGACAACAGCCGGCCAGACCTGGTTCGCCGACGGCGATACCAGAGTCGACAACACCGAAACCGGGGACCGGCCGGATGCATCCGCGGCACCGAGACATCCGCTGATAGACGGGGAGTGGGCTTATCCGACGTAGAGGAAGTCGGTCATGTCCGAAGGTGAGACGCGCCGTTGAGGTCCAGGATTGTCCCGGTGGCCCATTCGGCTTCGGGTGAGGCGAGATAGACGATGGCTGCGGCCACTTCGGCCGGTGTCCCGACGCGCCCGAGCGGACTCTGTTGCCGTAGTGCGGTGCCTTCTTCGCTGTTGAGCTTCGGTTGCTGACGTTCGCTGGAGACGAACCCGGGTGCGACGCAGCTCACGGCGATTCCTCGTGGTGCCAGCCCGATCGCCAGCGATTGTCCGAGTGCGTGCAAAGCAGCCTTGGTTGCACCGTAGGCCGGATGCTCGGGTTCACCTCGAAACGCCCCACGAGAGCCGACGTTGATGATGCGACCCCCGGCGGTCATGTGTTGTGCCGCTGCCCAGGTCACGCAGGCAGACCCGAGAAGGTTCACCTCCACCATCCTGGTCCACACGGTGCACCAATCGTCGTAGCTGACATCCGTAATCGGGTGGCGATTGCCCGCGGACGGTGCTACCGCGGCGTTGTTGACAAGCACATCCAACGAACCGAGCGCCCCGACCGCGCGCTCTACCAGGTTTCGTGCTTGCGTCGGATCTCCGATGTCACCGCTGACGATGGTGTGGCCTTCACCGGGAAGCTCTGACCTCGTGTGCTCGGCGCCGCGCCGGTCGGTCGCATAGTGCACTGCCACGGTGTCACCGAGTTCGGCGAATGCGCGGGCAGTGGCGCGGCCGATGCCGCTCGATGCGCCGGTGACCAGAACCTTTCGCATGGACTGAACCTTCGCTTTCGCGGTGAGTATCCCACCGATTTCGTGTCATCCGCCGTCCGCCCACAGGCAGGTCCCGTCACGAGACAGGGGCGGGCTCGACATGGACAACACTATCCGACATCGAGTGGGGCGAACTTCCGTTCAGTGCAGGACAGCGGCAGGAGCACCCTCGAACGCTGCCGCTCTGTTCGGCGAGGGTTCACAGTGCAAAGACCGCGATGTGCGGACAGTTCCTGCCTACCTGAACGACAGATCTACGGCAGATCGGAGCTGGCGGTTGCTGCGAGGGATCCCAACAGTTGGAGCTTGTCTGAGCTGGGCGAGCCGACGGGAGCTTGGTAGACGATCAGTTGATGGCCGGGTGCGCTGCGGACGTCGAAGGCGTTGTATTCGAGGAGAAGATCACCGACGGCAGGATGGCGAAATTCTTTTGCCTCGTGAGTTTTTCCTCGGACGTCGTGCCGGCTCCACAGTTCGCGGAACTCGGCGCTTGCAGCGTGTGCCTGGAGAACAAGAGCACGGACGTCATCTGCCGAACCCGTGTGACCGAGAGCGAGCCGAAGGTTCGCGACACACGAGGTGGTTGCGCGATCCCGATCGGTGAAGAACCTGCGTCCGAAGGGGTCGAGGAAGACCATCCGCGCAATGTTGTCGATGCGTTCGAACCCGCTGTACAGCGCTCCAGCCAGATCGTTGTATGCAAGAACATCCAACTGACGGTTGATGATGAACGCGGGGGTATCAGACCAGGATGCGAGCAGTTGCCGAAGTGAATCGTCGACGGTCGTCCGTACCGGAGTGCGCGGTGTCGGGGCCATACCGGCGAGACGGAACAGGTGCTCGCGCACATCGGTGTCGAGGTCGAGTGCGCCGGCGAGGGCGTTGAGGACCGCTGGGGAGGGATTTCGCTCGCGTCCCTGCTCGAGTCGGGTGTAGTAGTCGACACTGACACCGGCGAGCATGGCGACTTCTTCACGCCGAAGACCAGAAACCCGCCGCCCCGACTGCGCTGTGATGCCGACATCCGTGGGCTGCACGTGACCGCGTCGCGCTTTGAGGAATGTTCCCAATTCGGTGGAGCTCATAAGACGACGCTAGCCTCACCGCGACGCGCCTGGCAGGCCGTATCGCACCCAGGCTGGGTTTGCGTGCCCGTGAGCACCAGGGCGGCACCGAACAGGGCGATCGCCACCACGAGGAACATCGCGGTGGTCACACTGCCGCCGTGGGCCGGTGCAGCGATCACCGGGCCGACGCTGCCGCCGAGGAACATGAACGCGCCGTACCAGGCAGTCGCGCCGGCCGTCTCGGGCAGGCGCAGACATCTCGACGATGCCTGCGACAAGGGCAGAAGTGGTCAGCACGATGGCTGCGACAAAGACGATGATACCACCGGCGACGACCAAGGTGGTGCCCACGACCCCGATCACGGCCGCGCTGCCATGCGGCTCCTCTCACGAGATTCCTCGGAGCGACAGGATCCGACTCTCGTACCTCGGCCAGGCCGAACCAGGCCGTAGCGCACCCAGGCACACAGCGGCCTGTTCCCGTGCTCCCTCCAGCCGAATAGTGGATCTCGCCGGAGTGACCCGGCGTCCTCGAATCCCATTCTGGAGTACACATGATCACCGCCTTCACCCCCGAACTACTCGAACTCATCACCGCCAACCGCACCGGCGGGCATCGTCCGCTGCTGTTCGCCAACGCCCGGATCATCACCGGCGACTCCCTGATCGGCGACTTCGACCGCGGCGATGTTCTTCTCGGCGGCTCACGCGTGGTCGGCATCGGACCGGGCCTGCTGACCGCAGCAGATGACGACGGCGCCATCGTCATCGACTGCGCCGGGTATGTCATCGTGCCGACGGTCGTAGACACTACTCAGCTGCGCGGCCTGCGCCCGAAATCGTTCCGGTCACCGACCGCGATCGCGCCGGGCAATCCGGCCGGTTTCGCAATCCTGCCCGCCGTGTCCGGAGAATCGGAATCCGTGGTGGGCCGATTCCTCGCCGCCCCCAAGATCGCGCTCACGGTCGTCGTCGACGGTGACATCGCCGTGTGGGATGGACACCCGGTCGACGTCACCAGCCTTGCAACAGATATCGAAGTTGCCCACACCGCCTCCTCGGACCGGTATCTCGGCACCTGGATCGACGAGAACGATTTCGTGCACCAGCACCTGACCGCCGACGGCCGCTACGACGAAACCCGCGGTGGACGCCCGCACGCCTACCAGGGCTCGTACTGGATCACCGGCGACCGCATCGACTACCGCGACGATCTCGGATTCTGGGCCTTCGGCGAATTCGCCGACGACGTATTGCATCACGCCGGCTACACCTTCCACCGCTCCTGACCTGCCGCCGACACCCGAAAGCACACCATGCCGAAGATTTCCCTCACCGAGTTCACCGCTGCCCGTGACAGCGGCCGCCCGATCCTGCTGACCGGCGGCGCCGTCGTCACCATGGATCCCACCATCCCGGACCTCGACACCGGCGACGTCCTGCTCACAGGTTCCCGAATCGCCGCGATCGGACCCGACCTGCGCTCCGATCCCGAACACGGTGCCACCGCCACAGCGGCCCTCGTCCTCGATACCCGCGGGTTGATCGTCAGCCCCGGTTTCGTCGACACCCACCGTCACGCCTGGGAAGCGCAACTGCGCCGCAGCATCCCCGACGTCGCCGACCTCGGTGAATACGTCACCTCGACCCTGGCCGGCATCGCCCCGAACTACGCGCCGGAGGACATGTACATCGGGACCCGACTCGCCGCCTTGACCGCGCTGGATTCGGGTATCACCACCATGCTCGACTTCTCGCACAACTCACGCAGCTCCGCGCACTCCGATGCTGCGCTCAATGCGCTCATCGACACCGGAATCCGCGGCGTGCATGCCTCGATGGGGCCGCACTTCGGCCAGTGGGACCGCCAGTGGCCCGCTGACATGAGCCGGTTGGTGAGCGACTTCCACGGCGCCGCAGGAGGTCTTGTCACCGTGCGACTGGCTGCCCTGTCCACCGACGAGATCGCCGGACCCACCATCGCCTACGGCCCCGAACTCGCTGCTCTCGCTCGCGATCTCGGCGTGTGGACGAGCATCGACGCGGTCTTCGGAGTGCCCTCCTCGGAGGCGATCCTGCGCTGGGCCCGGATGGGGATCCTCGATCCGGCCCTCACACTGATCCACTCGACGGGACTGACCCCCGAAGCATGGACGGCGATGGCAGACGCCGGTGTCACGGTCGCACTTGCCCCGACCTCCGACGCGCAGATCGGTCTCGACACGGCAGTACCCGCCGTCGACGAGGCCCTCGCCGCCGGGATCCGGCCGGGCCTGAGCATCGACGTGGAGGTCGCGCTCGCCAGCGACATGTTCACCCAGATGCGGGCCCTGCACGCCATCCAACGCATGCGTGCCACCAACGCCGCCTACGGAACGGAGGAGACCCGCCACCGGATCACCACGCACGACGTCCTCGACTTCGCCACCCTGCAAGGCGCGCACGCCAACGCGCTCGGGCACGTCACCGGTTCGCTGACCCCGGGCAAGGACGCCGACCTGCTCATCGTCCGTGCCGACGACGTCAACAACATGCCTCTCAACGACGCCGTCGGCACCCTCGTGCTGGGCTCCGACACACGCAACATCGACACCGTCCTCGTCGCCGGCAACCCGCGCAAGTGGGCAGGTTCGCTGATCGGCGAAGACATCGACGCCCTCCGCGAGGACGTGATCCGCTCCCGCGACACCATCAGCCGACGGGTGGCGGCAGCACTGTGAAGACCATGAAGGAAGCGAAGGACATGAAACAAGATCAGCACCCGTTCGTCGGGCTGTGGGTAACCGCCGACGGGAACATCCGCCAGCGTCTCCTCCCGGAGGGACGGTACGTCGAGGCCCGCGGCAGCCGGGAGGCCGCCTACACCGGCGACTACCGGATCGACGGCACCATGGTCTACTACCGCGACGACACCGGCTTCTCCGCCGACGGGGAGTTCCGCGACGACGTCCTGTACCACGCGGGCATGGTCATGCACCGGGACCCGACCGGCTGAAGCAATCGTCGAACTGGAACCGGCAACCAACAGAGGCAGTGTGCACCCGAATGTGCCTCAGGGAGCGTCGGCGTGTGACAGCTGAGATGCGGCGAACTCCAGGTAGGTCAGTGAGTGCTCACATCCCTGCCCTACCAGGAGCTCACTTGCCGCCTTCACCTATCGCGCTGTGCCCGTCATGCCCTACCCGCCACCAGATCGGTCGACTCCGGTGCGCGGTGCAGCCGTCATCATCGGTGACCGACACACAATGGGCACCGCTCGAGCCCTTGCTCCCACCTTTCGAAAACACCGAAGGTCGAGGTGGACGCCCCGAAAACGCTGCCGACGAGCGGTTCCCGATGCAATCTTCGACGTCGTGACCGCACCCGTGTCGGCGGCGGACGCCACCCACTACCGTCGCCACCCTCCGCCAGGCACTCCACCTCGCCCCCGGAACACGAGTGCTCGACCTGGCCAGCGGCTGCGGCTGCGGCTGCGACTGCGGCGAGATGCTTTGCACGTGGGCACGCGACCTGAGATGCACGGGCACGGGCGTGGACATCAGCACGCTCTTTACCGAGCAGGCCCACGCCCGCGCTGTCGAACTCGACGTCACCGACCGCGTGAGGTTCGTCCACGGCGACGCCTCCGGCCACGTCACGGACGAACCGGCCGATCGCGCCGCATGCGTCGGCGCCACATGGATCGGTAACGGCGTCGTCGGCACCACCGAATTGCTCGCCCTCAGCCTCCGCCCCGGCGGGATGATCGTGATCGGCGAGCCCTACTGGCGCGTGATTCCTCCCGACAAGGAAACAGCGGTGGCCTGCCATGCCACCCGCGTGGCGACTTCCGGCCGCTGCCGGGGTAGATCGAGCAGTTCGGCGAACTCGGGTACGACGTCGTGCAGATGATGCTCGCCGACCAGCAGGACTGGGACCGCCACACCGCAGCGCAGTGGCTCACCATGCCCCGCTGGCTCGACGAGAACCCGAACGACGAACTGGCGCCGCAGGTTCAGGCCGAGCTCACTGCCGAACCCGCCCGCTACACGCGCTACCTGCGCGCGAATCTCGGCTGGGGCGTCTTCGCGCTGATGCAGCGCTGACCCCACATCCCGCGCGGGGCTCGGACGGTGCATCGCCCGAGCCCCGCACGGCCCATAGCGCTCACTCAACCCACGCCACAGCGGCATCGATCACTGTCGGTACCCGGCCATCACACCAACGCTGTGGACTTGTTCATCACAGCGTCTGTAGAGCAGGAGCAAACTGTGGTTCCGCTGCCTGAAGGTGTCCACGCAAAGTAGTCGTCTGGTACTCGTGCCGGTACAGGCCCCGCGCCCGAAGCCTCGGGATGACCTCGTCGGCGATGACCTCGAGGCTGTCGACGAGGATGTCGGGCTGCAGGTTGAACCCGTCGCAAGCACCGGCGAGATACCACTGCTCGATCCGGTCGACGAGCTGCTCGGGTGTACCGACGAATCCGCCGTGCCCGGAACCGGAGTAGCGGGTCTGACGCAGATACTCGCGCACCGTGGGACGCGTCTGCCGGATCTGTTCGAGGATTGACTCGCGGAAACCGATGCTGCCCTGGAAGGTTTCGGAGATCGGACCGTTGATCACCTCGTCGGGGAACGGCTCGTCCAGTTCGAGGGTGGTGACGTCCACCCCGATCGCGTGCGTGAGCCACGCGGCCGAGTACCAGGAGGGGCTCGTGTCGTACAGCTCGTCGACCCTGCGACGGGCCTCCTCCTCGGTGGACCCGAGGGTGAGCAGCAGACCGGGCAGGATCTTCACGTCGCCCGGCCGGCGTCCGTGACCGGCCGCGGCTGACTTCACCAGCCGATAGTGCTCGCGCGCGGTCTCCTGGGTGATCTCCGCGGCGAACACCCCGTCTGCATACCGCGCGGCGATGTCGCGGCCGGCGGGCGACCCACCCGCCTGGAAGAGCACCGGGTGTCCCTGCGGCGAGGCGGGGGCGACGAAATCGCCCTCGTAGTCGAAGTGTGAACCGCGGAAGCGCACCGTCTCTCCGGTCTGCGCCGCGGTCCACAGCTGCCGGACGAGGTCGGCGAATTCGGCGGCCCGCTCGTACCGTTCGGTGCGCGCCACGATGTTCGGCAGACCGAAGTTCGCGGCGGAGCGGTTGTCGCGGGTGGTCACCAGATTCCACCCGGCACGACCCCCGGAGATGTGGTCGAGGGTCAGGAGGCGGCTTGCGAGTTCCACCGGATCGTTGAAGGTCGTCGACGCGGTGGCGAGAAGACCGACCCGTTCGGTGGCCCGTGCGACATGCGCCCACAACACCGTCGGGTCGAGCCGGATCGGGTTCGCATCATAGGCCGGATCCCCCAGACCCAGCGCGTCGGCGAGGAAGACAGCGTCAAGCGTCGCGCGTTCGGCGAGCCGGCCGATCCGCTCCCAGTACGCGGGTTCGATGAAGTCGCGGGCGTCCAGCAGCGGGGAACGCCACGCGGAGGGGATGTACCCGTAGACGAGGACGTTCACGCCCAGGAGCACGTGACCTTCACGTCGGTTGCCCATCGCTCAGACCCCCTGTCCCTGCGGACGCGCATACGGATTCGAGCCACCGACCGGCACGGTCCCGTTGACGTAGTAGTCGCCGAGGACACGTTCCTTGAACACGCGGGGGTTGTGCGAGGACAATGTCCGGGCGTTGCGCCAGTGCCGGTCGAGTGCCGATGAGACTGCGGTCGCCGAAGCGCCCAGGGCATCGAAGATCGTCGCCGTGATCTCGAGAACGGAGTCGATGATGACGGACTGGGCCTCGTGGGTACGGACGGTGGCGTCCACCAGTGCCGACTTCTCCCGCTCGACGTCGCCGAGAGCGTGTGCGTGAGCGACGACGTCGAGGGTCGCGCTCTGCTTCTCGAGGGCGGCCTCCGCCTGGAACAGTCGCGTGGCGATGCGCCCGATCTGCTGCTGCAGGAGCGGATCCTGCGGCGGTACCTCGTTCACACCGAGCGGGTAGTTGCGGGTACGGCGTCGCAGGCCCTCGGAGCCGTCGCGGAAGGCGGCGCGGCCGATGCCGACCAGCACCGACAACAGCGCCGTCTGATAGAAGAGTCCCTGATACGCGAATCGCTGCTCGGCCGGGAAGGTTCCGTGCTCGTCGACGACCGCGTCCTGGTAACGGGCCGATCCGCTGGCAGTGGTTTGCTGCCCGAAGCCCTCCCAGTCGTCGATCAGGGTGACACCGGGCTGCTCCCGCGCCACGAGAGCCGTGACGAGCTCGTCGTTCTCGTTACGGCCGATGACGTCGAGCCAGTCGGCGTAGAGGCTTCCGGTGGCGTAATACTTGCTGCCGGTGATGCGGTTGACACCCTCGGACGTGGTGATGCGGGTGCCGATCTCACCGAACTTGGTGTTGCTCGCCTCGGTCCATCCCCCGCCGACGAACTGCCCTTGGCGGAAACGTTCCAGCCAGATCTCCGTCGACGGATGGTCGGGCGAGTTGAGCCGGTCCTCCACGAACGCGAGGTGGTTGCGGAAGATGTGAGCCACGTTCGGGTCCGCCTCGCCGAGTTCGGCGAGCAGCAGGAAAACCTGCTGGAGGGTGGCGCCGTCGCCGCCGAGTTCGCGCGGGATGCGCAGCCGCGAGAATCCGGCGTCGATCAGCCAGCGGACCTGCTCGTAGGGGAACTCGCGCGTTCGTTCGCGTTGCAGGTTCCCTTCGGCTATGCGGGCGAAGACGGGCCGGTACGTCGCGGCGAGGGTGTCGAACTCCGCGAAGGGGCCCGCGAGGAGCGTGCGGATGTCAGGGGAAGTGGGGGCGACCATTGTGTTCACTTTCTCGGTAGGTCGAATATGACGGCGTGTACGACGTGCGGGCGTCGAAGGTCAGCGGTAGACGCTCGT
>Ga0180218_1001403_pt1 | contig 14690 bp, 10 predicted proteins | sample eDN3rd37CKraftBY_FD_151334 | JGI IMG/M metagenome (GOLD analysis project Ga0180218, IMG submission 151334) | Enriched backyard soil microbial communities from Emeryville, California, USA - eDNA 3rd pass 37_C Kraft BY (version 2) (version 2) | ecosystem: Environmental > Terrestrial > Soil >...
CGTCAGTTCGAAGGTCGTCACTTCGCCCTTGTCGAGGCTGGCAACCAGCGTCGAACCCGTGATGGTCATTTCGTCAAGACCGTCGCCGTGGACGACCCAGGCCTTTTCGGCGCCGAGGTTCTTCAGCACGTGGGCCAGCGGCTCGACCCACTGCGGGGCAAAGACGCCAAGCAGCTGACGCTTGGCGCCCGCCGGGTTTGCGAGAGGGCCAAGCAGGTTGAAGATTGTGCGCGTGCCAAGCTCGATGCGGGTCGGGCCCACATGACGCATGGCCGAGTGATGCATGGGGGCGAACATGAAACCGATACCGGCTTCTGCGACACAGGCTGCAATCTCGTTCGGGTCAAGCTCGATATTGACGCCAAGGGCGGCAAGCGAATCCGCCGCCCCTGACTTGGACGAGAGGGCGCGGTTGCCATGCTTTGCCACCGGCACACCGCAGCCGGCGACGATGAAGGCTGCGCAGGTGGACACATTGTAGGAGCCGGAAGCGTCGCCGCCGGTTCCAACGATGTCGACGGCATTGTCGGGGGCCGTGACGCGCAGCATCTTCGAGCGCATCGTCTCGACGGCACCGGTGATCTCGTCCACCGTTTCGCCGCGCACGCGGAGCGCCATCAGGAAGGCGCCCATCTGGCTCGGCGTCGCGTCACCCGACATGATGATGTCGAAGGCCTGACGGGATTCCTCGTGGCTGAGCGGGGTACCCGCTGCAACCTTCGCGATATGCGCCTTCAAGTCGGCCATGACGTACCTCAGAACAGAGTAAGTGCCTGCTGCATCGCATTGCGGTTGACGGTAACCTCAAGGTCCGACTGCAGACGGGTTGCGAGCTGGATCAGCAGGTCCTGCGTGAGCGTGTCGCCGATGGACTTGGCGACATCGGCCGGGACGGCTTCAGAGGAAGCGGATGCAGGCTGGAAGACTTCCGTCACCTGGAACAGGAACTCGCCATCGCCTGCCGGGTTCGGGAAGGAGCCAACGCCGCCCTTCTGGACCGCAAAGACAGCTCCGACACCGCCGCGTCCGAGATCCGGATCGTTCGACTCGCGCTTCAGACCGCGCTTGGTCATCTTTTCCTGGGAAATTTCCTCGGCAACCTGGTCTAGCGTTCTGGTGCCATCGCGTACAGCCTTGGCAAATTCCTCCGCCCTGCCCTTCAGGCGCTTGCTGACCTCAGCGCGCGTCCAGTCAGCGACAACGCGGTCACGAACCTCATCGAGCGTGCGCTCACGGGCCGGGATGATTTCCTCGACTTCGTAGAAGAGGTAGCCGCTGGAGCCGAAGTTGAGCGGAGCATTCTCCACGCCTTCGTCCGTTTCGAAGGCTGCGGAGAGAAGCTGCGTGGAGTTCGGCAGGGTGACCTGCTTGCCTTCCTGATCCTCACCCTTGGCGGAAACAGCCTTGATCGTCTGCACAGTGAGGCCGAGGCTATCGGCTGCTTCCTTCAGCGTCGCGCCTCCGGCACGGGCATCCTCATAGGCGTCGTAGGCGTCCTGGATCTGCCGGGTAGCATCGGCAACCGCGAGCTGCTGGCGAATCTCCTTCTCCACGTCGGCGAGCGGGGTAACCTTCTCCGGTTCGATCTTGGTGACGCGCAGGATCACCGGGCCAAAAGTTCCTTCTACAACGTCGCTCACCTGGTTCTCAGGAAGCGAGAAGGCAGCTTCAGCGATCTTCTCGTCGGCGAGCTGGGTGCGGGGCAGGTGGCCCAGATTGACGTCCTCGAGCTTCTTGCCCTGCAGCTGGACGAGGTCCTCGAAGGTCACGCCGGAACGCAGGCTCTCCTGCGCAGCCTGGGCAGCTTCCTCGTTGTCGAAATTGATCTGCTCGATCGTGCGACGCTCGGCCACCGTGTAATTAGCACGGCCCTGCTCGTAGGCGCGCTCAATGTCTTCCTGCGCAACCGCCTCAGGCTCGGCGATGTCTTCCGGCTCAAGCTTTACATAGCTGATCGTGCGGAATTCCGGGGCGGCGTAGGCAGTTTTGTTCCCGTCGAAATAGGCCTGCAGATCCTCTGCCTTCGGCTCCTCGATCGGTTCGACGAGAGAACGGGGCAGGACGACATAGTCCACGGTGCGATCTTCGCCGCGGTACTGTGCGATGCTCTGTAGCAGCGTTGCCGGGGCGTCCACGCCCGTCGCAACCGCGTCAACGATCTGCTGGCGGCGGGCCACCTGCGTCTGGTTACGCAGGTAGGCATCACGGGTCATGCCGATCTGCTGGAGAATGTAATCGAAGCGGGCAACGTCAAAGCGGCCGTCGAACCCCTGGAAGGTCGGATCCTTGGCTGCGAGCTCCGCAATGCTTTCACGCGAAACGCCAAGGCCCATCTTGCGGGAGGTCTCATCCAGGAGCGCGCCGACGGTGACTTCCGACAGGACCTGCTCCTGAACGCCGAAGGCTTCCGCCTGGGCGCGCGTCAGCTGGGTGCCGAACTGGCGGGAGAGTTCCGCCACGCGGCGGTCGAACGCCAGCCGGTAGTCCATCACCGAGACCTCGGTCTTGCCGGCGGTAACGACCGACGTGCCAGTCGGATCCGTCAGCATCTGGCCGGAAATGCCCCAGATGCCGAAGCTGAGAACCAGGATGCCTAGGAGCAGTTTTGCAACCCAGGTGTTGGCGGCTTTGCGAAGACTATCGAGCATGGTGGTTTCTTGCCAGCTTTCAGTTTTATAGATCAATTGTTGGGAATAGCGTCCTTGATCGAGACTGTCGATTGCTTTGTGGCACCTTTTTGGTAGTGAACGGTTCCTATCCCGCTTACAGATCAGGAGTGACCGCCAATGACCCCCGGAATTCGCCCGCTCATCGCCGGAAACTGGAAGATGAATGGCACGAGTGAATCGCTCGGTGAATTGCACGCTATTGCTGCAGGTTTCGCCGATGCATCCGGAAACAAGGCGGATGGCCTGATCTGTGTCCCGGCTACGTTGCTGGATCGCGCTGCGAAGGCTCTGGCCGGTTCGCCGGTTGCATCCGGCGGTCAGGATTGCCACGCCAAGGAGAGTGGAGCCCACACCGGCGACATTTCGGCTGCCATGCTCAAGGATTGCGGCGCATCCCATGTGATCGTCGGTCACTCCGAGCGCCGCGCCGACCATGGCGAGAGCGACGCGGTCGTTGCGGCCAAGGCCAAGGCTGCGTGGCAGGCAGGACTCGTTGCAGTTATCTGCATTGGCGAGACGCGCGAAGAACGCGAGTCAGGCAAGACCCTGTCGGTTCTCTCTACGCAGATTGCGGGTTCGGTTCCGGCTGAAGCGACTGCCGCAAACACCGTGGTCGCCTACGAGCCCGTATGGGCGATCGGCACCGGTCTGATCCCGACGCTTCCGGATGTGGAAGAAGCCCATGCCCATATCCGTGCCGAGTTGAAGAAGCTGATCGGTGCAGAAGCGGACGGTGTGCGCATTCTCTACGGCGGCTCGATGAAGCCCGACAACGCGGGCGAGTTGCTCTCCGTCAACAACGTAGACGGTGGCCTGATCGGCGGTGCGAGCCTGAAGGCGAAGGACTTCCTGGCTATCGCAAACGCGGTCAAAGGAAAGTAAGCGCTCCTCTGCCTAAGCGCCTTGTAATGAGGTGAAGGATAGTTATGTTTTGCGCGGGACTTGGAAAAGCCTTGAAACGCGTGTATTGAGCCGCGTCCGCTTGAGGCACGTGTCCGCGACCGCCGGAAGGAACCATGCAGAATATCATCATCGTCATTCACCTCATCATTGTTGTCGCGCTCGTAGGCGCAGTTCTGCTGCAGCGCTCTGAGGGCGGCGGTCTGGGAATCGGTGGTGGTTCGGGCTTCATGACGGCCCGGGGCGCGGCCAACACCCTGACGCGCACGACTGCAATCCTTGCGGCGCTGTTCTTCATGACCTCGCTGGGGCTTTCGATCTACGCCCGTTACCAGGAGCGTCCGGCTGACATCTTCGATCAGCTGCAGCGGAATCAGCCTGCTGGCTCGCAGCAGGGCGGCAACGGCATTCTTGACCAGCTCGGCGGTCCTGCCACGCAGCCGGCAGCACCGGCCGGTGAGTCGACTCCGAGCGATGTTCCGGCACCTGCTGAAGGTGCTGCGCCGGCAGAACCTCAGGTTCCGTCGGGACAGTAAGTCCCGCACGACCTTGATGGTTGACCGGGCGTTTAGCCCGGCCCGAGCTGGGGGGCTCGGTCAAAGGAGGATCGATGCTGACGGTGCAAACCGTTATGCGCAGGAAAAAGGCCAGAGCGACAATTTTGTTCTGGCCAAATTGAATCTGTCCAGATAAGCGATAACTCCCATGGCGCGATATGTTTTCATCACTGGCGGCGTGGTTTCCTCCCTTGGTAAGGGTATAGCAGCGGCAGCGCTTGGTGCGCTTCTGCAGGCGCGCGGATACCGTGTTCGCATCCGTAAGCTCGATCCCTACCTCAATGTCGATCCGGGCACGATGTCACCTTACCAGCACGGTGAGGTCTTCGTGACTGACGACGGGGCGGAGACCGACCTTGATCTTGGTCACTACGAACGTTTCACAGGACGCTCGGCCAACAAGTCGGACAACATCACCACCGGCAGGATCTACCAGAACATCATCGAGAAGGAGCGCCGTGGCGACTACCTCGGTGCGACCGTTCAGGTGATTCCGCACGTGACGGACGAGATCAAGAATTTCGTCCTCTCGGGCAACGATGAGTACGATTTCGTGCTCATCGAGATCGGTGGCACGGTTGGCGACATCGAGGCGATGCCGTTCCTGGAAGCCATCCGTCAGCTCGGAAACGAGCTGCCGCGCGGTGGCGCGATCTACGTTCACCTGACGCTCATGCCGTACATTCCGGCAGCCGGCGAGCTCAAGACGAAGCCGACGCAGCATTCCGTCAAGGAGCTGCAGTCGATCGGTATTGCTCCCGACATTCTGCTGGTGCGTGCCGACCGTCCGATCCCAAGCGAGGAACGCCGCAAGCTGTCGCTCTTCTGTAACGTGCGCGAGACGGCCGTTATCCAGGCGCTCGACGTCAAGCACATCTATGACGTGCCGATGGCCTACCACAGGGAAGGCCTGGACTCGGAAGTTCTGGCTGCCTTCGGCATTGACCCTGCACCGAAGCCGCGCCTTGACCGCTGGAAAGAGGTCACCGACCGGATCCATAATCCGGAAGGTGAGGTCACCATTGCTGTCGTTGGCAAGTACACCGGTCTCAAGGACGCCTACAAGTCGCTGATCGAGGCGCTGTCCCATGGCGGTCTCGCTAACCGGGTTCGCGTCAATCTTGAATGGATCGAATCGGAAGTCTTCGAGAAGGAAGATCCGGCTCCGTATCTCGAGAAGGTCCACGGCATTCTCGTGCCGGGCGGCTTTGGCGAGCGCGGTTCGGAAGGCAAGATCCATGCGGCCAAGTTCGCCCGTGAGCGCAAGGTGCCTTATTTCGGCATCTGCTTCGGCATGCAGATGGCCTGCATCGAGGCTGCCCGCAACCTGGCGGATCTTCCGAAGGCATCGTCCACCGAATTCGGCCCCACGTCGGAGCCGGTTGTCGGCTTGATGACTGAATGGCTGCGCGGCAACATGCTGGAGAAGCGTGCGGCAAGCGGCGATCTGGGCGGCACCATGCGTCTCGGCGCGTATGAAGCTGCGCTTACCGAAGGTTCGCGCATCGCGCAGATCTACGGATCGACCACGATCCACGAGCGTCACCGTCACCGCTACGAGGTGAATGTCGAATATCGCGAGCGCCTTGAAGCTGCTGGCCTGATCTTCGCAGGCCTTTCGCCTGACGGCGTTCTGCCGGAGACGGTGGAATATGCGGACCATCCGTGGTTCATCGGCGTTCAGTACCATCCGGAACTGAAGAGCCGGCCATTCGAGCCGCATCCGCTGTTCGCATCGTTCATCGCTGCGGCAGTCGAGCAGTCCCGGCTGGTCTAACCACAGATGATGATCTGGCGCCAGCGCCCGATCATTGCCATATGAGCATCTTACTGGTCCAACTTGCCGGTTGGACCAGTTTTCATTTCAGCAGTTCTCAAGTTGCAGGAGATCAGGCATGACCCCGAATTCCCGAGTTGAAGTGGGAAAAGCAGTTTTCGCCAACGATGCGCCGCTTGCCCTGATCGCCGGTCCGTGCCAGCTCGAAAGCCGCCAGCATGCGTTTGACATGGCAGGCAGGCTGAAAGAACTGACGGAAAAGCTCGGGATCGGGTTCGTCTTCAAGACCAGCTTCGACAAGGCCAACCGGACGTCGCTTGCCGGCAAACGCGGAGCAGGGCTTGAGGCCGCGCTGCCGGTCTTCGCGGACCTGCGCAAGGAACTCGGCGTTCCTGTGCTGACCGATGTTCACACCGAGGAACAGTGCGGGATCGTGGCCGATGTGGTCGACATCCTGCAGATCCCGGCCTTCCTCTGCCGCCAGACCGACCTCCTGATCGCCGCAGCGAAAACTGGCCGCGTCGTCAACGTGAAGAAGGGCCAGTTCCTCGCTCCCTGGGACATGAAGAACGTGGTCGCCAAGGTCGTCGGTTCCGGCAATGCCAACGTGCTCGTCACCGAGCGCGGAACGAGCTTCGGCTACAACACGCTCGTCAACGACATGCGTGCGCTTCCGATCATGGCGGAGCAGGGCGCTCCGGTGATCTTCGACGCGACCCATTCGGTGCAGCAGCCGGGCGGACGTGGTGAGTCGAGCGGCGGCGAACGCCGATTCGTTGAAACCGTTGCCCGCGCAGCCGTGGCTGTCGGCGTCGCCGGCGTCTTCATCGAGACGCACGAGGACCCGGACAACGCACCTTCCGATGGCCCGAACATGGTACCGCTCGACAGAATGGAAGCGCTGCTCGAACGGCTTATCCGGCTGGATCAGGTCGCAAAAGGCCTCTGAGGCGCGCTTCGGGCCCGGTTAGCTGTGACGTTCACCAGACGCGGCTCGACCTTCGGGGCTGAACGCGGCACAATCTGATTCCAAACTGATGGGTGAAGAAGTTCATGGCAAGCGAACGTCCACCGCGTGATCCGATCAAGCGCGCAGCGATGATGCAGGGTGAAGCGCCGGTTCCGCCGTCTGTGCCGGTGCGACGCTTCATCCACCTTCGCGTGCACTCGGCTTATTCGCTTCTGGAAGGCGCGCTGCATGTGGGTAAGGTGATCGCCCATGCGCTCGCCGACAACGCCCCCGCCATCTGCATCGCCGACACCAACAACCTGTTTGGCGCACTGGAATTTTCCCAGAAAGCCTCGAAGGATGGCATTCAGCCGATCATCGGCTGCCAGCTTTCGATAGCCTTCAGCGACAGCTTCACCGAAGCGCGCAAGGGCAATCGCAAGAACGCCACGCAGGAGTATGACAGTCTCGTCCTGATCGCCTCCACTCAGGCTGGCTATGACAACCTCGTCCGCCTCGTCAGCCGCGCCTACCTGGATCATGAAGCCGGAACGCCGCCCCACATCACGCAGGAATGGCTGAAGGAACTGGGCGAAGGCATCATCTGCCTCACCGGCGGGCCGAAGGGTGCGATCGGCGTTGCCTTGCAGGCTGGCCGCAAGGAGATCGCCGAGCAGCGACTCCTGTTCCTGAAGGAGGTTTTCGGCGACCGGCTCTATGTGGAGCTCGAACGCCTGCAGGATTACGACCGGGCGCTTGAGGCTGCGACCGTGGATCTTGCCTATACGCACGATCTGCCGCTGGTCGCCACGAATGAAGCTTTCTTCAAGAGCCGCGACGATTACGAGGCCCATGATGCGCTGATCGCCATTGCCGAAGGTGCGGTCGTCGCCATGGATGATCGGCGCCGTCTGACGCCGGACAATTACTTGAAGACCCAGGCGGAAATGTCTGTTTTGTTTGCAGATCTGCCTGAGGCACTCGACAATACGGTCGAGATTGCACAGCGCTGCTCATACTACGCGAAGACGAGAAACCCCATCCTGCCGCGCTTTACCGGCGACGACGCAGCAGGAGAGGAAGCCGCTCTCAAGGCAGAGGCCGACGAGCTTCGCCGACAGGCGCGCGAGGGTCTGGAGCGCCGCCTGGAGGCGCATGGGCCTTCCGCCGGTCACACTGTTGAGGAGTATCAGGAACGTCTCGAGTACGAGCTCGGCATCATCGAGCGCATGAAGTTTCCGGGCTATTTCCTTATCGTTGCTGACTTTATCAAATGGGGTAAGTCGGAAGGAATTCCCGTAGGACCCGGTCGTGGATCGGGTGCAGGATCGTTGGTCGCTTACGCGCTGACCATCACGGACATCGACCCGCTTCGCTTCTCATTGCTGTTCGAACGCTTCCTGAACCCGGAACGCGTTTCGATGCCTGACTTCGATATCGACTTCTGCCAGGATCGCCGCGAAGAGGTAATCCGCTACGTCCAGCAGAAGTATGGCCGCGAACAAGTGGGCCAGATCATCACCTTCGGTTCGCTGCAGGCCCGCGCGGTGCTGCGCGACGTCGGCCGCGTGCTGCAGATGCCCTATGGTCAGGTCGACCGTCTTTGCAAACTCGTGCCGTCGAACCCGGCCAATCCGGTGCCGCTGAAAAAGGCCGTCGAGGAAGAGCCCAAGTTCGCCGAAGAGGTCGAGAAGGAGCCCATCGTCGCGACATTGCTTGAAAACGCAATGAAGCTCGAAGGGCTCTATCGCCACGCGTCGACCCACGCTGCCGGTATCGTGATCGGTGACCGACCGCTGCACGAACTGGTGCCGATGTACCGCGATCCGCGCTCCGACATGCCGGTGACGCAGTACAACATGAAATGGGTGGAGCAGGCCGGTCTGGTGAAGTTCGACTTCCTCGGCCTGAAGACGCTTACCGTGCTTCAGACGGCGGTGAACCTCATCAAGCGCCGCGGCATCGAGATTGATCTGTCGAAGATCCCGCTCGATGACCAGAAAACCTACCAGATGCTGTCGCGCGGCGAGACCGTTGGCGTGTTCCAGGTTGAAAGCGCCGGCATGCGCAAGGCGCTGATCGGCATGAAACCCGACTGCATCGAGGATATCATTGCGCTTGTGGCGCTCTACCGACCCGGTCCGATGGAGAACATCCCGGTCTACAATGCGCGCAAGCATGGCGAGGAAGAGATTGCCTCGATCCATCCGAAGATCGACCACCTGGTGAAGGAAACGCAGGGCGTTATCGTTTACCAGGAGCAGGTGATGCAGATCGCCCAGGAGCTCTCGGGCTACTCGCTCGGTGAAGCAGACTTGCTGCGCCGCGCCATGGGTAAGAAGATCCGCGAGGAGATGGACAAGCAGCGTGTCCGTTTCGTCGATGGCGCCAAGAAGCAGGGCGTGACCGAGACGCAGGCCAACACGATCTTCGACCTGCTTGCCAAGTTTGCCGACTACGGCTTTAACAAATCGCACGCTGCCGCCTATGCGGTTGTTTCCTATCAGACGGCCTATCTGAAGGCGCATTATCCGGTCGAGTTCCTTGCCGCGTCCATGACATATGACATGGCCAACACGGACAAGCTCAACGAATACCGACGCGACGCGACGCGTCTCGGTATAGAAGTCGTGCCGCCTTCGGTCATGACGAGCTATCGCCTGTTCGAGGTGGGCGAAAACCGCATCTACTATTCGCTGGCAGCCATCAAGGGCGTGGGCGACCATGCGGTCGAGCACATCGTCGCCAAGCGCCAGGAGAAGCCTTTCGACAGTATCGAGGATTTCTGCACCCGTGTTGATCCGCGTATCGTCGGCAAGCGTGTGCTGGAAAGCCTGATCTGCGCCGGAGCGTTCGACTGCTTCGGCCATGACCGCGCGGCTCTCTTCCAGGGCATCGATCGCCTCATGGGCCTCTCCGCACGTGCGGCGGAGGATGCGGCACTGGGGCAGGGCGATATCTTCGGCTCGGCCGCTCTGGAGCCGCAGAAGCTGCATCTGCCTGTGAGCGAACCATGGCTTCCGGCAGAACGGCTTCACCGCGAGTTCGTCGCCGTGGGCTGCTATCTGTCGGCTCATCCGCTTGATGACTATCGCGATGCGCTGGAGAAGTTGCGCGTCCAGAACTGGATCGACTTCCAGGCTGCAGTGAAGCGTGGCGCGACGGCCGGTCGTCTCGCTGGCACGATCACGACCAAGCAGGAGCGCAAGACCAAGACCGGCAACAAGATGGGCATTGTCCAGTTCTCCGATTCCAGCGGCCAGTACGAGGCCGTGCTGTTCTCTGAAGCGCTGAACCACTACCGCGACATCCTTGAGCCCGGCAAATCCGTGGTGATCACGGTTCAGGCGGAGGATCGGCCCGAGGGCGTCAACCTTCGCATCCAGACCGTGCAGTCACTCGATGAAGAGGCGAGCCGCATGCAGAAGGCACTGCGCGTCTATCTGCGCGATCCGAAGCCGCTCTCGATGATCACGTCACAGCTTACGACCCGCGGCGAGGGTCAGGTCAGCCTGATCGTCATCAAGGATGGCGGACAGGGCGAGGTCGAAGTGAGCCTTCCGGACAGATATCGCCTTTCGCCGCAGATCGCTTCGGCCATGCGTTCGGTGCCGGGCGTGGTGGAAGTGGAGCTCGTGTAGAACTTTAGCTGCTTCCATAAAAGACTTAGGAACCGTCGCTAACTCTTTGTATTACTTTCTTTGGTGGCCGAACGTGTAGCCCGTCTCCACGGCCGATTGACCGAATTTATCGCGCAGGCGGTCAATCGCGCCTTCGGCCAGTGCGCGCTTCCTTGCTTGCGTATCAACCAGGTCCGGTGGATCGGCACGAGTGGGGTCGCTTAGGTCACTGACGCCGATGCCGAGCAGCCGGAAATAGGTTCCGTCTACCTCGCGTCGAAGAAGGTCCAGCCCCGTCTGAAAAATGCGGTCGGCGAGCTGTGTCGGATCGGCAAGCTGCCGGTTACGCGTGCGGCTTCGGAAATCCTTCGTCTTTAGCTTGAGGACGACCGTACGTCCGGCAAGCCCAGCCTTCTTCAATCGTGCGGAGACCTTCTCGCTCTGTCGACGCAGGATCGGCACTAACTCCTCAAAGGAGGCGATGTCTTCGTTGAACGTCGTCTCTGACGAAACGCTCTTTGCCTCTCCATGCGGCTCCACCCGCCGGTCATCTTCTCCACGGGCGAGGTGATAGAGCCTGACGCCCATGGTGCCGTAGCGGCGCATGAGGTCGTTCTTTTCCATGCGCTGCAACTGGCCGATTGTCTTGATTCCATCGTGCGCCAGTGTCTCGGCAAAGGCCTTGCCGACGCCCCAGATGGTTGTGACGGGCTTAGGGCCAAGAAATTCCTGCGCTTCCTCCCGTCCGATCACCGAAAACCCGCGCGGCTTGTCGAGATCGGAGGCAACCTTCGCGAGGAACTTGCAATATGAAAGCCCGACCGAAACCGTAATGCCGATGTCGCGCTCGATCTCCTTCGCAAAGCGCGCCAGGATGTGCGCGGGCGAGGCGCCGTGCAGCCGCTCCGTGCCGGTAAGATCGAGAAAGGCTTCGTCGATGGAGATCGGCTCCACCAGCGGCGTGAGCCGCAGCATCCGCTCGCGCACCTCACGTCCGACTTGCGCGTACTTTTCCATGTCCGGCTTGATGACCACTGCCTGCGGGCAGGCTTCCAACGCCTTGAACATCGGCATGGCAGAACGCACGCCATGGATGCGCGCGATATAGCAGGCGGTGGAAACGACGCCCCGCTTGCCGCCGCCAATGATCAGCGGCTTGTCGACAAGCTCCGGATTGTCCCGCTTCTCCACAGCCGCATAGAACGCGTCGCAATCGATATGGGCGATGGAAAGCTGACCCAGTTCCGCATGTGCAACAAGGCGAGGGCTGCCGCATGCGCGACAACGCCTTCCACTATCCCTCAGGACAGTGAAGCAGTCGCGGCAAAATCCTTGGCTACGGAGCTTGTCATTCATCTTGGTTTGTGAGAACGTAACAGGAACAGATGGTATGACAACGAAGGACGACGCACAAGCTGGACGTGCGTCTATGCACTGGAGAATGCTGACATCTCCGGCCAAGGCGCATGGAAGCGCTTACGGCTGGTAGTCCCACTGTTCGTCGCCAAACGGCAGGCTTCGCGCGGCGGCGCTCACCATGTTCGGTCGCAGATCGGCCGCGCTGCAGAAGTCGAGGAGGGTAGGCTCATGCGCGAGAATGAACTGCAGGACTCCGGCGAGGAACCCGGGCGATCGAGCCGCCTGGCGGATCTCCGGGGCGCTGATCCCTGAAATGCCCAGGAACCGGGGCAGGAGCTCTTCGCTTCCCGCGATGTACGCCAGCGCACTGATGGCGATGTTTTCTGCCTGTTCCCGATCCATGTCGACCACCAGATTTCTGTGATTGGAAAGGATTTGATAGGCATATGTCCTGAAAACCACAAGATCCGCCTGCATTCTCCGGCAGTGGTTCGGAACGTTGTCCGTTTGTTAACGGTGGATGCGCCATGGCATTATCGGGGGTGACAGCGTAGATGCCAATGCGTCGATACCTGTAGCCAGTGGTCCCACATGATCTGGGTGTGGGACGCCGACGGGGAGTGCAATGCCCAAGAAGGTTATGATTGTCGAGGACAACGAGCTCAACATGAAGCTCTTCCGCGACCTGATTGAAGCTAATGGATACGAGACCGTTCGTACGCGCAACGGGTTGAAGGCGCTTGATCTTGCTCGGGAACACATGCCCGACCTGATCCTGATGGATATTCAGCTGCCGGAGGTGTCGGGTCTGGAAGTCACCAAATGGCTGAAAGAAGACGAGACATTGCGGTCAATTCCGGTTATCGCTGTAACCGCCTTCGCCATGAAGGGCGATGAAGAACGCATCCGTCAGGGTGGATGCGAGGCGTATATCTCGAAACCGATATCCGTCACGAGTTTCATACAGACCATCAAATCCTACCTAGGAGATGCCTGAGCAACGGCATTGGTAGGCAAGCACCGGGGGGGCTTGGGAGGAATGACCGCTCGTATACTTGTGGTCGATGACGTCGCGGCCAACGTCAAGCTGCTGGAAGCGCGGCTTTCAGCAGAATACTACGATGTCGTCACGGCGCGTTCGGGTCCGGAAGCCATCGAAATCTGCGAGGACGGCAAGATCGATCTCGTTTTGCTGGACATCATGATGCCCGGCATGGACGGTTTTGAGGTATGCCGCATCTTGAAGGGCAATCCGAAGACCGAGCATGTGCCTGTCGTCATGGTTACAGCCCTGGACCAGACAGAGCATCGCGTCATGGGCCTAGAGGCTGGCGCCGACGATTTTCTGGTGAAGCCCGTGAATGACGTGCAGCTGCTGACGCGTGTGCGAACACTGACGCGTCTGAAGGCTTTGACGGACGAGCTGCGCCTGCGCGCCGAAACGACCAATGACATGGACATTGCCGAGCTGTTGCACGCCAGGAGCTCCGGCACCCAGGACAGCCCGCCGATCCTGCTGGTCGACGCCAATCAGCCCTCTCGCGATGCGGTACTCGGCATGCTGTCGAGCGAGTTCGTGGTCGATACCGCGGTCGAGGCACAGGACGCGCTGCTGCGGGCGATCGAGGGCGGCTATGAATGCATTCTGGTCGCGACCGGCAGCAGCGAATTCGATCCGCTGCGCCTTTGCGCGCAGCTCCATGCGCTTGAGCGGACGCGTTCGATACCGATCATCCTGATCGCCAGCCCGGGTGAAGAGCGTTACGTGCTGCGCGGCCTGGAACTTGCCGCCCACGACTATGTGCTGCGGCCCGTCGTGCAGATGGAGCTCATCGCGCGCATCCGCACCCAGATCCGGCGCAAGAGCTACAATGACCGGTTGCGGTCGAGCGTTGCGCGCACCGTCGAAATGGCGATCACGGACCCGCTCACGGGCGTCTACAACCGGCGATATCTCGACAGTCACCTGCAGAGCCAGTTCCATCGCGCGCAGGCGCGCAAGCGGCCGCTTTCGCTCATGATCATCGACGTCGACCGCTTCAAGTGGATCAACGATCAGCTCGGCCATGCCGCTGGCGATCAGGTGCTGCAGGAGCTGGCCCTGAGACTGCAGCGCAATCTGCGCGGCAAGGATCTGATCTGCCGTTTCGGCGGCGAGGAATTCATCGTGGTCATGCCCGATACGGAGCTCGCCGACGCTTTCAAGGTGGGCGAGCGCATCCGCGGCCAGATCGCCGACAGGCCGTTCTCGCTTGATGGCGGCAAGATCCTGCAGGTGACCGCCAGCGTCGGCATTTCGGGCGTGAAACCCTTCGAGGACAGCCCCGAAGAGATGTTGAAACGCGCTGATGTCGCGCTATACAAGGCAAAGGCGCAGGGCCGCAATCGGGTGGTCGCCCCTGCAGCGTGACTGCCGCGGGGCGGCAACTCGGTGTTCGATTGTATTCAGTCGGTTTGCCTCTAGCCCGTCTATACCGGCGAAGAGGCGCTGCATCATCGTCTAGGAAACATCCGCAGGCTTGCGTGAAGGTTGCGTGTGGAACCGCAAATTTTCCAGATTGTTTCGGACGGAGGTTACTTGATCCCCGAGTGAAGACTTTCATTCCTCGATCACATGTAGGCGAGGGGCCCCAGCACTACGGTGCTTCTGACCTGCAGCAAAGAGCTCGGCCGCAACAAATTCCTTGTCCGCTGACCGGCGGTGCAATTTCAGAGTCTGGCGTGCGCCGCGTAACCAAAGGTGCACTGTCGTTATCGGCCCGGCGTAGCTTGGCACGACTGCGGAGGCTTGCGGAGCATAGTGCTGGCACAGGGCAAGAATGCCGGCTTGTTATTTCCCGTTTCTGTCCACCAGGAAGC
>Ga0180218_1001404_pt1 | contig 14690 bp, 16 predicted proteins | sample eDN3rd37CKraftBY_FD_151334 | JGI IMG/M metagenome (GOLD analysis project Ga0180218, IMG submission 151334) | Enriched backyard soil microbial communities from Emeryville, California, USA - eDNA 3rd pass 37_C Kraft BY (version 2) (version 2) | ecosystem: Environmental > Terrestrial > Soil >...
ATAGTTCGGGAACGAGATCCGGAGGACGCGAGATGGCGAAAGACCCGATTCTGCCCGTGGACGATGACGCCCGCGCCTTGGCCAAGAGGCTGATCCGCACGGCCCGCTCCGGTGCGCTCGCCACCAACGACCAGGAAAGCGGGATGCCGTTCGCGAGCCTCGTCCAGGTGGGAACGGATCTCGACGGCTCCCCGGTCATCCTCACCTCGCAGCTTTCGCTGCACACGCGGCTGATGGAGGCCGATCCGCGCTGCTCCCTGCTCCTGTCCTCCATCGGCAAAGGCGACCCGCTGGCGCATCCGCGCCTGACCCTGCAGGCGACGGCGGAGCGCCTCGACCGGGAGACGGATGAGGCGAGGAAGATCCGCCGCCGTTACCTGCTGCAGCATCCCAAGGCCGAGCTCTATGTCGACTTCCCGGATTTCAGCTTCTGGCGCCTCAAGGTGTCGTCAGGCAGCCTCAATGGCGGTTTCGGCCGGGCCTATCGCATGACGGCCGGGGACCTGCTCGCCGACATGTCCGAATTCTTCGATTTCTATGAATTCGAAGCCGGCGCCATCGAGCACATGAATGCCGAGCACGCCGATGCGGTCGCGCTCTATGCCACCCAGCTCTGCGGTGCCCGCGAGGGCGCCTGGCTTCTCATCGGGATCGATCCCGAAGGCATCCAGATGGCCCTGGGCGACGACATCCTGCGCCTGTCCTTCCCGAAGCCCCTGACGGGACCGCACGAGGTGCGCCCCATGCTCATCCGCTTGGCGAACGAGGCCCGGAGCAGGATTGGCTAGCGCATCGGACGGAAAATTGGGCATCGGTTTTGCGTGCAAAGATGCGAGAAAAAAATTGAGAGCATTGGACGTGCGTTCGAATTCACGTGCGATGCTCTCATCGTCAGGATCACTCCGGGATGCCCGCGACCTGGAGCGCGTCGAGGTAACGCTGGGCGAAGGCCTGGTCGCGCCAAGGATTGATCTGCCGCTGCAGGGTCAGCGTATAGGTCGGGAAGGCTTCCATCAGGCGCTCCGCCGCCGCCTTGGCCTCGTCCAGCCGCCCGAGCCCGACGAAGGCCCCGATGACGACCCGGTAGGACGAGCCGTAGCCCGGCATCTCCCGCAGGGCCGTTTCTCCCCACTTCAAGGCGTCCTCGAACTGTTCGAGCATGAGGTAACACATCCCGATCCCCGAAAGGGCGATGCCCTTCTCGGGGTCCAGCGGGCTCAGGCGCATGGCCTTGTGGAAATGGTCGATCGCCACGAGAGGCCGGCTGGCATGGGTGTTGACCCATCCGCTGCTCGTGTAACTCTGGGCCGAGTTCGGGTTGAGATAGAGAGAGCGCTCGATGGCGTTGAGGGCCGCTTCGTAGTCCTTTGCGCTGTAGGCGAGGACCTGCGCGGCGAAGCGCAGGCTCGTGGGATCGTCGCGGGCCTCCGACATCACCTCGCGCGCCATGCGGATGGCGACGCGGATATCGTCCGGTTCATGCCAGCATTGGCTCACCGAGATGCTGCGGATATAGGCGCCCAGCGCTTTCGCCAGCGTGAAACCGGGATCGATGCTGAGCGCCTCGTTCGTGAGCCTGCGGACATCGGCGAAGCCCTCCTGGGTCATCTTGTAGAAGCAGGGCAGGGCGCGCAGGTACAGGTCGTAGGCCGTGACGGAGGTGGTCGGCTTGTTGTGGGCCTGCCGGATCTCCTCGAGGCGGATGCTGGGCTCGACCGCCCCGACGACGCTCTCCGTGACCCGGTCCTGCAATTCGAAGATGTCGCTCATATCTCCGTCGAACCGGTCGGCCCAGACATGGTGCCCGGTCACGCCGTCGATCAGCTGGCCGGCGATGCGGACCCGCGACCCCGCCTTCCGGATGCTGCCCTCCAGAACATATTGCACGCCGAGTTCGCGGGAGACCTGCCGGACATCGACGGCGCGGCCCTTGTAGGTGAAGGAGGAATTCCGGGCGATCACGAAGAAGGACCTCACCCGGCTCAGGCCCGTGATGATGTCCTCTACCAAGCCATCGGCAAAGTATTCCTGCCGCGGGTCTTCGCTCAGGTTGGTGAAGGGGAGCACGGCGATCGAGGGCTTGTCGGGAAGAGGCAGGGGCTTGGCATGCTCCGAATCCGTCGAGGCGGCGGGGCCGCTCCTCAGGGCATAGGCCCTGACCGGCTCCTCCATGTTCTTCACCCGCTGCAGCCCGAGATCGCTGAAGGCCAGCGGCAGGAGCTTGCGCACGTAATGATGGGCCGTTTCCGACACGCAGATCGATCCCGGCTGCGCCAGTTGCTGCAGCCGCGCCGCCACGTTGACCCCGTCGCCGAGAAGATCGCCGTTCCGCACCATGACGTCGCCCACATGCACGCCGATGCGGAACCGCAGGCTTTGGCTGCCGGGCTCCTGGTCAAGCCGCTCCTGGATCTCGACGGCGCATTGGACGGCATCGACCGCGCTCGGGAACTCGGCCAGGATGCTGTCGCCGGCCGTATTGGCGATCCGTCCGCCATTCTCGGCAATGAGCATGTCCATGATGGCGCGGTGGGCGGATAGGATCTGGAGGGTTCCGACCTCGTCGGCCTCCATGAGGCGCGCATAGCCTGCAACATCGGCCGCCAGGATGGCGGCCAGTCGGCGCTCGACCCTTTGCCTCTGCGGATTCATTGCATCCTCAGCGCATCGTCTCCGGATCATTCTGCGGCCGTTTGGCTGGGCCGTCCAGTCGGCCACGGTGCGGTGGCGCACGACGGTGCTTTCTCCGGGCCGGGCGAGGCTCTAGGAACTCACGCCTTCATCGCGCTTTCTCTCGCAATCCCGCTTCGGGGTCTGAGGCGGCGGCTGTTGCTGCTGGGCGACGATCGTCTCGTCCGGGGCGGTGTCCGCCGCATGGGACGGAACGGCGAAGGCTGTCAGGACGGCAAGGGAGAGGATGCGAAGCATGATCGGTCTTTCCTTGGTCGAAGCGCTCCGATGCTAGCGCATCATGCGGAAAAGGGGACCCGATTTTCGCTGACGCGGCCCTCCGGGTCCGCATCGGCGATGCGCCGGCCCATGCGATGGCCAGCCTGTGCGAAAACCATGTCGCCCGGGTGCCCGGCGCCTCTTGAAATCCTGAAATCCGCTTCCCACCATCATGTTTGCCGAGGCCTTTCAGAGGCTTGGCATGGCGGGCGCCGGCGGGTGTCCGGCGCTCTCACGCCCATGTTGCTCAATGGAGGATATGGTGATGAGATCAGCTTTCGACTTTTCCCCTCTATACCGCTCGACGGTCGGCTTCGACCGGCTGTTCGACATGCTCGATCAGTCCGCTCAGATCGAGCCCATGACCAACTGGCCGCCCTACAACATCGAGAAGCTGGGCGAAGACCAGTACGTCATCACGATGGCCATCGCGGGCTTCTCTCCCGATGAGATCGAGCTCACGCAGAAGGAGAGCCAGCTGCTCGTGTCGGGCCAGAAGAAGGGCTCCGAGGAGGGCCGGCAATACCTGCACCGCGGCATCGCCACCCGCGCCTTCAAGCAGACGTTCAACCTCGCCGATCATGTGAAGGTCACGGGCGCGAGCCTGGAGAACGGCCTCCTGACGGTCGAGCTCAAGCGCGAGGTGCCCGAGGCGCTCAAGCCGCGCCGGATCGAGATCGCGACCGGCAACGGAGCGACGCAGCCGGGCCGGCAACCGCAGCAGATCGAGCACGACAAGGCGGCCTAAGGTTCATCCACACGACGAAGGGCGCCGGCATCCGGCCGGCGCCGCACCCATCGGCTTTGAGCAAAGGAGGAAGATGCCATGAACATGCGTGATCTTATTCCGTGGACTCGCAACCAGCAGATGGCTCCGACCCGCTATCGCGAGGAGAGCGATCCTTTCATGACGCTCCATCGCGAAATGAACCGGCTCTTCGACGATGTTTTGCGCGGTTTCGACATGGCGCCGTTCGGCGGCATGAACCGGGCCATCGGCTGGCCGCAGGTGGAGGTCGTCGAGACCGACAAGGACGTGCGCGTCTCGGCGGAACTGCCGGGCCTCGAGGACAAGGACGTCGAGGTGCTGATGCAGGACGGCGCCCTGACCATCCGCGGCGAGCGCAAGTCCGAGATCGAGGACAAGGAGCGCGCCTTCAGCGAGCGCTATTACGGCCGCTTCGAACGCCGCATCCCGATGGCCTGGGACGTCGACGAGGACAAGGTTGAGGCGAGCTTCAGGAACGGCGTCCTCACCGTGACGCTGCCGAAATCGGCCGAAAGCCGTTCACAGGTGAAGCGCATCGCGATCAACCGCGCTGCCGAGGAGACCAAGCACTGATCCGGCCCGGAGGCTGGCCGGCACGGCGCCGTCAATCCCATGGCGTCATCATCGGCCTCGTGCCGGTGATGACAATGCGAAAAGCGCGGCGCTTCACACAATCGAGATGGCCGGGGCAAGCCCGGCCATGACATGCAGGCGCCCGGATGGGCCGTTCAGGGCGAGGCGTGCATGAACAGGGCGGCTTTGACCAGATTGTCCGGCCCGAGATCGCCGTCCGCATCGAGCTGCAGGATTTCCGACAGGCGATTGCGGGCGCGGTTGATCCGGCTCTTGATGGTTCCGATATTGGTGCCGCAGATCCGCGCCGCGTCCTCGTAGGACAAGCCCTCCGCGCCGACGAGCAGCAGGGCCTCGCGCTGGTCCACCGGAAGCTTGCTGAGGGCTTTGAGCATGTCGGTGAAGTCGAGCCGTGCGCCCTGGTCGGGCATCACGGCCACTTTCTCGGCCCAGGAGCCTTCCGGATCCTCGACCTCGCGCTTTCTCCGGCGGGTCTGGGTGAGAAAATCGTTGCGCAGGATGGTGAAGAGCCACGCCTGCATGCTGGTGCCGGGCTGGAATTTATCGAAGTTGCTCAGGCCCTTGAGCAGCGTGCTCTGAACCAGGTCATCTGCCTTGTCGACACTCCCGGAAAGAGAAATGGCGAAGGCCCGCAGATGCGGGACCGCATTGAGCATCTCTTGTTTCAGGGAGTTTTCGACCGACAAACCGCACAACTCCTCAGGCCTGGACCCGTCAACAGACCCTAATCGTCAACTTGCCGCATTAACTTATGCGAAGCCTGGCGCGATCTTTCCGCGCCGCGACAGGGGCGCCGATGAACAAATCGTGAGCACATCGACCTTTTTTCGCGACATGCGATTTACATTCGTCAATGCAACGGGCGGCGGATTCCGCTAGTCGTCATGGAATGGCGCAGACCCGCTGCATGATCGTGGAAGACCAGGCGCTGCTCGGCATGTCCCTGGAGGCGTTCCTGGAGGATGCCGGCTTCGTGGTGGCCGGGGTCTTCATGAGCAATGACCAAGCCCTGCGATGGCTCGAGAGCGACGCGCCTGACGTCGCCATCCTCGACATCATGATCAAGGACGGCACCTCCCTGGAGACCGCCCGTGCGCTGAAGAGCCGGGGCATTCCCTTCACGGTCTATTCCGGTCTCCCGCGGAAAGCCGATTGCCCGCCGGAGCTGCGGGACGTTCCCTGGCTCGAAAAGCCGGTCAGCCGGGAAACGCTCCTGGGCGTCCTCGACGAGTTGAGGAATGCCGGTCACGATAGAGGCGGAATGCCTCCGGCCCCACTTCCGGTTCACGAATAAGGGCATCCCGGCTTCGGCGTCTCCGAGCTTGGAAGACAAAAGCGGAACACCCGGCCTTGGCCTTCCGTTATCCCGGAAATTCCGATGTTTGGAGGATGCCATGGGCGTTTCGTTCAGGACCTTGGCGGCTGCGGGGCTCGTCCTTGCCGGCGCGGTCGCCGCTCAGCCCGTTCCAGCCGAAGCCCAGCCCCGATGGGGGCGCTACCAGGGCGACGGCTACGCTCCCCACGGATTGCGCCAGCGCTATTATGCCCCGCGCTATTACGGAGGCGGCCGTTACTACGGGCCTCGCGGCTATTACGGCTACGGACCTCGCCGGTATTACGGCTACGGCTATCCCTACGGCTATTACCGGCGCCCCAATTACGGCGGAGCCGTTGCGGCCGGGGTCATCGGCGGCCTTGCCCTGGGGGCCATCGCGAGCGCAGCGGCCAATCCCTATTATGCGCCGGGCTATTACGCACCTCCCCGGTGCTTCTTCGAACGCCGCCGCGTGGTCAATCCCTACGGCCGGGTGGTCGTGCGCCGGGTCCGGACCTGCTATTGAGGCTTTCGCCGGGCCATCGCGTGGGAGCCCCGCCCGGTGCGGGGCTTTTCTCTGCCGTTGAAGGCGGCGCCAAGACGGGTTAGAGGCAGTTTCCGACCTTTTGGACATGCCATGACAGTACGTTTCCATCGCGGCGACCTGCCCGCCGATTACAAGCCCGGCCCGGCGATCGCCGTCGACACCGAAACCCTCGGTCTCAATCCGCACCGGGACCGCCTGTGCGTGGTGCAGATCTCGACCGGGGACGGGACGGCCGACGTGGTGCAGATCCTCAAGGACGGACCTTTGCCGGAGAACCTGATCCGCGTGCTCTCCGACGAGAGCGTGCTCAAGATCTTCCATTATGCCCGCTTCGATCTCGCGGTGATCTTCCACACCTTCGGCATCATGCCGCGCCCGATCTACTGCACCAAGGTCGCCTCGCGGCTCGTGCGCACCTATACGGACCGCCATGGGCTCAAGGAGCTGGCGCGCGAGCAGCTCGGGGTGGAGCTGTCGAAGCAGCAGCAATCCTCCGATTGGGGCGCCGACACCCTGACCACCGCCCAGCTCGACTACGCGGCGTCCGACGTGCTGCACCTCCACGCCCTGAAGGACAAGCTCGACCGCCTGCTGGAGCGGGAGAACCGCCTGGGCATCGCCCATCAATGCTTCAGCTTCCTGCCGACCCGCGCCCAGCTCGATCTTCTCGGGTGGCCGGAGACCGATATTTTCGCCCATTCTTGACGCAGGCTTAAACTTTCCCGCATAAAACCCATATCCGTCATAACATCGCCATGTCCCTACGGCATGGCGCCATGCCGACAGAGTGGCGGAAGGGGTTGACGAACGTGACGGGAATTCAGGGCACCACGATGCGTGATGGCCCGGCCTCGAGGTCGGCCGTGCGGTCGCGCGCCTTCAACAAGGCCCGTCGTCATTCCCGGTGGGTCAGCTTCGCCAAGGTGGCGATTCCCCTCGGCTCCCTGCTCGGCTTTGCCGCCATCGGCTTCGTGGCCTATTACAATCCCTTCAAGCAGATCGAGAACCTGAGCTTCGGCTCCATCGGCGTGACCGGCACGAACGTCACCATGGAAAGCCCGAAGCTGACCGGATTCAAGAACGATAATCGTCCCTACGAGGTGACGGCGAGCGCCGCCACCCAGGATGTGCGCAAGCCCGATCTCGTGCAGCTCAAGGACCTCAGGGCGCGCATCGTCACCGACGAGCGGGGCGGCGTGGCGAGGCTTCGGGCCGATTCCGGTGTCCTCGACACCAAGAAGGAGCAGATGAGGCTGCGCGAGAACATCGTGGTCACCACGGATGCCGGCCATGAGGTCAAGCTCCGGACGGCCTTCGTGAAGTTCAAGGCCGGGTCGGTGGTGTCCACCGACCCCGTCACCGTGTCCTTCGGCAACGGCACCATCGAGGCGGAGGGGCTCGACGTTGCGGATAACGGCAAGGTCATGAGCTTCACGGGCCGCGTCCGCACCGTCATCCAGCCCTCGGGCTCCACCCCATCCACCCCGGAAGCTGCCGGCACGGGCTCCACGACGCCTGCACCCCAACAGACAAGTATCCGTCCATGATGAGTTTCACCCGCGCCGCCCTGGCCCTCGCGCTCCTCTCCTCGGCTTCCATCGACGCGGCCTTTGCCCAGGCCAGCAAGGAGCGGGCCGTCGGCTTCGGCAATTTCGGCTCCAGCAAGGAGCCGATCAAGATCGATGCCAACAAGCTCGACGTCTTCGACAAGGAAGGCCGCGCGGTCTTTACCGGCGACGTGGTGGCGGTCCAGGGCGAGAGCACCATGAAATGCACGGTCATGACCGTGTTCTACGACCAGCGCGACCAGAACGGCGGGCAGGCGGCGGCCCCGCAGGCGGCCGACGACAGCGCCATCAAGAAGATCGACTGCAAGGGCCCGGTCACCATCGTGTCGCGCACCCAGGTCGCCACGGGCGAGAACGCCACCTTCGACCGGGGCTCCAACAAGATCATGCTGACCGGCAACGCGACCCTGAGCGACGGTCCGAACGTCACCAAGGGCGAGCGGGTGCTCTACGACATCAACACCGGCGTGGCGAATATCGAGACGACGCCCGGCGGCCGCGTGAGGGCGCTCTTCGTGCCCGGCCAGGGCGGGCCTGCCCCGACCGGCGCCGGCGGAGCGCCTGCGGCCGGCGGGGCCAAGCCGAAGCCTCAGCAGAGGCCGGCCACGAACTAGGGCGGGGGCATTCCCCCGCTTTTTCCCTTTTCATGATCCACGATGAGCCCGTGAAACCGTTTTTCAACCGTTCTCAATCCGGTCCGTCCGATGTGAGCCTTCTGGAACCCCGTTCCGTCGGGGCGAACCCGCATGCCTTTCACCGCACGGAGAGCGGGGCCGTGTTCGGCGGTCCGGGAGTCCTGGCCGTCAAAGGCCTGCAGAAGAGCTATCGCGGCCGCACCGTGGTGCAGGATGCCGGCCTGAACGTGCGCGCGGGCGAGGCGGTCGGCCTGCTCGGCCCCAACGGCGCGGGCAAGACCACCATCTTCTACATGATCACCGGGCTCGTCGCCGCCGATCGCGGCGTCATCAGCCTGGACGGGCATGACGTGACCGGCCTGCCCATGTATCGCCGCGCCCGTCTCGGCATCGGCTACCTCCCGCAGGAGGCCTCGATCTTCCGCGGCCTCAACGTGGAGGACAACATCCGGGCGGTGCTCGAGATCGTCGAGCCGAGCCGCAAGGAGCGCGAGCGCAAGCTCGATGCGCTCCTCGACGAGTTCAACATCACGCGCCTGCGCAAATCGCCCTCCATCGCCCTGTCGGGCGGCGAGCGGCGGCGCTGCGAGATCGCCCGGGCGCTGGCGGGCGAGCCGACCTTCATGCTCCTCGACGAGCCCTTCGCGGGCATCGATCCCATCGCGGTGGGCGACATCCAGAACCTCGTGCGGCACCTGACCCGCCGCGGCATCGGCGTGCTCATCACGGACCACAACGTCCGCGAGACCCTCGGGCTCATCGACCGCGCCTACATCATCCATTCCGGCCGCGTCCTGACCGAGGGCACTCCCGACGCCATCGTGGCGAACGAAGAGGTGCGCCGCCTCTACCTGGGCGAGGACTTCCGCCTCTAACGCATCGGACGCAAAAGTGGGCACCGGTTTTGCGTGCAAAGATGCGGCAAGACAAAAACTTGAAGCATCGAACGCAAAAGTGGGCGCCGGTTTTGCGCGCAAAGATGCGGCCAAACAAACGCTCCAAGCATCGTGCGGATTCGGCTTTGACCTCAGGGAAGCGCACGCGGTAAAACGGACGGGCATGCAAGAAGCATGCCCGTCCTTTCTCCGGGTGCGTCCATGAATGCGATGCAACGGCTGGAGCTGTGCCAGGGCCAGTCCCTGACCATGACCCCCCAGCTCGTTCAGTCCATCAAGCTGCTGCAGCTCTCCCATGCGGAGCTCGCCGCCTATGTGGAAGCGGAGCTCGAGCGCAATCCCCTCCTGCAGGAAGGGGAGGCATCGGCCGATGCGCCGGTTCCGAGCCTGGCGGATTTCCTGCGCGCCAAGCAGAAGGCGGAAGCCGCCGGGCCCCGGTTCACCCCCGGTCCGCCTCCGTCCCGGGCTGACGCCGTGTCTGCGTCGGCCGGGCAGGCGGCGGGCGCGGGCCACAGCGAGCTCGAGCCCGACATGGGCGACAGGCTCGCCCGGGCCGCGAGCCTGAGCGAGCATCTCGAGGCGCAGCTCGAACTCGCCACGGCGGATCCGAAGCTGCGCATGATCGGCGAGCACCTGATCCACACCCTCGACGAGGCCGGGTACCTGACCGAGGATCTGGCCGAGATCGCCGCCCGGCTCCGGGTCGCGCCCGAGGAGGCCGAGGACGCCCTGAGGCTGATCCAGGGCTTCGAGCCGTCCGGAATCGGCGCCCGCAATCTCGCCGAATGTCTGGGCATCCAGCTGCGCGAGCGCGACCGGCTCGATCCGGCCATGCAGGCCCTCCTGTCCCACCTCCACCTCGTGGCCCGCCGGGATTTCGCCGCCTTGAGAAAGGCCTGCGGCGTCGACCAGGAGGATCTCGCCGACATGCTGGCCGAAATCCGCCGCCTGGAGCCCAAGCCGGGACTGGCCTTCGCGCCCGCGGCCATCCATGTGCTCGTGCCCGACGTCCTGGTGCGCACCGCCCCGGACGGCACCCTCCACGTCGAATTGAACCCGGACACCTTGCCCCGCATCCTGCTCAACCGCTCCTATTATGCGGAAGTCGCCAAGGTTGTGCGCAAGGGCGAGGACAAGAGCTTCCTCTCCGACTGCCTGCAGACCGCGAGCTGGCTGACCCGCAGCCTGGACCAGCGCGCCAGGACGATCCTGAAGGTCGCGGCCGAGATCGTCAGTCAGCAGGAGGAGTTCTTCCGCGAGGGGGTGTCGGGCCTGCGCCCCATGACGCTCAGGAGCGTGGCGGAGGCGGTCGGCCTGCACGAATCCACCATCTCGCGGGTGGCGGCGAACAAGGCGATCGGCACCGATCGCGGCACCCACCCGATGAAGTTCTTCTTCAGCGCCGCCACCGGGGAAGGCGAGCATTCGGCCAAAGCGGTCCGGCATCGAATCAGTCAGCTGATCGCGGCGGAAAGCCCCGGCGACGTGCTCTCCGATGAGGCAATTGCCCAAAAACTGAAAGCCGAGGGGGTCCAGGTCGCCCGCCGGACGGTCGCGAAGTACCGGGAGGCCCTTCGTATTCCGTCTTCGGCGAATCGGCGCCGAAAGCACAGGAGTGAAGCCTGACCTGTCGGGCTGCCGCCATTTCAAGGCTTGCATTAGGCCTCATTCGGATCATCATCGGTTCCAAGCGCCACCCAGAAGGATCGCAGCGAAGCGACGGCGCAAGAGGAGGAGAACGCGATGACATTGAGGGTGTCGGGGAAGAATCTCGATATCGGCGAGTCCCTTCGAACTCAGGTCCAGGACCGGGTGGCCGGTACGCTGTCGAAATATTTCGATGGCGGCTATTCCGGCCATGTGACAGTCACCCGCGATGGCACAGGCTACCGGACCGACTGCGTGCTTCATCTGACCTCGGGCATGACCCTGGAGGCCTCCGGGGCCGCCCAGGACGCCTATGCCAGCTTCGACCAGACCGCAGGCCGGCTCGAGAATCGCCTGCGCCGCTACAAGCAGCGGCTCAAGGGCCGCTCCGGCCCGGCGACCGGACGGGCGGGCAACGGCCTTGAGATGGCCTATTCGGTCCTGGAAGCCCCCGGCGACGAGGCGGTCGAGGAGGAAACCTACCACCCGATGGTCATCGCCGAGACCACGAAGCCCCTTCACAGGCTCTCCGTCAGCGACGCTGTGATGCAGCTTGATCTCACCGGGGCGGCCGCTCTCGTGTTCATCCACGCTAGCACCGGCCGCATGAACGTCGTATACCGCCGCGGCGACGGAGCGATCGGTTGGGTCGATCCGCCGCTCCCACAGCCTTGAGGAGAGCTACCTCTTCTTGGCCCGGTTCTTGCGTGGAACGGTGCGAGGCCTTCCAGGCTTCACATCATAATGCAGCGTGATCGATGCCTTTGCTGGATTTTCTAGACCCTCGGGCTGTTCTGCCCGCCTTGCGCGTCAGCGGCAAAAAGCAGGCTCTTCAGGAGCTGGCTTCCCAGGCGGCCCTCCTCACGGGACTCACCGACGACGCCATCTATGAGGCTCTCCTGCAGCGTGAGCGCCTCGGCTCGACCGGGATCGGCGAGGGCATTGCCATTCCGCATGGCAAGCTGCCGGGCCTGACCCGCATCTTCGGCCTTGTGGCAAGGCTTGAGAAACCCATCGACTTCGAGGCCCTCGACAGTCAGCCGGTCGACGTGCTCTTCCTGCTTCTGGCGCCCGAAGGGGCCGGAGCCGATCACCTGAAGGCCCTGGCCCGGGTCGCCCGGGTCCTGCGCGAGCCCGGACTGATCGAGCGGGTGCGGGCGACGCGGGACGCCACGGCGCTTTATGCCATCATGACGGAACTGCCGAAGGCTGCCTGAAACGGCTCGCGAGCGGATTTCTAACCAAGCGCATCGTGCGGAAAAGTGGATCCGGGTTTCCGCCTGAACGATGCGCTCTTTAAAGAGTGGAGCGTCGAAATCGATCCCAAAAGTGGGACCACTTTTGGGTCCGATGCTCTAACGTAAATCTCTCTTTAACGCCTCCGCCGCAATCCTGCCGCAAAGTCCTAAAGAGGGATTCGGGGGAATGGCGTCTCTTGCGCGTTTGAGGCGGCCGTCGGTGCGGGTGCGTGTCGCCACGTTGAGTGGCGTCATGGTGCTCGGCTTCGCGGTCATCGGTGCGGTGTTTCAGGCTGGCCGCCATGAGGTCGAACAGGCGCTGTCGGCGCAGCAGACCTATTCGGCCCTGGCCGAGAAGGCCAACCAGTTCCGGGGCAGGGCCGATGCCCTGAAGGTCACGGCCGGGGAATGGACGGCAAGCCGCCTCAGCCATCACGGGCAGGCCTTCACGGATCAGCACAAGGTTCTGGCCGGGCAGCTCGACCAGATGAGCGCCGCCTCCGGGGCTGGCTTGATCGAGCCCGAGATCGAGGCCCTGAAACAGCATGCGGCGACCCTGATCGGCCAGGGCACCGCCCTCGACAAGCTCTATGCGGCCGTCGGCACCAAGCCGGACGAGGGGGCCCAGGGGCAGCTTCTCCGGGCGGAAGCGAATCTGGAAAAGCTGGTGCGCCCCCTGACAGGGAGCGGCGAGGCCATCGCGTGGCGCCTCTGGGCCGCCATGCTCGGCATGTTCAACCAGGAAGCGCGCGCCCGCATCCTCCTGGAGGAAAGCATTCTGGGCGCCTTCGAGGTCGAGCAGGGGCGGTTCACCCGCGCCCTGGCTCAGCTCTCTGTCGAACCGAAGGACAAGGCGGCGATCGAATCGGCAGGCGCTACGTTCCAGGAGGCCTTTCACGCCTGGAGCGAGCTGGAGCAGCAGGTCTCCGGCCAGGGCGAGAAGCTGATGGGCCAGTTCGATCTGCTCGTGCCCGTGCTCGACCAGCTCCTGACCAAGGTCCGGACCGAGGCGCACAAGACCGAAGAGCAGCTCACCGCCTCGCAGAACCGCACCTTCACCCTGATCCTCTGGGCCATGGGCGCCACGCTGCTGTTCGGCCTCGTCCTGAACTTCGTCGTCGGCCGCTCGATCTCCCTGCCGCTGACCCGCCTCCAGCAGGCCATGCGGCGCTTGGCCGACGGTGATGCGGAAAGCGAGATCCCGTCCACCGAGGCCACGGACGAAATCGGCGCCATGGCCCGCACGGTCCTGGTCTTCCGCGACAATGCCCGCGAGCGCGAGCGGCTGACGCAGGAGCGCGAGGGCATGGCGGCCGTCGATGCCGAACGGGCGCACAGGATCTCCAACGCGATCATGGCCTTCGACACCTCTGTCGAGCAGATCCTCGCGGAGGTCCGGCAGGTCACGGGCGATCTCGCCCGGGCCTCCGGGCAGCTGGAGGGGTCGGCCAATCACGTCACCCAGCAGGCGGAGATCGCGGGCGCCGCATCCACCCGCACGGCGCACAACATGTCGGCGGTGGCAAGCGCCGCCGACGAGCTCGACGCGTCGCTGGCCGAGGTGGCGGCCCAGACCAACGCTTCCGCGCAGGCTTCCGAGCGCGCGGTGGCGGAGGCGCGGGGCGCGTCCAACAGCATGTCGACCCTCTCGACCGCCACCTCGCAGATCGGCGAAGTGGCGAACCTCATCCGCTCCATCGCGGCCCAGACCAACCTGCTCGCGCTCAACGCCACCATCGAGGCGGCGCGCGCCGGTGAGGCCGGCAAGGGCTTCGCCGTAGTGGCGTCGGAAGTGAAGGACCTCGCCGGGCAGACCGCCCGGGCGACGGAGGAGATCGCCCGCCAGATCGAGGCCGTCCAGGCGGCCTCGCGCGAGACCCTGGTGGCGCTCGGCACGGTGCAGGCCTCCGTCGAGGACCTGGCCGGGGTCGTGTCCGCCGTGGCCGGGACCGTCAGCCAGCAGACGGCGGCCGTGTCCGAGATCGCCCGGTCCGTGGCCCAGGTGTCCACGGAAGCCCAGGCCGGCTCCTCCGCCATCGAGACGACGCAGGGCGTCGCCTCCCAGTCGCTCGAAGCGGCGAGGGGCGTGGCGGATCTGTCGGTTCTCCTGGAGAGCCAGGCCCAGCGCCTCGGCGCCGAGATCGGCCAGTTCCTTCAGAGCGTCAGGGCGGCCTAAGGCCGCTCTGCCACTTCCCAGACCATCTGCACGTTGGACAGGTAGCGCAGGGTCGCGGGCGGCACGATGGGCGCCTCCGCAGGGGCGGCTTTGGCCATGGCGCGCATGCGCACGCCGTCGTTGAATTCAGCCGCGTAGGGCTGAGCGGAGCCGTCCCGGATCTCCAGAAGCTTGCCTAACGTCACGCCAGCGGCCTCGGCATAGAGCTCCGCCTGACGACGGGCATCCTTCACGGCGGCGCGGCGGGCCGCATCGCCGCCTTCCTCCTGCCGGTTCAGGCCGAAGGACACGGACTGGAAGAGCATGTTGCTGCCGGAGAGGATCTCGCCCGCGATCCGCCCGACCTCGTCGAGATT
>Ga0180218_1001405_pt1 | contig 14689 bp, 10 predicted proteins | sample eDN3rd37CKraftBY_FD_151334 | JGI IMG/M metagenome (GOLD analysis project Ga0180218, IMG submission 151334) | Enriched backyard soil microbial communities from Emeryville, California, USA - eDNA 3rd pass 37_C Kraft BY (version 2) (version 2) | ecosystem: Environmental > Terrestrial > Soil >...
ACTCGGTGAACTCTTCCATGAAGGGCGACGCCGTGGTGTCCACCAGCACGAAGTCGCTTCTGAGCGGAATGCCGAGCTGACGGAACCCTTCGGTCACGATCTTCTTTGATCCGATCAGGATCGGCTGGCCGAAGCCCTGCTGCAAATACGTGTTGGCGGCGCGAATGACGGCATGATCCTCGCCCTCGGCGAATACGACGCGCTTGGGGTCCATGCGGACCGCCTCGAACGTCGATTGGAGCCACCCCGCGACGGGATCGAGGCGCGCCTTCAGCCGCGCGACGTAGCCTTCCATATCGACGATCGGATTACGCGCGACGCCGGAATCCATCGCAGCCTTCGCAACGGCAGCCGACACGTGCGGCAGAAGCCGCGGATCGAAGGGCGCCGGAATGATGTAGCCCGGGCCGAACGTCGGCCGCTCGCCCATGAATGCCGCCGCGACTTTGTCGGGAACCTCGGCTCGCGCCAGCGCCGCAATGGCTTCCGCCGCGGCGATCTTCATCGCGTCATTGATCGTCGTCGCCTGAACGTCGAGCGCACCGCGGAAGATGAAGGGGAAGCACAGGACGTTGTTGACCTGGTTGGGGTAGTCGGAGCGGCCCGTCGCAATCACCGCGTCGGATCTCACCGCCTTCACTTCTTCCGGCGTGATCTCGGGGTCAGGATTGGCCATCGCAAAGATGATGGGCTTGGGCGCCATCTGCGCGACCATCTCTTGCGAAAGCACGCCGCCGGCCGAAAGCCCGATGAAGATGTCGGCGCCTTGAATGACGTCGCCCAGCACGCGCGCGTTCGTCTTCTGCGCAAACGGTGCCTTGTAGATATCCATGAGTTCCTTGCGGCCCTCATAGACGACGCCCTTGATATCACAGACCGTGATGTTCTCGCGTTTGAGGCCGATCATCACGAGCAGGTTGAGACAGGCGAGTGCCGCAGCACCCGCGCCGGCGCACACGAGCTTCACGTCGCTGATGTCTTTTTCGACGACCCGCAATCCGTTGAGCACGCCCGCCGCGACGACGATGGCCGTTCCATGCTGATCGTCATGGAAGACGGGAATGTCGAGCAGCTCCTTCAGCTTCTCTTCGATGATGAAGCAATCCGGAGACTTGATGTCTTCAAGGTTGATGCCGCCGAAAGACGGGCCGAGATAGCGCACGGAGTTGATGAAGGCTTCCGGATCGGGCGTGTCGACCAGCAGATCGATGGAATCGAGATCGGCGAAGCGCTTGAAGAGCGCCGCCTTGCCTTCCATCACCGGTTTGGACGCGAGCGCGCCTAAGTTGCCGAGGCCCAGAATGGCCGTGCCGTTCGACACCACCGCCACGAAATTGCCCTTGCTCGTGTAGGCGTAGGCCTCCCGCGGGTTTTCCGCGATCGCCAGCACCGGAATTGCAACGCCCGGTGAATACGCCAGCGAAAGATCGCGTTGCGTCGCCAACGGCTTCGTGGGCGCGATCTCGAGTTTTCCTGGTTTTCCGCCGGCGTGAAATTCGAGCGCTTCTTGCGCCGTGACTTGGGCTGCGCGGTGAAGGGAGGCCATGCTGTTGGACCGTTCGTGGATTACGTGCACACGGGGCTTCCGAGGCACACTTCAGGGAAAAAGAGCCGGCACGATAGGTTGCAGCAGACGATACGGCAACCTATGCATATCCAGCACCGGGTCGGGGCGGTGGAGCGCCTCATGCTGCCCTTCGATCAAGGCCAATGAGGCAAATTGAAACGTAGTCACTTGATGTCCAGAACCGGCGCGCAGCGCAAGGGCAGGCCAACCGAATCGGAGCCGCCTGTGGAAGCCGAAGTGTCGCACAGCGATGGCGAACCGGCCGTCTCGTACGAGGCGACGCCGTCGATGGCGCAGTACCTCGAAATCAAGGCAGCAAATCCGGACAGTCTGCTTTGGTACCGCATGGGCGACTTCTACGAGCTATTCTTTGAAGATGCGGTTACCGCGTCCGAAGCTTTGTCGATTGTTCTGACCAAACGCGGCAAGCATCGCGGCCAGGACATCCCGATGTGCGGTGTCCCTGTGCATCGGGCCGACGAATATCTGCAGCGCCTCATCAAGAAGGGCTACCGCGTCGCCGTCTGCGAGCAGCTTGAAGATCCCGCTGAAGCGCGCAAGCGCGGCTCCAAAGCCGTCGTCAAACGCGATGTCGTCCGTCTCGTCACGCCCGGCACGCTGACCGAAGAAGCGCTGCTTGATGCCAAGGCCAGCAACTTTCTGACGGCTGTCTTCGCACCCAAAGCCTCTGGCGGCACGCCAGCAAGCGTTGCGCTGGCCTCCCTCGACATCTCGACGGGCGAATTCGAGATCGCGGAGATATCGCCGCTTGATCTCGCCGGTGAACTCATCCGCCTAGCCCCGAGCGAAGTCCTCGCGGGCGAAGATCTCCTCGCAGATGAAATGTTCACGCGCGCCGTCGAATATTCGGGCGGCAAGACGACGCCCATCCCGTCCGCGTATTTCGACAGCACGGCCGGTGCGCGCGACCTCAAAGACTGCCTGGGCGTTACCGATCTCGCGGGCTTCGGCGCCTTCTCGCGCCACGAATTGGCAGCCATCGGCGCCGTCCTGAAATACGTCGACCTCACGCAGATGGGCCAGAAGCCGCTCATCCGCGCACCGCGCCGCACCGGCAGCGCCTCGCTCTTCATCGATGCCGCAAGCCGCGCGAGCCTTGAACTCGTGAAGTCATCCTCGGGCGATAAATCCTCTTCGCTCCTCGGCGCCATCGACCGGACGATCACGGGCGCCGGCGCACGCGAATTGCTGGCGCGCATCTCAAGCCCGCTCACGGATCCCGCCGCCATCGAAGCCCGGCTCGACGCCGTCGATTGTCTGCTTTCGAACCGCCTGCTGTTGGATGACATCCGTTTTCGCCTTCGCGGAACGCCCGATCTGGCGCGCGCCCTGCCGCGGCTGAGCTTCGGGCGAGGTGGCCCACGTGATCTCGCCGCCGTGCGCGATGCCATCGAGGCCGCCGCCGAATGCGCCAAGATGCTGACCGAGGCGACGGGTCCGCTCTCTTTGCCGCCGGAGTTGCAATCGATCCGGACACGTCTCACCGGCGTTCCCGAGGCGCTCAACGCCGCCCTGCAAAACGCACTCGTCGATGACCCGCCCCTCCTCAAGCGCGACGGCGGCTTCGTGCGAGACGGCTACAATTCCGATCTCGATGCCGCCCGCGAGCTGCGCAACGACAGCCGCCGCGTGATGGCCGAACTCGAGACGCGCTACATCGAAGAGACGGGCATTAAGGCGCTCCGCGTCCGCCACAACAATATCCTCGGCTTCTACATTGAGGTGACCCAGCTCAACGCCAAGCCACTGCTCTCTGAGCCTCTGTCGGAACGCTTCAAGCATCGGCAGACGATGGCGAACGCTGTCCGCTTCTCAACCGCAGAACTGCTCGAAACCGAAGGCCAGATCGCCTCCGCGAGCGAACGCGCGCTGAGCTTGGAGCAGGAAATCTTCGCCAAGCTCGCGCAAGACATCGCCGCCGCAAACGAAGTGCTCGGCGCCGCGGCAGCAGCCCTCGCCGAACTCGATGTGTACGCTGCGCTCGCGGAGCTGGCGCTCGAGCAAAGCTACGTGCGTCCTGTCATCGACAACAGCCCGGCGTTTGAAATTCGCGGCGGCCGCCACCCGGTCGTGCAGCAGGCCCTGGCGAAGAGCAACGGCCCGGCCTTCATCGAAAATGACTGCGTCCTGGGCAAAGGCGGAGCCGAAGCCCCGCCGGGCTTTGATGAAGTGCCCGACGCCCGCATCTGGCTCGTCACCGGGCCGAACATGGCCGGTAAATCGACGTTCCTCCGCCAGAACGCCCTCATCACGGTCATGGCGCAAATGGGCTCGTACGTGCCCGCGCGCTCCGCCCACATTGGCATTGTCGACCGGCTGTTTTCCCGCGTCGGCGCTTCGGATGATCTGGCGCGCGGCCGCTCAACCTTCATGGTCGAAATGGTCGAAACGGCTGCGATCCTCAATCAGGCGACGGAACGTTCGCTCGTCATCCTGGACGAGATCGGCCGAGGCACCGCGACGTTCGACGGCCTGTCGATCGCCTGGGCGACGGTCGAATATCTGCACGGAGTAACCAAGGCGCGCGCCCTCTTCGCCACTCACTATCATGAGCTGACCGCGCTTGCGCGCCGCCTGGACGGCATCGCCAACGTCACGATGGACGTCACTGAATGGCACGACACCATCGTTTTTCTGCATAAGGTTAAGCCCGGCGCCGCCGATCGCTCCTACGGTATCCAGGTGGCGAAGCTCGCAGGCCTGCCGGAAACCGTTGTTTCCCGCGCCCGCCAAGTGCTGGAACGGCTGGAAAAGGCCGACCGCCGCCCCCGCGCGGGCAACGAGGGTATCGACGACCTGCCGCTCTTCTCGGCCACGCGGCCGACGGGCGCAGCCCCGGCTGCCGAACCCTCAGCCGTTGAAAAGCTGCTCATCGCCATGCATCCTGATGAGCTGTCGCCCAAAGCGGCGCTTGAAAAGATTTATGAACTCAAGGCTCTTGCCGAAGCCCAGAAGAAGACAAAGCCTTGACCGATCAATCCTTGAACGTACTGGTCCCGCCGCCCTACTTCGACAAGCTTGCCGCGCGCCGCGAGCTGACCGCGCATTTTAACGCCAGCCGGTCGCCATCGGATGCGCGCCCCAAGGTTCTCGACAGCCTGAAGACCATTCTGAAGGATGCCCGCGACTCCGCGCGCACCGCGCTCGAAGCCGACGGAAATGGCCGGCGCTGCGCAGCTGGCCTCAGTCTGTTTCAAGACGAGTTGATCAAGCTGATCTACGACTACACGGTCACGCACGTCTATCGCGCCACCAACCCGTCGGACGCCGAGCGCATGGCGATTGTCGCGACCGGCGGCTACGGGCGCGCTCTTCTTGCGCCGGGTTCAGACATCGATCTGCTCTTTCTGCTCCCCTACAAGCAGACGCCCTGGGGCGAGAGCGTCGCCGAATACATGCTTTATTTGCTGTGGGACCTGGGCTTCAAGGTCGGGCACGCGACGCGCACCGTCGAGCAATGTTTGAAGCTCGGCATGGCCGACATCACCATCCGCACAGCGCTCCTAGATGCCAGGCTCATTCTCGGCGACAGTCAGCTTTTTGCCGAATTTGAAGACCGCTTCCGCGCGGAAGTCGTCACCGGCACCGCCCGCCAGTTCATCGACGCCAAAATGGCCGAGCGCGACGAGCGCACGCGGCGCGCGGGTGAAAGCCGCTATAAAGTCGAACCGAACATCAAGGATGGCAAGGGCGGCCTGCGCGATCTGCATACGCTGCAATGGCTGTCCAAATACATCTTCAATCAGGACGTCGGCGCCGCCGCCGTCGAAGCCGGCATCTTCACGCCGGAGGAAGTGCAAACCTTCCGCCGTTGCGAGGATTTTCTCTGGCGCGTGCGCTGCTTCCTGCACTTCCAGACGGGCCGCGCCGAAGAAGTCCTCTCCTTCGAAGTCCAGCGGCCGATGGCGCAAAGCTTAGGGTACACCTCGCGTGACGGCCTGCGCGCCGTCGAACGCTTCATGAAGCATTACTTCCTGATTGCCAAAGACGTCGGCGACCTGACAACCATCCTCTGCAGCGCCCTTGAAATTCAGCAGCTGAAGACATCGCCCGGCTACAAGCGGCTTCTCAATCCGCTGAGCTGGCGGACGCGGCGCGAGATCCGCCAGAAAACCGATTTCCGCATCGACAACGACCGCCTCAACGTCGTCGATGCCGAAGTCTTCGCGCGCGATCCGGTCAACCTCATCCGCTTCTTCGCACAAGCGGCCAGCACCGGCGCCTATATTCACCCCGATGCGATCCGCCTGCTTCGGGCCTCACTGCGTTTGATTGACGACAAGCTCCGCCACGACCCGGAAGCCAACAGCATCTTCCTGTCGCTTTTGACGGCGCACGGCAATCCGGAAGCCTCGCTCCGCCATATGAATGAGGCCGGCGTCCTTGGCCGCTTCCTGCCGGAGTTCGGCCGCATCGTCGCGATGATGCAGTTCAACATGTATCATCACTATACGGTCGATGAGCACCTGCTGCGAACGCTCGGCAACATCACCGCCATCGAGCGCGGCGAACTCGCGGCCGACCTGCCGCTTTCGACCGCGATCTTCTCGTCGATCCAGAACCGGCGCGCTCTGCTCGTCGCAGCCTTCCTTCACGATATCGGCAAGGGCCGCAAAGAAAATCATTCGACCGTCGGCGCGCGTATCGCCCGCAAGATCTGCCCGCGCCTCGGCATGACGGCGGCCGAAACGGAACTCGTCACTTGGCTCATCCAGGAACACCTGACGATGAGCAACTTCGCGCACTCGCGCGATATCTCCGACCCCGACACGATCCGCGCCTTCGCCAACATCGTGCAGAGCCCGGAGCGTTTGAAACTTCTCCTGCTGTTGACGTGCGCCGATATCATGGCCGTCGGCCCCGGCGTCTGGAACGGCTGGAAAGGCCAGCTCTTGCGCACGCTCTATCATGAAACCGAACCGCTCGTTGCCGGCGGCCACACGCAGGTTCCGCGCGGCGAACGCATCGAGCAGGCGCAAACGGCATTGCGCAAGGCACTCGCCGATTGGCCCGCGAGCAGCGTCGATTCCTTCATCGCCCGGCATTACCCGAACTATTGGCTGCGCACCGAACTCGCAACGCAAGTCGAGCATGCCAACGTCGTTCGCAACGCCATGCGTTCGAAGGCGAAGTTCGCAACCGCCGTCAAAACCGACGCCTTCACGGCAATCACAGAATTGACCGTCTTCGCGCCCAACCACCCGCGGCTTCTCTCGCTCTTTGCGGGCGCTTGCGCCGCCTCCGGCGCCAACATCGCCGGCGCTCATATTACGACGACGCGCGACGGCTACGCGCTCGACACGTTTCTGCTCAATCGCGAGTTCCAGGACGACGAGGACGAAATTCGACGTGCACGGCGAATTACCGAAACCATCGAGCGTTTGCTCATGGGCAAGGAGCGGCTTCCTGTACTCCTGCAGAAGCGCCGCATCGGCTCGCGCGATCTGGAAGCGTTCACCGTTGAGCCCGAGGTCGTCATCAACAACGCGCTCTCCGATCGTCTGACGGTTCTCGAAGTCGCCGGCCGAGACCGCCCTGGCCTTCTGTACGAATTGACATCCGTTCTCTCAGACCTGTCGCTCGACATCGCCTCGGCGCACGTGACGACGTTCGGCGAAAAAGCCGTCGACGTCTTTTATGTGACCGATCTCGTCGGCAAGCAGATCGTCAACGAAAACCGCCAGAACGCCCTGCGCGCCAGGCTGCAATCCGTTCTCGATCCTGACGCCGAAAACACGAAGGATAGCACCGAGACGGCCCGCGCCTGACGCTGCCTCGCCGTGACTTGGCGGCCACAAGCACAGGAGCCGGGCCGTTCGACCATCAAAATGCCGGATGTCTTCGGCCTTAAGCCGGTTTAAGAGGGCAATCCTCGGCGTCAAAACGCGAACAGCAAGCCTGCAATCGATGAAACTCTATAAATCGTTCGCGACAGTCGGCGGCCTGACCTTGCTCAGCCGAGTCTTCGGCTTCATGCGCGACATCCTGATCGCTGCGACCCTGGGTTCGGGCTGGGTTGCCGATGCTTTTGTCGTCGCCTTCCGGTTTCCCAACCTCTTCCGCCGCCTCTTCGGCGAGGGCGCGTTCAACTCCGCCTTCGTGCCGATCTTCGCCAAGAAGATCGAAGGCGAGGGCAAGGAAGCCGCCCGCAAGTTCGCCGAAGACGCAATGGCGGGCCTGCTCTTCGTACTGTTCATCGTCATTATCGTCGCCGAACTCGCCATGCCGTTCCTGATGTACGGCCTAGCGCCGGGCTTTGATGTGACGCCTGAGAAGTTCGATCTCGCCGTGCTGCTCACACGCATCACGATGCCTTACCTGCTGTGCATGTCGATCGTGGCGCTGATGTCGGGCGCGCTGAATTCGCTCGGCCGCTTTGCCGAAAGCGCCTCCGTGTCGATCGTCCTCAACGGCGCGATGATGATCGCAACGCTGATCTCGCTATATCTCGGCTACCGCGCCGGACCCGAAGCCGGTGTCATTCAGGCCTGGGGTGTGTTCGTTGCGGGTTTCCTGCAGCTTCTGCTGCTTATGTGGGGAATGAACCGCGCGGGAATGAACCTCCGCATTCGCCGGCCGCGATTGACCCCGGACGTTCGCAAGCTCGTTCGCCTCGGCATTCCGGGCGTCATCTCCGGCGGCGTGACGCAGCTGAACATCGCGATTGGAACCGTCATCGCTTCGCTGCAGCCGGGCGCCGTTTCACATCTGTACTATGCCGACCGCATCTATGAGCTGCCGCTCGCCATCGTCGGCATCGCCATCGGCATCGTGCTTCTGCCTGACGTCGCGCGCCAGCTGCGCAGCGGCAATACGACAGGCGTCATGGATAGCCAGAACCGCTCGCTCGAATTCGCGCTCCTGCTGACGATACCCGCAGCACTGGCTTTAGCGACGATCCCCACGGATATCGTCCATGTCCTCTTCGAGCGCGGCGCCTTCACCGCCGACGACACCCGCGTGACCTCGACGGTGCTGGCCGTCTTTGCCCTCGGCCTCCCCGCCTTCGTGATGATCAAGGTCTTCTCGCCCGCCTACTATGCGCGCGAGGACACGACGACGCCGATGCGCTACGCCACGATCAGCCTGACGGCCAACACCGTAGGCTCGATCCTGCTGTTCTTCCTGTTCCAACATTTGGGGATACTGCCCCAGCTCGGCATCGCGATCGCCACGGCCCTCGGCGGCTGGCTCAACGCCTACCTCCTGTGGTCGACCCTCCGGCGTCGCGGCAATTTCATCATCGACAGCCGGTTGAAGCGAAACGTGCCGCTGATCCTGCTCTCCAGCGCGGTTATGGTCGCAGCTCTCCTCGCGACGAGCCACCTCTTGGCGCCCTACCTCGACCACAGCGGCGGCTTCTTCCTGAAGGCGGCCTTCCTGGGCGTCGAGATCGGCATTGGCCTCTCAGTCTTCGCGGCCTTGATCCTCGCCACAGGCGTCATGTCCATCGGCCAGCTCGGCCGTCTGACCCGCCGCTGAGCCACTAGAACGACCAAACCCTGCCGGCACTTGCGCTGCGGCCGCCCGCACGCGATAAGGCGCCGGCTCATTTCTCAACACGGTACTGAGACCCATGAAAATTACGCCGCGCGTCTTTTCCGGCATGCAGCCGACCGGCAGCTTGCATCTCGGCAACTATCTCGGCGCGATGGTCAACTGGATCCGCATGCAGGAGACGCACGAGTGCATCTACTGCGTCGTCGATCTGCACGCGATTACCGTGTGGCAGGACCCGGCCGAGCTTCGCAACGCGATCCGGCAGGTGACCGCCGCCTACATCGCCGCCGGCCTCGACCCGAAAAAGAGCATCCTCTTCAACCAGAGCCAGGTCAGCGCGCACGCTGAACTCGCCTGGGTCTTCAACTGCGTGGCCCGCCTCGGCTGGCTGAATCGCATGACCCAGTTCAAGGAGAAAGCTGGCAAGGACCGCGAGCAGGCCTCCGTCGGCCTCTATGCCTATCCAAACCTGATGGCGGCCGACATCCTCGCCTATCGCGCCACACACGTGCCGGTCGGCGAAGACCAGAAGCAGCACTTAGAGCTTGCCCGCGACATTGCGCAGAAGTTCAACAATGATTTCTCCGCTTCCATCATCGCGGAAGGCTTCGCCGACGGCATTTTCTTCCCGCAGCCCGAGCCCGTCATCACCGGCGCCTCGACGCGCGTCATGAGCCTGCGCGACGGCTCCAAGAAGATGTCGAAGTCCGATCCCTCCGACCTCTCGCGCATCAACATGACGGACGATGCCGACACGATCGCCAAGAAGATCCAGAAGGCAAAGACCGATCCCGAGCCGTTGCCGGGCGACGAAGCAGGCTTTGCCGGCCGCCCCGAGGCCGAAAACCTGATCGGCATCTATGCGACGATCGTCGATAAGCCCGTTGACGCCGTATTGGCCGAATTCGGCGGACAGCAATTCTCTGCCTTCAAGAAGGTCTTGGCCGACGCGCTCGTCGCCAAGATCGAGCCCATCGCCAATGAGATCAAGCGCCTGACCGCCGATCCCGCAGAGATCGACCGGATCCTGGCGGATGGCTCGTCGCGAGCACGCGAGATCGCAACGCCCATCATGGGCAAGGTCAAGGACATCGTCGGCTTCATCCGCAGCTGACGGCAATAGCGATGCTGCCCCGTTGCAGCAATGGCCGATGAATGGCAGCATCGCTCCATGAAACCGCGCCGCTCATTCGAAGAAGGCCATCGCCGCAAGTTCCTGATCGTCGTTGACGAGAGCCAGGAAGTCGAAAGCGCGCTCTATTACGCAGCAAGCCGTGTGCAGCGCTCCACAGGGCTGCTCGTCATGCTCTACGTCATCGAGCCGACCGAATTGCAGCATTGGGCAGGCGTGCACCAGGTCCAGCTCGACGAAGAGACGGTGAAGGCAAAGGCGCTGTTCCGGCTTTTCCGCCGCAAGCTCTCCCTTGCCGGTTTCGAAGACGTCGAATGCGAAGACGTCGTTCGCGAAGGCCGTTCGGCCGAAGAAATCAACCGGCTCATAGCTGAGGATGAGGACATCGCGATCCTCGTCCTGGGGGCGGCCATCGACGCCAAGGGCCCGGGCCCTCTCGTCGCATCCCTTGCGACAGGCCGGGCCGCCGGCGGCTTCGCCGTGCCTGTGACCGTCGTCCCGGGGCAGCTTTCGCTCGCGGAAATCAAGGCCTTGGCCTAATCACGCCACTTGCAGGTGCAGCGCCCATATCTCGACACGGGCAGCTGGCGTACCTATATTCGAAACCTTCTATTCCTAACCCGCGCAGGACGGCGCGCGTGGAACACCGGCCACGAAGTGAGGCACCATGTTCATTCAAACGGAAGCGACCCCCAATCCGGCGACGCTGAAGTTCATTCCGGGTCGCGATGTACTCGCCGACGGCACCGCAGATTTCCGCTCGAAGGCAGATGCTGCGGCATCGCCGCTCGCAAGCCGCCTCTTCGCGATCGAAGGCGTCGACGGCGTGTTCCTCGGCTCCGACTTCATCTCGGTCACCAAGGGCAACATCGAATGGCAGCACCTGAAGCCCATGGTGCTCGGCGCGATCATGGAACACTACATGTCCGGCGCGCCTGTCACAGGTAGTGAAGACGCCAACGATACCGCCGCCGAGAGCTACGCTCCCGAAGACGAAGAGACGGTGGCCACGATCAAGGAGCTTCTGGAAACGCGCGTGCGCCCCGCTGTCGCGCAGGACGGCGGCGACATCACCTTCTCGGGTTTCCGCGACGGCGTGGTCTATCTCCACATGCGCGGCGCCTGCTCCGGTTGCCCGAGTTCGACCGCCACGCTCAGGCACGGCATCGAGAACCTGTTGAAGCACTTCTGCCCCGACGTGCAGGCGGTCCAGCCGGTCTGATGCAGAGTTGAAATCATGCTTAACAAAAGAACCCCGCCTCGGCGGGGTTCTTCGTTAATGGCGCCTCGCGCAGATGCTGGGCCCGCAAAAAGACCTGGAAATGGTGGATAAGGCGATGGCCCGCACCGCTTCCGGCCATCATTGACCATCATCTCAGGTCTACCAAACGATGCAGAGGCTCTCCGCCCACTGACGCAAAATCCGGCGCGGCAAAAAAAGCAGCACGCTGATACAACCGCGCCGCCGTGGACACCGGGTCTTCACTACGGTTCAGTGTCAGACTTCCAGAGTACGGGGCTAGACGCTGAGTTCTTTACCGGAACTGGAATTAAGTCGAATTTCCTCGGCAATTTGGAGTAGGGGATCCGGAGGGGAATTTATCCGCTCTCACCACGATTTAGCTGCACGAACAACCACGATCATCTAAAAGCTCCATCTGGAATGAACATACTATCACTCGACACGTGCTTTGATGCCTGCTCGGCCGCCGCTGGGCGGGGACTTCGTTCTCTCACTCCCGCGATTTGGTTTCTTTCCGAGACCATGCAAACGGGGCACGCTGAGCGTCTGCTGCCGATGGTCGAAACGGTGATGGCCGAAGCCGGCCTCCCCTTCAAAGCACTTGATCGCATAGCAGTGACTTATGGTCCGGGCACGTTCACCGGCACCCGCATTTGCGTTTCCGCGGCGCGCGCGCTCGCCCTTGCGACAGGCGCTGAATTCGTCTCGCTGACGAGCCTCCGGCTCATGGCGATGAGCCCCCGCATTCCCGCCGCTCCGACCAAGCGCATCGCCATCGCCACGGATGCGCGCCGAGGCGAAGTCTATTTCGAAGTCTTCGACCGGCACTCGATGCAGACCGCCGTCGAAGCCCAGTGCGCAGCAGTTCCGTCCGCTGCCCAATTGCTCGGCCGCGATCCCATCGTCATCGCGGGTTCGGGTGCTGAGCAGCTCGCAGCAGAAGCCGTGCGTCACGGCATCGACGCCACCGCAATTCTTCCCGATCTGCTCCCCGATGCGCTCGACATGCTGTTCCCCGCCTGCGAGATGCCGCTGACGCGAACACTGAAACCGCTCTACCTGCGCGCGCCCGATGCCAAGCCCCCAGCGCCCAGCCCATTTATCGGAGCCGGCGTATGACGAACGTCACGCCGTTCCGGAATTTGAAGCATGCGAGCATGCTTTGGGCGGCGCCTGATCGGGCCGAGGAAATCGCAGCTCTACACACCAAATTGTTCGACCCGCCGTGGGATGCCGCAGCAATCAAATCGCTTTTGGAGCATCCCGCTGCGACCTCCCTCATCGCGGTCGCAGGCGGGCAAAAGAAATCCGTCATCGCCTTCGTCATCGGCCAGCTCGCTGCCGATGAGGCCGAGATCCTGTCGATCGGCGTCTCGCCCGACTGGCAGCGCGTCGGGCTCGCCACAGGCCTCCTCGAAGGCCTCTCGCGCGCAGCGCGGCGCGGCGGTGCCAAACGCATCTTCCTTGAAGTTGCAGAGGACAATACGTCGGGCCTCGGCCTCTACAGCAAGCTCGGCTTCCGCGAAGTCGGGCGGCGAAAGCGCTACTATGAACGCCCCGGCGGCGCGCGCATCGACGCTTTGACGCTCGTTCTGGAACTCGAGGAGCCCGGACAACCCGCCTGACGATCCGGCCCGAGCTAGACGTTCAGGCTTGTCACTGCCTATAAGGCGACCATAGTCCGGCGACGAAAAGCAGTCGTCCCTAAATGCAAGCCTGACACCGCCATGACCCTGTCGTCCGCGAAATCCGAGTCATCCATCGAATCGCGGTGCGCCGAATACGGACTGCGCATGACGGGTCAAAGGCGTGTCATCGCCCAGGTGCTATCCTCCGCCACCGACCATCCCGACGTCGAAGAAGTGCATCGGCGTGCCAACGCGATCGATTCTAGAATTTCGCTCTCGACCGTCTACCGCACACTCAAGCTCTTTGCCGCCAAAGGCATTCTCGAGCGGCACGATTTCGGCCATGGCCGCGGCCGCTACGAGGCCGCTCCGCGCGAGCACCACGACCATCTCGTAGATATCGAAACTGGGCGCGTCATCGAGTTTTCAAACTCTGAGATTGAGGCTTTGCAGGAGCGAATCGCGCGCGAACTGGGTTTCGAACTTGTCGGCCACCGGCTGGAACTCTACGGCGTGCCGTTAGCCAAGAAAAAGCCGCCAATCCGAAAAGGCTGAGCAAGCGTCATGGCAAACGGCACACTTCGCGCCTCAGCCGTGCTTGCAACATTTCTCGGGCTTACGGTGCCGTTGATGCCCGTGCAGGCCCTTCTCCTGAAAGCGTCGCCGAAGGCTGCGCGCCGCTTTCCCAATTGGTATCATCGGCAGGTTTGCCGCATTCTCGGCATCAAACTCCATATCGACGGCGCGGTGGTCCAAAACGCGCCCGTGCTGCTGGTCTGCAATCATACGTCCTGGCTCGATATTCCGGTGCTCTCGGCGCTGGCGCCCGTTTCCTTTGTCGCCAAACGAGAAGTCGGCACCTGGCCATTCGTCTCGGCCTTGGCGCGGCTTCAGCGATCCGTGTTCGTCGATCGGACACGCAGGCAGGCAACCGGCGACGCGGCCGCCGAAATCATGAAGCGCCTTCACGCTGGCGATACCATCGTGCTGTTCGCCGAAGGCACCTCCAGCGATGGCAATCGGGTACTGCCCTTCAAGACCTCGCTCTTCGGCGCCGTCTCAGGCGAAAGCGAAAGCGAAGCCGAGCCGCGCCTCGTCGTCCAGACTGCGACCGTCGTCTACACCCACCTGCGCGGTATTCCCTTGTCGCGCGCCGACCGCCCGCGTATCGGCTGGTACGGCGACATGGAAATGACGTCGCATGCCTGGGGCGTACTGCAGTCCGGCCCGATCACGGCCACGATCAAGGTTGGCCCACCCGTTCCGTTGAGCGAATTCAATGATCGGAAGGACCTGGCGCTCAAAACCGAGCGCGCCATTCGGGCCGACGTTTTGGGCATCCTCCGTGGCCGCCCCGGCGACCCCGGCCTCGTCCCTGTTGAGCCTTCTGCGGAAAGCCGCCGCAAAAAGCTCGCTTTGCCGCAGGTCCGAAGCGAGAAATGGACATGAGCGCGGCTTTCTATGCTATGCGCTAGCCCTCAAAAGCCCATCAGCAAAACCGATCATTTTGGCCAGTCGATCACGTGCAGCGCGCAAACACGAAATCATACTTCCTGAAGACGTTCGGCTGTCAGATGAACGTCTACGACAGCGAGCGC
>Ga0180218_1001408_pt1 | contig 14651 bp, 11 predicted proteins | sample eDN3rd37CKraftBY_FD_151334 | JGI IMG/M metagenome (GOLD analysis project Ga0180218, IMG submission 151334) | Enriched backyard soil microbial communities from Emeryville, California, USA - eDNA 3rd pass 37_C Kraft BY (version 2) (version 2) | ecosystem: Environmental > Terrestrial > Soil >...
ACTCGAAGTAGGCCATCTCGGGCGCGTAGCCCGCTTCGACCAGCGTCTCGAAACCGGCGCGGATCAGCTCCACGAGGCCGCCGCAGAGCACTGCCTGCTCACCGAACAGGTCGGTCTCGCACTCTTCCTTGAAGGTCGTCTCAATGATGCCGGCGCGGCCGCCACCGATTGCGGACGCGTAGGAGAGGAAGAGGTCATGCGCGTTGCCGCTGCGATCCTTGTCGATCGCGATGAGGCAGGGCACGCCGCCGCCGCGCAGGTATTCGGAACGAACAGTGTGCCCGGGGCCCTTCGGCGCGACCATACCGACGTCGAGATCGTCGCGCGCTTCGATCAGGTTGAAGTGCACGTTGAGGCCGTGCGCGAACATGATCGCGGCGCCGTCCTTCATGTTCTTGTGCAGGTGCTCGCGGTAGATGTCGCCCTGGAGCTCATCCGGTGTCAGCATCATGATGACGTCGGCCCACTTGGCGGCCTCGGCGACCTCCATGACCTTGACCTTCTCGGCCTCGGCCTTCTTGGCGCTCGCGGAGCCCTTGCGCAGGCCCACGGCTACGTTTTTGACGCCCGAGTCGCGAAGGTTGAGCGTGTGGGCATGGCCCTGGCTGCCGTAGCCGATGATGGCGACCTTCTTGCTCTTGATGAGATTGATGTCGGCATCACGATCGTAATAGACGCGCATGGGTGTTTCCCCTCGGACGAGACTGGGATTTTCGGGTTCGGCTCGAATGCTGGAATTCGATGGCCCGAACGCCTAGCTGCTAAACTGGCCCGGGTGCAAGCAAAAAGGCGCCAAATAATGCGCGGCACGGGCCCGCATCCGCGAGTTTACCAGATTGGAGCTGATCCGTACCCGGCTTGTCCGATCATCAGCGTTTGATGAAGTAGCCGACCACGGCGCCGATCAGGGGCCACCAGAGGATTTCCACGCGCGGCACGAACTGGGCGACGGCCTGGGTGACGGGCGGCACGAGCGTCAGCGCCGCCAGGATCAGGGCCAGGATAAGCGATACGGTCAGCGTCCCGGCGCCGGGCGTCCGCACGCCCTTGAGGACGATCGAGCCGATGAAGCCGATCACGAAGACGATGATGGCGAACAGCAGCGCCCAGACGAAGATCTCGACGTTATGGCCACCGAACTGCGGGATGGCGGGGAGGTAGCGCTTCAGATATGGGGCGATCGCCCAGGCACCTCCGAGCTGGAGAATGATGAGGATGATATATCCCAGCATGGCCGCTCTTCCTTCCGACTGGGCGCCCGATCGAGCTGCGCGATCCAGCGCCTCACGCCTCGCTTAGGCCGCCGTATCTAGCAGCCAGCCCAAGAGGGCGCGAGTGGGGCCGCACAATTGGCTGTGAAGGTGTGGCGCGCCGGGCCCGCCTGAGAAGCCGGCCATAAACACAGAAAGGCTGGAGCAAGCGGCTGCTCCAGCCTTTCCATGTGGATGTGGGACTGCGGGTCACGGGCCAGAAGAACGGTGCTCAGTCGCTCGACTGTCCCAAGCCCGACGCGGTCCTATGACGCGGTACGATTGTGCACACTACAGTTCGGTGCTTTCGAGAATGACTCTCGCAAGCTCGAACCACGGACCCGAGCGGGCAATCCTGCCGCTCGCCGGTCCTGCAGCGTCGTTTGAGTGCGGCCTGCAACACGAGCATGACGTGCCGATCGCTATGATCGGCCGAGTCCTGCTCATCAGGCCCACCACCACCGCCATGCAGCCCACGGCGCGCACGTCTCCGTGCCCGCTGGTCGATTGCGTGACGGCAGAATCACACGCAGCACACCCTGTTTCATAGTCCGTGCGCGTTCAGCTTGTCACGGACTGAGTGCGCGACCCTGCGCGAAAGACTCAGCGACCGGAGCGGTTCAGCCGGTCACGAAGGTTCCTGAGCGCGTTCGACGCGTGCGCAGGCCCCGGTGCGGGGGCCGCGGGCGCCATTTGCGCGTGGCTCGCCGTGTCGGTGAGGCGCGGACGGACGCCGGCGTGCTCCGACCCCGCAGAGGCCGGCGTGAATCGCCTCGGCTCCACGGCGGGCGGCGGCGCAGGACTGCGAGGCTGGGCCGGCGCCGCTTCTGCCACGTTGGTGAGGCCCATCGCGTCGGCGAAGAGCGCCGTCTGGCTCGTCTCCGTAGCGGGCGATCCGGCGACCGAAAGGCGCCATTTCTCGACAATCTGCTCGAGGAAACCTGTATCGGTGTTCGGCTGCTGCCACATGGTCGTGAACATGGCGGAGGAGGAGCGTGGCATGGCGTGCTTCGGCAGGTCGTCGAAGCGAATACGGACCGGCAGCGTCACGCCATCACCGAAGGCAATGGCTTCGCGCTGGCCGAGCGCGGAGAGGAATTCGAGAAGGCCCGAGCCCGTATCCGAGATCGCGGACTTCACGATCTCCTGGTCGCGGTCGTTGGACATGCGCAGCGCGAAGACGGTGTTGCACTGGGAGAGGATCGTCGGATCGATCTCCGCCGGGCGCTGGGTGACGATGGCGAGCGAGGCGCCGTACTTGCGGCCCTCCTTGGCGATCTTGGCGATCGCGCGCTTGCAGGGCTCGAAGCCGAGTGCGGGATTGGCCGGCACGTAGCGGTGCGCCTCTTCGCACACGATGGTCACCGGCACCTTGCCGTCGCCCCAGAGCGCGAAGTCGAAGGTCATGCGGCAGAGCACGGACACGACGACGTTGACGATCTCGGTTGGCAGGCCGGTCAGCTCGAGGATGGTGATGGGCTTGCCTTCCACGGGCACGCGGAAGATGCGACCCAGGATCTGCGCCATGCCGTCATAGACGGTGAGCGAGCCGAACATGAACGAGTAACGCGGGTCGAGCGACAGCGTCTCGATGCGCGTCTTGAGATTGCGATAGGGGGCGATGTCGCGCTTGTTCTCGAGCTTGCCCATGCGCTCGTCGATGAGCGAGGTCAGATCCGAGAGGCGATAGGGAACGGGCGTGTCGACCGTGAAGCGCCCGGCATCGAGACGCGCGCGGGGGGCGCCGTCCTTGCTGCGGCCCGCGCTGTAGCGGCTCTTCGCGATCGGGATCAGCTCCTGGAGCATCTCGATCTCGTGCTTGCGCTCGGTCGGATCGCCGATCACCACCTCGATCAGCTCCTCGAAATTGAGAAGCCAGAACGGGAGCTGCATGTTGCGCGGCGAGATCACCTCGCCCCACTCCGGGAAGGCCGTCGCGTACTCGTTGTGTGGATCGAGAAGCACGATGTGGGCTTCCGGGTTCTTCTCCAGAATGGAGCGCAGCAGCAGCGCTGTCGTGCACGATTTGCCGGTACCCGTCGTGCCGAGCACGGCGAAGTGCTTGCCGAGGAGATCGTCGACGCGCACCATCGCGGGGATCGAATTGTCCTGCCGGAGGCTGCCGACGCGGACGGACCGGGCGACATCGCCGCAGAAAGCCTGATGGAGCTCCCTCTTCGAGGCCACACGCACCCGGTCGCCGAGGCCCGGATAGATGCTCACGCCGCGATTGAAGTCGATGGGCGTTCCGTCGTTGCCGCGCCTCAGCTCGCCGACGAGGCCAAGCTCGGCGATGCGGATCTCGTTCTCGCCCTCACGCTGAGCCGGCACCGGCACGCTGAGCGCCGAGACGATCGCGAGGACAACGGTTTCGTCCGTTTCGATCGCGAGAAGCGTACCCATGTCCGGGCGTGGTGAGGTGTCGCCCGTGCGGCCGTCGCTGTCGAGAAGGACGATCGCCTTGGCGCCGGTGACCGAGACGATCCGGCCGATCGAAACGTCCGAGGCCGGTGCAGCCTGCTCTGTGGAGTGGGTCATGAGGGCCATGGCGTTTGCCTCGCGTCGTGCGGTGGTGGGCGGTTCGCTCGTATTTCAGTTGCTGACTTCAGTAAGGGTCGAGAACCAGCGGTGTCGTCGGCAGTCTGACCGTGACCTCGGTTCCCTGGCCTTTTGTGCTGCGGATTTCGATGGTGCCGCCGTGGAGGTCCACCAGGGCCTTTGCGATCGGCAATCCCAGGCCCGAGCCTTCGCGCCAGCGCGTGCGGCTCGCATCGGCCTGTCCGAACGGCGCAAGCGCGACGCGGATCTCTTCCTCCGTCATGCCGACGCCCGTGTCGCGGATCGTGACCACGATGTCGCGATTGGGCGCGTTTGCCGCCTCGACCGCGATCGTGCCGCCGGGCGGCGTGAACTTGATCGCATTGCCGATCAGATTGGAGAAGGTCTGGCGCAGCTTCTGCTCCTCGCCCTGGATGATGGGCAAGTCGGAAGCAATCCGGCAGGCGAGGTGCAGGCCGTTGTCCTTGATGGCCTTTTCGAAATTCGCCAGCGAGTCGTCGAGGGCATCCGCGACCTGGACGTCGGAAGGATCGAGCATGAAGCTGCCGCTGTGCAGCTTCGAGATGTCGAGGATGTTGTTGATCACCGTCAGGAGGTGCGTGGCTGCATCCTGAACCAGGCGGGCATACTCGACGATGTCCTCGTCGGTGAGCTTGCGGTGCTCGTGTTCGGTCAGCAACTTGGAGAAGCCGAGCACGGAGTTGAGCGGCGTGCGCAGCTCATGGCTCATGTTCGCAATGAATTCGGACTTGATCTTGTTGGCGAGTTGCGCTTCGAGTTTGGCCGCGCGCTCAGCCTCGCGGGTGCGCTGCCGCAGCACCGCCTCACTGAGGCTGACGGCGTAGCTTCCCATCAGGGAACTGCCTTGGCCCACTCCAATAACCGCGTTCAGCATCGCGGACGCACCCCTCACCGATCAATGAATGCGTCGACAATAGGACGTAGAGCATAAGCATCGGTTAATCCGATACGATCCGTTCACGGCGAGGCTAGGTGGCTCGTGCAGGTACACTATATGTGCTAGATAGTCAGGCAGATCGCGCCGTCGGTCGTTTTCGATCGGGGTGCTACAACCCAAGGTTCGCGGGAAGCGAACCCAGGAGCGGCAATGCCCATTAACGAAGCGCGGGGGGCTGAGGGCGGCAACCTCATCGATCCATTCGGGCGCCATGTCAGCTACCTGCGCGTGTCGGTGACGGATCGCTGCGATTTTCGCTGCGTATACTGCATGTCCGAGCACATGACGTTCCTGCCCAAGCGGGATCTCCTGACGCTCGAGGAACTCGACCGGCTGTGCACCGCCTTCGTCGACCGGGGGGTCCGCAAGCTGCGGATCACCGGCGGCGAGCCGCTCGTGCGCAAGAACATCCTGTGGCTCTTCGAGGCGTTGTCGCGCCATCTCCGCAGTGGCACTCTGGAAGAGCTGACACTGACGACGAACGGCAGCCAGCTCCCCAAATACGCCCAGGCTCTCGCCGATTGCGGTGTCCGCCGGGTCAACATCTCGCTAGACACGCTCGATCCCGAGACCTTCCGCCGGATCACGCGCTGGGGCGACTTCGCCAATGTCATGCAGGGCATCGAGGCGGCCGAGAAGGCCGGCCTCGAGGTCAAGATCAATGCCGTCGCCCTCAAGGGCGTCAACGAGCACGAAATCGTCGAGCTTGTTCGCTTTGCCCATGGCCGCGGCGCCGACCTCACCCTGATCGAGACCATGCCGCTCGGTGACATCGAGGGCGACCGCACCGACCAGTACCTGCCGCTGTCGATCGTGCGCGCCCGGCTGATGGACACGTTCACGCTGCGGGATATTCCCTACCGGACGGGCGGTCCAGCCCGGTACGTCGAGGTCGAGGAGACCGGCGGGCGGCTTGGTTTCATCACGCCGATGACGCACAATTTCTGCGAGAGCTGCAACCGGGTCCGCCTTACCTGCACGGGCACGCTCTACATGTGCCTCGGCCAGGAGGATGCCGCGGACCTGAGGTCGCCGCTCAGGGCTTCGCCGGACAATGCCCTGCTCCAACAGGCCATCGACGAGGCGATCTCACGCAAGCCCAAAGGCCATGACTTCGTCATCGACCGGCGTAGTAAGCGCCCGGCCGTCCAGCGCCATATGAGCGTGACCGGCGGTTAGGAAAGTCGCGGGAGTGGGCTGCCCGCTGGGCGGCCCTCGGGCGACGGCGCCAGAAAATGCGGCGGGGGAGGCCGAGAGGGTGAGCGAGCCCGAGGGGTACGGAGCGCGCGCCGCACAAGGCGACGCGCGGGGTGCTGCATCAGCCGGCAACCTCAGGGCCATCGTGGCGATATCGCTCGCCATGGCCTCGTTCGCCTGCGGCGACACGCTGATGAAGCTGGCCTCGACGAGCCTGCCGACCAGCGAGTTGCTGTTCATTCGCGGCACGGTTGTTTTCAGCGTCTCATTCGGCGTCGCGTTCTTCACGGCCGCCCTGCGCGAGTTGCGCCACGCCTTCGAGCGCGCCATGGCGGGACGCATCGTCGGCGACATAGGCGGCGGTTGGTTCTTCCAGAGCGCACTTGCACGCCTGCCGTACGCGGACCTGACGGCGATCGGCCAGCTCAGCCCGATGATGCTGACCGCGGCATCCGCCATCTTCCTCGCCGAGCGCGTCGGATGGCGGCGCTGGACCGCGACGGCTGTCGGGCTCCTCGGCGTGCTCATCATCGTGCGGCCCGGCAGCTCGGCATTCAATTGGTGGGCGCTCGCGGGTATTGCTTCCGTCCTGTGCACCACTGTCCGTGATCTCTCGACCCGCAGCATCAATCGGCGCGTACCGGCCTCCCTGATCATGATGCTCTCGGCCGGCGGCGTGACCGTCGCAGCGCTCGCCGTGGCGCCATTTTCGAACTGGCAGTGGCCCGACGCCCTGGTCGTACTCAAGCTCTGCGGGGCCGGCGTCTTCAGCCTGCTCGGTCAACTCGGTATCATCATAGCCATGCGCACGGGCGAGGTGTCGGCGGTCGTGCCGTTCCGCTATATGATCATCCCGTTCTCGATTATCTCGGGCGTGGTCGTGTTCGGGCATTTCCCCGATGCGTTGACGCTCCTCGGGATCGCCGTCGTCACTCTGGCCGGTCTCTACACCTTCTATCGCGAGCAGAAACTACGCCGGCTCGGCGCGGCATTCCTGAAGAAGCCAGTATGAAAATCCGGACAAAACGCGATCCGGAAACACGAAAGGTCGGCCCTGTGCCGGCGTGGGAGGTCCTGAAGTGGGAAGCGCTCCGTCCGAGCAGAGCCTGCGTGCGTCCGTATCGGCACAGGTTTCGCCACACAACAATGTGCTGGCCATCATCACGGTGATCGGCGCCGGTTTCTTCCTCATTTGCTCGGATGCCTGCCTGCGCATCGCCTCCTCGGAGCTGCCGCTCGGTCAGGTGGTCGCCGGCCGCAGCGTCGTCGGCTGCATCCTGCTCGGATGCGCTGCATGGACCCAATCCGCACTGAGCTGGCATCCGGCCATCCTGACGCCGGCGTTCGGCCTTCGCGTGTTGGGCGAGGTCGGCGCGGCACTCTTCTTCATCGCGGCCATCCTGCGCATGCCGTTCGCCAATGCTGCGGCCATCCTGCAGTTCATCCCTCTCGTCACGACCGTTGTAGCCGCGTGGCTGTTCGCCGAGCGCGTCGGCTGGCAGCGCTGGAGCGCGGGCGCCGTCGGCCTTGTCGGCGTCCTGCTGGTGCTGCAGCCCGGCACGAGCGGCTTCACGTGGTGGTCACTGCTCGCGGTAGCGGCCATGCTCTGCATGTCGCTCAGGGATCTCGCGACGACGCGCATCGATCGCAGTGCGCCGACACTTCTCGTCGGTGCCGTATCTGCGGCAGGTGTCGCTTTGGGTGGCCTTGCATTGCTGCCGTTCGCGCCCTGGCCGTGGCCCTCGGGCGAGGCGCTTCTGCTCATGGTCGCAAGCGGCGTGTTCGTCGCCGGCGGTTTCTACTGCATGGTGCAGGCCATGCGCCTCGGTGAGATTTCGGCGGTCGCGCCCTTCCGCTACGGCACCATGCTCTGGGCGCTGCTGGTCGGGATCGTGGTTTGGGGGGAGATCCCGAATTTCCTCGCCGTCATCGGCATTCTCATCGTGATCGCGGCTGGCCTCGCCATGTTCGCCCACGAGCGCCGGCTCATGCGGGCGCGCCTTGGGGAGCGTCGGTAAGATCCAATGAACGCGCCCGTTGATCACGCTGCGTCGAACCTGCGTGCCATCGGCGCCATGCTCCTCGGGCAGGCGAGCTTTACGTTCAACGACGCGCTGATCAAGCTCGCAGCCGCCGGCCTCCCGGGCGGGCAGGCCATCTTCATGCGCGGCGTGATGGCAAGCATGGTTTCGCTCATGGTCTGCCTGGCCGTCGGCGCTTTCGACTTCCGCCGCTTGCGCGGCCAGGTGCGTATTCTGACGCTGCGCAATATCGGCGAGGTCGGCTCGACGTTCTTCTTTCTGTTCGCGCTCTTCCACCTGCCGATCGCGACCGCGACGTCGATCCTGCAGTTGACGCCGCTCGCCATGACCGCCGGCGCAGCGCTATTCATGGGCGAACCGGTCGGCTGGCGGCGCTGGCTCGCAGCTCTCGTCGGCTTCATCGGCGTGATGATCGTCATCCGCCCGGCGAGCGATGCATTCAATGCCTTTTCCCTGCTGGCGCTGACAGGCGTCGCCTTCTCCGTGCTGCGGGATCTGTCGACGCGCCGGATCGGGCTCCACGTCCCGGCCATCCTGCTGGTCACGGTCTCCGCGTTCTCCGTCACCATGGCGGCGGCCGGCTTTGCTCTTGTCGAGACCTGGATCGTGCCTGAACCGAAGACCATGCTGCTGCTCCTACTGTCCGCCACGTTCCTTCTCGGCGGGTACTACTTCATGGTGCACGCCATGCGGCACGGCGAGGTGGCCGTCGTCGCGCCGTTCCGCTACTCCGTGATCATATGGGCCGTTCTCGCCGGCATCCTGATCTGGGGTGAATGGCCCGACGCGCCCGCTCTGGTCGGCACGGGTGTGGTCGTTGCCGCCGGCCTCTATACGTTCATTCGCGAGCGCAAGGTGAAGGTGCGCGCATCAAGGAAGGGCGCTTGAGCATGAAGCACGACACGGAGCGCGAGGGTCCTCTCGCCGGCCTCAAGGTGATCGACTGCGCAACCGTGTTCGCCGGGCCGCTGACGGCGATGGTCCTTGCCGACTTCGGGGCCGACGTCATCAAGATTGAACATCCGGACGGTGATGCGTTGCGCAAGATGGGCCAGGCCAAGGATGGCCACGGCCTCTGGTTCAAGGTCACCGGACGCAACAAGCGCTGCATCGTGCTCGACCTCCATGACGACGACGGCAAGGCCGCGTTTCTCACGCTCGTGAAAGATGCCGATGTGCTCGTCGAGAACTTCCGCACGGGGACTCTCGAGCGCTGGGGACTTGGCTGGGACGTGCTTTCCGAGCTGAACCCGCGCCTCGTCATGCTGCGCGTAACGGGCTTCGGCCAGACCGGCCCCTATCGACACCGCGCGGGCTTCGGCACCATCGCGGAAGCCTTCTCCGGCTTTGCCCATATCACCGGCGAGGCGCACGGCCCGCCGACCTTGCCGCCGTTCGGTCTCGCCGATGGCGTCGCCGCCTACCATGGCGCGTTTGCGGTCATGTTTGCCATCTACGAGCGCGACGTGCAGGGCAGCGGCAAGGGCCAGGTCATCGATCTCTCACTCTACGAGCCGCTTTTCTCCCTACTCGGCGGACAGACGTCCACATACGACCAGCTCGGCATCGTCCAGAAGCGCTCGGGCAACCGCTCGGCGAACAACGCCCCGCGCAATGCCTACGTGACGAAGGATGGCCGCTGGGTCTCGCTCTCGGCGGCGGCGCCGAGCATTACGCGCCGCGTGCTGGAGCTGACCGGCGGCCCGGGAACGGCTGACGATCCGCGCTTTCGCACGAATGCCGATCGCGTGCGCCACGTCGAGGAGGTGGATGCCATCGTCGGCGGTTGGATTGCCCGCCACACGCTGCAAGAAGTGCTCGACGCCTTCGAGAAGGCCGAAGCGGCGATCGGGCCGGTCTACGACATCGCCCAGATCTGCGAGGACCCGCAGTATCTGGCGCGCGAGAGCATCACCACGGTCGATGACCCCGAACTCGGCCCACTCAGAATGCAGAACGTGTTTCCGCGGATGCTGCGCACGCCCGGGCGCATCAGGCACGCCGGCCCGCGGATCGGCGAGCATCAGCGTGAGGTGCTGGACGAGCTTGTCGAGCGCGGCCTGCCCGCCGAGATCGCGGCACGTCTGCGCACCAAGGCGATGGGCACCAAGGGCGGCTAAGGACGGCCTCTGCAACCCGGATTGAGCCGATACGTGCCCTTGACCTTTGAGGGCGCCCCCCGATTTATTCTTTGCGCGCGGGGCCCATGCGACCCACGCGGCAGCAGCACAAGGACGCTCCTTGCCTCTTTCCTCGATCACCCAGGCGACCGGCGCGGCGTTGCGAGAAGCCTCGGGCTATCTTGCCGACCTCGTGACGCCGACCATACGTCTTGGCGTGACCGGCCTTTCGCGCTCGGGCAAGACGGTCTTCATCGTCGCCCTCGTGCGCAACCTGACTCTCGGCGGTCGCCTGCCGTTCTTCTCCGTCGCGAGCGAGCAGAGGCTGATCCGCGCCTACCTCGAGCCCCAGCCGGACGACAGCGTGCCGCGCTTTGCCTACGAGGAGCACCTGGCCGCGCTGTCGCGCGATCCGCCGCAGTGGCCGGAGAGCACGCGCCGCATCAGTCAGCTTCGCGTAACCATCGAATATGCTTCCGCGAGTGCGGTGCGCCGGGCACTACTGCCGAACCGCCTGCATCTCGACATCGTCGACTATCCTGGCGAATGGCTGATCGACCTGCCGATGATGGCGCAGAACTATGCCACGTGGTCGGCGGAAGCCTTGGCGCTTGCGGCCGCGCCGCGGCGTGCGGCAGCCGCCGCGCAATTCTTGTCTTTCGTGCGCTCTCTCGACGCCGGCGCGCCGCCCGACGAGCAGGTGGCCATTCGCGGCGCGCGTCTCTTCACGGACTACCTCATGGCCGTGCGGGCCGCCGACCCGACGCTTTCGATCGCCGGGCCGGGGCACTTTCTTCTTCCCGGTGATCTCGAAGGCTCGCCGCTGCTGACCTTCTTTCCGGTTCCGCCCGAAGGCGAGCAGGGCACGCGCAACGGCCTCGCGCAGATGCTCGAGCGGCGCTTTGAATCCTACAAGACGCACGTCGTTCGGCCTTTCTTTCGCGATCACTTCAGCCGTCTCGATCGCCAGATCGTGCTGGTGGATGCGCTTTCCGCGCTCAACAGCGGACCTGAAGGCGTCGCCGATCTCGAAGCGACATTGACGGCCGTGCTCAGCGCCTTCCGTCCCGGACGTGCGAGCTGGCTCGGCCAGCTCTTCTCGCCGCGCATCGACCGCATTGCCTTTGCCGCGACCAAGGCCGACCACCTGCACAGCGCCAACCACGATCGTCTCGAAGCCATCCTCGGCGCGCTGACGTCACGTGCCGAGGCGCGTGCTGCAGGTGCGGGCGCGGAGATCAGGGCTTTTGCGATCGCGGCGCTGCGGGCTACCAAGGAGGGCGAAGTCACGCGCGATGGCCAGCGCTTGCCTTGCATCATCGGCACGCCGCTTGCGGGCGAAAAGATCGGCGGGGAGACCTTCGACGGCAAGCGCTCGGCGGCGGTATTTCCGGGCGACCTGCCGCCGCTGGACGTCGTGACGGGCGAGACGGCCGGCAGCGCGTTCGCACGCGAGGTGCGCGTCGTGCGCTTTGCGCCGCCGCGGATCATCACCGAGACGCCGTCTGGCCTCGTCGCGCCCTGGCCGCATGTGCGCCTCGATCGTGCGCTCGAGTTCCTGATCGGAGATCATCTGCAATGAACAGCGCGACCTCCGATCCGCGTCGCCCGCGCGCTTTCTCGCCCTCCGAGGCCGAGATCATCGAGCCGCCGCCGCCGCAGGCCGAAGCACCCGACGAGAACGCGCCAGGCGCACCGCCGCTGCCCCCCGGCCTGCAGCTCCCGACCTTCGATGACATCGGTCGCGGCATTCACTGGGGCGCATGGCTCTTCTCGGCCATGGGTGCGCTCGCCAGCATTGCTTTCGGTCTATGGTTCTCGCGCTTCGTTTCGGTTGCCGTCGCGCGCGAAGACTGGATCGGCTGGATCTCGTTCGCGCTCGCGATGATCATTCTCGTGGCTTTCGTCATGCTGATGCTGCGCGAGCTCATCGGCTTCGTGCGGCTGCGGCGGCTCGGCAAGATCAGAAGCGCCGCCGAGAAAGCGCTGCGCGAGCGCAACGTGAGCGACGAACGGGACGCCATTCAAGCTATCCGGCGCCTGCTCGCCGGACGGTCCGAGCTACGCTGGCATCTGGCGCGCCTCGATGAGCACGCGCGCGATGTGCGCGATCCCGGCGATCTCATGCGCCTTGCCGACCGCGACCTCTTGCTCGTGCTGGACGGTGAGGCCCGCCGCCTCGTCGCCAAGGCGGCCAAGCGCGTGATGGTGGTCACGGCGATCAGCCCGGCGGCATTCGTCTCGGTCGGGTATGTGCTGATCGAGAACCTGCGCCTGTTGCGCAATCTCGCGGGCATCTATGGCGGCCGTCCGGGTTTTGCGGGCACGGCGCGCCTCGCGCGCATGGTGGTCACGCATATTGTCGCAACGGGGAGCATCGCGCTCACGGACGATCTGCTCGGCCAGTTCCTGGGGCAGGATCTGCTGCGGCGCCTTTCCCGCCGCCTCGGCGAGGGTGTGTTCAACGGCGCGCTCACGGCACGCATCGGTGCCGCCGCCGTCGAGGTGACGCGGCCATTGCCCTTCATCGAGGCGCCGCCGGTGCGCGTGCGTGATTTTCTCGGCGAGCTCATACGCCGCGCGCCGGGCGCGGATACCAAGCCTGCAGCCTGATCAATTAAGCTGCGACGACCGGCTCGGGTGGCGCCTTGCCGCGAATGAGGTCCGAAGCCTTGTCCGCGATCATCATGGTTGCCGCGTTGAGGTTCGCCGATAGCATGGTCGGCATAATCGAGGCATCGACCACGCGCAGGCCTTCGAGACCGCGCACGCGGAGCTGGTCATCCACCACGGCAAGCGGATCGCCCGCGGGGCCCATGCGGCACGTGCCGGCCGGATGGAAGGTCGTCGTGCCGCGCTCCTTGGCAGCGCCGAGCAGTTCGTCGTCGCTCTGTACGTTCGGCCCCGGAAAATCCTCGCGCTCGAAATAGGGCGCGAGCGGTCGGCTCTGCAGCAGGCGGCGGGCAAGCTTCATCGCGCCGAGCAGCACGCGCCGGTCGATCTCCTCGGCGAGGTAGTTCGGATTGATGATCGGCGCGTCGAACGGATCGGCGGAGCGCGCGCGGACGGTGCCACGGCTTTCGGGGCGCTGCTGCCAGGAGGCGACGGTCATACCCGGCTCGCGCTCGAGCTGGCCCTGCACGCCCTCCATGTAGCTCGCCGGCGTGAACGTGAGCTGGACATCTGAGCTTTCCGCCGTCTCGCCCGAGTGCCAGAAGGCGTAAACGAGCGTCGGGCTCAGCGCCAGGATGCCCTTGCGCTGGAACGTCCAGCGCGCGACCTCGGTCATGAGCTTCAGGCCGCGCGTGCGCTCGTTGATCGTCTCGATGTTCTTCACGCGTGCGGCGAAGCGCGGCGCGTAGTGGTCCTTGAGGTTTTCGCCGACGCCGGCGAGTGGGTGCCGCACCTCGATGCCGAGACGGTTCAGCAGCTCGGGTGGCCCGATACCCGATATCTGCAGGAGCTGCGGGGAATTGTACGTCCCGCCGCAGAGAATGACATCGCGCGAGGCATGAATCGTCTGCTCGGTGCCATTGCGGCCGCCCTTGCGATAGCTCACGCCCGTCGCGCGCCGTCCGTCGAGCTTGATGCGTGTCACATGTATGCCCGTGCGCACGACGAGGTTTGGGCGCTTCATGGCGGGATGGAGGAAGGCGCGCGCGGCGCTCATGCGCCGGCCCTTGTAGATCGTGCGCTGGGCGTAGGAGACGCCTTCCTGGATGCGCCCGTTGTAGTCGGGATTGCGCGGAATGCCGGCCTCGACGCACCCCTGGATGAAGGCCTCACAGAGCGGGTGATGAAAATCTATATCGGTGACGGTGAGTGCGCCGTCACGCCCGCGGTAGGTGGCGTCGCCCTCGCCGATGCGCCGTTCGAGGCGCTTGAAGTAGGGGAGCACGTCGGCATAGCCCCAGCCGCGATTGCCGTACTGCGCCCAGGTGTCGAAATCGCCGCGCTGGCCGCGGTTGTAGATGTGCCCGTTGATCGAGCTTGAGCCGCCGAGCGTCTTGCCGCGTGGCGCCGCGATACGCCGGCCGCCGGTCCACTCGCTCGGCTCCATGTCGTAGAGCCAGTTCACGCGCTTGTCATAGAAGGTCTTGATGAAGCCCGCAGGGATGTGGATGTAAGGATGCCAGTCCGTCGGGCCTGCCTCGAGCACGGCGACCCGGCATTCGGCGTTCTCGCTGAGCCGGTTAGCCAGCACCGATCCCGCCGATCCAGCGCCGACGATGACATAGTCGAACGTTTCCAACTTCCCCTCCCTGGCACAGGCATGTCCTGAGGTGCCCGACGCCTGTGGGCCTCGTCAAGGTTGCCCGCCGAAGGATCAATCTCGCGCGTGACAGGCATGAATTGGCGGCAAGGGCGCGTGCAAAGCAAGATCACGCACAACTACAGCTTGTGTATAATCAGAATGCAACCGGTAATTGTACGGAAGGACGTGGCAAGCAGGTAACGGCAGGGTGTCACAATTGCATCATGCGTTTCCGCCTTCCAAGTCGCCGCGCTATTGGAAATGGCAGCG
>Ga0180218_1001410_pt1 | contig 14630 bp, 13 predicted proteins | sample eDN3rd37CKraftBY_FD_151334 | JGI IMG/M metagenome (GOLD analysis project Ga0180218, IMG submission 151334) | Enriched backyard soil microbial communities from Emeryville, California, USA - eDNA 3rd pass 37_C Kraft BY (version 2) (version 2) | ecosystem: Environmental > Terrestrial > Soil >...
GTGTCCGCTGCAAATTCAAGGAATTACCATGGCCGGCAGATTTTTTCTGTGTCTGGGGGCTTTTCTCATATTCGCGACAAGCCCTGCCATGGCTGAGACGGCGGCGCCGAAAGTCGCCGTCACCATAAAGCCCATCCATTCGCTCGTCAGCCGCATCATGGAGGGCGTGGGCACGCCGCAGCTCGTCGTGGATGGCGCGGCATCGCCCCATACGTTCACGCTGAAGCCATCGACGGCGCGCGCCATCAACGATGCGGACATCTTCGTTCGGGTCTCCGATCAGCTCGAGCCGTTCACGCGGAAGCTCGTGTCGTCGCTGCCGTCGAAGGTCGCCGTGATCACCCTTGTGGACGCCGATGGCGTGAAGCTCCTCGATCAGCGTCACGGCGGCACCTTCGAAGAGCACGAAGATGAGCATGCCGGAGCGGCAGATGCGGCCGATGCCCACGACCATCATCATGAGGCCGGCAAGGATGGGCACATCTGGCTCGATCCGCAGAACGCCAAGGCCATCGTCAATGCCGTGGCGAAGGAGCTCGAGGCTCGCTTTCCCGCGCACGCCGAAAAGATCAAGGCGAACACGGTGCGGCTCATTGCTGATCTCGACGCGCTCGATCGACAGCTGGCGGAGGAACTCAAAGATTCGACCGGGAAGCCGTTCATCGTCTTCCACGACTCAACGCAGTACTTCGAAAATCATTTCGGCCAGCACGCTGCCGGCTCGATTACTGTCAGCCCGGACGTGCCGCCAAGTGCGAAGCGCTTGACGGAAGTTCGCCGCAAGCTCGCATCACTCGGCGCGGTTTGCATCTTCAGCGAGCCGAACTTTCAGCCCAATCTCATCGCTGCCGTGATGGAGGGGACGCGGGCGCGCTCCGGGACGATCGATGCCGAGGGGCAGTTGCTGTCGCCGGGACCTGGGCTCTACTTCGATCTCATGCGCAACATCGCGCACAGCATGGCCGATTGTTTGAACGGGCAAACCTGAGCGCGGGCCTTAGGTGCTACTGCGCCTGGGCTTCCGCCTCGCGGCCGTCGAACACGTAGCCGGCGCCGCGGACCGTGCGGATGGGATCGCTTTCATTGCCGCGGATCAGCGATTTCCTGAGGCGGCCGATGTGAACGTCGACCGTCCGCTCATCCACTTCGGAAGACTGGCCCCAAACGCGATCGAGCAGCTGACTGCGCGACAGCACGCGGCGCGGGCTTTCCATGAAGACTTCGAGCATCCGGTATTCGGTCGGGCCGAGCCGAACCTCACGGGGACCACGGGTCACCTTGTGGGCGGCGCGATCCATCGTGATCTCGCCTGAGACGAGGATGTCGCTCATCCGCTCGGGCGCCGCGCGGCGGAGAAGCGCCTTCACCCGTGCCATCAGTTCCTGAACCGAGAAAGGCTTCGTGACGTAATCGTCGGCGCCGGTCGTCAGGCCGCGCACGCGATCGGATTCTTCACCGCGTGCGGTCAATAAAATGATGGGCAGGCTTTGCGTTTCAGAGCGATTGCGGAGCCGCCGGCACAACTCGATGCCGGAGATCTTCGGGATCATCCAGTCGAGGATCACCAGGTCGAAATTCTGCTCCGAAAGAAGAAGCTCGGCTTCCTCTCCATCCGCCGCATGGACGACCTCATAGCCCTCGGACTGGAGATTGTATTTCAGAAGTTCTGCGAGAGACGCTTCGTCTTCGACGACGATGATCTTGGCTGGCATGGCTTTCCGTCAGCGTTCGTTGCGGGTGCCTTCGTCCAGAGTGCCTTCACGATTGCCTCGGCGTGATGAGCGTCGATGACGTCTTGTCGCCCTTCGGCCGGTCGTCAGCGATCGGGACGCCGTGAACGAGGTAATAGACGTTCTCGGCAATGTTGGTCGTGTGATCGCCAATGCGCTCGATGTTCTTGGCGCCGAACAGGAAGTGCGTGCAGATGCCGATGTTGCGCGGATCTTCCATCATGTACGTCAGCAGTTCGCGGAAGAGCGAATTGTACATTGCGTCGACCTGCTGGTCGTCGCGCCAGACCTGCATTGCCTTTTCGGCGTCGAGCGCCGCCAAGGCGTCGAGCACATCGTGGAGCTGAGTCTGCACCATCTCGGTCATGTGGCGCATGCCGGTCATCAGGGGCTTGGGATAGGGCTCGTTGGCGATGGCGAGCGCGCGCTTGGCGATATTCTTGGCCAAGTCGCCGATGCGTTCGAGATCGGCTGCAATTTTGACGACCGTCATGATGTGGCGCAGATCGTTGGCAAGCGGTTGGCGCCGCGCGATCATGATGATGACCTGCTCCTGCACCTCACGTTCGAGCTGATCGATCATGACGTCGTCCGATACGGCCTTGTCCGCCAGCTTCGGATCGCGGCGCTCGAGTGCGTCCATGGCTTGAACGAGAAGCTTCTCCGCGTAGCCGCCCATCTGCGCGATACGGCGATCGAGCAGCCTCAGCTCGTCTTCGTACGATTTCACGGTATGTTCGTTCATGATCTCATTCCCTGAAAATCGAGTCCGGCTCGATGCGATGTTATCCGAAGCGGCCGGTGATGTAGTCCTGCGTGCGCTTGTCTGTCGGGTTCGTGAAGAGCTTCTGGGTGACGCCGAACTCGACAAGCTCGCCTAAGTACATAAACGCCGTGCGCTGAGAGACGCGGGCCGCCTGCTGCATGTTGTGCGTGACGATCGTGATCGTGAACTCGTTCTTCAATTCGTCGATCAGCTCTTCGATCTTGGCGGTGGAGATCGGGTCGAGCGCCGAGCAGGGCTCGTCGAAGAGGATGACTTCCGGGCGAATGGCGACGGTGCGCGCGATGCAGAGGCGCTGCTGCTGACCGCCTGAAAGGCTGAGACCGCTCGAGTGCAGCTTGTCCTTCACTTCCTTCCAGAGCGCGGCTTTCTCCAGCGCCGATTGCACGCGTGCATCGACTTCAGACTTCGACAGCCGCTCGTAAAGGCGAATGCCGAACGCGATGTTTTCGTAAATCGTCATCGGAAATGGCGTCGGCTTCTGGAACACCATGCCGATGCGCGAGCGCAGGAGATTGAGATCCTTCATCTCGAGGATGTTCTCGCCGTCGAACATCACTTCGCCCTCGGCCCGCTGATTGGGATAGAGGTCGTACATGCGGTTCAACACACGAAGGAGCGTGGACTTGCCGCAACCGGACGGCCCGATGAACGCCGTCACCTGACGCTCATAAAGCGGAAGCGAGATGTTCTTCAGTGCAAGCGTCTGGCCGTAGTAGAATTTCAGATCTTTGATCGAAATTTTTTCGGTCAGCCCTGCGTCCACATCTTTCGACATCAAGTTCATTGCTGCGTCCTCGAAGAACTTAACCAACGCGCGGCGATGCTCAACGTCAGCACGGCTGCGGTAATGAGTAGTGCGCCTGCCCAGGCGAGACGCTGCCAGTCCTCATAGGGGCTGAGAGCATACTGGAAAATGACCACGGGCAAACTCGCCATTGGAGCATTGAGATTGGTGCTCCAGAACTGATTGTTCAGTGAGGTGAAGAGTAGCGGCGCGGTTTCTCCGCTGACGCGGGCGATTGCCAGCAGGACGCCCGTGATCATGCCGGCGCGGGCTGCCCTGTAGGCGACCTTGCGGATGACGAGCGACTGCGGAAGCCCCAAGGCGGCGGATGCCTCGCGGAGCTGGTTGGGCACCAGCAACAGCATGTTCTCGGTGGTCCGAACGACCGTCGGAATGACGAGAATGGCGAGCGCAGCGGCGCCTGCGAAGGCCGAGAAGTGCCCCATCGGGCGTACCATCAGCTCGTAGACAAAAAGGCCGGTAACGATCGATGGCGCGCTGAGCAGGATATCGTTGATGAAGCGGATCACCGACGAGACTTTGCTGTAGCGGCCATATTCGGCGAGGTAGGTGCCGGCCAGAATGCCGATCGGCGTGCCGACGATGACGCCCGCGAATGTCATGATGAGACTGCCGGCGATGGCGTTCAACAGGCCGCCGTCGCTGCCGGGCGGGGGCGTCATTTGCGTGAAGACCTGCGGGCCGAGGCCGGCGAGGCCCTTGTAGAGCAGCGTCGCCAGGATAACGCCCAGAATGGTCAGGCCGAGGGCCGCTGCAAACCAGCTCAGCACGACGGTGATCGTGCTTCTGATCCGGCGCCGGCGGTATTTCGCTTTGTCGAGGGCCATGGCTATGCTCCCGCCCTTTTCTCGATGCGCATCAACATGAGGCGGGCGAGGGCCAAGACAATAAAGGTGATGAAGAAGAGGATGAGGCCGAGCGCGATCAATGACGACGTGTAAACGTCGCCGACAGCCTCGGTGAATTCGTTGGCGATGGTCGCCGAGATGGTCGTTCCGGGCGCCAGGATGGAGCCCGAGATCCGGTGCGCGTTGCCGATGACGAAGGTAACAGCCATCGTTTCGCCGAGCGCCCGGCCGAGCCCCAGCATGACGCCTCCGATGATGCCCACTCGGGTGTAGGGAATGACGACGTGGCGGACGACTTCACGCGTCGTCCACCCCATGCCGTACGCCGCTTCCTTCAGGACGGGCGGGACGGTCTCGAAGACATCGCGGCAGACCGCGGTGATGAAGGGCAGGATCATGATCGCGAGGATCAAGGACGCCGTCAGGATGCCGATGCCGTAGGCTGGGCCCGCGAACACCTGATTGAGGATGGGCACGTTCTTGAACGTGGCAATCAACTCGGGCTGAACGTAGCGCTGAATGGCGGGTGCGAAGAAGAAGAGGCCCCAAATGCCGTAGATGATGCTCGGCACGCCGGCCAATAGCTCGATGGCGATGCCGATCGGCCGGCGCAGCGGGATGGGGCAGAGTTCGGTCAGAAACACGGCAATGCCGATGCTGACGGGCACCGCGACGAGCATCGCGATGAAGGAGGTGATGATCGTTCCGTAGATCGGCGCCAGGGCGCCGAACTGCTCGGTCACCGGGTTCCAGACTTCGGTCGTGAGAAAGCTGAAGCCGAACGTTTCGAACGCGAGATAGCCGCCGACAACCAGCGACGCGAAGATCGCTCCTAGAAGGATGAGGACGAAATACGCGGACGACATCGTGAGGCCGCGGAAGAACCCGTCTGTCAGGCGTAGACCTTCGAGAACTTTGCGCCGGGCTGCTGCCGCCGCTGCCGCTTGAGAGTTAGCGTCTGCCATGAAGGTCAAATTTTGCTCCAGACTCAGGAAAAGCCGTCAGCCTTATAAGCCAAGTCGAGAAGCGCCCGCCTCGGGGCGCTTCTCATTATCCAGTCATTAGTTCGAGAAAACCGGCTTGTTGTCTTCGCCCACAACTTCGGCCCAGCTCTTTTTGACCATGGCGACGACGTTCTCGGGAAGCGGCACGTAGTCAAGTTCTTCGGCCGTCTTGCCACCGTTGGCATAGGCCCAATCGAAGAACTGCAGCGCTTGCTTCACCGCCGTCACGTCCTTCGGCTTCTTGTGGATAAGGATGAACGTCGGATTGGTGATCGGCCAGGAGTCGGCGCCGGGCTCGTCCGTCAGGATTACGCCCATGCCGGGAACCTTGGCCCAGTCGGCGTTGGCGGCGGCAGCCTGGAACGTCGAGATGAGTGGGGCAACCGTCTTGCCGTCCTTATTGACCATTTTCGCGAAGGAGATCTTGTTCTGCTTGGCGTAGGCGTATTCGACGTAGCCGATCGAACCCTGCGTCTGCATCACGTTGTTGGCGACGCCTTCGTTGCCCTTGGCGCCAAGGCCGACGGGGAACTGGACGGACGTGTTGGAGCCGATCTTCGACTTGAAGTCAGGGCTGACCTTGGACAGGTAGTTGGTCCAGACGAACGTGGTGCCCGAGCCGTCCGAGCGATAGACCGTAGCGATGGCGTCAGAGGGCAGCTTCAGGCCGGGGTTCAGCTTCTGGATAGCCGGATCGTCCCACGCAGTGATTTCGCCGAGGTAGATTTTGGCGAGCGTCGGGCCGTCGAATACGAGCTCGCCGGGCTTGATGCCCTCGAGGTTCACGACCGGGACGATGCCGCCCATGACGGTCGGGAACTGGATGAGGCCGTTCTTCTCAAGGTCTTCGCCCGAGAGCGGCTTGTCGGTTGCGCCGAAGGTGACCGTGCCAGCGATGATCTGCTTGATGCCGCCGCCCGAACCGATCGACTGATAGTTGAGGCCGATGCCGGTCTCCTTCTTATAGATGTCGGCCCACTTCGCATAAATCGGATAGGGGAACGTCGCGCCCGCGCCGGAAAGGTCGGCCGCCTTGGCAGGAGCGGACACCGCGGCTGCCGCCGCAAAAGCCGCAAACAGCGCCAAAATAGACTGTTTCACTGTGGTCTCCTCGTTTAACGGGGCTTGGAGCCTCACCGCTCCATCCGGGCCTCAAGGCTCCGGCCCGCACTCTCTATTCCAGTTAGATCACGGCTATATGAAACGTTAACGCCCTGATTTTCCTACCGTTCTCGCCTCGCGCTGGCCGATTTCTTTCCAAAAGCGGGCTGTCGGCACTGCGGCGTGCTTTCAAAAAACCGTCGTCCTTTCGCGCGGCCCTTGTAGCGCCGCGACGTAATGAATTTGTGACAGTTTAAGATATTGAATTGACAACCTTTTATTGGCGAGCCGGGAGGGCAACGTCGAACGTCGTGCCCTTTCCGACAACCGACTCGACCGAAAGTTCCCCTTCGTGGCGGCTGAGGACGTGCTTGACGATGGCAAGGCCCAAGCCCGTGCCGCCTATGCGCCGGGAATGTTCGGCGCTGACCCGGTAAAAGCGCTCGGTGAGCCGGGGCAGATGCTCTGGAGCGATGCCTGGCCCGTCGTCGGCAATCTTGACGATCGCACGCGCGCGGGCGCCGTCGCGAACGCCCGCCTGCTTTTTCAGGGTGATCTGCACGTGGCCGCCATCCCGGCCATATTTGACGGCGTTTTCGATGAGATTGTGAAAGACCTGAAACAGCTCATCTCGATCGCCGGTCGCCAGCAATTCGCCGCTAGCCGGTTCGACGCTGATCGAAATGCTGCGTTCCGCAGCGAAGGGTGCCAGCGAGCGGACAACATCTGCGATCAATGCATTCAGCTCGACACTGCCCGTGGGCTTGAGGTTGGCTTTCTCTTCCACGCGGCTGAGCAAGAGCAGGTCGTCGATCAGGCGCGTCATGCGCTCGGCCTGATCTGCCATGATGGCGAGAAACCGCTCGCGGGCGGCTTCATCGTTTTTTGCCGGCCCTTGAAGCGTCTCGATGAAGCCGCGCACGGATGCTAAGGGCGTGCGCAATTCATGACTGGCGTTGGCGATGAAATCGGCGCGCATCTCGAGCAGGCGGTGCTGCTCGGACTCGTCGTGGATCGTAATCAATACGGCGATGGGCTGATGCTGCTTGTCGCCGCCGAGCGGGGTCACGGTTGCGCTGAGGCGCTTTCCCCCCAAGCCGCCGCGCGGAACGAGGCTTGCGGTATGCTTGCCAACATCTTCGAACGCTCCGCGGACGGCTGCAATGAGTTCCGGGTCACGATTGACGTGCTCGAGCGGCACGCCCTGCCGCAATCGGTCGAACAGGCTCAAGGCCGCTTCATTGTAATTGAGGATGACGGAGGCCTGATCGAGGATGATTGCGGGGTCCGGCATTGCGGCGGCAATATCCGTCCACGTCAGAATCTTGTCAGAACTGGCAATCAGGCCGGCCGTTTCATTGGTTTTTTGATCGCCAACGGCGCGCGGCCAAGCCAGCAGCGCGGACACTCCGGCTATCAGGCCGCAGACAAAGAAAACGAGCGTGCGCAGAGGCTCGCCCACCCAGACACATGCCGGAACGAGTGCGAGAATTGCACCTGCTGCGAGGGCTGCGAAACGGAATTGAACGCTCTCACGGGTCATGTTCCGTGGAAGTAACTCCGATAGGCGGGAGAAGCCAGCGGCCAACGGGGTCAACTGCGCCGAGATGTTCGAGCCGCGGGCTTTTTGCTGCGCGCCTTGCTGGCGCGAGCATCTTCGCCGGGGTCCCTGGCCTGGGTGAGGCCAATGGGCGAGCGGACCGCAAGTTCGGCGAGTGAATGCTGATCAAGGACCGTGATGAAGGCCGCCAACGCATCGTCGAACATCGCGTTGATATTGCCTGGGTCCGCATCGTTCGACGTCGGATCGGTTCCGCCTTCGACTTGTACTCTCGTCACCTCTATGGCGCGCACCACGTCGCCAATTTTGATTGACGGTGCGGGTTTCGCCAGGCGTACGCCGCCGTTCGGTCCTCTGACAGCCGTTAAGAACCCGGCGTGCGAAAGGATGTGAACGATTTTAAAGACGTTCTGCTTGGTCACGCCCAGCCGCTCGGAAATGTCGGCGACCTTCACGAGCTGATTTCCGGCAAGCGCGCAATCGATCAGAATGCGGATGGCGTGGCCTGTTTGCTTCGTCAAGCGCATCTGTGATTACCCGGTCCGCGCGGCCGCGGCGCAAAATTCGTTCGACTTGCTTGTTTCACAAATCTTATCGCCGTGGCAAGGGGCAGGGCGGCTGCGAGTTCACTTGACAGATGGCCTCTCCCGCATTCTATACAAGCCCGGTAAATAATCGGATCCAGGATCCCTCGCACCCTCTTTTTGGGGCCGCCCTCAAACCACCCTGCATGGAGACCGAAATGTCGAAAAAGGCGTTTGCATGGGCCTGCGCAACTCAATTGGCGCTGGCGGCTCTCTTCATAGCCGGGACACCTGCCGGGGCGGCGCCTACGACTTCGGAAATCATCAAGAATTACGGGGACGTCGCGGAAGCGATGTACTCCGATGCGCTGGCCAAGGCCCGGGATCTCGACAAGGCGATCGATGCCTTTCTCGCGGCGCCAAACGCTCAAACCTTGGAAGCAGCTCGCGAGGCATGGAAGGCGTCGCGCATTCCCTACATGCAGACGGAAGGCTTCCGATTCGGCAACAAGATCGTCGACGATTGGGAAGGCAACGTAAACTCGTGGCCGCTTGATGAAGGCTTGATCGATTACGTCGATCAGGCGAGCTACGGCGACACCAAGGAAGAAAATCCTCTCTACACGGCCAATATCATCGCCAATAAGAAGATTCGTCTTGGACCCAAGATTCTTGACGCTTCCAAGATCGACAAGGACGTCATCGCCAAGTTGAACAGCGCTCTCGACGTCGAAGCCAACGTCGGCACGGGTTATCACGCAATCGAGTTCTTGTTGTGGGGCCAGAACCTTCACAAACCCGGCGTCAAGGCAGGCGAGCGGCCGGCCAGCGACTTCGATCTCAAAAACTGCACGAACGCCAACTGCGATCGCCGCCGCGATTATCTGAAGGCTGCGTCCGATCTGCTCGTCGATGATCTCTCGGACATGGTTGGCAAGTGGAAGCCGGACGGGGAGGCGCGCAAGGCCATCGCGCAGCAGAACGAGAACGCGCAGCTTTCCATCATTCTGACCGGAATTGGCTCCCTCTCTTACGGTGAACTCGCCGGTGAGCGCATGAAGCTCGGCGTGCTGCTGCACGATCCGGAAGAGGCGCATGACTGCTTCTCGAACAATACGCATAACAGCCATTATTACGATCAGGTCGGCATGATCGCGCTGTGGAACGGCAAATACGAAGGGCCGAGCGCGAAGAGCGGTCCAAGCATTGCCGAACTCGCGCGCGAGAAGGCGCCGGAAGCCGCAAAGCGCGTCGATGAAGCGATGGCGCTGACGCTCGAGAAGATGCAGGCGATCAAGACCAAGGCCGAATCTGGCGGAATGCTCTACGATCAGATGCTCGAAGCCGGCAACGACGAGGGCAACAAGCTCATTCTTGACGGCGTTGATGCTCTGGTCGCCCAGGCCCGCGCCATCGAAGCCGTCGTTGCTGCTCTGGGCCTCAAAGTAAAGATCGAAGGTTCCGACAGCTTGGATGATCCGAGCAAGGTCGCCGGGGCGAAATAGTTGATCCATCCCGCTACGAGTACTCTCGCGTTCGATGAGGTCTTGGCATGGTGACACGCAGGGACCTCATGGCTGGGGCTGCAGGCTTCTCCGTCGCCGCCGCAGGGATTTTTGCGGTCGGGCGTCGGTTCGAAGCCCACGCGGGTGGCTTGCAAAAAGTCATCGCGCAGCCTGAAGCCGAGGGCGTTAAGGCCGTCACGTTCGATCTTGCCGAGCGGCCGACGGCGCTTCCGTGCTTCAACGGCCGCACGCTGCCGTTGTGGACGTTCGAGGCCGGAACGACGTTTCCGATCGTGCGCATGAAGCTCGGCGAGCGCCTCGATACGGTGTTCAAGAACAACCTGCCGGTCGCGGGCGAAGTCGCGACAATCCACTGGCACGGCCTTCGGATTCCGAATGATCAGGACGGCGTGCCGTACATGACCCAGCAGCCGATCGCGCCCGGCGCTGAAGGCCACTATTCCTTCGTGCCGCCGGACACGGGTTCGTTCTTCTTCCATACCCACTGCAACTCGGTCGAGCATTTCGGCCGGGGTTTGATTGGTGCGCTGATCGTCGAGGGCGACGAGATCGAGCCACCGGACGCCGAAGCCGTGCTTCTGATGAAGGACTGGCACATCGGGCCCGATGGCAAGTTCCTGCCGTTCAGCACGGATGAGGGCGCGGCTCGCGGCGGCACGCCCGGCACGGTCCGCTCCGTCAACGGCGAGGCATCTCCCGTCATCACAGTTCCCTCGTCGGCCGACGTGCGCATCCGCTTCTATCATCTCGACCCGATGCGCGTTTCCGACATCGGCTTTGAGAATGCGGAAGCCGCGATCATCGCGGTCGACGGCAACGGCGTGACGCCCATTCCGCTCGAATCCTGGCGGATGGGCAGCGCCATGCGGGTTGACCTTCTCCTTCGTTCTGCGCCGCCGGGACATTCGGTAAAGCTCTTCGATTACTTCTCAAAAGAGCCGTACCTGCTCGCCGAGTTCAAGTCGGAGGGAGCCCCCAAGCGCACCGCGCCGTTCAAGGCCACGCCGCTCAAAATGATGCCGTTCGAAAAGCTCGACGAGGCTTCGGCGCAGCGCATTCCCGTCGAGTTTTCCGCGACGCCGACTGGCGCGTCGATCGCAGCGGCCGGCGCGGTATCGGACATTCAGATCGGGCCGCTCTGCCTGACGAAGCGAACGTTTTGGGCCATCAACAAGCAGGCGTGGCCCGGCGCCGATCACAAAGAACTCGGGCCGCCGCTTGCGGTTCTCAAATCCGGCAGCAGCTATATCTTCGAGCTGAAGAACACGACGCCGCGCGCGCATCCGATCCATATCCACGGGCACATGTTCGAAGTCTTGAGTTCGAGCCTTCGTCAGCTACCGCGCGTCCACTGCGATACGGTGCTGCTCCTGCCCAAGGAACGGATCGAGGTCGGCATCGTCGCCGGGGATCCCGGAAAGTGGATGTTCCATTGCCATATTCTCGAACATCAAGAGACGGGCATGATGGGTTACATCGAGGTCGTGTGAACGTCGTGCTGCGCGTCTCGATTGCCCTCCTGTGCGCGGCCATCGCGCCCGCAAATGCGGCGCATGCGGATCAACTGGACGTGCCGGTCGGCAAGGCGCTGTTCGATAGGCTATGGATTCCCGCGCCCGCCTCGACGAAAGCAACCGACGGGCTCGGGCCGCTCTTTTCTTCGCGTTCGTGCACCGGCTGCCATGCGCGCGGCGAGGGAGCGCGGGTTGTGACGCGTGAGGACGGGCAGGCCGATATCGCCGGCGCTGTTGTGCGTTTCGGCAAAGCGGATGGCACGACGGATCCCTATTATGGGCTGCAATTGCAAACGAATGCGGTGCCGAAGCTGATGCCCGAAGGCGAGGCGCGGTTCCTGCCCAGCCTTCAGTATAAGCTGACGGGGCCGCCGCTCGCCGATGGCGTGCACACCAGTGCGCGGCTGGCGCCGCCGCTTTTTGGGAGGGGCGCGTTCGATGACGTCGCAGACGAAGAAATTTTGAAACGTGCCGATCCGGATGATCGAAACGGCGACGGTATCAAAGGACGCGCGAACATCACCCCGCGCGGCATCGGCCGTTACGGGTGGAAAGCGGCGCATGTGACGCTCGACGATCAGATCGCGCATGCCTTCGCCATCGACATCGGCTTATCCAGTCCGAAAATGCCGTTCCCGAACGGCGACTGCACGAAGCTCGAAACGGAATGTGCGGCGCTGCCGAACGGCGAGAGCGCGGCGTTCGACGGACGTGAGATTTCCACTGCGATGCTGGGCTATGTCAAAAGTTATATCCGGACGCTGCGCGCACCGGACGAAGCCGCGGATTCTGCCGGTGCCAGCCTCTTTGCCGCCACGGGGTGCGCGCAATGCCACGTTCCGGCGCTCACCACGCGCGATGGGCGGCAAATTCCAGCCTTCACCGATCTCCTTCTTCACGATATGGGTCCGGGGCTCGATGACGGCGCGGGCGAGCCGGGCGTCAAATCATCGGAATGGCGTACCGCACCGCTCATCGGTCATCGCGTGCCTGCCGAGCAGCGGCGCTTCCTCCATGACGGGTCGGCAGCGACCGTGGAAGAAGCGATAGGGAAACATGGCGGAGAGGCTGAGCGCAGCCGCGATCTCTTCGTGGCGCTCTCGCCGGACGACAAGAAGCGTCTCGTCGATTATGTGAACGGGTTATGATGATAAGAAAAGCGACGCTCGCCGGGCTCTTCACTTTCGCATTGGCCCTTCAAACTGCTGGTATCGCGGTCAGCGAACCCCTCAGTCACGAGGGGATGGTCAAGGCCGCGATCGAGCAGCACATCGTTCCCCACTTCAATGCCTTGAAAGCCGCGGCCGAGCCGCTGCCTGCCGCCGTCGCCAACGTCTGCAAAACGGGTTCGCCGGAAGTCAACCGTGCGCTTTCTGACCAGTTGGCGAAAACGGTGGTGGCCTATGCGGGTGTCGATTTCCTGCGCTTCGGGCCGATGCTCGAGAAAGGCCGCCGCGAGCAGCTTTCGTTCTGGCCCGATCCGCGTGGATATGTGTCGCGGCAGATGCGCCTCATTCTGACTAAGCAGGATGAGGCTCTCGCGCAGCCCGGCGCCATCGGCAAGCAGAGTGCGGCTGTCCAGGGGCTCACCGCGCTCGAATACTTGATCCGCGATGAGGAGGCGCCGCTCGGTCCGGACGCGTCTGCGCGTTATCGCTGCCTTCTCGCTGAGGCCATTGCCGGCAACATCGTGCGGCTCACGAGCGAGCTGGCGGAAGAGTGGGAGAAGCCCGGCGGCTGGGCGGAGAAGATGCTCAAGCCCGGGCCCGAGAACGATACGTACAAGAGCGCCGACGAAGCGGCCGTCGAAGTCGTCAAAGCGCTGATCGTCGGCATATCGCTGACGGCTGACGTACAAATGAAGCCGCAGATCGATCCCAAGATCCGGTTGAAGCCGCCCTACGACAAATCGGGGCTGCAAAAGCCGTACTACACCGCCACCGTCACTTCGCTGCGCCACCTTTACAATGCGCTGCAGCTGGAAAGCTGGCTGCCCGCTAACCGGCGTTGGATGAAGGATTGGGCCAACGGAACGTGGCGCACGCTCGAATCGAGCGACGGTGCTGGCGGGCGCGCGGCGCATGCGGAACGCGACGATGCGCCAACGCCACGAGAAGTTTTCGACCGCGCGAACGCGCTCCGCAACATGGTTGCCAACCGGCTGGCGGTGACGGCCAAGCTCACAGTGGGGTTCAATGAACTCGATGGCGATTGATCGCAGATCATTGCTTCTCGGCACGCTGGCGTTCGTCGGCACGGCGCGCCTGCAGGGGGCTTTTGCCGCCGCCGGCGCGAGCGCTGACGACATTGCCTATGTGAGCGCCATGCGGCATGCGCAAGGGAGCTACGGCGTGCTGCTCCTTCGCGCCGATGGGTCCGTCGTTCGCGAGGTTCCGCTGTCGGGCCGGGGCCACGACATTGCCATTCATCGTCCTTCAAACCGGGTTGCCGCGTTCGCGCGGCGGCCGGGCTCGTTCGCCGTTGCTTTCGAGTTGGATAAGAACAGTCCGCCACATATCTTCACGCCCGGCGATGGGCGGCATTACTTCGGCCACGGCAGTTTCTCGCAGGACGGGCGGCTGCTCTATGCTTCGGAAAACGACATCGAGACCGGCATGGGCGTGATCGGCATCTACGATGTTGCGTCCGGCTTCAAGAAGATCGGCGAGCATTCAAGCTATGGCACCGGGCCGCACGAGATCATGCTGCTGGCGGATGGACGGACGATTGCGGTCGGGAACGGCGGTCTCGATACGGTGCCGGACGCTGGCCGCGTCAATCTCAACGTCGATGAGATGGAGCCGTCGTTGGCGTTCGTTGATGCCGTGACCGGCAAGCTCATCGCCAAGCACGACATGACGGGCGAGCTGCAGTCGCTTTCCATCCGGCATGTCACTCAGGACGCTGCGGGTCTTGTATGGTTCGGCGCGCAGTGGGAGGGCAGCCCGAGTGAGACGCCGCAGCTCGTCGGCAGCGCGGGGCCGGACCGGGCGCTGAAGCTGATCGAGCCGCAGGGCAGGGGCGGCAGCGATCTCAAGGGCTATATCGGCTCAATGGCCGTCAGTTCGGATGGGCTGACGATCGCGGCGAGCGCGCCCAAAGCCGGGCACGTGCTCTATGTCGATACGCGGACGGCCAAAGTCGTCGGCCAGAGCGATCTCAAAGACGTGTGCGGAATCGCGCCTGAGGGCGCGGAGAATTTCGCGGCGTCCTCGGGCTTCGGCGTCATT